>SXGU01022027.1_pt1 | contig 18982 bp, 11 predicted proteins | sample 3174531 | NCBI WGS metagenome assembly SXGU01 (sample SAMN11356863, study PRJNA531348) | freshwater metagenome | isolation source: freshwater sample F1-140 | place: China: Fuxian Lake, Yuxi | collected 2017-12-25 | reverse complement strand
TGGGTGGGCGAGAGCCTGCTGTACGTGCTGCGCGAACGGCTCGGCCTGATGGGCAGCAAGGGTGCGTGCGAGCAGGGTGAGTGCGGCTCGTGCAGCGTGCTCGTCGACGGCAACCTGGTGTGCAGTTGCCTGGTGCTCGCCGCCGGTGCCGTGGGGCAGGAGATCGTCACGATCGAGGGCATCTCGCCCGGTGCGCCGAGCGACGTGCAGCAGGCGTTCGTCGACGCTGGCGCCGTGCAGTGCGGGTTCTGCACCCCAGGTCTGGTGATGGCGGCGCACTCGCTGCTCGAGCGGTCGCCGCAGCCGAGCGAGATGGAGATCCGCGAAGAGTTGTCGGGCAACATCTGCCGCTGCACCGGATACGGCCGCATCATCGACGCCGTGCAGCGCGTGGCCGTCGCGCGACGAGGTGGCGCATGAGCGCTGTGGTGGGCACCATCACCGGCGAGCGCGTCGCACCGGGCCGGTTGGGCGACAGCGCAGTGCGCCCCGACGGCATCGCCAAGGTGATGGGTGCGTTCGAGTTCTCCGGTGATCTCACCGCCGACGGCTTCCTGTGGGGCGCCACGCTGCGTTCGCCGCACCCGTACGCACGCATCGTGCGCATCGACGTGAGTGGCGCGTGGAAGGTGAACGGTGTCGAGGCGGTCATCACCGCCGACGACGTGCCGGGCGTGCCCACGTACGGTCTCATCGATCAGGACCAGCCGGTGTTCGCGAGCGAGTTCGTGCGCTTCGTCGGCGAACCGATCGCCGCGGTGGCGGCGAACCATCCCGACACGTGTCGCCGGGCGCTCGAGGCCATCGTGGTGGAGTACGAGGTGCTCGAACCGCTCGTCGATCCCGAGCGTGCGGCCGACGGCAGCCATCCCGACATCCACCCTGCCGGCAACGTGTTCCGCCACCAGCGCATCGTGCGCGGCGACCAGACACTGCAGGGCGCGGTTGTGGTGGAGGGCACCTACGAACTGGGCATGCAGGATCAGGCGTTCCTCGGTCTCGAGGCCGCGCTCGCCGTGCCCGACCCTGGTGGTGCCGGCGTGGAGTTGCACGTCGCCACGCAGTGGCTGCACGAGGACCGCAAGCAGATCGCTGCCTGTCTGGGGTTCGACCCCGAGAAGGTGCGACTGGTGCTCGGCGGCGTGGGCGGTGCGTTCGGCGCTCGTGAGGACATCAGCCTGCAGGTCCACACCTGTCTGCTCGCGCTGCGCACGTCGCGGCCGGTGCGCATGGCGTACAGCCGGCACGAGAGCTTCCTCGGTCACGTGCACCGGCATCCGTGCCGCATCTGGATGCGTCATCACGCCGACGCCGACGGGAAGTTGCTGCGCGTCGAGGCCCGATTCCTCTTCGACGGCGGCGCCTACGCGTCCACGTCGTCGGCGGTGTTGATCAACGGCATCACGCACGCACAGGGGCCGTACCACTGCGACAACGCCACGGTCGACGGCTGGGCCGTGCGCACCAACAACCTGCCGTGCGGTGCGATGCGTGGGTTCGGCGTGGTGCAGGCCTGCTTCGCCCACGAGGCGCAGATGGACAAGCTGGCTGCCGCCGTGGGCGTCGATCCCTTGGAGATCCGGTTGCGCAACGCGATGCGCACCGGCGATCGGCTCATCACCGGTCAAGTGGTCGAGAGTGTCGCACCGGTCGAACGGCTCATCCGCGAGCTGGCCGAGATGCCACTACCCAGCGAACCGGTGGGCGGGCACGACCTCGATCCGATGCGCCTCCCGGGTGGTGCCGGGCGCACGGCCGACACGGGCGACGTGGTGCGCGGCATCGGTTGGGCGATCAGCATCAAGAACCTGATGTACAGCGAAGGCTTCGACGACTACTCCACGGCACGTGTGCGACTGGCCGATGGGGTGGCCACGGTGAAGTTCGCCACGGCGGAGGTGGGCCAGGGCTTCGTGACGCTGGCGGGGCAGATCGCTCGCACCGTGCTCGGTGTCGACGACGTGGTGCTCGATCGCATCGACACGCAGGTGGGCTCTGCCGGTTCCACGTCGGCGTCTCGACAGACCTGGATGAGCGGTGGCGCGGTCGACGGCGCGTGTCGCCTGGTGCGCGAGCGACTGTTCGAACACGTCGCCGCACAGCACGACCTCGACGCCGTGCAGTTGGCCATCGACGGCACCGATGTGATCGACACCGTCGGCACGTTGCGCATCCCGGTGGCGGAGGCCACCGCCGGCATGGTGATCGACGAGACGTTCGAGCACCATCACCGCCCCACCGAGGACCTCGACGAGCTCGGTCAGGGCAACTGCCACACCGCGTTCGCGTTCGCCGCCCACCGCGCCGTGCTCGACGTCGACCCGGTGCTGGGTCTGGTGAAGGTGGTGCAGGTGGCCACGGTGCAGGACGTGGGGCGCGCGCTCAATCCGCTCAGCGTGACGGGGCAGATCGAAGGCGGCATCGCGCAGGGCGTCGGCCTGGCCGTGATGGAGGAGATCATCCAGGTGGGTGGGCACGTGAAGAACGCGTCGTTCACCGACTACCTGTTGCCCACGTTCCTCGACATGCCCGACGTGGTGATCTCCCTCGTGGAGGAACCCGAGCCGCAGGCGCCGCTGGGCGCCAAGGGCGTGGGCGAGCCGCCCACCGTGTCGTCCACCCCGGCGGTGGTGGCGGCCATCCGCGACGCCATCGGGAAGGACCTGGTCCGGGTACCGGTTCGGCCCACCGACATCGTCTTCGGTTAGCGTGAGGACATATGTCGAACGAGCGTGAAATCATGACCTGGGAAATCTTCGGAGAGGCCTCTCGCGCGTTGGCGCAGTTGGTGGCCGACGACTACGAGCCCGACATGATCCTCTCGATTGCTCGCGGTGGCCTGCTCATCGGCGGTGCTCTCGGCTACGCCCTCTCGGTGAAGAACGTGTACACGATGAACGTGGAGTTCTACACCGGCGTCGACGAGCGGCTCGAAGTGCCCCGCATCCTTCCGCCGGCGCCCGATTTCGTCGACGTCAGCCATGCCAAGATCCTCATCGCCGACGACGTGGCCGACACCGGCCACACGCTGCGCAGCGTGCAGGACTTCTGCGACGGCAAGGTGGCCGAGGTGCGCACGGCGTGCCTGTACGAGAAGAGCCACTCGGTGGTGAAGTGCGACTACGTGTGGAAGAAGACCGATCTGTGGATCAACTTCCCGTGGAGCGACAAGGATCCGGTTGCCAGGCGCGACTGGTCGGTGAAGGACGCCTGACGGCACCCGTCACGCCGCAACGATGATGCGCGGCAGCGCGACGTGAGGGCATCCGAGTTCGAGCAGCGAACGGTTGGGTGCCCCGCGACCGATCGCTTCCGCCACGGCAGTCGTCTCGGATGAGGGGGTCGTGCCGAGTGTCGCGTGCAGCGTCGCGGTGAAACGTCGGAACGTGTCGCGTGCCAGGTCCGAATGCCCGAGCATGGCGTCGGCGATCATGATCAACCGGTGTGCCTCGTCCGAGAGCGGCACGAGTCGCACAGCGTCGTCGCAGTGGTGGAGCGCCCGCTCCGGACGGCCATGAACGAGATGCCAACTCGCCAGCATCAGGTGCGCTCGAGTGGACTGGAGCCGAAATCGCTCGCGGGCTTCGACGGCCCAGGCGGCGTAGGGCGCGTCGGCGAGCAGTTCCTCGCGGGCGCAGGCCGCCGCCGTTGCGAGCGCTGCGTACTTCTCGTCACCGTCGGCCAGGGTGGCACGTTGCCATGCCTGTTCGAACCGGACGAGATCGATGTCGAGGTGTTCGGTCGCCAAGCGATAGGCGTTGGGCTCCGTCTGCAGCATCATGCGCGCCGTCGCTGCGCTCGAGAACAGGCGACGACGCAGTGTGCTGACGGCCTGTTCCACTGCGCCATTGCTGTTCCGGGGCGGCTCGTCACCCCAGAGGGCCTCGGCGAGCTGCTCCTTCGACATCGTGTTGCCACATGCGAGTAGCAGCATCTCGAGGACGCCACGAGGTTGCGCGCCGCCGAAGCCGCCTCCTCTGATGATGCCGCTGGGTGTGACCACCGACAGTGGTCCGAACGCGTTGACGATCATGATCTTCCGCCTGTTCATTCAGCTGGTCGCTCCCGTGCGACCAGCCCGCCACGCCCTATGCAACATGGCTCCGACGAAGGTCGCAACGCGGACGAGAGGGGTGCGGCGAAGGTCGTACGACGTCTGCTGCACCAGGCGCGTGACCGATGGTGGTGTCGGAGGCGAATTGGGGGAGCGATGTGGACGGCTTTCGAACGATGTCGGTGAACATTCGGACAACTGTGGTGCTGTACGGTGCCGTGACATGCGTGGACAGTTTTTTCAGTCCTACGACTGGCCGGTTGACGCGACTCGCCCCCACTCCCGTGGCGGGAGTAGGGGCGAGTCGGTTCCGTTGCGCCCGCTTCGACGTCGAGCGCTTCAGAGGGATGTCGGCAGCGTCAGAGCACGAAGTCCTGCGCTGTCACCGTCGTCACGTTGACACCGTTCAGCACGATGATCATCGAGCCGATCGTGATGCGGGTGTTGGCCCCCACCTGTGTCCGTGCCACCGAGGTGGCGAAGTTGGCAACGGTGACCCCGAGACCGCGAAGGTCGATGAGGTCCTGACCGCCTGCGGGGTTGCTGTCGAACCCGACCACCGTGGCCGTGCCCGTGTCGCCGGCGCCGGCGAGGACGATGTCGTTGCCGTTGCCCGGAGTGAGCGTGTCCACGCCACCGCCACCTCGCAGGGTGTCCGCACCGGCGTTGCCGGTGAGCTGGTCGTTGCCGGCGCCGCCGTTGATGACATCGCTCGCTGCGGAGCCCGCGATGACGTCGTTGCCGAAACCGCCGTTGATACCGGTGATGCCGGTCAAGGTGACGGTGGCGAAGTTGAGGGAGTCGGCCAGGGCGCTGCCGGCGATCGTCACGCCGCTGAAGCCGTTCGCCGACACGGTCTCCACGCCGACCAGGCTGCGCAGACCCACTGCGGTGCCGTTCGACATCGCTCGCACCACGTCGGCACCTGTGCCGCCGTTGACGCTGTCGAAGCCGTCGGCGGTGCCGGTGACCTCGAAGATGTCGTTCCCCGTCCCTCCTGCGAGGGTGTCGTCGCCGGCGTCGCCCGAGATCAGGTCGTTGCCGCCGTTGCCGTCGAGGTTGTCGTTGCCGCCTCCACCACGGAGCACGTCGTCGACGAGCGTGCCGAGCAGTGTCTCCGCAGCAGCGGATCCGAGGAACAGGTCGGCCACGATGCCGGTGAGTGCCGACACGGAGGTCTGCACCGAACCGAGGTCGTCGGTGAACGTGACCACGACGCGGAGGCGGCGGTTCACCTGGCCCTGCGAGACCGGCAAGGTGGCGCCGACGGCTCCAGGGATGTCGGTGATGACGCCGGCGCCCCCGACAGCGGACTGCTGCCATTGGTAGCTGAAGCTACTGTTCGTCAGTCCGTCGACGTCGGCGATCGACCCCGTCGAACCAACCAGCACCTGTCCTTCGATCGGCGACACGTCGTCCACGGTGGGCGCACCCGTCGGCAGGGTGTTGGCCCGGAGCGCTGCGGTGAGGGCGATCGTCGTCGCCCCGCGCAGGTCGTTGCTCCTCACCGTGAGCGATGCGGTCTTCGATCCGGCCGTGCCGTCGGTGGCCAACGTGACGCCGATGGTGCACGTCTCCGTCGGCAGCAGTGCCGTCGGACAGCCACCGGGCTGCACGCTGAACAGTGCCGAGTCGACACCGCTGATGGTTGCGCCGCTCACGACGAGCGGAGCATTGCCGACGTTCTTGATCGTCAGCTGCTGCGTGGTGAACGCCGAACCGATGGCCCGCAGGCCGAAGTCGGCAGCTGCCAACGCCTCGACCTGGGGATTCGCCACCACGATCACCCGACCGCTCGCCAACGAGTTGACGGTCTCGGTCGTGCCGTGGAGATCGACGTAGGTGTACACCACTCGGAGGCGGCGTCCTTCCTGTCCCAGCAGCGGCGTGAACGTGAGGCCGTTCGCGCCCGGAATGTCAGTGAAGTCACCCAGTCCAGTCGGGTCGTTCTGCTGCCACTGCACGGTCACGGTGGCGGGGATCCCGTCCTCGTCCGTCACGGGCGTCAGGTCGACACTGACCGGGGTGCCGGCTTCCGGCTGTACTGTCGGGTCCGCGCTGAGGCGGGGATGGCCGACGACCGGGTCGTTCACGTTCACGACCGGCGCCGTGATCGAAGTGCCGGTCACCTGCTCGGGCACGCCGACGCCATCCTCGAAGATGGCCACGGCGCGGAGCTGGTTGCCGACGTGGAGGTCGGTCAGCAGCAGCTGCGACCCGGTACCGACGGCTTCCCACAGGCCGGGTGCGACCTGCATCTCCCAGAGCACTTCCACACCGCCGAGACCAATGCCTTCCTCGTCGGCGACGGTGGCCGTCGCGGTGACGACCTGGTTCTCGACGGGGGTGAGGTTGTCGATCACGACGTCGCCGGTTGCAGCATGGTTGAACAGGACCGCCAGTTGAACTTCGCCATCGGCGAAGATCAGACGCTCGATGTTCATCAGGGTGTCGGTGCCGTCCGTCGGCCGGAGACCGACGTGCTGCACGGTGACGACATCGGTGATGTCGTCCATGGTGATCACGTAGTCGGCCTGCGGCCCCGAGAACACTGCGGTGTCGATCGACCCGGCGGGATCCGCCTGCTCGATTCGCCGCACGATCTGGATGGAACCAGGATCGAGCGCACCCGACATGGCGTCGATGCGCAGCGCCGAGAGGAAGTCGTGCTCGACGCGATCGGCAGCTGCGGGCGTGGCGAGGTTCGGGATCGACAACACGGCGTTCAGCCACCGGTCACCGTCGATGAGGTCGTTGCCGCCTCGGCCCTCGATGAGGTCGTTGCCGGCGCCGCCCAGGATGATGTTGCCCTGGTTGAACGGCAGGCCGCCGCTGACCGGTTCAAGCAGGGCCTCGAGCCCTTCAATTCGGTTGACGTGCGCTGCGTTGAGGCCGTGACCGGCGAACTCTGCGACGACTCGGTTGTCGCCACGGAGCACGTCGTCGAACTGCCAGCCCGACAACCCCTCGACGAGGTCGAACCGGTCGCGGTTGGTGAACACGGCCGGCGGCAGGGCGCCGACGATGCTCATGTCGGAGTCGGCAGCGATCGGGTCGCTGCGGTGCGTCACCCAGTCGAAGCCGAGCATGCCTTCGGCGCGCTGGATTCCGGGGCCGGAGAACATGATGTCGTCGCCACCTTCGGCGTCGAAGTCCTGCTCACCACCCCAACCGAAGATGACATCGTGGCCGGAGTCGACCGGGTCGTCCTGGAACGGCGCACCGGTGTCGCCCTGGAGGAGGTTGAACGGTCCACGGCCGCCCTCGATCCAGTCGTTGCCCTCGTCACCGAAGACGGTGTCGAGGTCGTCACCTGCGAAGATGAAGTCGTTGCCGGGGCCACCGAAGCTCTCGGTGGTGTCGTTGCCGCCGATGATGAAGTCGTTGCCATCGCCGCCGAAGTTGAGGTCGCCGACGCCACGACCGGACGAGATCGTGTCGTCGCCGGGGCCGCCCTTGATCATCTCCACACCGAAGAAGTCGGTGATGATGTCGTCGCCGACGCCGCCGAGGAGGTGGTCGTTGCCATCGCCGCCCTCGAGGCGGTCGTCGCCGTCGTTGCCGCGAACGGTGTCGTCACCGAGACCGCTCCGCACACCGTCGGGGAGCGGGGCGCCATGGAAGTAGACGTGCTCCTCGCCCGCATAACGGAAGCCACCATTGGCCTCACGGGTCAGCAGCGTGCGCTCGTCCCATTCGGTGGCCGGGTCGTCGACGATCGGGCCGCTCGGCTCCTGCTTCGTCAGATCGAACACGTAGCGGGGAACGGAGAACGTGTCGGCCGGCAGGCCCTCGACGTCGGTGTTGCGCATGATGAGCTCGGCGAACGAGTTGCCCTCGAGCTGCGTCAGCAGGTTCAGGCCGGCCATGCGCGACAGGTAGTAGAAGCGGTCGGCGTCCTGCAGGCTCTCCATCTGCACTTCGAACACCCAGTTGAAGGTGGTGCCGAGCAGACCGCCGGCCACCATCGGGGCTTCGGCCATGCCGCCCATCCAGAGGTCGATGTCGTCGAGACCGGTCCGGCTGACGGTGCCCACGTTGCTCCAGGTTCCGGCCGACGTGAGGAAGTCGCGGGCATCGGTGTAGCGGGCGAACGCGGCCTCTTCACTCGGGATGCCGCCGGCGCCAGGGTCGGCGACGGGGTTCGCCGCAAGGGTGAACAGTGCGGCGGCCGCAGCGCGCTTGGCGCTCACCTCGGTCGTGTCGAGGATGGACGGGTGCGTGCCGTAGGCGGCCACGAAGTTGACCAGCGACGACTCGTTGCGGAGCGCGGTGCCGAAGTCGAGCCAGTCCGAGTAGGGCTGCAGGCCGAAGTCGGCGGTCGATGCGTAGAGATGCCGGCGCAGGTTGTTCAGGGTGGGCATGCCGGTCTCCCGGCCGCGAGTGATGTTGAGTGCAGCAAGGTCCAGCGGCAAGCCGACGAGGTCGTTGCGCAGCGCCTCGGTCACGAACTCGTCGAGCTCGTTGCCGACCTGACGGGTCATGCCGCGGATGATGTTGCCCGCCGCCTGATCCGACGAGGTCTCGCCATCGAAGAAGCGGGGCGGATTCAAGAACGCGTCGAGCAACAACATGTTGCTCGCGGATCCCTCGGCCGTGGTGCGATCGAGGGTCTCGTTGAGCATCGAGTGACCGAAGCGGTAGACCGCATGGGCGAACTCGGCCGTGATGCGCGGGTCGAGATCGGTCTGATAACCGGTGCCGCCTTCGCCGAAGAGGTTCACCGCAGGCTGGACCTTGCGGACGAACTCCTCGAACACGAGGTGCTGGTACTCCATCTCGGTGATGAGACGTGCCGCCTGGAAGATGCGCTCGCCGAAGTCGAAGCCGCTCGCCGGGTTGAACGTCGGCCACGCGGCAACGTCGGCGGCGGTGAACCCCGGATCGGTCTGGATCATCGTGGCGATCTCCTCGGCGAGCCGGTTGTGCTCGCTGTGGAAGACGTGGTGGACAGCGGTGAGGCCGATGTTCTCGTTCGCGCGACCATCGCCGGCGACGAAGTGAGCGTCGAGCATCTCGTTGTCGTAGGTCGCCCGATTGCGGTCGTCCTCGTACGGGCTGCCGTCGATGCCGGGTTCGGCCAGCGTGTCGGCATCAGGGGTGCCGTTCGGGGTCGCGTGGTGCGCGATGTCGTCGAGGAACGCGCCACCCGTGCGTTGTGCTCCCGCCGTGCTGGTGGCGCTCACGCCCACCGACGGCAGTTGACCTTCGGCCAACGTGGCGCCGTCCTCGCTCATCACGAGCTGGGGGAGGCCGTTCGGGCCGGGCACGAAGTTGCCGTACGGGTCGGTGACCAGCAGCGGAACGGCGTGCACATCGGTGTCGGCCAGTTCGATGCCGAGCACGTTGCGAGCCTGCGCCTTGATGTCGGCCCAAGTGGCCATGCCGGCGCCCGGACCGTGGAGCAGGCTGCCGGTCGCAACCGGCACCCCGTTCACGAGCTGGTACTCGCGCAGGAACACCTGGTGCGAGGCGTGCGACGAATAGGTCTGACTCTGGTCGACGAACGACGACGTCTGGTTGACGGCGTCACCTTCGCCGGTCTTCGCCGCGCGGGTGAGGAACATCACGTTCGTTCGCGCGCCGGGCACGTAAAGGGGGTCGTCGGGGTTGAGGCTGATCATCACCGTGCCCGCAGCGCTGCTCTTCGTCAGGAGGTCGAGACCGTGGTCGAAGAACTGGCCGAAGAGCGTGAACCAGGAGTTGTACGGTGCCGAAATGCCACCGTCGGGGGTGCTGTTGCCGATGAAGAGCGTGCCGTCGGCGTCGATGGGGGAGGAGCCGCCGCTCGCCGCCACGGCCGAAGGGTTGTTGGTCGACTGATCAGCGATCAGGTTCGACACCACGCGAGGCGTGCGATCCATGATGGGCACGCCGCTGGGCTGCACCACCGGGTACGAGTCCCGCCATTGGGCAGGGGCGTAGCGGGGGAACGGCTCGCCGGCCGTGCCGAACTTCGCCTGCCCTTGGACGATGTTGTTGCAGGTGCCGTCGACCGTGCGCAGGCCGAGTGGCAACGTGACCCCCACACCGCCGCTGGGAATCTGGTCGACGCCGGGCCCGATCAGGGCGCCGCACGGCCCGGTCTCCGCCGTGGTGTTGGCGACGTGATGCTCGGCGATCTTGATCTGCTGGAGGATGAAACGGATGTCGGAGTGGGCGATCTCGAACCCCTGTTGGATCGGCGCCGCAGCCCCGGGAGTGGTCGCGCTGCCCACGACCACCGGCACGGTGATGGCCGCAGCGAGCACGCCGGCAAGGTGCCGTCGCGCTCCTGTCAGCCGCTGGTGGTGACGCGCATGGATCGGCTTCCGCCTGAATCGAAACATGTGATGGTCCCTTCGTGAATGGATGTTCGCACTCTCCAACACGTTCCTCAGCAAGTGCTCGTGCAGGCCTCGGGCGACGCCACGGCCATGCTCGCCCGGCGCTGGTGTGGCGCTCGCAAGGACCTCGCGCCGACCTTTGAACCCCTGCTCAGAGACCCTGTCGGTAGGGCCGAGAACACTGTTCACTGGCCGTGACGGCGACTGTCAAGAGAGTCGCAAGATCTTGATCTGTTCGCCCGGACACCCACGAGAAGTGTTGGCGGCGCACTGACCGCACCGTCAGCCGGCGCGGCGCAGCACCGTGAGTGCGGCGTTGCGTCCGCTGGCGCCCCACACGCCGGCGCCGGGGAAGGTGGCGGCACCGGTGAGGTAGAGGCCGCGCACGTCGGTCTCGTACTTCGTGAGTTCGGGGTTGGCGTTGTGCAACGCTGCGAGCGGGCCGCCGGCGAAGCTGGTGGCGTGGCCGTGGGGGAGGTGGAACTCGCGCTCGTAGCGATCGGGGGTCATCGCCCGCCATTCGACCACCGACTCGCGGAAGCCGGGCTGCGCCAACTGGCCGAACAGATCGAGCCAGCGACTCGGCTCCGGGCTGGTGGCCCACCCGCCGGGGTGCGCATAGGGCGTGAACAACGTCTCGAGGCTCAGCACGTGGCGACCCTCAGGGGCGAGGGTGGGGTCGGTGACGCTGGGGACGTTCGCCAACAGGCCCGGACGCGCCAGCACCTTGCCGACCTGCATCAGTTCGTAGCCGCGGTGCATCTCGCCGATCGAGGGGGCGATGCACATCGTGGAGCCGAGGTCGACGTCGTGCCCCGCTTCCTGGATGGCGCGCAGCCGGGGTACTTCGGTGACGACGGCGTCGATCTTCGACTCGTAGCCGTCGGCGTGCGGAATGTTGCGCCACCGCTCGACCAGACCGTGGGCCTGCGGCGGCGGGTTCTTCAGCCAGTGCAGGAACGTGTCGTGCGGGTTGCACGCCGACACCACGACGGGTGCGGTGATCTCGGTGCCGTCGTCGAGCGTGATGCCGCGCACGGCAGGCCCCTCGCACGTGATGGCCGACACCTTCGTGTCGGTGCGCAGCGTGCCGCCGGCCCGCTCGAACGCCTTCTGCAGGGTGGCGGGCAGTTGACCGCTGCCGCCGACGGGGCGGCCAAGGCGGCCGACGTGACGCATCGCGTAGGTGAGACCTGCGAGGCCGCTGCCCGGTGTCTCTGGGGAGATGCCCCACACCATCGGGCCCACCAGGAGCGCGGGTGCCTGCAACGCGTCGGTGCGGAAGTACTCGCGCATCACGTCGGCGGCGGTGCGGCGGCTCCAGCGCAGCAGCGTCGCTGCGCCACGGCCGCGGTGCTCGACCAGCTTGCGGGTGAGTCCGCCGACCGTGGGTGGTTCGTTGGCGGCGTCGAAGACCAACCGAACGGCGGGGAGTGCGGTCTTCAGGTAGCGGCGGTAGCCGTCGACCTCCGTCGGATGCGAGCGAGCGATGGAGTCGATGGTCTGCTCGATGTCGTGGTGGCTGGCCCACGCCGGACCACCCGACCACGTGAGGTTGAACTGGGACGGTTCCACCTCCAGGTAACGCAGCCCGAGCTCGGCCAGGCCGAGCTCCTCCATGATCGGAGTGGTGCGGAAGGTGACATGGTCGCAGTTGCAGATGTTCACCGTCGCGCCGGCGAAGGTCTCGCTGGCTGCGGTGCCGCCGACACCGTGCCGGGCTTCCACCAGCAGTGTCCGCATGCCGCTCTTCGCGAGGTAGGCGGCGCAGACCAGTCCGTTGTGCCCGGCACCGATGACGATCGCGTCGTAGTCGATGCCGTTCATGTCGTTCATTCTGCCGGGCGCGCAGGCCTCGCAGCTAACGTGCGCTCGTGCGTCGATTCGCTGATCTCACCGGGCCCCAGGTGGCCGAACTGCTGACCGAGAAGAGCATCCTGGTGCAGCCGCTCGGCGCCATCGAGCAGCATGGGCCCCACCTGCCGCTCAGCACCGACAGCGTGGTGGCAACGGCCGTGGCCGAGGCAGCCGTGGACGCCGTGGGCGACGAGCTCGACGTGTGGCTGCTGCCCACGCTGGAGTACACCAAGAGCAACGAGCACGCGTGGAGCGCCGGTACGGTGTGGCTCAGCGCCACCACGTTGCTGGCGGTGCTCGACGACCTCGGTCGCTGTATCGCCACCACGCCGGCGAAGCGGTTGGTGTTCCTCAACGGCCACGGCGGCAACAGTGCGTTGCTGAACGTGGCCAATCGCGAGCTGCGCCTCGCGCACGGCCTGATGACCTTCCTCACCCACCCCGGCGTGCCGCCCGATCAGGGTGGCACGTCTCCTGCCGAGGAGTTGGGCATGGGCGTGCACGGCGGCACCGACGAGACCTCCATCATGTTGCACCTCGCTCCGCACCTGGTCGACATGTCGAAGGCCGAGCGGCGCGTCCCCGAGGCCATCGCGAAGAACACGTACGTGCGCTTCGGCGGCCGTGTGTCGTTCGGCTGGCTCTCCAACGACTTCTTCCCCGATGGCTACATCGGCGACCCCACGCCGGCCACCGCCGACCTCGGCAAGGAACTGTTCGACGGTTCGGTGCAGGGATTCTGCGAAGCGCTCCGGGAGATCGCGGCGTTCAACTTCGGACGACCCGCGTGAGCTCGCACCCCGACCTGCGCGTCGACGGCGAGCGGCTCTGGGCGCGGCTCGCTGCGCTCGGCGAGATCGGCGCCGTGCACGGCGCCAACGGCGAGCGTGGTAACGCTCGCCTCGCGCTCAGCGATGCCGACCGCGACGGCCGCGATCTCGTGGTGGGGTGGATGCGCGACCTCGGACTGGCGATCGAGATCGACGCCGTCGGCAACGTGGTGGGCACCCGCCCTGGCAGCGACCCCGCTGCGGCGCCGGTGATGGTGGGGTCGCACATCGACACGGTGCGCACCGGGGGCTGGTTCGACGGCAACCTCGGCGTGCTCGGAGGCCTCGAAGTGGTCGAGACCCTTGCGCAGCACGACATCGTGACGCGCCACCCGATCAGCGTGGCGTTCTTCACCAACGAGGAGGGTGCACGGTTCCAGCCCGACATGTTGGGCAGCCTCGTGTACGTGGGCGGCATGGGTCTGGAGGACGCGCTCGATGTGCGTGCCGCCGACGATGGTGCCCGCCTCGGCGACGAACTCGCCCGCATCGGCTACGCGGGCAGCACGCCGTGTCCGACTGCAGTGGCGCCGCATGCGTACGTCGAACTGCACATCGAACAAGGTCCGGTGCTCGAGGACGAGGGCATCACCATCGGCGCGGTCACCGGGGTGCAGGGCATCTCGTGGACCGAGCTCACCATCAGCGGCCAGTCGGCGCACGCCGGCACCACCCCGATGCGACTCCGTCGGGACCCGGGCTATGTGGCGGCCGCGATCAACACGGGGGTGCGTGCCATCGCCACGCAGATGGGCGGCACCCAGGTGGCAACCGTCGGCCGGTGCGAGTTCCACCCGAACCTCGTCAACGTGGTGCCGGCGACGGTCACCATGACCGTCGACCTGCGCAACACCGACGAGATGTTGCTGCAACAGGCCGAATCGGTGTTCGGGGCGCTGTGCGAGCAACTCGCCGCCGAGGAGGGTGTCACCATCGAGCGGCGCACGCTGGCGCGGTTCGAGCCCGTGGAGTTCGACGCGAGCATGGTGGATCTGGTGGAGGCCACGGCACGCCGGCTGGGTCACAGCACGATGCGCATGCCCAGCGGTGCCGGGCACGACGCACAGATGCTGGCTCGCGTGTGCCCCACCTCGATGGTCTTCGTGCCCAGCGTGAACGGGCTGTCGCACAACATCGCCGAATACACGAGCCCGGCGGACATCACGGCCGGCGCCGACGTGCTGCTGCAGGTGGTGCTGGCCGCCGCCAACGGCTGACCGTGGTCGCCTCGTTCGATCTGGTCACGCTCGACGTGCCGCTCCCCGACGAGGCGGCGCGGTTCTGGTGCGCCGCCCTGGCCCTGCAGGAGACCGAACGGGAGGACGGCGACCGTTGGATCGTGCTGTCCTCGGCCGACGGCGTGCGTCGCATCGGTCTACAGCGCGGCCCCGCCCGGCCCGGCGGTGTGCATCTCGACCTCGCATGCACGCCGCACGAGTTCGACGATGAAGTGACACGATTGCTCGGCCTCGGCTGCACGCTCGCTGCGCCGGTGCGCGTCGAGCCGTACGGCAGCATCGCCAATCTGCTCGACCCCGATGGGTATGCGGTCGACCTCTGCGCGTACCGCTGACTGGTAGACCTGAGGCATGGGCGTCCTCATCGACAACCCGCTGCTGCTGCTGTTCCTCGTGGTGGGTGTGGGCGCCGCACTCGGACAGGTGCGCATCAAGGGCATCGCGCTCGGTCCCGCGGCGGCGTTGTTCGTCGGTCTGGCGGTGAGCGCGTTCGACGAGCGGCTGGCCAACGCGCCGGCCATCGTGCCGCAGATCGGTCTCGCGCTGTTCATCTACACCGTCGGTCTCGCCAGCGGCCCGTCGTTCCTGGCCGAGTTGCGCCGAGGTGGCGCGCGGGTGCTGGTGGGCGTGGGTGTGTTGCTGGGCGTGGTGGCGCTCGCCGTGGTGGGCGTGGGGTCATTGTTCGACCTCGACAGTGGTGCCCGCGCCGGCATGTTCGCCGGCAGTCTCACCAACACTCCGGCGCTCTCCGCAGCGATCAGTTCGTTGGGCGACCGCATCACCGACGGCGCGGTCACCGATCCGGTCATCGGATACTCGCTGGCCTATCCGCTCGGCGTGCTCACCATGCTGCTCGCAGCGGCGTGGTCGCTGCGTCGCGGTGCGAAGGCCACGGCGTCCACCCCAGGCGCTGTGGATGCCGGTGCCGTCAACGCCACGAGCGCCACACTGACGGTGCAGCGCACCGGCCTGCCTGCGTTGGGCGAGCTGCGTCACTGGGACGGCGCTCGGCTGGCATTCGGTCGCTACGAGCACGGCGGTGTGGTGCAGATCGCCACCACCGACGTGCTGCTGCAGCCCGGCGACTCGTGCACCGTGATCGGTGCGCCTGCCGACGTGGACCGGTTCATCACCTGGGCGGGGGAGCGCAGCACGCGTCACCTCGCCCTCGATCGTGCGCTGCTCGACTTCCGCCGCATCTCGGTGTCGAACCGCAAGCTCGCCGGCGCTCGCTTGCGCGACCTCGATCTGGAAGGTCGGTTCGGGGCCACGATCACCCGCGTGCGGCGTGGCGACCACGACCTGGTGGCCGACGGTGACTTCGTGCTGCGCCTGGGCGATCGGCTGCGCGTGGTCGGACCGGCCAAGCGGCTCGGCGACGTGGCAGTGCTGCTCGGCGACAGCGACCGCAGCCTGGGTGAGGTCGACGCGATGGGGTTCGCGCTGGGGATGAGCATCGGCCTGCTCATCGGTCTCGTGGCCATCCCGCTGCCGGGTGGGGGAGAGATCGAGCTCGGCGTCGGCGGCGGACCGCTGATCGCCGGCCTCGTGCTCGGCACGCTGTCGCGCACGGGGCCGATCACGTGGCAGGTGCCCCACGCGGCCAACCTCACGCTCCGTCAGTTGGGCATCCTGGTGTTCCTCGGCGCCATCGGTATCCGCTCGGGCGCCACCTTCGCCGATGCGGTGGGCACGGGCATCGGTGCCCGGGTGGCAGCGGCATCGGCCATCCTCACACTGTTCATCGCCGGTTCGTCGTTGCTGCTGACCCGTCTGCTGAAGGCCGACCCGGTCACGGCGGCGGGTCAGATCGCGGGCATCGAGACGCAGCCGGCGGTGCACGCCTATGCGGCCGAGGCCACGAAGGGCGACCCGCGGGTGGATGCGGGTTACGCGCTGGTGTTACCGCTGGCGATGATCGTGAAGCTCATCCTCGTGCAACTGCTCGTGTGAGGCGGGACGCGAAAGGGGCACCGGCCGAAGCCGGTGCCCCTTCGGTGAACTGCTCGTCGATCAGAGCTTGATGCTCGGGTCGATGAACTCGTTGGTGACGATGTCGGAAGGCACGAGGCCTTCCTTCGGCGTGGCGCCCTGGGCCTCGTACACCGGGATGGCCTTCTCGATGAGGTCGGCGACGCGGGCCTCGTCGAACTGGCCGATCACGCCGCTGGCGGGATCGTTGGCCTGGAGGCCGTCGTTCTTGATGGTCTCCACGCCGAAGGCGGCGGCGCCCTCGGTGTAGGTCCAACCGAACGCCTCACCGAACGAAGCGACGGCGTCGAGGATGACCTTGTTGCCGTGGCTGGGATCGTTGAGGTAGTCGACGGTCGACTGCTGGATCATCGGCACGAGGGCCTTGAAGCAGTCGGCGTACTCGGTGATGTTCTCCGGCTTCGTCGCGATCGACTGGGCGTAGTTCTTCCAGCCGATGTCGTTGATGTACTCGTAGGCGACGGGCTTGCCCCAGTCGGCGAGCTCCTCTTCGTAGAGGAACGGCTCGGCCGAGCCGAAGCCCTGCTGTGCAGCCTTGCCCTCGTCGGCGATGAAGAGCGCCGGGTCACCGGTGTACGAACCGTCGACCTGCTCCTTCGAGAGCACGCCGGTGGCCGTGAGGAAGTCCATGTACGCCGCGCCACCGAAGTAGCGAACCGTCACATTGGCCTTGCCGAGGTCGGCGATGCCCTTCACGTCGGGGTAGGTGGCCGGGTCCCACATGATCATCTGCGGGTTCTTCTCGAAGCCGCTCATCACGGCGACGGTCGGGAACTCGCTACCCGAGAACTGGATGGCCTCGTCGGTGTAGACGAAGCCGGCCAGGATCGAGTCGTCGTTGTACATGATCTGGGTGACCGGGGTGAACTGCTGGGGCAGGCCGCCCGAGCGGATCTGGATCTTGACGCCGGTGTCCTCGCCACCCGAGACGAGCGGACCCGTGACGTACGCCTTGTCGGCGTCCATCTCGTAGCCATCGCCGACGAGGTTGTAGAGGAAGCCGTGCTCGGCTTCGGGCATCCAGTCGGTCTGCAGCGCAACGGTCTCGGGGCAGATCTCGGTGAGGCTGCCCTCGCCGCCAGAACCGCCGCCGGACTCCTCGTCGTCGCCGCACGCGGCCAGGACGAGGATCGAGGCGACAGCAGCGGCCAGCAGTTTCTGACTGCGACGGATGTGCATGTGGTGCTCCTTGTATGTGTTGTTCACGCTGATAGTGGGTTGGTAGGGACGGGAGTCAGCTGTTGCGACGAGTGGCCTCGTGCCAATGACCGACGACGAGCTTGCCGATCCAGCTGAAGACGAAGAACACGATGATGCCGAGGGCCGATGCCACCAGCAGGCCGCCGTACATCTGCGGGTAGCGCAGCTTCTGGCGGAACTGCTCCATCACGATGCCGATACCCGGCTTCTGTCCCTGGCGGAAGAACTGCTCGCCGACGATGGCACCGATGACGGCGAGACCGGCGGAGATCCGGAACCCGGTGAAGATGGCCGGCATGGCCGACGGGAACTGCAGTTTGAAGAGACGGGTGAACCGGCTGGCCTTGCGCAGCGTGAACAGGTCGTGCTGCGACGCGTCGACCGAAGTGAGGCCGAACAACGTGTTGGTGACGATGGGGAAGATGGAGATCATCACGACCACGTAGATGCGCGACGCCATGCCGCCACCGAACACCGAGTAGATGATGGGCACGATGGCCAACACGGGCGTTGCCTGCAGCGCCACCAGGTACGGGTAGATGGACCGCTCGGCCCACACCGCCTGCGCCATGAACACGGCGAGCAGCATGCCGATCGCGATGGAGATCGCCAGACCGATGAACGCCGCATACGTGGTCCACCACAGGCCCTCGAGCAGCTGCTGACGCACCACCGAATCGAGGAACGCCTGATCGATCACCGTGACCGGCGACGGCAGCAGTGACGGGTTCTTGTCGAGGAACCGGCGCATGCCGTCGCGATGCATGTACTCCCAGAAGCCGATGAACAGCAGGAACACGATGAACGGGCCGAGGTACGTGCTGATGCTGATGCGCACGCCCTCCTTCTGGGGCGGCACCAACGAGTCGTCGATGGCGGGCGTGACGCCGTGCAGCACGGCGGCATCGGCCGCGATCTGGGCGTTGCCGTCTTCGGTGAGGCTCATGCGTGGGCTCCACGGAGGGATGCCGACAGCTCGCCGCAGATGCGGGCGAACTCGGGCTCGAACCGCAGTTCGGGTCGGCGCGGATACTCGAAGGGGATCTCGTAGTCGGCCACGAGGGCACCGGGCCGTGCGCTCATCACCAGTACACGGGTGGAGAGGAACACGGCTTCACTGATGGAGTGCGTGATGAACAGCCCGGCGAACCGCTGGCGCTCGAACAGGCTGATGACCTCGTCGTTCAATCGCTCGCGGGTGATCTCGTCGACGGCACCGAAGGGTTCGTCGAACAGGAACACGCTCGGGTCGAGCACCAGAGTGCGGGCCAACGACGCACGCATCTTCATGCCGCCCGACAGCTGCTTGGGGTACTTCGTCTCGAAGCCCTTCAGGCCGACCAACTCGATGGCCGCAGCGGCGCGCTTCGCTCGCTCGGCCTTGTTCACGCCCTCGAGCTCGGCGAGCAACTCCACGTTGCGCTGCACCGTGCGCCACTGCAGCAACGTCGCGTCCTGGAACACGTAGCCCACCTTCGACAGGTC
>SXGU01326689.1_pt1 | contig 18984 bp, 20 predicted proteins | sample 3174531 | NCBI WGS metagenome assembly SXGU01 (sample SAMN11356863, study PRJNA531348) | freshwater metagenome | isolation source: freshwater sample F1-140 | place: China: Fuxian Lake, Yuxi | collected 2017-12-25 | reverse complement strand
TCATCAAAAATCCCATATACATTGGCAATGTGCAACGTGCTGTCGGTGGACGGCTAGGTTTTCTTATCATTCCTGAATCGCTCTTGTTAAATCGTCTTCCTATGACATATTTACTGCTTGCTCGTCAATGCGTAAGTCCTATAAAAAATCATTGTATTATAAACAACTGTAAATAGGCATAACCACCCGCAACTGAAATGGTCTAATTAAACCGGACACTTCTCAAGACAGATTTATAATGTCAACAAGCAGGCAGCCGATAATTTAGGTATATCGCTGAGCGCTATTGGGCGATGGGTGCGAGCGGAACAAGGCCCAACAACCGCATCTGCAACCCGGAAAAAAGTTTTGAATTTGACCGACCAAGACGAGTTATTGCGCTTACGCAAAGAAGTCTACCAATTGCGAATGGAGCGCGACATATTAAAAAAGGCCGCAGTCTTCTTTGCGAAAGAGCTCCAATAAAATACGGATTTATTCGAGAGCAACAGAAGACTTTTCCCGTTACCGTGCTATGTAAAGTCATGCCGGTCAGCACCAGTGCCTTTTATGCGTGGACCAAAGCGCCTGACGAGACGGACAAAAAAGTACAGCAAAAACAGCTGGAAACTAAGGCGATTCAGCTATTTGACGAGAATAAGCAAGTTTATGGTTCTCGCCGTTTATCCGAAGCCTTCATAAAGGAAGATATTCAGGTCGGCCGTTTTAAGGCGAGGCAATTAATAAAAAAATTGGGATTGAAACCGCGTTACCCCAAACGATTCAAAGTCACCACTGACAGCGATCATAAGGATGCGATTTCTCCGAACCACTTGAATAGGCAGTTTGATGTTGCTGCGCCTTCTGATCGAGGCAGCCAATACGCAAGCCAGGAATACCGAGAGCACTTGGGGATAGTCGTAAAGGCAACTGCTGGGATAATTCACCAACAGAGCGATTTTTCCGAAGCTTAAAACACGAACAACTTAACTACGAGAAATTCAGAACTAAAGAGGCGGCAAAGCTGAGTATTATTGATTATTTGGCTTTTTATAATGGCAAACGCGCGCATTCAAAATTAAGCTACCAGTCCCCGCTGGAATTTGAGCGGGAATTCTATAGGAAGACTGCTTATGTAGTTGACCATTACAGCGCCCTTTAACTTCATCGGATACGGGTCCGTAAGTAGTTGTCGAGGCATCGTAAACTCGCATTGGTTTTCTTTCAAATTATTTGAAAAATGAGGACCTAACCTTTAATTTCAAGATCGCATTATAAAACGGCAACAGCCCTCTATTAAATACTACCTCACGCTCAATCCACGCTATCACTTAATCTGCGCCTCCTGACTTCTTCCGGTTTATCGTCGCCGACTACGCTGGGTGTTTGCATTACATTTTCAAGATCGTCAATTAAACCGACAAGACAAGCTCCGCTATTTTCCCTGACCTCCTTTAAGAAATCGATGGTAATTTCCAGCAATGATTCACTTATTAGCTTCACTTTAACCTCCTGATTAGAGTTAATTCCGGATGTATTATTTTATGCGGAAATTAGATCTAATCAATCAGTATGGTTAACTACGGTGTTTAGCTCCGGCCGTAGATCATGCATATTGCCGACTATCTGATAGCTTAGATTTTGCCGAATTGTGGGCCGAAGAAGAGGCGTTACCCCGCTTTTGGATATAACGCCCTTCACCGAACACCAGAGGAACTTGAACCTTTCTAAACAACGCGCTGTCCGGCGCACCCTGCACCGTTATTCGACAACTTACGCTGTTGTCATCTTCCTCGGCAATTGCTCCTGCCTTCCTGTATAAGCCACTGGAATAGGCGCCTCCCGCTTTGCTGCTGTCGAGGCTCAATCGCTTCAGCTTGCGCGGGCCTATTGCTTAATCTGTGGAGTTACCCCCGTCGACCCAAAGCCCTTTATCCAATGACCGGCCTGCCGTCCGGAATCAGAAACTCACCCGTTGGAGTCAACGACCTCGCCTAACTGCACTACCAAAAGGCGGATTACCTCTATATCTTTCTGGCTATCCGCGTATCCGGCATAAACTCATGCTCATCTCGGGTCGCCATTTCTTCATAAAGCGCCCATTTTTGATCGACGACTTTTTGTGCAAAATCCATCAACCGATCCGCTTGCTCCAGGTTAGTCCGCCTTAAGCTGCTGTAACGGGTTTCATGATAAGCATACTCTTTCAACGGAATAGACGGACGCAACGAATCCAGAACAAACGGATTTTTACCTTCGCCGCGCAAGGTCGGGTTATAGCGATACAACGGCCAATAACCTGATTTTACCGCCATTTCTTGCTGTTCCAAGCCGTTTTCCAAGTTTATGCCGTGAGCAATGCAAGGGCTGTAAGCAATAATCAAGGACGGGCCGTTATACGCCTCGGCTTCGCGGAAGGCTTGCAGCGCCTGCTGCGGACTCGCGCCCAAGGCAATCCGGGCGACATAAACATTACCGTAAGCGATGGCTTGCAGCGCCAAGTCTTTTTTCGGCGTGACTTTACCGTTTGAGGCGAACTTAGCAACCGCGCCAATCGGCGTCGATTTGGAAGCCTGACCGCCGGTATTGGAATAAACTTCGGTATCCATGACCAGTATGTTGACGTCCGATCCGGTCGCCAGCACTTGGTCGATACCGCCGTAACCAATGTCATAAGCCCAGCCGTCGCCGCCGATCAGCCAGATGCTGCGGCGCACAAAATGATCGACTATCGACAACAATTCCGCCGCTTTGTGATTACCCAGCTTTTCCAATTGCTCGCGTAATTGCGCAACCCTGGCGCGCTGTTTGCGAATGTCGCTTTCTTTGCTTTGCGGCGCGGCGAGTATGTCGTCAACCAGGGCGGTATCCAGTTCATCCCTTAACTCGGTTATCAGCCGATGCGCCATCGAAACATGTTGATCGGTCGTCAAGCGGTAGCCGTAGCCGAATTCCGCGTTATCTTCAAATAATGAGTTAGACCAGGCCGGGCCCTTGCCTTCGGCGTTTTGCGACCAAGGCGTGGTGGGCAGGTTGCCGCCGTAAATGGACGAGCAACCGGTGGCATTCGCCGCCAAGATACGGTCGCCGAATAACTGGCTGATCATTTTCAAATAAGGCGTTTCGCCGCAGCCTGAACAGGCGCTGGAAAACTCGAACAACGGTTGCAGAAATTGCACCCCGCGTACATTGGAGAAATCGACACGGGCGCGGTCGTTGTAAGGCAAGCTTTCAAAAAACGCCACGGCCTTTTTCTCGACTTCAAGATGCTTAGCCTTGGGCGTCATGTTAATAGCCTTAATGCCGGCATTGCTTTCCGACACCGCAGGACAAGCTTTTACGCATAAGCCGCAGCCGGTGCAATCTTCAGGGAAAACTTGCAAGGTGTAACGGGTATCGGGAAAGCCGCGCGAGGTCACATTGGCGGTTTTAAAACCTTCCGGCGCATGGTCCAACAGGTCTTTTGCATAGAATTTGGCGCGAATCGCGGCATGCGGGCAAACCGCCGAACAGTTGCCGCATTGAATGCACAAATCGGTTTCCCAGATCGGAATATCCTGGGCGATATTGCGTTTTTCCCATTGCGTGGTGCCGGTTGGATAAGTGCCGTCGACCGGCAGGAAGCTGACCGGAATCCAATCGCCTCGTCCCGCGGTCATTTCCGCGGTGACTTCTTGAACAAAGCGCGGCGCTTTGGCGAATTTTCCGAGACCGGCATCAACAAGCGCGGTGGCTGTTGCAGGCAAGATGACTTGTTCCAAATGCGCCAAAGACTGGTCTATCGCCTCAAAGTTTTTTTGTACGACTTCAGGGCCTTTGCGGGCATAAGTTTTTTCGGCGTATTGCTTGATTTTCTTAATGGCTTCGTCTTTCGGCATAACCCCCGACAACGCAAAGAAACAAGTCTGCATGACCGTGTTGATACGTCTGCCCATGCCGGTTTGCCGGGCGACTTTGACCGCATCGATTACGTAAAACTCGATGTCTTTATCGATCAGCTGTTTTTGCACTGGCGCGGGCAAATGCCGCCAAACATGCTCGGCATCGAAGGGGCTGTTTAACAGGAAAGTCGCTCCCTGTTTGGCGCGCGCCAACATATCGGTAGTTTCGATAAAATTAAAGTCGTGGCAAGCGATAAAGTTGGCCGATTCGATCAGATAAGGCGCTTTAATCGGCTCCGGTCCGAAACGCAAATGCGATATCGTTTGCGATCCGGCTTTTTTCGAATCGTAAACAAAATAGCCCTGAGCAAAATACTGAGGTTCGTCGCCGATGATTTTGATGCTGTTTTTATTGGCGCCGACGGTGCCGTCGGAACCCAGACCGTAAAATAAGGCCCGGACTACATTGTCCGGCTCTATATCCAGGTGCTCGGTGACCGCGAGACTGGTAAAAGTCACATCGTCGGTGATACCGATCGTGAAACCGTTTTTCGGCTGCTCGGCTTGCAGTTCCCGATAAACTCTCGCCACCATCGACGGCGTAAATTCCTTGCTGGACAGACCGTAACGGCCGCCGACCACGCGCGGCATGGTAGGACGCTGACCACGGGCAAAAGCTTGGCTCAACTCGGTGATAACATCTTTATACAGCGGTTCGCCGCTACCGCCCGGCTCTTTGGTTCTGTCCAATACCGCAATATGGCGTACCGACTCCGGCAGCGCCGCCAGAAAATTCTTGGCGCTGAACGGACGATACAGACGCACTTTCAGCACGCCGACGTTCTCGCCTTGTTCATTGAGTTTTGCTGCGGTGGTGATGGCGGTTTCCGCACCGGAACCCATCATGATAATAACGCGCTCCGCGTGTTCGGGGCCGAAGTATTCAAACGCTTTATAGCTGCGGCCGGTGACCTGTTCAAACTGTTTTAATACTTGGTCGAATAGATCAATAAGGCGTTCATAATAGATATTCGAACTTTCGCGCGACTGAAAATAAGTATCCGGGTTTTGCGCCGTACCCCGCATCATCGGCTTATCCGGGTTTAGCGCCCGCTCCCGATGCGCAAACACCATGACATCGTCAATCATGGCCCTGATTTGCTCGTCTTCGAGCAAGGTGATTTTATTGATTTCGTGCGAGGTCCTGAAACCGTCGAAAAAATGCAAAAACGGAATCCGCGATCTTAAGGTCACAGCCTGGGCCACCAAGGCCATATCATGGGCTTCCTGCACATTGCACGAAGCCAGCAGCGCAAAACCGGTCATGCGCACGCTCATGACATCCTGATGGTCGCCGAAAATGGACAAGCCTTGCGTCGCCAAAGAACGCGCCGCGACATGAATAACGGTCGAGGTCAACTCACCGGCAATCTTGTACATATTCGGAATCATCAATAACAATCCCTGCGATGCGGTAAAGGTTGTCGCTAATGCGCCGGTTTGCAAGGCGCCGTGTAAAGCGCCGGCCGCACCGGCCTCGCTTTGCATTTCGGCGATAGTGGGAACGCCGCCCCACAGATTGGTTTTATGTTCAGTGGTCCATTGGTCGCAAAACTCGGCCATGGAGGATGAAGGCGTGATAGGGTAAACCGCGCAGACTTCGTTGGTTCTGTACGCAACATAGGCAGCCGCTTCGCCGCCGTCGATAGTAACTTGTTTGGTCATGGTGAATTTCCTGGCAACTGAGGTTTATCTGATTTGAATGATCTCGATATCGGCTAACTGAGACCAAACCGTATCCGCAGTTAATACCGCTAACCGTCTTTCTTTTGCTAAGCCTAAACAAGCTCTATCGCCCAGTGACAATCCGTAACGTTGCGTTTGCAAAATAAAGTTAGCCGCATAAAGTGCGTGTGTTTCTGTGAATGGAACAATACTGATGGAGGTGAGTCCTATTTGCTGTATAAGCGGCATGGGATCGATGTTATCTCGAATCAGTCGCCCCGCAACTTCGCTTAAATTGACGGTAGACATACAGGCATTCTCGATATACCGAGCCACGACTTGGCAACCTGTTTCTTCAAACAAGTATGCGAGCAATGCCGATGCATCCAAAACTATCATTCGTTTTCCGCTTCAAGCCTACGTTCTTGCAGTAATTGCTCCACCTGCGGGCTATAAGTTTTGCCTTGATAAAGCCGCTTTATAAGGTGCTGCAAACTGGAGGCCGGCTGTCTGTTATTTAGACAAGCAGCGGTTAAAATGCGGCACGCTTCATCTTCTATACTCAGCCCATCCTGAGCCGCTAATACGCTTAAGGCCTTATATACCGGAGCCGGAATATTTTCGATTGTCAACGTCGACATGGCGGTGTCCAAAAGTTAAGTTTTTAAATGGCTTTATTTATCAACCATATGGATGGCGGCCGTCGGACACTGTAAAGTGCAGGCGGTACAGCCGGTGCAAAGGGTGTAATTCACTTCGTAGAATTTGCCTTTGCCCAGCTTGATAATGGCTCCCTCGGGACAAGCGCCATAACAACCGTCGCACTCGAAACAATTACCGCAGGAGTAACAGCGGCTGGCTTCATAGGTCGCTTCATCCTGAGTCAGGCCGCCGAGCACTTCATCGAAATTTTTGTTGCGCAGTAGCGGCGACATTGTCGGTTGTTCCGACTGATCGGCGTCGGTGTTGTACCAAAGATTGAGTTCTTCGTGCAGAACGATGTGTTTTTTAGCGGGATGTTGATATTGAGTGCCGCGCAAATAGGCGTCGATATTTCGGGCGGCTTTTTTACCGTGGCCGGTGGCGATGGTCACGGTACGCAAACTGGGCACCATATCGCCTCCGGCAAAAACCCCCTCCGCGGCGGTCATCATGTTGTCGTTAACCGGAACCACGCCGTCGCTTTGCGCTTCAATTTCCGGAAAGGTTTTTAATAACTCGGAATCGATATTTTGCCCCAGCGCCAAAATCAAAGTATCGGCCTCGATGATTTCAAACTCGCCGGTGGCTTGCGGACGGCCCTTGTCGTCCAGGGCCATGATTTCAACCTGAATGAGGCTGCCGTCAATGCCGACGATGCTGCGCAACCAGTGAAACACCACACCTTCTTCGATGGCTTCGGCCGCTTCAAAATCATGGGCGGGCATGTTTTTACGGTCGCGCCGGTAAATGACCATGGTTTCCGCACCGAGCCGTTTGGCTGTTCGCGCCGCATCCATTGCGGTATTGCCGCCGCCGTAAACGGCAACTCTTTTGCCGATGTTGGCCGCTTTGCCCAAACCGATGTTGCGCAGGAAAGTAACTGCATCCCGAGTGTCGCTTTCTCTGTACAAGGGAATATCGATCGAGCGCCCGATATGCGCGCCGACAGCGACAAAAACCGCGTCGAAGCCTCCGGCTTCTTTTTCGGCTTTTAAGTCTTCGACTTTTCGGTTCAGCGTGATCTTTACGCCCATATCTTCAATGCGCTTAACTTCGGCAGCCAACACTTCGCGCGGCAAGCGGTAGGAGGGAATACCGAAATGCATCATGCCTCCGGCGATAGGACCAGCGTCCCTGATTTCAACATCATGGCCTAAACGGGCCAAATGATAAGCCGCCGACAAGCCGCTGGGGCCGGCTCCGACCACTAGCACCCGCTTGTTGGATTTTTCGCCGACAATTTGCGGCGTCCAGCCTTGTTCAAAGGCCATATCGCCTAAAAAGCGCTCAACCGCATGAATACTGACCGCACCGTCTACAGCCACGCGATTACAGGAAGATTCGCAAGGATGGTAACAAACCCGGCCATGCACAGCCGGCATCGGATTATTTTCCAGTAACAGATTCCACGCCGCTTGATAGCGCCCCGCTTGAGTCAAATCCAACCAACCCTGAATATTTTCACCGGCCGGACAGGCATTATTACAAGGCGGCAGGTAGTCTTCGTAAACCGGCATGCGCCGTTGCTGCGGCCCGGTGCCATTGCTTAAGGTCAGATCGGGTGGAGTGGTCATATCTTGCTGTTTCATATTCATATCCGCGTAACTCTCGGTTGTTTTACAGATTCATTGCCATTGTTTAATTTGCGAGACTCAGACTGTCAGTAACTTCCCCATAAAATATTTGCGTTGGCAAAATGCAAATACTTTAACTATATTCTACTCCTAAGGTCGATTCATCGTTAGGCAATACGTAAATACTATTAGACTTTGCGCGGCTATTTGCACAGCGGAAAACCTTTATAAGCCAGTCCGATCAATAGTTAGGTCAATCCAGCATGTCATTTGTCAATACGCAATCGCCCCGACTTGCTTTGCCTTAAAACTATCGACATCATGCTACCCGCTGAAAACGCAATCAAACATCGTCCCACTGCGCTTTGCTTCATCTTCAATGTAAACTGACCTATTAAACCAATATTTTAGGACCGAGTAATGACGCGAAATCGAAATAACCGATTGGTAATCTTAGGCTTTTTATGGGCGATATTACTCGGCTTAATGCCTGCGGCTAAAAGCGTCGCGGAAAATCTGCAAGCCCCGCAACAAGTCATACAAAACGTTTCCACGGAATTGCAAAAAAAACTAAAGGACAAAGCCTTCACCCAGGATTTTGCTCAAGTGACGCGTTTCGTGAACGGCGTTATTTCCCAACATACCGATTTCGATAAAATCGCGCCGCTAGTGCTGGGAAAAAATTGGAAAACGGCAAGCGCCGAAGAACAGCAACGCTTTAAACAGGAATTCCAAACCTTGATAGTCAGAACCTATTCCAGGGCGTTTATCGAATATAACGACTGGACACTACGTTTTCCGCCGCTCGAAATGTCGAATGAAGTCACCAAAGTCATCGTAAAGACCCAAATTCTGCAACCCAACCGGCAACCGGTTGAGGTAAATTATCGAATGTTCTTGGGTAACGGCGAATGGAAGGTGTACGATATTTTAATTGACGGGGTGAGCCTGGTAACCAATTACCGTTCGACCTTTAGCCAAGAAATACAAAGCAAAGGTTCATTAAGCGCCGTTATTGATGGACTAGTTAAACGTAATGCAGAGGCGCTTTCAGCAAAAGGTTCTCAATGACCGATTTTAATTACAAACTCAAAAATTTTATTCATACCTTCGTGCTTTTTATTTGCATGGGTCTCATTTTGTCCGTGCTGGGTTTTATTTTGGCTGGCGTCGAGGGCATCGTGTGGGCGGTATTTCTCGGCGTTCTGATACTCGTAATTAGCCCGAACCTATCGCCGTCTTTTATTTTTCCTCTTTACGGCGGTCGCTTGCTATCGGCACATGACGCGCCCGGTCTTTACCGAATAAACCAAGAGTTGTCCGCTCGCGCCGAATTATCGGTACAGCCGGAGCTTTATTACCTGCCCAGTCAGGTTATGAATGCTTTTTCCATAGGGACCTCGGCAAACCCGGCCATCGGTCTGAGCGATGCCCTGTTGAACGCGCTAACGATGCGGGAAATTATGGCGGTACTGGCCCATGAAATCAGCCATATCCAGCATAACGATGTGCGCGTGATGACCTATGCCGATGTTATCAGCCGGATCACCGGCACCTTGTCTTTAACCGGTTATTTATTAGTTATTTTGAATTTACCGCTGTTTTTTATGGGACTGGTGACTATTTCCTGGTCGGCCGTAGGCGTACTCCTTGCGGCTCCTCCGCTGATGAGTTTTTTGCAACTTTCGTTGTCGCGTATGCGCGAGCTCGACGCCGACCGCCAAGCGGTTTTATTGACCGGAGATCCCGAAGGTTTGGCAATGGCGTTAAATAAATTGGAAGCTTATGAAACCTCGCTGTTGGACATGCTGTTAGGTCACGGACGTAAAACCTCGACGCCATCCGTTCTCAGAACCCATCCCGATACCCAAGAAAGAATAGAGCGTCTGTTAAGATTGAAAAAAGCCTCGGAACAGGATTTGAAACATTCGCATCATGACCGCTTTGAGATTCCCGTTCATTATCAGAAAACAATTAGAAAGCCGCGTTGGCATTTGGGCGGGTTTTGGTACTGACTTCGGACAAGGTCTTTTCTGTTAAATTACACCCTCCATCTTATCTCTCAACCTCTACTACATTTTCACAAAACCCGAGTCTGGTTAATGATCACGCACTTTCTCTTGTAGCCAGATTTTAATTAACGATTGATAAGGGACATCACGCGAATTGGCCGCTACCTTAATAGAATCCAGCAAATGCTGAGGTAAACGCAAAGAAATCGTTTTCGTTGTCGGCTTTAGATTAGGAAGTACCACTGGCTGCGCTTTGCTCCAATCGACATAATCTGTGGAGTCGTGAGACTCCCAAAAAGCCCGCTCTTCCGCTTCGGTTGAAAACTGTGGGATAGCTTTAAGTCGTTTGCTCATAAATAGTACGCTCTTTTCTGTGCATGTCTCTGGCCGAGATTACTCGGATATGGCTGCCCTGACCACGCAAGGTAAAAGTAATATGCAAAAGCCTATCGGCATCTGTTTTGCCCAAAGCGTGAAACCTGAGTTCCTGCTGACTATGCTTGACATCGGTTAAAAGCAGCAGTGGGGCATTAAAAAAGACCTGCTCAGACTCTGCTATGGATACGTTGTGTTTAGCATTTTTTAGACTATTGCCTTCGTTCCAGTCAAACCCTGAAATTTTAGATAAATCGATCATATCCGTATATTATAAAAATATACATCTGGTGGCAATATCAACTTTTATAATGCTTTGAACGTCTATCACTGCCGCCAAACATTCAATAGACACCTAAAATTAGATTAATTCTTATGGCTAGCTCTTTCTAGTGAATCCATAATTCGTGGCCCATGCTTTTTCTTGTCAAAATGCAAAATAAAGCGTCTAATACCGCCCGCTCAAATCTGCTCAACACGGATACTAAAGCCACTTAGACGTTTTTCTAAAAGGTGTCATATCACTTAATGAGCTGATACTTAGACCATTAAATGAAATTAAAGTTATTTTTCTATTTTATAAATTATTAGATAGGCTCTTTGGAGATCATAATGACAACCTGCTTCGTTATCCAGCCATTTGACTCTGGAAAATTTGATAAACGATTCACAGATGTTTATAAGCCCGCTATCGAGGCGGCTGGCTTAGAGGCTTATCGAGTGGACAAAGATCCTTCGGTTCTTATACCAATTGATGCTATTGAGGAAGGCATCCGAAAAGCAGAAGTTTGTCTGGCTGACATTACTACCGACAACCCGAATGTTTGGTACGAATTAGGGTTCGCCTTTGCATCAAGACGCCCAATAGTTATGGTCTGCTCCGATGAGCGAAGAGAAAAAAATATCCATTCGATATTCAACACAGGACAATTATTCCCTACCAAGCAGATTCTTCAAGTGATTTTGATAACTTGCGAGAAAGCCTGACGTCTCGCATCAAGGCTCTCGCTCAAAAAGGCGAGACACTTCAACGACTGGCAGAAGCTGATCCGATTGCCCCGATTGAAGGGCTATCTCAAACAGAAATCGTCGTCTTAGCTGTCATTGCAGGTAGTAGCTTTCTTCCTTCTGGAATCGTTGCCGTATTCAGTGCAAAACGTGACTCTGAACGTGCAGGTATTACAAATATGGGCTTCAATATCGGTATTCGACGGCTTGCAAACAAGAAGTTCATTGAAATGGCCGAACTGTATGACCAGAATCAAATGGAAAACTATGACGGGGTATGTGTCACTGATACTGGGTGGGAATGGATCGACGCAAACGAATCTCGATTCGTACTTCATCGCCCACCAGAATCTATAACCGAAGATAGTATTCCTTTCTAACATTGCGCCCCATGCATCTTACCTAACCAATTCTTTAGTTTCGTTAGCTAAAACAATTCCTTAAGTCAGTAGCTACTCAACAATCACTTCATCCGATGTCGAAATACGCTGCAAGCGCTCCATCAGCACATTCCAGTCAACGCGGGGATTGTAGCCGATCACATTAATCCGCGGCAGACCGCCGCCGGTGATAATCGCATAACCGGATTCCGTAGCCTCTACCCCCATCAGCTGACACACGCCGTCATGCAGATAACAGCCCAGACCGAGCTTGTCGTAACCGAAGGTTTCAAAAAACCGTAAAAAGCTCTTCGATAATAAATCGGCCGCGCCGCCGCCACCGATATTGGCGATGTTTTGCACCGCTTTTTGACTGATCCGGTGCCGGGAATCATCGTTTTCCGGCGTACCCAACCACGCGAAAAACGTCAGCGGACGCCAGTTTTCCATGGACAACTGCCGGACATAGCCCGATAGCCTGCCGGTAATACCGCCGAATTTAAACTTGCCGGTTAGCTGATCCAAATCCAGGTTGTCAATGTCCAAGTCGCCTTGAAGCTTGGGAAAATCGGTAAATAATCCCGAACAGGCAAGATTGCTGATTCTAACTTCGCCGTCAAAAACCTTGACGACCAACTCACCGCCCAAACTCAGGGTTTTATCGCTATAGTCGACGCGAGGAATATGACCGCTGAGGCTGCCCGATAACGGCGTCCAGTTCAAGGCCGTGGACAATTGTTCCAGCGACACATTGCTTAAATCGCCTTCAAACGAGAGCTGTTTTTTTGCCTGCCAATTGAAATGATTAATGGCGAATATCCCACCCGAAAAAGGCAGTTCGGCCTTTTTCAGCAACCTGAAACGGTCGGCCCGAGTCAAAAACGAAAGCTCTGCCGGACCTATCGGCACGGCGCGCAGCTGCAGGTGCCGCCAAGCCAATTTCGAAGGCCGGAGAAAGGTTTCATCGTTAGACCAGTTAAACCGGCCCGCACCGCCCAAAATTCCGCCGCGGCCTGCGGCGTCTTTAATATCGACATGATCGAAAGTGGCCGTCAATGCGGTTAAGGAATGACGGCTAACAGAAACATCGGCTTTTAACCGGCCTGCGAACGAAACGCCTTGCAAAACCGTTTGCTCAACAAACGGTTTTAAATATATTTCAGACAAGCCCTGCAAGTTGTTAGTGTTCAGTGAAAGTTCGGCTTGTTCAAGGCTTACGCCGTCCTTGTATTTAACGCTTGCGCTGCCGCTTAATTCGCCAACGCTGGAATGCCGGTAATGCGCGGACTTAATGTCGACCTGTGCGTTTGCGGGATTCCAGTCGCCCTGCGCTTCCCAAATGAGAGAATGCCCGGCCGTTTCCAGGTATAAAGGCTCTACGTACAATGCCCCACCGTTAATCTCGACATGATTTTGCCAGTGCCATAAGCCGTTATTATGTTGAGCGTTCAGCGTGACCGTCGATAGTAATGCTTCAGCGGCAATGCGCCCGTCTTGGCTTTGCCCGGTCAGGCCGTTAAACACGGCGGTTAAAGTCAACGCGTCCAGCCGCGCATGGCTGCCGGATGCCTTTAAAGCGATGTTGGCTTTACCGGCTTTCAATTTGAACGGCTGCGGCGGCAACAGCTGTTGAATCAATTTGCCCTCGACAGCTTGGGCGTCAATTTGCACTTGCCATTGCTCGCCTCTTTCCTCTCCTTCAATCGCGATAATGCCGCCGGCCAGAGGCAAATCGCTCAACTTAAACGAACTGTGTTTTTCGGTAATATGGAAAGAAAACTGAGCGCTTGGCGACTGCCAACGTTTTGAATGCAGCTTCGCCCTGCCCTGTTCGCATGACAGCTGTTTATTTTGCCAGGTGAAAGCGGTGCAGCGGATATTGACCAGACTAAGGTCATTGAAGGGCTTGGGCAGGCTTAACCGGGAAATCGTTAATGCCAGTTGTTGCGGGCTTTGCGCTAAATCGGTCAGGGCGATATTAATATCGTCTAATTGCCATTGCGCCCCTGTAAGGGTTCCGATATTAAGCGATACGCTATCCAACGCGTTAGCGATGGGTGTTATGAAAATAAATGCGACGAAGCCAAATAATCGGCCGTTCATTCGCAGCTGCATTAATCCGGCCGGACACGGTGCCGGAGCGTCTCATACCGCATTCCCACACCGGGGCGTGGAAACGATAAGAAAAACTCCGCACGCTTATCCGGCTGATGTTGACGCCTATGCATTAACCGGGAAAAACTCCCGTCGATAAATACCGATCGCCCCGGTCACAGATAATCACCACAATCACCGCATGTTCAACTTGTTCAGACAATTTTAACGCCGCATGCACAGCGCCGCCGGATGAAATACCGGCAAAAATGCCTTCTTCAGCGGCCAAAGCACGGGTGACGTTTTCGGCCGATGCCTGATCGACATCGATAATCCGGTCAACCCGATCCGCCAAATAAATTTTCGGCAAATACTCTTTAGGCCAGCGCCGGATGCCGGGAATTTTAGACTCGCCTTCCGGCTGCACGCCGATCACCTGAATGTCGGCATTTTGTTCTTTCAGGAATTGCGAAGTACCCATAATCGTGCCGGTCGTACCCATGGAACTGACAAAATGGGTTATTTTGCCCTGCGTGTCGCGCCAGATTTCAGGACCGGTGCCTTCATAATGAGCGCGAGGGTTATCGGGATTGGAAAACTGATCAAGAACTTTCCCTTGACCCGCCGCTTCCATTGCCCTGGACAAATCGATTGCCGCTTCCATACTGCCTGCGGCAGGCGTCAGAATAATTTCAGCACCGTATGCTTTCATCGAAGCCCGGCGTTCTTCACTCATGTTGTCCGGCATGATCAAAGTCATTTTATAGCCTTTGATCGCCGCCGCCATCGCCAAAGCAATGCCGGTGTTGCAGCTGGTCGCTTCAATCAAGCGGTCTCCGTGTTTAATTTCGCCTCTTTGCTCGGCATTCTTAATCATGCTGAGCGCCGGGCGGTCTTTTACCGAACCGGCCGGGTTGTTGCCCTCCAGCTTAACCAGAAGGGTATTAGTAGTATTGCCGGGCAAGCGCTGTAGCCTGACTAAAGGGGTATTGCCGACGAAAGATTCAATGGTAGGGAATGTCATGATAGTCATTGCGTGTAAATTAATTGGGATTTTAATAGAACACGGATGGCACGGATTAAGCTAATACGAGCTCTTTTAAAATCCGTGTAAATCCGCCTAATCTGTGTCATCCGTGTTCTCTTTTTATAATTACTGAGTCTTCTATTTTTGAAAATGATGCGTAGGACATTGGCCGTCTCTCAGGCTGATGATCGGCCAGTTGGCGGCGTTTGCAAACTCGGTCAGTTTTTCGTCGGGATCGACCGCAACCGGATTATCGACCAACTTGAGCAACGGCAAGTCATTATGTGAATCGCTGTAAAACCAGCTGCCCTGCATGGTTTCGTCTGAGCTTTCCAGCCATGCTTCGAGCAATTTGACTTTACCTTCCCGAAAACACGGAATGCCGGTAAAAGCGCCGGTATAGCGGCCATCGACGAATTCCGGCGTGGTCGCCAATAAGTTTTCAATGCCGTATAAGCGGACTATCGGCTCGGTCACAAAACGGTTGGTTGCGGTGATGACCAGCACAGTATCGCCCCGGTCTTTATGGATGCCGATCAGCTGTTGCGCCGGTTGCAACAATAACGGCTTGATGGATTCTTCCAGGAATTGCGCCCGCCATTGATAGAGTTGCTCGGGGTTATGGTCCGCTAAAGGCTGTAGCGAAAAACGGAGAAATTCGACAATATCCAAACTCCCTTGTTTGTAGTCGTCGTAGAACTTGGCGTTGGCGCTTTCATAACGGTTTTTATCGACAATACCCTGATCTACCAGAAACTGTCCCCATAAATAATCGCTGTCATCGGCAATCAGCGTGTTATCCAAATCAAAAATCGCTAAGCTCACGGTTAATCCTATGTTGAGTCATTAAAAAGAGCCGTGCGCTATGGCATCTGCACTTTATTTATGGAACAATGCGGCCATTAATTTAACTTACCGACCTATCTTGATAATTTTACCATTAGCACTAAAGATATAGGAAAGGTAAAAACACAGGTTTTAACATGATTGACTCTAAAGGATACCGGCCCAATGTCGGAATCATCCTTTGCAATGACGAGGGTCGCGTGTTTTGGGCAAAACGAATGGGTGTAAACTCATGGCAATTTCCGCAAGGCGGGATTAATCCGAATGAAGACCCAGAAGAAGCGATGTATCGTGAGTTATGCGAAGAAACCGGACTGCAACAGCAGCATGTCCAGGTGCTTGGCCGTACCCGCTATTGGTTAAGGTATCAATTGCCTGAGCGCTATATCCGCAAAAACTCCCTGCCTTTATGCATAGGCCAAAAGCAAATCTGGTATATGTTGCGCTTGATAACGCATGAATCCAACGTGCGCTTCGATCTGTGTTCCAAGCCCGAATTCGACGATTGGCGCTGGGTGGATTACTGGGAACCGCTTAAAGACGTGGTCTATTTTAAGCGCAAGGTTTATCTGAAAGCGATGAGCGAGCTGGGCGCTATTTTGACAGCTGAGGCCGTGCCGGTTAATGCGGCAGGATATTTAACTAAAGATAAGGATATTGAAAAGGCGAAAGGCAAAAGGCGTAAGCGGTAGTCACGTAGGTCAAACCGGCACGCGGGCGTCAAGAGCGGCTATCCAGCATCCCGCATCGCTTTTGCAACATCAAAGTCCTGCAAATGCCTTTCTCCCGATTGTTTACAAACCAGAAGCCCGTAACCGTCTTCAGGGCGCGTTAGCTGAATACGGTGTTTAACTTCTATTTTTAAATCGGCCCCTTGCAAAATAAAACTGAGTTGGCAGCCTGGGGTAATGCCCAGTTGCTTACGAATATCGAGCGGAATAATAACTTGGCCTTGTTCGGAAACGGTCGCTGTTTGCATGATGACTCCCAAAAATCAACAAATCGGTTAAGTATGCCGGAGAATATTTATTTCCGGCAATAAAAGTGCTTTTAATACCCGTCCTTACTGGGCTGCAATCCAGCCAGCGGCTCCGGCAAACGAAGCACTTCGGATTCGATACGGCCATCGGCATACAATTCTATTAAGCGATAACCCGGCGCCGTATCGCTGACACTGAACTCGCTAGTTCCCGGTGTAAATTGAAAACAGGTCGAAGGCGCGCCCATTACCCGAAGCGTTGCTGTTCTAATATCCATGACCTGATGAATATGACCGGTAGTGATGGCTTTTACTTGCGGATACTTGTTTACCAGCGCCAAAAACGCCTGCCGGTTTTCTATGATCATAGTATCCATCCAGGAACTTTGCGTCGCCAAGCAATGATGATGCACAGCGACAAGCGCATGACGCTCCGGACTTTCAATTAAGCAATTTTCAAGAAAATCCAATTCCCCGTTCGATAACCGACCGCCGGGTTTTCCCGGTATCCGGCTGTTCAGGCTAATCAGTTGCCAGTTACCTAAAAAAACCTGTTTCCGGCAACTAACCCGGCCGGACGTTAGAACCTGCTGCATAAATTCATCGTCGTCATGATTGCCGGGTAGGCAAATACAGGGCGTTTTATAAGCTTCAAGACAGGCTAAAATACGCCGATAACCGGCAACGCAAGGATCCTGAGCCAAGTCGCCGGTCAACAGCAGCAAATCGAAATGACGCTTTGCCGCGAAAGCGTGTTCGATGCAGGCATGAAAATAATGCTCGGTATCAATGCCCAGCAGTCGATCTTCCGGTGTCGCCATGATATGCAAATCGGATAATTGCAGGATCGATATAAAGTCAGAGTGATGCGTCATCGGCGGCGATTAATCCATGATTTTAAAAAGAACTTTAGAATTTCTTTGCGGGTTATACAACACCTTGAGCTTATCGGGAAGATCGTTAATCTCTGTCGGCAGAAATCCCCGTTCAATAAACCAGTGCATAGTTTGCGTTGACAGCACGAATAATTTTTTAAGCTTAAGTTCTTTCGCCTTGCGGTAGACATATTCGAGCAGGCGATTGCCTCTGGACGCGCCCTGATAATCCGGATGCACGGCCAAACCGGCAATGACGCCGGAGCGGCTTTTCAGATCCGGCTGCAAAGCGATGCAACCGATAATCAGGCCGTCGCGTTCTATCACAATATAGTCGGCGATGCCCATTTCAAGTTTTTCCCTGGAGCGCTTAGCTAACTTGCCTTGTTGCTCCAGCGGCTTGATCAATTCCAAAATGCCGCCTATGTCATTCAAAGTGGCCGAACGTACTTCTTCAAAAGCCGTGGTACTGATCAGCGTACCGATGCCGTCGCGGCTGAACAATTCAAGCAACAGCGCGCCGTCGATAGCCCGGTTAATCAGATGCACACGGTCTATGCCGGATTGGCAGCTTTGAATGGCGGCTTTGAGCGGCAAGCTGATACTGGTCGATATATCGGAATGCCGCTGCAAAAAAGCATCGGCTTCAAAGGTCGTCATTTGCTGGATTTGTTCGCCGTTATCGGGATTGCAGCAGCTTTGTTCGGTTAATAAAACCAACTTTTCCGCTTTCAATGCAATCGAAACCGCGGTGGCGACTTGTTCCGCCGACAGATTAAACACCTCGCCGCTCGGCGAATAACCGACCGGCGAGATCAGCACAATATTATTCTGGTCGAGTTGCTGATGAATAGCCAAGCTGTCGACGCGGCGCACCTCGCCGGTATAGCAGTAATCAATGCCGTCAATCACGCCCAGAGGTTTGGCGGTGACAAAATTGCCCGAAGCCACCTTGATCTTTGCTCCCGCCATCGGCGAGCTGGCAAGTCCCATCGATAATAGCGCTTCAATTTCCACCCGGACCAGTCCGGCCGCTTCTTTAGCGCATTGCAGCGCCACACTGTCGGTAATGCGCAAATGCTTGTAAAAGCGCGCGGGAATATTCAGTTTGACCAGGCGCTGATCAATCTGCGGTCGTATGCCGTGCACCAGAACCAGGCGTATGCCCAAACTGTTCAGCAAGGCGAAATCGTGAACGTGGTGATCGAAATCGTCGGCCAGCACCGCTTCGCCGCCGAATGAAATCACAAAGGTTTTGTTGCGGTGGGCATGGATGTAAGGAAGTGAGGCTCTGAACCAGTTAACGAAGGATTTTTGCGGTTTCATGATGATGTGATAGGTGCATTGTTCCGATCCGTACCGTTAGCTTTTCGCTTGTTCCCAAACTGGAGAGGCTGTGAAAGTATTCCAAATCCAGCGATTCTCAAGTCATCCGGCGTGGCATTTTTTTTCGAAAACACAGTTTTTTCTCATATGGCAGCTCATTTTTATCCAAACCAAGCCAAAATTCGTCTTTTTTTACGCATA
>SXGU01498168.1_pt1 | contig 18986 bp, 11 predicted proteins | sample 3174531 | NCBI WGS metagenome assembly SXGU01 (sample SAMN11356863, study PRJNA531348) | freshwater metagenome | isolation source: freshwater sample F1-140 | place: China: Fuxian Lake, Yuxi | collected 2017-12-25 | reverse complement strand
TCTTCATCCTTCGCCGAAATGAACTGCAGCGTCGGCAGAAACGAATCGTCTCCCAGCTTGCCGAGGCGGAACGCCGCTTCGCTCCGCACCCCGACATCCGGATCCTTCAACAGCCGCTGGCGGATCGCCGGCAGCGCATGCGCGTCCCCCAACTCACCCAAGGCCGCCACCGCGCCCTGTCGCACGTCGGCATCCTCGTCGGTCAACGCGTCCAGCAACATCTGGTAGGCGGAGGGGGATTCCAGCCACCCCAAGGCCTGTACCACGGCGCGTCTGGTCGCCGGGTCCGCTTCATTCAGCGCCTCGCCCAACAGTTCCACCATTCCCTGCGTCGCGCCGATCTTGCCGATCGCCTGCGCCACCGCCGTCTTGACCGCGGGGGCAGGATCGTTCAATTGCTGCACCAGCACGAGGCCGGCCGGATCGATCGCCGCCTCGCCCAGGTTGCCCAGCGCCCAGGCGCTGTACCCGCGGACTGTTTCATCGGGATCGAACAACCCCTCGCGCAAGGCGACGGCGACGCCCGGATCGGCAATCTTGCCCAAGGACAGGGCCGCGGTCCGACGCACGACCGGATCGGGATCTTTAAGCAACGAGACCAGGCGCGCAACGACCTGGTCGGGATGGTTGGGCTCGGGCGACTGAACGCAGCCGCCGAGCGCAGTGAGCAGCAGGAGAAGAACGAATGGCTGATAGCTGACCGCTGAACGGAAGGCTGTTATTGAGCGAATCCGGCCATCAGCCATATACCATACGCTCTTGAAGTTGTCAGGCCGGTTTGGGCGGGTCTTCCTGCACGGCCGGCAATTCCTTGGCCGCCTCGATGGATTGCTCCACTTCCTTCTGGGCCGCGTCCATCTCGGCGCGGATCGTCCGCATCTCCGGATCGATGGTATTGCGCACGTCCGCCGCCGCCTGCCGGAACGTCCGCAAGGCATCGCCCAGACTCTCCCCGAGTCCCTGCATGTCCTGAGGGGCGGGAGCCGAGCCTTGCGCGGCCTTGGCCTTGAGCGCAGCCTGCTGGGCTTGCACCCGGGCCACAGCCTCCTTGTTCACGACCGCGGAAGGACGCTTCACCGGCGCCTTGCCCTGGGTGGAGGCGGCCGGCACGGGCGGATAGGCGGCGCGGGTCTGCGGCATCCCGGCCTGCCGTTCTTCCATCGTTTGCCCGGCTGGGGCGGCCGGCGCGCCAGGCTGTGTCGCGGCCTGGGCGCCTTTCGGTTTGGGCGGCTGATAGGCTTGCGGAGCCGCGGAGGCCATGAGGGACGCAGTGGTACCGGGCGTCAATTCAGGGCCGGGCCGGTACGGAGCCGTCGGTTGGGAGGCAGCCGGCGCGGCTGTCTGGCCGGGCATCGCCTGGGCTTGCACCACTTGCGCATCTTCCACTTGAGCGGAGGGCTGCGCCGCCGCCTGAGGAGCAGACGGCGCATTGGGCGCGTTCGGATCGAGCGGGGGCGGCGCTTCGTGGACTTCTTTCTTAAATCCTTTCAGCGCCTTGCCTATCCCTTCGCCGATCTGCGGCAACCGGCCGGCGCCGAAGATGATCAGGATGATGACGAGGATGATGACGAGTTCCGAAATACCCAGGGTGCCGAACATGCGTACGATCCTTTGTTTTTCCTCGACGCGCGCCTATTGCAGACTGTATCCGGTGGGCCTGGAGGGTGTCAAGGGAAGGAAGCGGCGAGCCTTCGGCATTCAGCCAGGAATGCTCACGCTGAGAGCTGATCGCTGAGAGCTTCTCATTTCAGGATCGGGACGATGGCGGTCTGGAGGGGAAGGCCGTAGTAGAGTGAACTATGCCTTTCATTCCTTCCGAGTCACGGTAAAGTTACGCCACTGACGCACCTGAGACTTTTCCGTGTATGTGAAATCGTTCGTGAGGATACCGATACTCACATCCACGTCTGGTTCTTGGATATTAATGACCATTGAGTTCATGTCTTTGCTGATCTCTGCAAGCACAGGCAATGTCTTTGGCAAATAGCACGTGCGCATGGCGTCATAACAGCCCAGGAGTTGATACACATCATAAGTAGCGGCGATTTTCATGCCTTCCGCCCGTCCCTCAAAGTACAGTTTGTCCTTGCGCCCATCCTTGATCATATAGACCTTTACGCTATCTCCCGCGCCTTCAACTTGAAAACTAGCTCCAGGCTGGTCTGTGTACCCCCACAAGCCGGTCAGCCGTTCCGCCAGAGGTTTTTTCAGCTTAAATTCCAACTCATAGACCTTGGCCTTAACCTCTTTGGCATCGGGGGCGTCCGGCGATGCCAAGAGATACAAGTTCAGGTTGCGAATCGCGGCTTCGTAATCTCTCACCTTTTCCTGTACGACGCCAAGATTGAAGTAGGCCGCGCCCCACCAGGGAGCCAGTCGGATAGCCTTTTCAAATTCCGTTACGGCATGCTGATAGTCCTTCGCGGTTTTTGCCTCTTTGAGCGCCGTTCCGCCGTAGACCATCTGTCGTTCGGCTTCTTCCGGGATCGTCGGCGGAGGAGTAAGTCGGGGGACAAGCTTGACGATCTTTTCTCGAATGCGGGTGTCCACTTCCGGAGCTTGAAGGTCGGCGAGCGCCTCCAGCCCGGCCAGATACTGCTTGAACGCCTCGCGCGGTTTTCTGTTCGCTTCCGCCGCTACGCCGGCTTGTTCGGCATCTGTGACCTTGGCCAGCTTGGCCTTCTGTTCGGCTTCCTGGCGCGCCGCTTCTTCACGCTTCCGTTTTTCCTGGGCTTGCTGCTCGCGCTTCTCTGCTTCGCGCTTGGCCGCCGCCTGCCTTGCCGCCTCTTCCTGTTTCCTGGCCTCTTCGTCCGCAGCCCGCTGCTGCGCCGCCTTCCTGGCCGCAAGCTGCTCCGGGGTTTCGCAGCCGGCCAGCAGACCGGTCGCTGCGATCAACCAACCGACGAGCACGAACTTGCCGATCCTTCGGCCGTGCGTCATTGCCCTCTTCCTTTCAGGCGCACCATCGCCTTGTCGGCCGCCTTGGGATCGGCCTGGACTTCTTGGAAGAGCGTCTGTTTCTGTTGGATGGACTCCACAACCGACTTCTGATCGGCCACCGCCTTGTTCAAGGCCTGAGTGGCGTCCCGTTCTTCGGCTTCGCTTACGCGCAGCACCGAGAGGGCCTCAGCCAACCGGCTTTCGCCCGACGGCGGCGCCTGTTGAAGCCAGGCCACGTCCCGCCGCTTTTCTTCCATCTTTCTCGTCGCTTCCTCCTGCCTTGCCTTGAGGTCTTTTATATGTTCCTGGACGGCCGCCAACCGGTCCAAGTCGTCCTTGGTCGCCTTCATCAGCATTTGGAAGAACTTGTCCTGCGGCGAGAGTGCCTTCATCTTTTCTACGGCCTGCTCGGGACGGGCCGGCGCCTCGGGACATTTGACTCCGACCTTGCCGCCCGCCATGACCTGGCCCGATTGCTCGGTCAGGTAGGCGGCCTCTTCTTCGTCGCCCTTCTTGCGCGCCTGCTGCGCGAGATCGGCGAGATAGGCGGCACAGTGCAAGCGATCCCTGTGCTTGTCCACTTTGCGGGTATCACGGTGCGGGACACTCTCTTTAATGGTCAGTTCATTGGCCGGCGGCTGTTGCGGATCTCCGACGCCTTTGAGGCCGAAGAATTCCGTGGACTTGGGCCCCTTCAAAAGCCCGTGTGTCTTGAGTTGCTCCTGTCGAAAGGTTTCCTGCTGCCGACGAACCGCTTCCTGCCGATCGAGTTCCTCCTGCAAGGCCCGCCGCTGCTCCTCCAGCTGGCGCTCGTACAGTTGCTGTTCATACTGTTGTCGCTGACCCATATCCTGCCCGCCCTGCATAAAGCCTTGCATGAAAGAATTAAAGATCGTGCCCAGCATCTGTTGCTGCACTGAGCCGCCCGAGTACCCGCTTCCGCCAGACGATGCCGTGCAATAACCCTGACAATCGAAGCCCGGCGGGTGCCCGATGGTATTGCCTTTCGCCAGGTCGCAGGAGCATTGCACCCCGACGGTCCGCTGCCCGAGCACTCCCGGCTGAGCGGGGAGCAGGATCAGAAAAAGGCCCGCGACGGCCCCAACAAGCCAACGACCACAGGTCCTGTGCTCATTCATGGCGCTCGCTCCTCAGGAAGCAATGGCGGAGACATCTTGCTGGCACCAGTCGCAGACACAACCGGTCGCCTCGGTCGCCCAAGCGATCGAACCGAAGAAGAGGATTGAATAGATAAAAAGACAACTTTCGCGAAGGCCATGAGCGCCATCCTCATGAAGGAGAACGGGACCCCAGGCTATCAAGAAAACGGGGTGGGAGGCGAGAAAAAACTTAGGTCGAAGATGCCAGGATCGGGACGATGGCGGTCTGGAGGGGAAGGCCGTACACGACCGCCTCACGGTCCGCGAGATAGACGTCCAGCTCGCTGCGGATGCCGAACTGGCCGGGCAGGTAGATGCCCGGCTCGAGCGAGAAACAGGTGCGGGGGAGGAGACGCCGCTTGTCCTGGGTTTCCAGGTTGTCGATGTTGGCGCCGTTGCCGTGGACCTCTTCGCCGATCGAATGGCCGGTGCGGTGCAGGAACTTGTCTCCGTAGCCGGCGTTGCGGATGACGTTGCGGCTGACCTCATCCACTTCCCATCCGCAGGGAAAGTCGCCGGAGGCCACGCGGGTCTTGACGAACTCGAGCGCCCCATCGCGGGCCTCACGCACCGCCTGAAACACCTCGTTCTGCTTGGCCGGCACCTGGCGCCCGACATAACCGGTCCAGGTGATGTCCGCATAGACCGAGCCAGGCTCGGGCCGCTTGGCCCAGAGGTCGATCAAGACCAGCTGATTCTCCGCGATGACGGCGGAACCGGTCGAGGCCGGCCCGTAGTGGGGGTCCGCACTGTGCTCGTTCACCGCGGCAATGGGCGCGCTGGACGTAACCAAACCATGCTCCTTGAAACGGGAGAGTATGAACTGTTGCAGACCGTATTCGGTCAGGTCCTTGCGGCCTGCCACCGATTCGCCCACGTGCCGGAACGCCTCGTCCACGATCCGGCGGAGCTTGGCCGCCGCGTCCTGATGGGACTTCAATTGGCCTTCTGTCCAGACCGCTTCGAAGCGCTGGACGAGATCGGCCGAGGTCACGACCTCCACCCCGTGCCCGCGAATCTGCTCAATCGTCCCCGCATCCACCCGCGACACGTAGGGAATGAAGTTCATCGGGGAATATTGCATGGCCGCTTGCTTGGCCTTGGCCAGGATGCGCGACAGGCAGGCGCCCAGCGATTGCCAGGACATGTACTGCACCGACTCGCCGGGCAGCTCGTCCAAGACGTGGGGTTCGATCTTGTGGGTCAGCTTGACCGGCGTCCCCTGGGCCGGCACCCAATAGAACCAACGGCGGGTCACGTGCTTGGTTTGGTCCAGGAGCAGCACGCGATACGCCAGGGGATCGCTGCCACGGAAATCGTAGAACAGCCAACCGTCGAGGCCGGGCGTCTCGCGCAAGGCCTGCTGAATGTCCGCCACGCGCTGGTGATGAGAGCTTAGGGTATCGGCCATAGCGGCCGACATCATACCCTGAATCACAGGGAATTTCCTACTCCGGTTCGGGCTAGAAGGTCTTGGCCCAGGCCAGCGTGAAGAGCTCCGTTTGGCTGTTGAAGGGTTGTTCGTGCGGGCCGAAGTAGAGACCGGCCCGCACGTAGGAGACGGCGATGTCCCAGGGCGTATACTTCAGCGTGATGCCCAGGTGCAGGGACGCATGGCTCAGGGGCTCTCCCCTGGTCTCGACCACTTGCCCGGTGGTGAGGTTCTCGAGCCGATGCAGCCGCTCGAACTTGTCGAAGCGGTACATGCCCACCGCAAAGGGGATGAACCGGATCGGCCCCCAGCTTTCCTGCGGCGCGATGCCGACCACGACGCCCGGCGAGAGCAAGGGGAGCGTCTTGTTCTTGGCATAGAACGAGTTGCCCTGAAACTGGAAGGTGCCTTCGGTGGTGGCATCGATGGTGCTGAGGGTCAGCCCGAACAACATGGGAATCCGGAGCCCCGGGCCGCTCATGGGATCATACACGACTTCCGCCATCGCGCTGTAGGCCGAGATTTGCAACGGCAGGCTGAGACGGCTGTTGCCCTGCGCGTCAAACCCTTGAGCCCCGAAGCTGATCTGCTGGGCGCTACCACTGGCGGTTCGGGCATAGACGCCCTGAAAGCCCACGCCCCAGTGGTCGGAGAGGGAGCGCAGGAACCGGACGGAGATGCCGGCGCCTTGCGCGTCAAACTGGGCCAGGGTCTTCCCGTCGTTGCTGCCCGAATCGCGGAAGTAGCCGGGCACCGCCTTCACATACCAATGGCCCTCCTCCATGCCATCCGTGGGAATCGCATAGGTGGCAAAGCTGCCGAGGACGCCGGTGCGGACACCGGCTCCGGCGTTGACCCATTGGCCGTTGACCTGGATGCTGGCGGCCTCCGCCAGGACAGGCGGCGCCCCCCCCAAGATTCCCCAGCAGGCCACAATGACCATCAAGACCCATGACCGGCTGCGGCGAGTCATACGAGCACGGGGGACGGGAGACACCCCCGCTCAAGGGCTACTTCCCCCCTGGCATGCCCTTAAGCGGATCGAGCACTTGCTTGTGGTAGGCCTCCGCCGTGCGCGCGCTCTCTTCGCGCTTGGCGTGGTTTGCATTGACGATGTCGCTGAACCGCTGGGCGCAGCCCTTCACATCGGTCGGGTCCAGGCGGCAGGCCACGCAGGCGGCATAGCTCAACGCGTAGATCCGGTTCACGTCGTGCGCGGCGGGATAGTACTTCTCCAGCGCGCCCTGAATCTCTCCGGAGGCGCTGCCGCCGGCCACCGATGTGACGATGCCGCTGACACTGGCGCTGAACTGCTTCATGGTGTTCTTGTCCTCATCCGCCACGTTGGGCGGGAAGGGACAGTACCCCTCCTTGATCTGGATTTGATCGCTGCTGCCGCAGCCCTGCAGCAACAAGAACAGGACCATGATGGAAGCCGGCGCGGGCGCCTTGTGTCTCATAAAAGAGAACGGTGTCGATATCATCATGATGCTCCCCCTTGCCTGAAAAAATTTTCAGAAGTGATAGTTGAGTCCCAGGTTGATCGTGTTCGATGTGTAATTGGCTTCAAACCCACGGCCCGGCCCCAGCATGTTGTCGAACTGAAGGCGCGCATAGTGGTACCGGTACTCCAGGGACATGGAGACGTGCTCGATCAGCAGGATATTGAGCCCCGCGAAGCCGTTGGCGCCGGGGGTCCAGTTCGACGAGGAAACGCCGTCGGCGTTGGCGAAGAAGACGCCGAGCCCGCCGCCGACATAGGGGCGAAACCGCTCGCCCGGGTAGCGGGCAATCAGGTTCGTGGACCAGGTCGTCATGCGGACGTTCTGCCCGCCGTTCGCGCCCAGCCCGGTGCCGCCGGTCACCGACGCCTGCTTGGCATTGATGTTCGGCGTCGAATTGGACACGTCCATGTCCACGCCCAGCCACTTATGGCTCTCGAAGAAATAGCCCACCTTGCCCCCGTAGGAGAGCGTCGTTTGTTGGGTGAAGGTGTTCAACGTGCCGCCCTGCTGCCCCGTGCCGCTGGTGTTGGTCAGGCCGTTGGGAATCGTCGCGCCCACCGTGCCGCCGACGAACCATTCGGCCGAGGCCGAACCAGGCCAGAAGCCGAACAAGGCGCAACAGAGCGCGCCAATCATTGCTCGTGTCATCCATCCATAGAGTGTCATCGAACCGTCTCCTCTTCTTGGCCTTGCTGCGGTTCCCTGGGCCGTCGCTTACGGAACTGGCGGAGAGAACGTGACCTGCGGGCCGAAGTTATAGCCGCTGCCTTGATTCGTCATGGTCACCCCGGTCACCGATCCATTGGCGATGGTGGCGACTCCCTGAGCCTGCATTCCGCCGGCAGGGGGAGTAATCGTAACCGTCGGCGGCGAGCTATAACCGCTACCGGGATTGGTGACGACCACCTGTAACACGACGCCCGCCTCCATGACGGCGGTTCCCTGGGCAGCCGTCATACACATAGAAGGGCTCAGAGGATAGGTGAATCCTCCGGTTGGCGGATAGGCGCCTCTGGCGTTCACAGGAGACCAAGGCGGATTGGTCACGCAATGGTAGCGGAAATTTTCCGTCACCGGGAACGGAGCGCCACCATTCGGTCCACCCGAGAGAGGATAAAAGTCATAGGTAATTTGATTGCCGCCCTGGTTGGGTGGCAAGCCATCCGTCGGCGCCAGAAAGGCGGGCAACGGCGTGCCGTCTTGGGGCGCGGTGGTCGGCACCGGCACGCCATTGGGTTCTTGTGCAGGCGTCCCGTAGACAAAATGGTACTGGTTCCAGGCTCTGTAGTCTGTACGTGTTATGGGTTTTGGCGGCGTCGACGGAGGCAATTGGGTAGGAGTCGTGGTCGTTGCCGCCGATAAATCCACCAGGTAGGCCGCGCAGCCGGTTTCATGGCACACAAAGAGATCATTGTGCTGGGGCGTGCCGCCGCTGACCAGGCAGGATGCGTCCAACGCGGCTTGCACGCTATTCGGGTCGCTGAAGCTCTTGATCCCCTGAATCTGCGTCACGTAATCGCTGTACTTGGCGGCATGGCAGGTGCCATAGGGGGAATACTGTTTCTGCACCGGCTTATCCTCGATCATGTAGAAGTACAGCAGGTTGTTCGTGGTGTCGTAGTAGTACGTCTGCGCGTTTATGAAATTCGTGATGTCGGAGGGCTGCGGGTTTGTGACGCCCATTAAGGTCTTGTAGGGCTGTTCAAACTGCTGCAAACTCGTCGCCGCCGGGATGGTCATCCCGCCGGAGTACCCACCTTGATTCAAGGCGCGCTTCATACAGTCCGTCCACTTTGCCTCCTTTTCGGACTGTCTGTCAAAGAAGGTGTGATCGCACGAAGCCCCGACAGGCGGGTGAAAACTGGGCGGATACTGTGCCGTGCCATAGAGCTGCCCCCCCCACTGGCGGCTGATCCGATAGACCTTGATGTTCGACGGCGTCGTCACCGGCTGATAGACGGCGATGCGATTGACGAAATAATCGCCGGCCTTATGCACCGGCGGGTCGGTATAGCTGAAGAGGAGCCGATTCTGGAAGGCTGTGGGAGTATACGGAGGATAGTGTTCAACTCCTTGCACCCCGTAGACTGTGTAGCCCATTCGATCCATCACGAACGGTTCGTAGATCGGGTTTTTCCCACGACCGTACAAGAACAAACTGGGATACACCGTATCGCCATAGGCGGGCATGTCCCGCCGAGCTACCACGTGAAACGGCGTGGGGATGCCTCCAGCGGGACTCGTCACGGACTCGACATTCAACGTGGCGTACTTGTGGGGACTCATCAAGGAAGTTGAGCGAAAATCGTTGGGGCCTCGCGAATGGGGCTCGTCCACGGTGTACTCGGTGGCGAAGTAGTCCACGCTGTTGAGTGAAATCGGCACGATGTCGTGATGGGAGTTTCCGCCGCCGTCTACGACCCTCAGTCCGGTCAGGTGACTGTCCAGGTCTCGGATCACGGTCGTTTTGTCTCCGTCGAGGAAGGGCCCCATGTTGACCGCTTCCGTATAGACCTGGTGCTTGAAGTCCACATTGTCCCAAATGCTGTCGCGGATATACTGCGTCGGGGGAACGGTTTGGGCATTGGACGTTTGCCAACCGTTGGCCACGTCGCCGGGATAGCCTTGGTAGTTCGAAGACGGAGCGGCATTCGCCGTAGCCTGGGTCACAATGCCCTGGAGTTGGCCCACCATCCCGGCGGTGGTGGCGATGTGCTGAATATCGGTTTTCGTCAGCAATCGGGCGGCCCGATCGGTCGCATGAATGCCCGTGGGATCGAAGCGGAAATTGACGAAGCGGTTGTGTTCGATCCGGGCCGGGCCGTCGTAGTAACTGTAGCCTTGGATATTCACATTGTGGGCCGGGTAATTTTCAAAACTGAAATTCCCCACATCGGTGCATTCCGGTTGCCATCCGGCGGATGCACAGGCCGGATACCGCTCGACATTGTTCCGGGTCATCCCGGCGATCACGTTTTGATAGACGAGACCCCAGAAACCGGGGAAGGTCCCCTCCGGCCCCCCTCCGACCAGCAGGGAGAACCCGCGCAGGTTGGTGGCAAACCGATGATTGTGGAGGGTGGCGTACCAGTTTCGGAACCAGGCGGCCTTATTGCGCGAACGGGTGATCGTGTTGTCGGTCAGCAAGAGCACAGGGGCATATTGCGCCGTGCTGGACAGCATGGGGTAGGGCTGCACGGTGTTGCCCGTGGTGTCGTCGTTGTCGATCCCGTTATAACACCCATGCACACGATTGCCCGTGAATTCCGGATAGCCGGTGGTCGTCGGGCCTTGGGCCAAGAGCCAATAGCCTCGCCCCGGGCCCTGACACCCGGCCACCGAATTGTTCACAAAGGCATTCCCGAGATTGGTAATCCAAAACCCTCCGGGATGCGTCGAGTCCAGAGTATTCCCATTGGCATTGGATTGGGCCGTGTCCGGGATGTTGTTGACGTTGTACCAGTTGGGGGAGGGGTTGGTATCGGCCCACGTGGACTTGGGATAGTTCCCGTTGCCGGTCGAGCTCTGGAGCGAGAAGTGCGTGGCGTCGATGTTGGTGACCGTCCAAGTCCCGTTGGCGGCGGTGTTCCCCAGGACGCCCGAGATCGTCACTTTGGCGCCGGAGTTGAGCGAGCTCGAACTGGTGATGACGATGGGACTCCTATTTGTGGCATCGGTCACGGTCCCGGAGGCCGTCCACGTTCCGTTGCAACAGGAATAGGTCCCCGGGGATTTGCCTTTCGAGCCGACGAGAGAAAACCGAGGGGGGCCGCTGATCACATTCGTGATCGTCCAGGTCCCATCGGCAGCGGTCCCAGTGCCGGAGATCGTGACCTGAGTGCCCGTCACGGGGGTGCTTTGAGTCTGGATGGCGAGCAGGTTGCCCGAGTCCAGCACAATGCCCGTGATGGCATTCAGCCCGCCGATGGTCCAGGCGCCGGCGGGTTGGACAAACGTTCCGTTGCCGGTCGAGCCCTGGAGCGCAAAGGTGCCGGCGGAGGGGTTGGTGCTGGAGACGGGCCATGTCCCGTTGGCGGCGGTGTTCCCCTGGACGCCGGCAACGGTCACCTGCATCCCGTTGGATGGAACAGGCGCGCTGGTGGTCACGACGATGGGGCTGGCGTTCGTGGCCCCCGTGATCGAGCCGCTTTGAACGTGGGAATGTTGGACTTGCAGATTGTCGCCATCCCAATACTGGCTGCCATTTTGTTGCGGAAATGAGTAAGTTGAAAGGGCCGCCATCGTGCCGGCGACGTGGTTGCGCATGAACTGATTGCCGGTGATGTGGTTGCCGTCTTCCAGATAGAACCCTTGGCCCACTGTGCGGACGCAGACGTTGTTATAGAACTGAGCGTTAGGCGTTTGGTGGGGCACATAGCATTTGTTGTAACTGTGGTGGACGCTGACATCCTGAACCAGCACATTCCCCGCGGGCAGATTCTGCAGCATGTGCAGATGGACCGGGTACCGTCCGGTGAGCCCTTGCCCGAATTTTTCGATCTCCACCCCCACCAGTTGCAGAGTGGGGTAGGTCGTGCCGGTGACCATTGCGACCACGTGACCGCCCATATCATAAGAAAGAGGGTACGTCGCCGTATTTTGAAACAGTTGTTGGTCCCCGGCTGAACCGGCCACGGAGGTCAGCTTGATGTTGCGCGAGAGCAGCGCCACCTCCGCCCTTTCGTCAATGCCGTAGTTGCGGGTATGGTCATCATAAAAGCTTTTCGCCTGGTAACTGACGTCGATGGCCTTTCCGCCCTTGGCGACGACGTGTTTCGTCCCGGCCGGGAAGAACCCCGGCGTGGGTGTGAGCCCGCCGTAGTGGTAGTGCTTGAGCGGGGTGGTTGAACACAAGGTGACCTGGCTCACGTTGGCGGGCAAGCCCAGCGTTGATGCCTGGGGGTCGGGGTTGGCGACCGACGAGATGCCGCAAATCCGCACGATCTCCGTCTGATGAGACGAAAAGCTGGTCGTGGCGACGGAGACCCAGTCGTTGATCTGCCAGTCTACCTGCGTTGCCAGCGTCACCGTCGTGTCCGGATTCGTCGCCGGCACGGGCGCGCTGACGTTTTCCGCATCGTTGTATTTGGCCGGTCCGGCCGACACAGCTAAATAGGTCCAGCTCTTGGTGCCACTGACAATGTCCTTGTTCAGGGTGCCTGGCGTTGCCGACAGACCCTTGGCTCCATAGAGGGCCAACGTACCGCCGTCCATCACGGTAATATCGCGGGCGTTGGGGGCGTTGTTCGAGGTGGTCACGATGGAAGCAGAACCCGTCGCGGTAGGAGCGAGGGCTGCCGACTGATTGCCGGCCATGACGATCGTGATCTGCCCTGCGACCGGAGTTGTCGCTGAGCCTGCACTCATCGTGCCGTTGTTTCGAATGAGAAAGGAGCTGGCATAGAGATTCATCTGACTGCCGGCGCCGGGATCTACAAGGGTCAGGGTGCCGCCCGAGCCCACGACAACAGGAATCAGGGGGGTAGTGGCGGAGAACTGATTATTGTTTGTATCGGTGGTGCCGATGGTGACGGAGGTACAGGCAGAATTTCCGCCTTTGGTCGGCAAGGTGCCGCCGATAAACAGGGTCTGCGGGACGACCGGATTCTTCCCCTGAGCCGCAATTTGGTCGAGGCAACTGCTATTCTGCAGCGCCGCGGTCAGGCTCATGGCTGAAAGTGCCGCGCCCATCCGGGGCTTGGCCGCCGCGCCGCCGCCCAGGGCTTTGGACAGCTTCTCCGCCTCGGCCTTTCGCGCCTCGCTCTCCTTTTCCATGGACTGGGCGAGCTTGCGCTCTTGCTGGAGTTCGGCGCTCATCTTGGCTTTCGCCTGCTCCCGCTCCTGCCGCACTTGCTCCACGTCGCCGGAGCTGGCGCAGCCGGCCATCACCAGGCCGACCGTGACCAGGATGCTCCCGATTCGGCGGCGGCCGCCCCTGTATGCGTTCATGTCCGTGACGGTCATGAGTGTCTCCTCGCGCAAATTATTCATGTTATTCCAGATTCTTCATGGTGGCCCGGACTTGATTGAGCGCGTCCACGTGCCGCTGCTCCTCGGCTTTCAGATACTCTTTGACGGACTGGGAGATCTTGGCATGGGCGGCGCGCAGCGATTCGTTCTCCTTCGCCAGGGCAGAGAACTGCGTCTGCTCTTTCATCAGGTCCGTCCGCAACTTGCTCTCGCCCTGTTGCGCCTCCTGCCGGATCTGATCCAGGTCGCCGGAGGTCGCGCAGCCGGCGGCCGCCCAGAGGGCGAGCATGAGGACGAGGCCTAGCGATTTTCCCGGGCGAATCGTTGCGTTGTTGGGTGACACAGCCATGGGCACCTCCTCTACATATCACCAGTCATTGGGGCATATTACGAACCATTCGAATCCATTGTTATACATTGCGCTTCATTCTTTTCTTTATCGGAGGCATAGGTGGAAACTTGAGTAATCCAGAACGGACCCTCAATAAAGCTGTTTTCTCAAAGTGCGTCAAGAGACGCAAAGATCGTGCCCTGGTTCTGCGGCAGATGCCCGGCATCGGGTTTTTCACATCCTCGCATTTCTGCTTGTGTCTTGCTGTGGACTAATTTCTATAGGCCGCTTTTGAGTGTGGAGGGCCGGCGCAACAATGCGTCAAATCCCTGACTCGGTTGCATGGAGAGGGCATAGCTTTCTATGGATGGGACGCCCGTAGCGTAAGGGACCAAGGAACAAGCCAGCATGTCGTGACGGCCCGTTCCCGAGCTACAGCAAGTCAATCGGGACGGGAACGATCCCCCTCAAGAAGCTACTTCCCCCCTGGCGTGCCTTGAATCGGGCCGAGCACTTGCTTGCGGTACGCCTCCGACGTGCGCGCGCTTTCGTCGCGCTTGGCGTTGTTCGCGTTGATGATCTCGTTGAACCGCTGGGCGCAGCCCTTCACATCGGTCGGGTCCAGGCGGCAGGCCACGCAGGCGGCATAGCTCAACGCGTAGATCCGGTTCACGTCGTGCGCGGCGGGATAGTATTTCTCCAGCGCGCCCTGAATCTCTCCGGAGGCGCTGACGCCGGCCACCGCCTTGATAATGCCGCTGACATCGCCGCTGAACTTCTTCATCGTGTTCCGGTCCTCGTCCGCCACGCTGGACGGCAGCGGGCAGGACTCCCCCTTGATCTGGACCTCATCGGTGCCGCCACAGCCTGATATCAGCAGAAACAGGGCGAGCAGGGCGGCCGGGGTATGTTGCTGAACACGGGACAAGAGCATGTGGGTTGTCATAATGTCCTCATTAAAAGTGATAGTTGAGCCCCAGGTTGATCGTGTTCGAGGTATACGTGGCCTCAAAGCCCCGCCCCGGTCCCAGCATGTTGTCGAACTGAAGGCGCGCATAGTGGTACCGGTATTCCAGGGACATGGACACGTGCTCGATCAGCAGGATATTGAGCCCCGCGAAGCCGGTGGCGCCGGGGTTCCAGTTCGACGAGGAGGCGCCGGGGGCCTCGGCGAAGAACACGCCGAGCCCGCCGCCGACAAAGGGGCGAAACCGCTCGCCCGGATAGCGGGCGATCAGGTTCGTCGACCAAGTCGTCACGCGCATATTCTGTCCATTGTTCGCGCCCAAGCCGCTACCGCCGGTGAACGAAGCCTGTTTCGAATTGATGTTCGGCGTCGCCGTGGACACGTCCATGTCCAGGCCCAGCCACTTGTGGCTCTCGAAAAAGTAGCCCGCCTTGCCCCCGTAGGACAGGGCCGTCTGCTGGGTGAAGGTGTTCAAGGTCCCGCCTTGCTGCCCCGTGCCACTGGTGTTGGTCAGGCCATTGGGAATCGTCGCGCCCACCGTGCCGCCGACGAACCATTCGGCTTGAGCCGGTGGCGCCCAGACGCCGAGCAAGGCGGCGCAGAAGACGGCACCGGCTAACCATGGTTGCCAGTTAGATCGTGTCATTGAAGCAAGCCCTCCTGTGCATCCCTTTGTACAAGAACTTTCCTATTTTGTCCTGTGTGGCGTCTGTTTTGAGTGCGAGATCTTTTGGTGATGCTGCGATAGCGACGGTTGCCATTGCCAGGTGGCATTCGTCGCCGTACAGGTTCCCGTGGTGCCGTTGATTGTGAAGGTCCCTCCGGCGGTGCTGGTGCTAGGAGTCGAGCTCGCAACGGTGAGGGTCCCTGGCAACGTGCATACGCTTATTCCGGAAAGGGCCACCAGAGCTCCCGCGCCCGGGACTGGGGCGCCTGGTTGCACGGTAAGAGTAACGGATGAAGCGGTGTTGGTGACGCTGGTGATCGAGTTGAGTATCTGCCACGTGCCGCCGCCCGTATAGGTTCCGCTGTACGTCGTGCCAATTGAAAACGTGTTAGCTGTGGGATTCGAAACGGCGTAGGGGCCGGAAAGGCCCGCTATTCCCGAGATGACCACTTGAGCCCCTACTGGGGGAAGGATCAGCGTATTTGGCGTATTGGCGCTGACGCTCGTGATTACGCCACTGCCGGTGACGCCTACAATGGGATGCGGCATCACCCAATCGCAGACGGAATCATGCAAGGGATAGGTAAAGCCGCCGCTAGGCAGATAGGGGACCCTGGCGTTCACCGGCGACCAGGGCGGAATCGTGACACAGTGATATGGGAAGTTATCCGTTGTTGTATTTGTGCTGCCACCGTGCGAAATATACGCATAGGTGACTTGGTCACCGGAACCGGTTGAAGGAGACATGTTGTCAATGGAGGCTATGACGCCGGTCAAGGACGCGCCATCCGGCGGCGGTGCAGTGTTGCCGATAGCGGGATTGGCCACGACCGGCAAGCCGTTGGGCTGTTGCGAGGGCGTGGCGTACACAAAGGAATATTGGTTCCAGCCTCCGTAATCAGTTCGTTTAATGGGGTGCCCTGTGGAAGCAGGCGCGGGAAGATTGCCTGTCACCCCGAGTGCTGAAAAGTCTACCATGTACGCCGCACAGCCGATCTCACCACATGTGAACAAATCGATCGGCTGGGGGGCGCCTCCACTGACCAAACAAGAGGCATCCAACGCACGTTGGACGCTGCCCGGATCACTGAAGTTTTTCTTTGCCTGCACCGCCTGGACATTGGCGGCATATTGAGTTGTATTGCCGCTGCAAGTGCCGAAGGGCTCGTAGCCCTTTTGTACCGGTGAATCCTCGATCATATAGAAGTACAGCATGCTGGTCGTGGTGTCGTAATAGAAGGTCTGACTGGTGATAAAGATGACTATGTCGGACGGCTGCGGATTGCTGATGCTCATCAGGGTCTTGTAGGGCGCCTCAAAGTTCTTCCATTGCTCCTCTGCGGTTGTTCCAGCCGCCGCCTGCAACTGTAACCCGAACTGGTAAGGGGACGTGCCCGATGTATAGTAGGGCGGCGCATTGTAGGGCGCCTGATTGGTGGCGCGGTTGAGGCAATCCGCCCAATTTGCCCCCGCGTCGAAATAGGGCAAGTCGCACGCTGGAGCAATAGCGGGGTGAACATTCGGATTTGAAGAAATAGGGGGGGTATAATTTGGAGGCCAGGACTGAGTGTTGTAATAGTATTGTCCCCACTGGCGGCGAATTCGGTAAACTTTGATGTTCTGCCACTGAGGCGGGTTCTGGAGCGGCTGATATACCGCGATGCGGTTCACGAAAAAGTCACCGGCTGTCTTCACCGCCGGGTCTGTATAGGTGAAGAGCAGATGATTTTCGAAACCTTGGTAGGTTTGCGTTCCATGTTCCGCCGAACTTGTGGTTTCCGCATAGACGGTATAGCCCATCCGGTCCATGACGAATGGTTCGTAAATGTAAGTTCCGCCACGCCCATAGAGAAATAGGCTTGGATAGTCCGTATCGCCATAGGCCGGCATGTCGCGGACGATTTTAACGAATTTGGCGTTCGGCGCATCCGACTCGATGTTCAGCGTGGCGTATTTGTGCGGGCTCATCAATGAAGACGGGCGAAAATTGTTCGGACCTCGGGAATGGGGTTCATCCACGGTGAATTCGGTGGCGTAATAGTCCAAGTTGTTCAGCGAAACCGGCGCGAAGTCGCTCGTATACGGACTGGTTCCATCGACGCGCAAGCCCGACAGTTGACTGTCTTTGTCGAGGATCACGGTCGTTTTATCCCCGTCATTCAACTTGCCAATGTTCACTTCCTCCGTGTAGACCTGGTGCTTGAAATCTACGTTCTCCCAAACACTGTCTCGGATGTATTGCGTGGGGGGAACACTCTGGGCATTGGACTGAATCCAGCCTGTGGCCGCATCTCCGACATAACCATTGTAAAGCGACGTGATCGTTCCGCCGAACTGGGGGGCGCCCTGGAGTTGCCCCAGAGTTCCGAGAGGTGGATTGTTATTCAGGACAGTGTCAAATATGGAGACGGTCTGAATGTCGGTCTTGGTGAGTAACCGGGCTGCTGGGTCGTTCGGATACATGCCGGTCGGATCAAAGCGGAAATTGACAAAACGGTTATGTTCAATGCGGGCGGGGCCGTCATAGTAGCTGTAGCCTTGAACGTTGATCACATTCCCGAGCTGAGGATTAGGGTATTGTCCCCAACCCAAGTTCGCTCCGGAGGAACTTAACGCCACATCGGCACACTCTGATGGCCAAGGGACCATGATATTGCCGTATGTCCAACCGCTGCTATATTGCCACACGCCGCTATTCATTGAAGATCCCGTTGGAGCGGCGGCCGCAGTCGTAAAGGTGCTGGCCGTCGTTGTCCCGACAGTCCAGCCGCCGTTGGCCGATGGATATCCTTGCACTCCTGAGATGAGAATGGAGGCGCCCTGTTGCGGGATGATGGGACTCTCGACGTTCAGAGAGCCTCCTCCCGTGCTGTTCCATGCCTTTGTGATGGGAGGGGTGCAGGCAGGAAAGCGCTCCACATTGTTCCTGGTCATGCCGGCGATCACGTTTTCGTGGGCCATGCCCCAAAAGTCAGGCTGGTTGCCATCCGGTCCGCCACCACCCAGCAGCGAAAAGCCGTAGGGGTTCGTGGCAAACCGATTATTGTGCAGCGCGGTGAATAAGCTGCGCGACCAGAACCCGCGGAAGCGTGAGCGGGTGATGGTGTTGTCGTTGAGCAGAAACACCGGAGGCGTGATGACCCCTGTCGTGCTCAGGGTAGGCCGCGGATCAAACGTGTTGTTATTCGACACGCCATCCTGGGCGGTCACATCAATACCATAATAACAACCGTGGGCACGGTTGCCGGTGAATTCGGGATAGGTAAAGTGTGAAGGAGACGCATCGCTGCCGCCTTGCGCGATCAACCAATACCCTCGCCCATTCGCCTGGCATCCGGCGACCGAATTGTTGACGAAGGCGTTGCCGAGGTTCGTAATCCAAAACCCGCTGGGCTGATACAGATCAGGTCCTTGCTTCGACCCAGCGTTGTAGCCGGAAGAAGAGGTGTCCGGAATTGAGTTCACGTTGTACCAGTTCACCGAAGACAAATGAGAACTTTGCAAATTGTCGCCATCCCAATACAAGCTGCCAGCTGGCAATGGGAAGGAATACTGTGTGTTGGCCGCCATGGTGCCGGCGATATGGTCCCGCATGAACTGGTTACCGGTAATGTTGGTGCCGTCTTCCAGATAGACCCCCTGGCCCACCGTGCGGACGCAGACGTTGTTATAGAAATTGGCGTTCCCGGTGCCATGGACCACGTAACACTTGTTGTAACTGTGATGGACGCTGACATCCTGGATCAGTAGCGTCGCGGGTGTCCAAATGCCGCCGGACGTGTAGGTTCCGTTGCTCGTCACGCCAAGGAGCTCGAAGGTACCGGCACCGGTGTTGGCATTTGTCACAAACCCGGAGCGGACATTGGCGGCTGTGTTGCCCTGCACGCCGGAGATGGTCACCAGGGTCCCGTTGGCGGGGACGGTCGAACTCGTGATGGCGATGTTCCCATCCGCAGCATTGGCCGCTCCCGTGACCGGATATTGCGGCAATTTGTGTAAGTGGACTGGGTACCG
>SXGU01519787.1_pt1 | contig 18994 bp, 19 predicted proteins | sample 3174531 | NCBI WGS metagenome assembly SXGU01 (sample SAMN11356863, study PRJNA531348) | freshwater metagenome | isolation source: freshwater sample F1-140 | place: China: Fuxian Lake, Yuxi | collected 2017-12-25 | reverse complement strand
GACAAATAGTAAGTTTTCAAAATTATTTATCACCAACGCCAAGTACTGCTATTCAAGCAAGTAGAATTGAAGCATCGTTAAGTGATAATTCCTTTAATTCATTAGCATCATCAACTGATAGTAATATATTTCCCGTAAACAAAACAATAAATCCAACAAATTATATGTATGATGGACAAACTACTTTATTTGTTAATAGTATTAATCAAAATACTAATACTTCACAGGGACAATATTTTGATCCATCATCAACAAATCCATCACCTGGTTGGTCATACAATTTTAATGCATATAATCCATTAAATGCATCATTTGCTTATTCATCTATATTAAATGAAACAATCATCTTTCAAAATACTACCAATAATTCTACTCCTGTATTTTACAATATAGATTTAACAAATAATTCTAATCCAAATACTACAAAAGAAAGAGGATGCTTTTTTTCATTAACATCTAATCCATATACTAACTATTACCCAGCAGGAACACCTCCTACAAATCCTGTTAATGCACCAACAATTAAAAACATAAATCCATTTTATAATGTGTCAAGCGATAACTATTTATTTGTATCTAACTTTTTTATTCCTCAATTAAATGAAGTATTAGTATGTGAAGTAATATTTTCAGTATCTAATTCAAATTCTACCAATATTTCAAATACCTCTGGTGTATTAAACTATCCAACAGTTAGTTGCATAATTAAAAATAAGATTATATCTCAGGAGGTAATTGCAAATTTAGATAATGGTGATTTATTAAATCCTAAAATCAAAACTTATACTGCAGGTCCAATGCCTGTTTCATACACACAAAATGGTGAACAATTTAATCCAACTTCATTTAGTTTTAATACAAACAATAACATTCCACTTATAATTGCACCTGGTTATCAGAAGGTATATATGGCGGCAACATGTATGTATGTACCACCATATCAACAAGATGGTGTATATTACGGTCAATATATCAGGGGGCAATATGAAACAAGTCCCACTGGATATTCAATTAAGGAAGGTGTTATTACTGTAAACTCCTCAACTGGATTAGTAAAATTACCAGCCGAAAGTACAAATGTAACTCAATATGGACATTTTTGCATTGGTGTTGCATATTCTGCAGATTATTTAAAATATTCATCATATTTACAGTCAGGTATTCAGGCCGAGGTATTAGTTAAAAATACATGGAGATCACCTGTTTCATTATATAATACATATAAATCTTATTCTGTTACTGATATGGCTACAAGACAAGTTATTGTATTATTTGGTACTGGTATAAATGGTGGTGCATTCTTAGTTACAAACACTGGAACACCAATATCATTAATTAATAATTATGCAGTAACATCATTACGTAATTTTATGTCAATAATGAGGGCAATAATTAATACATATGATGGTAGTGTTTCAATTGTTGATTATTTTACAAATTCAAACGTAATTCAATCTATTAATACAGACACTAACTATTCTATTCAGGCATTAATAATGCAACCATTACTTGATGGTTCAGTTGTAAATCCACCAACTGTATTATCATGTCCAGGTATGAATTATTTCTTACTTCATGGTAAAAATAGTGCAAATTTATCAATAGACCCAACTGAACAGAATGTATTTAGTCAAGATGTTTCATTAAATAATAATAATATTTCATATATGGGACAACCTGGAAGTATGTTATGTTCTATAGGTAATTTAAAATATGGTACAAGTGAAATTAAAACATTAACTGCTAAAAATTTATCTGTATTTGGTAATGCAATATTTCTTGGCACTAAATCAATTAATAATCAGCCATATTATTGTGTTTTATTATTACCTGAAACATTACTTAATATTAACCAACCATTACCTGTACCAAGTTTAAGCATATTTTCTACCCTAACTTCAATATTTTATATTATGTCTAACACTACATCAGGTACACAATTTACAACCAAAGATGGTTCTGCATCAAAAATTACTATAACCACAAGTAATAATGCATTAATTACTTCTACCTAAATTTTAATTACAATGATAATTTAATAAAATTATTTTTATCAAATTATATATTATATAAACAAAAGATTATGAAAATAAAGATGCCCGAAAATATTATTCAACAAATTATAAATAAACAAATATTAAATTTTAAACCGTCTACCCCTTCTCCACCCCAACCCCCTTTTCCGTTCCAAACCCCTTCTCCGCCCCAAACCCCTTCTCCGCTCCAAGCCATTCCTACATCTGTAATATCTTCTTCTCAGCAAATACAAATTGGAAATTTTATTAATGATTGGTTATCTATGAGCCAAACGGGTCAAGGAAAGACTGGAAGCAATATGAGCCAAACGGTTCAAGGAAAGGCTGGTGGCAATATGAGCCAAACGGGTCAAGGAAAGGCTGGTGGCAATACGGTCCAAACGGTTCAAGAAAATGCTGGTGGCAATACGGTCCAAACGGGTCAAGGAAAGGCTGGTGGCAATATGAGCCAAACGGGTCAAACGGGTCAAATAGGTCAAGAAAAAATAGAAATAGAATTTATACATGATTTAGAGCATAAGTACGAATATAAAAATATAGTAGATACTTTAATAATAAAACCAAAAAAATTTATATTTATATTATTATCGGTTATATTTATAATTTTAGTTTTACTTCTTCCAAACATGTTTATTTATGATGATAACAAATCGGTCAATAATACCAAAATGGTTTTTTAACAAAAGCAAGAATGAATTTAGTATTTTCATTAGAGTTATTATATATAACATATGGATTAGTTATAAAGAGGTCATTTGAAACATTATAATTTATGAATTGTTTATTATCTAACTTATCAATAACTACTTGTAATTTATTAAAATCGTTATTTACCGTATAAATTATCATTAAAAAGGATTTATCATACATCTCGTTGTTTATATAATATTGAAATGGTTCTATATTAACATATTCTAAATGTTCTAAATTGTTAATTAATATAGAAATATTTTTAGTTTTATACAATAAATCTATATTTTCTTTGCTATTATTTTTTAAAAGATAATTTTTAAAAAGTCTCATATTTTGTATACATTTAAAATATGTATAATCATATTCAATCTGTGATATTTTATTTACACCTCCATAAAATAACATTAAAATAGTTAATATTATTATTAATAAATAGTATTCGTCCATCTATAATTATAACTTATATTTACAAATTATATTTACAAATTATATTTCCAAATTATATTTCTAATAACTATATATTTATATTTTTTTAACATAATTGCGTTTAATAAATTCTGGAGATTGTGAAATAATTTCTGGTGTAAATTGTAATGTATTAGATGGATAAAGGCGTTTAATATGATTATCAATAGAAACAGTGTTAACAGTATAAATTGAAGATGTTTCAGTTTTATCTGTATATATCAAGTCATAATAATCATATACTTGTCCATATTGGTCATATTTTTCTAATTGTATATCTATAACATCATAATTATCAACTTTACCGTTTACCTTTTTAAAAGTAAGTTTAACAGGTGAACTTGTTTTATTATCAGTAGTGGATAATAAATATGTCTTGCCATCTAAATTATGTGTACCGATTGTTGCATTGCTTGTAATACCATTGGTACTAATTATATTAGCACTATCACCGCACAAAATATTATTATTTTTATTTATATCAGAAGAAGTTCCTAAAACAGATGCATAAACATTATTTGTAAATAATTTAGGATAATGTTCATTTTGAATATTTTTAAGATATATTTTATCATTACTTTTTTCAAATACAAAATTACAAGTATCGCTTAAATCAGGCATATTAATTTGTGATTCATGAAGTAATACTAATCTATAAGTATCTTTATTAGATTCAATGCTTAATCCATTATTATTACATTGTTTATCATCAACAAAAACAGAAACACATGATTTATTTACATTTATAACACTACAATTTGGATTAAGTTTAACATATGCAAGATAAAAAATACTATTACTATTTGCACCTACTGTCTCTTCACTATATGTATCAAAAGCCCCTTCACTGTTTGTATCTAAATGTGGTAAATTAACCTTCAATCTAATTACAGAACCAATATATTTATTGCTTCCGCTTCCACCTCCACCTCCACCTCCACTTCCACTTCCATCACCATTAAAATTTTCCTTTTTTACTTTTATTCTTTTATCACTATCTAACATATGTGCGAATAAAATCATTATTAATACTAAGAGTAAATATAATAAAAGTTTATTCATTCAATATTATAAAAAGTTTTATATATAGATTAACAATATATAAAAATAAATAGAAATAAATATTTTTATAGTCATTGTACAAAGGTGTAAAAATTATACATTTATCAATATACAGGTTGTCCATTAGAATCATAACCTTTAATTGTTGCTGTTGGTATTATTGGTGGGAATCGCCCTTGATTTTGTTGTCCAGAAAATGGTTGCAATTGTTGTCCTGTAAATTGGGGCATTGGTGAATTTTCATAAGAACTATTATAACCCATTTGAGGATAACCCATTTGAGAATAACTCATTTGATTTAATTTTTTAGAATTTTTCTTAAATAAAAAGTATAAACATGCACCAACTAACAATAAACAACAACAAATTGTTACCATTAATCCCCATCCACTAAATAACATACCAAATATTCCAGATTTAGATTTAGAATCATTATTCGTACAATATTCTATACATTCTTGGTTACAAATATCATCATCTTCACATTGTTCACTACATTCAGTTTTACAATATTCTTTGTTAGTACCACTCATTATATATTTTATATATATAATAAAAATTGATATTATAATTATAAATTATATTTATTAATACATCCAAATTAAAGTTTATATATATTAACGCCAAGTTTACATAAATGGAAGATAATATTCGTTATTCAAGACAATCATACGCATTAGGAAAAGATGCATCTAAACTTGTACACAAGTCAAATATTTTAGTTATAGGATATTCAACACTTTCATTAGAGATAATTAAGAATATGGTATTAACGGGTATTAACAGTATTGATATTAATATTATTAACACAAATTCTAAAGTAGAGAGATATCAAAAAACTGGTTTATATTATGATAATATTTTAAATAAGGAAACTGTAGATAAAATAAGATGTTTAAATCCGTCTGTATCAATTCAAATAATCGGTCAGGGTACAATGGAAAAGGGTACAATTAATAAGGATTACGGTAAATATAGTTTAGTAATTGCAACTAACATATATTTTAATGATGCAATTGAAATTAATAATAAAACACGTGAATATAATATTCCATTTATTTTATGTGGATGTAATGGTTTAATGGCTTTTATGTTCAATGATTTTGGTAGAGAGTATCATATAAATGATATTGATGGTGAAACATATGAATTATTGTATGTTGATAGTATAAATAAAGATGAAAATAAAATTAAGTTTAAAGAAAATCATTCTCTTGGAAATGGTGATATAATTGCACCAATGCGTCAAAACCATATGCGCATAGATGAATGCAACGAGTATGTAGTAAAAAATGTTATTTCGCCAACTGAAATAGAACTAATATCACTACCAATAACCCTAGTAAAAATATTAATTAAAAAGAAGAGTAGATATACACTGAATTTCTCATCATTGCAAGAATCTATTGTAAATCCAAAATATAATGAATATTCACATCAAATAGAAATGTTGCATATATTAAATAAAGCACAAAATGATTTTTACAATATGAATAAACGTATTCCAAGAGTACAAAATGATGTTGATTATTGTTTATTTATGGAATATGTACAACGTAATAATTTAGGATATAGTAAAAACTTGGAAAAATTAGCATATGCATATTGCAAGTCTATGCGTAGTAATGTATTACCATTTGTATCAATAATTGCGGGTATTGTATCACAAGAAGCAATAAAAGTACTTGGAAATATATATATGCCGATAGAGCAGTGGTTATATATTGATTATCTTGATTTAGTAAAAGAGGATAAGATAAAGATAGAAAAGAGTGAATATTATGAAGGATATATAAATGTATTTGGGAAGGAATTATTTAACAAAATTCAAAATACAAAGATATTTATTGCAGGAGCGGGTGCAATTGGTTGTGAATTATTAAAAAATGTAGGTTCATTAGGAATTAAAAATATTACAATTACGGATATGGATAATATAGAAAAATCTAATTTGAGTAGACAATTCTTATTTTCTGATAGGGATATAAATAATTCTAAATCTGTTACTGCTATGCATAAAATCAAAGAATTATTTACAGATAAAAATATTAAAATTAGCGCATATGAACATAAATTATGTAAAGAAACTGAAACTGTTTTTAATACATGCTTTTATAGTAATGTAGATGTTATTTTAAATGCTCTGGATAATGTTGAAGCAAGAAAATATGTTGATCAACAAGCAATAAAATATTCAAAACCATTAATTGATTCTGGAACAATGGGTACAAAAGGTAATGTGCAAGTAATTTTACCATATTTAACAGAAACATATGGAACAATGGAAGATCCAGATGATGATAAAGGAATACCAATATGTACGATTAAAAGTTTTCCATATAAAAGTGAACATACAATTCAATGGGCAAGAGAATTATTTGAACAAGAATTTACTTTTATGCATATAAACGAAGGTGGGTATACAATTAACGAAAGTAATATAGACATTGATATGATATACAAGCAATATTATAAATATGAAAATTTTACTCCATCACATGATTCATATGTATATGTATTACATTGTATATTTATTGACAATTATCATAAAAATATTATAGAATTAATTGACAAACATAAAAATGATGAAATTCCTAAAAAAATGCCTATACTGTTATGTAAAGATGCATATAAAGGTATTATGATAGATTATTTTACATATGGAATTTCTGTATTAAATCAAGTATTTTCTACAAACATAATCTACGACCCTACCATTCCTGTATTCTTAACAACTCCAAATTCAACCATAGATAAAAAAGAGAAATGTCAAAATATATTACAAAGTTTACGTTGCATTAAAAATAAGATTACTTTTAATAAAGATGATGATACATTAAATCACATAGATTGGTTAGTAACAATATCAAACTTGAGAAATTTGCAATATTTAATCCCATTAACTGATAAATATGAAACAAGAAAAATTGCAGGTAAAATAATTCCAGCACTTATTACAACAACATCCATAATTGCTGGATATCAAATAATGGAATTTATTAAAATAATTTTAAATTCTGAAAAATGTGATATAACCAAGTTTACAAATATATATTTAAACACTAGTATAAACTTTTATAGTTGTGTAACACCAACAAAAGTAAATAAAAAAATTATCAGTGGAAGCATGATGGATGTATCTGTATGGGATAAAGTTGAAATTCCAAAACTAATAACAAATGTTGAACATATTTTAGATATTATTACAAGAAAACTCTTAACAAAAGTTGAGTTTATGACATTAAAAAGCAATATTATTTATGATGGTGAAAATATATTAGTGAATAATATAGATCTAACAGAATCTAATGCAGTTATCTTAGTTAAAGAACATTCTAATCAAGATGATAATAAATTTATAGAACTGTTATGCGTAAATCCCTTATAATTTACATGCACCTATAATTTACATGCACCGATGCTTTTTATATAATTGATATAAACATTTATAATTTATATATACTAAACATGGAAGAAGAACAAAATATAATAGATAATAAAAAATTATACGATGATTGTTATTATCCAATAGAACACTATATTGAGCATAAGCAATTAATTAATAAAACTGATTTATTTGATGCATTTTCAACAGATATAATTGCAAGATATATTCATTATCGCTCAAACCAGCCCCAACCCCAGCCCCCGATCCAACCCCAGCACCCGAACCCTATCCATCCCACAGAATTAAGGATTGGATATATTTTATATATGGAAGTAGATACGAGTATTAATATTAAGAATAAGATGAACAAAATATTAAATTATATGGTTCAACTTAAGAATCCAAACATTTATGTAAAATCACATTGGGTAATTGATGAAACATGTTCAAGTATAAACAAGATTAAAGTAAAAGTAATTGTATTAGAAAATAATAAAGATTATGCTATTAAAATGTTAATTAATGAATTTCTATACAATATAAAAAAGAAAGATAAAAAATATAATAAATATTTAGAAAAAATAGATACTTCACTTCAAAAAAAATAATTACAAATACCTAAGACATAATTGTAATTATTTTATAAGTATAATGTATAAGATATAAGATATATGGTTAAAAATCCAGATATTACAATTGTTTTAACAAAAATGCCATGGTGTAGCCATTGTAATGATTTTTTAGAAATTTATAATAATATTAATAGCAGAATTAAACACAATAAACTATTAAAAAATAAGAAGATTATAACAGAAGAGTATAATATGGAACAAGAGGAAGCAAAATTTGCAGAAAAATATAAAGATTATATGAGTAAAATAGATGGATATCCTACATTATTTATATTTGTTAGAAATAATAATAAGATACATGGTGAAACTATTGAACACACAGTAATAAAACAACCACAATCTCAACCAAGTAAAAAAAACATGAAAAAATTAATAGATGATGCAACTGATATGTTTATATCAAAAATGGAAAGTAAATATAAATCGGTTATAGACGAAAAGAAAGATGAATATGTAAATGTAGAATCAGGGGCAATGGGTGGCGGTGGTGTTATTAAATGTGGTGCAATGAGCGGTGGCGGTGGCGGCGACAGTGGTGTTATTAAATGTGGTGCAATGAGCGGTGGCGGAGGTGAAGATTATGAACACAAATATAGAAAATATAAAACAAAATATCTAAATCTTTTAAGCAAATATAGCAAATAAAATATATTGATTATAAATTTTTTATTTAAAATATTATTATATAATACGTATGGTACATAGAAATGAATTAATAATAATCATAGTCATAGTCATAATCATAGTTATAATATTTACAAATAAAAACAATATAGATAAAAACAGTTATGATACATTCAAAGGAAATCAACCTGTTATGCCAAATGTTAGAATACGTGATAACACATCAGTAATAAGAGGAGATAGTAGTATTCGTTATGATCCATCGGTTACAGATAATGATTTAACATATTATGAAAATGATACAATAAATCAAAGTAATATAATTGAAGATGAATACGATGTTATTAATATGGTTGATAAAATTGATTACGGTAAAGTAAAAACAGGCATAGATAAATGTAATGAGGTATGTAATGGTGTATGTTATCAAGGAGGATATACTGGAAGTGCTACATGCTTCCCTTATACAGGTAATCAATTTGATTATGGAACAATTGAAAAAAATCCAATGTTTATAAATGGTATTCAAGATAATTATAAAGATAGTGAAAACTATAATTATGGTGGTGATATATAAAATAAATATATTAAGCAATAATTTTAATTTTAATTTATAATTGTATATATTATAATTATGAATTCTACACCAACTCCAATTTCTTATACACAACCAACAGCACCAATTACGTATACACCACCTCCAATTGAATATCCACCATCATATCAAGAATACCAACCACAACCACAGTCATATCAAGAATACCAACTGCAACCACCACAACCACCGCAACCACAGTCATATCAAGAATACCAACTGCAACCACCACAACCACCGCAACCGCAGTCATATCAAGAATACCAACTGCAACCACCACAACCACCGCAACCACAGTCATATCAAGAATACCAACCGCAACCACCGCAACCACAACCGATACAAGATACAGGGGATATTAACAATTTATACATTAATATACAGGATTATTTGGATATATTAAATTTATTATATGACAAAACTAAAGATACATTTATATCAGTAAATACAGTACTTGAAAATATGAAGCCTTATATATACAAAAAAGTGGATAAGAATATATAAAAAGTTGAAAAATATAGATAATGATGCCAAATTATCAATACAAAAGCAATAATATAAATATATATTAATAGAACTTGTTAACTTTATTAACCAATAAACTTTATTAACCATAATGCCCAAACCAGCCACTGTATACGGAATTGTTTCATTTGGAGGACATCTTGTTAGAGGTATGGTCCGCGTTGTATTAACAACTGAAGAACCAATGACAGTATTAGAATGTGATAAATTATATTATGGTGAAGATGTAAAAGGAAGAGTTACTAAAACTAAAGTATTAACTATGAGTGAATTAACTGAAAATTTTGAAAAAGGTTTTGCTACTCATAAAACAGATGTTCCACATATGTATAAATTAAACTCATCAGAATCTGTTAAAATTCTTAAAACTGTATTTGATGTTAAAACATGCAAAAAATTAAGTTTTAGCAAAGATAGTGATGATGAATCAGAAGATAATGATTCTACTGTCGGTGCTAAAGATGAAGAGCCATTAGTTAAAAGCACTAAAGGTAAAACAGAAACAGCACCTGTAGTTAAAAGCACTAAAGGTAAAACAGAAACAGCACCTGTAGTTAAAAGCACTAAAGGTAAAAGTAAAACAGAATCAGCACCAGAACCAGCACCAACACCAAAGGAGGAACCAGAACCAGCACCTGTAGTCAAAAGCACTAAAGGTAAAGGTAAAACAGAATCAGCACCTACACCTGTACCTGTACCAAAGGAGGAACCAGCACCAGCACCATCAGTTAAAAGCACAAAAGGTAAAAGTAATGTTGTAGAAACTGTTGCAAAAAAGCCAGACTTGTCTGATAGTAAAAAAACAACTACATCAAAAGTAAAGGAATCTAAAGTACGTATTCCACTATCAGACAGTGAAGATGATGAACATGCTTTAGATAGTGATAATGATGTATTAGATTCATAATAAATTTTTGTTAAAAATAAGCAAGTAAATTATTTATTTTCAAAATATGTGTTCACAAAATAAAATTTCAAATAAACCAAATTGAATTAATTGTGTAAATGATAAGTTAAACCATTCTTCATCATAATCCCGATTATTTAAAAAGTTAGTTATTATATGAATTGTTGCTAAACGAATAATTAATTTTGTAAATACACGTAATCTTTTATTATAAAAGTTATTATAATTATAGAGTTTAAATATTATAGTTTCATAAAATAAACATGCAAATGCCAAATTAAAAAAGAATACTAAATTAAAATCACTATAATTTTTTTTAATTATAAATATAAGCATGTAAATAGAAACAATTGTTATAATATTATTTATTATAAAACAATGATAACTATCATTAACATTCAAAAGCAGTATTTTTTTAAAAACAACATCAAATATTGCAAGAGCAAAACATGTTGCAACAATATTATTTATTTGTATATTAATACCAAAATAATCTCGTACTACTAAAAAAATTGTAAATCCTACAACAAGAATTTTATATGTATGTGGACCTAATATTTTATTTATTCTATTATTAATTTCCTTGTTCATTAATAATTCTATATATTTTAATTATGATTATAATTATTATAAACCTTTATAAACACTTTTTTTATGAATAAGATTATTAAAATAAACAACTGATTTTAAATTTTGTATTAATTTATTTTTAATAGGATACAATAAAGTATAAAGTATATTTGTATTATTTTCATATTTAGCAGAATAACGTTGTAATTCTAATTTAACAGCATCATTATTAGAATAGTTTTTATTATTAACAATTCTGTCTATATATTTAAAACCATTCCAATTAGATTTTTGTTTTTTATCATTCCAATCTTTTATACAAAGTCCGAATTTTAATAATAGATATTGTATACATGAAATTTTCATTGTTATTATACTACTATAATTAAAGTATAATTCTCCACTTTTTTCATTATGTAAAAGTTTTAATATAGATATTTTTCTATTATAATTTGTACCAAGATAGTATAAAAAATTATTATCAAGATTGTATTCAAAACAACGAGACATTCCAATATCAATACGCGCAATACCATAACTTTCATTAACACCACAATTACCTAATTTACATTCAAAGTTAATCATTTTTGGTTTATCAGGTGATAAAAACTGAGGACAATGGGCTATTATTGATTTTGAACATTCTACTTTTGAAATAATCTCCTTAAATTTTGTACAATCAATTCCAGAATATCCCCATTCCCTACACCAAAACATATTATGTGATTTTTTATTACTTAAATCCTGCTTTACAAATAAATCATACCCATTATTACCACCCTTTAATTGTGATGTTATTAATAATGATATCCACCCACCGATTGAAGAATTATTGCAACAACCTCCCCCCATTAACCCCCCCATCAATCCCCCCAATGCACCCAATGCACCGTTAACAACCCCACCCATTCCCTTTCCACCTTGAGCAACAAATTGTAAGTAATTACCATTACCAAAAAAATTTCTAAATTCATTATTAACATAACTAACTAATGCTTCACCTTTAACCGTTTTATCAAATTTAGATGAATATGATTCAATGTATAGAAAGTAATCACTACATAAACCACCATGAGATATAAGAATGTCATTTATTTTAACCCATGCGTATGAATTATTTACCAACATAGTAACATTATCAGTATTAGTAAAAAAATCACGATTCTTTTTTATATTTTTAGGACTTGTATACATTTCATTTTCAGGTTGTATTATATTCATTACTTCATGATTACCTAGAATTAATATAATATCACCACCCTGTTTTTTTGCTTCTTTTTTTAAACGTAATATAGTCTCTATAATATATACATCAGAACATTCATCATCTAAAATATGGTCATTAAAACGTTTGCGATGTATTAAATCTCCACAAAATACAACAACCTTTTTAATATTAGGTAACCATGATAAGAGTTCTCTATTACTATAACTATTTTCAGTATCATCATATATACTTGTTATCTCACAACATTCACATAAATCAACTAGTACATGCACTAAAACTTGATAATCACCATGCAAATCACCTACAACAAATATATCATCTACTTTCTTTCCTCCGTTTACCTTATATATACCATTACCAACTTCATATATACCCCTTTTTATATCACCAATACCCTTGTTTACATCACCAACTTCATATATACTCCTTTTTATATCCATTATAATTAGATTCTATATAATTATAATATAATTAAAATATTGTTAATCATAATACTGCCTGTTGTGGCGGTTGTGGCGGTTGTGACGGTTGTGGCGCAAAGACATAAATAAAAATAATTAAAAATATTGATATTAAAAAATAGTAATAGTAATAATATAAGTATAAAGAATGTCATATACATCCAATATTGTTGAAGTAAGTGGCAGTGGTGGTAGTAATGGTAATATAATTAAGGACATGTCAAAATGGCAAAATAATAAAAAGAATATAGTATCAGAATTTGAAACGGATATAAACGGTGTCATTAAAGCAAACATGCCTTCTAATTATGGTAATAAATGGTCAGATGAAGAAAGAAAAAGATTAATTAAACTGCTTAAAAATAGTTATGATATTGATGTTATAGCAACTAAATTAAACAGATCTGAGGGTGGAATAAAAGCAGAAATTAAAAAAATAGTTTATGCTAAATATACAGAGGGAATTGATGCAGAAGGAATAAGTAAAGAGTTAAATATTGTATATAATAATGTCAAGTCAATGATTAAAGTATCTATTGATCAAGAATGTGAAAATGATATAAATAATTTAGAAAAGGAGAATAAATTATTGCGATTAAAAATAGAAAATATACGTTTACATAAAAAACTAGCATCAATAAATAAAAAAGGTTAAAAATATTTTATTATATATATTTATTTATATCAATACAATTACTATAATGTTTCAAATTTGTTTATTTGCAATTTCACTATTTATATCATTTGCATTATCATGCAATTTACCGAATGTAATTTATTACAGTACTTCTTATAAACACAGTATTCCATTATTTAATGACAATTACATTCCAATTGGATATTATAATAAAATTAATAATAATAGAGTCTATAATAATAAGTATGTATTATTATTTGATGTTAAAATATTTTATTATTATTTTTTGTTTTATATTATGTATTTTATTTATAGGTTAACTACCATTATGTTATCAAAATTATTAGTAGAACACTCAAAATACAATAAAACAAATTTTTTACATTCAATTATTAGAAAAAAAACAAACATAAATATGAACGATACATACTATATCCCTATAAGCAAAGACGATGGAGGTGAAGGTGAAGGAGATGGGACCAGTTGCGGTGAAGATTGTGAAGAATGTTGGGAAACAAGACGTACGTGTGTGGAAGGTGAAGATGATGGGGACGGTGGAAGTAGTGGCGGTGAAGGAGATGGGAGCAGCGGAAGCAGTGACGGAGAGGGGAGCAGTGGGGACGGTGGATGTAGGGACTGTTGTGAATGCAATGATGTAAATTGTACATACTTTAGCATAGATAATAAATGCAAAATAAAATGTATAAAATGTATAAATTGTGAACAATAATTAAAATGTCCAATTTTCATCAACATCCATAGCCCAAAAAAATTTGTCAATAAGAGTTTGTGAGAATACTTTTTCAATTTTAATATTATGTTTCTTAAGGAATGCAATAGTAATACGAGGATCAATATAATTTATTTTAGAAGTGCCAAGAGAAACATTTTTTAATTCAACCTTAAGGCTTTTTTTATTTTTAAGGTCTTTAATTTTATCATTTATCTTTTTAATTTTATCTTTATCATCACCTGTCTGTATTTTCTTTTCTTGTAATTCTTCTATTTTATCATCTATCTTTTTAATTTGGTCATTAAAACCTTTAGAAACATTTTTTTGGTGATTACATAATAATGCTACTTTTAAATTGGCCTTATTATAACATGTTAATAATTCAGATATATAACTATCCTTATCACCCTTCTTATTATATTTTTTATTTATTTCATCTATTTCTTTTTGAAAAAGGTATGAAGCGTTATATGTTCTAAAAACTTTTGCTGTTAAATCATCATGAGAAGAAATTGTTTTAATGTATGTATTAAGCAATGTTGGGTTAATCTTATCAAACAAATCATCACTTTTCTTTTTGTTTCTTGTAAATGAATATAATGCATTAAATACATTTTCATCCACTTTTACTTTATTTTCATATCTAATGCTATCTTTACCTAAAAAATCTAACTTTACTGTATCTGGTTCTTTTAATTCAATATGTTCTATTCTTAATGAACATACGCCTACAGTATCGGCTTCATCTTCTCCTTTTTCATTTCCAACTCTTAATGCCAAATTATCAATTAAATATAATGCACAACCTAATTGTTTTAATCTTATATCCTCATCACTTTTACCTTTTATAATTATATTATTCATATTAGTTAGACGTATATTATTTATATGCTTTGCTAACTTCCTTGCTTTTTCATATTTATGTAAATCTGATTTTGCTTTAAAATCTGACTTGTTTCCCAACCATACATACTTTGTTTTTCCAGTTATTGTGTCTTTCCATGATGCTAACCATTCTAATGTATTGTCGTGAACTATTTTCCCCCATTTTCTATTTTTATAAAAAAGCGGTAATTCAGGTATTTTACTTTTTTTGTCAATATTTATTATCATATCCTCAGGAAAAATCCTTTTTTTAATTTTACCTGCAAGTGGATGACAACCACGACCTAAAAAAATACCAGGCGGTTCTATTCTAAAGTTGCCTACAGCCTGTACCTTACCGTCTATTAACGCCTCCTTATACCTCTCCTCCACACCTCCCTTCCCCTCACTCCCCTCCTTCCCCCCAACCCCTTTCTTTTTATCCTCTTTCATTTTTAAAACATGGGCATAAATTAATGAAAAATCGCACATATCTAATGAAACAATTTGATTAAATCCGCCTTTTTTTAAATATTTCTTCCAATCTCCAAAGAAATTTTGTTTAAATAGTTTATTTTTAACATATTCGGTATCAACAAATTTAGAATATATTGTTGCATATTCCTCTGATTCTGGGTCCAAATATATTTTTTCCTTTTTGTCACCGTATACAATAGGGATGCCATGGGCCTGATATGGTTCTGGAAATAAAACACCATTATGTGAAAACGTTGTCCACTTTTTAACACTCTTGCCTCCAAACTGATTGAACAATAATTCACTGAATATTAACTTGTTTATAACCCCTCCCATCGTAGACCCTGAACCAAATGTAGTTCCTGAACCAAATGTAGTTCCTGAACCAAATGTAGTTCCTGAACCAAATGTAGACCCACCGCCTTTTTGTACAGTAAAAATGTCATATTTTAAACATTCATTTATAATATCATTAAATATATTTTTGGTACTACCAACTTTAAAAAATTCAGGTATATTATCCATTATATTTTATATAATATTATTACCATATATAAAAATTGATTATAAATATAAAAATTGATTATAAATATAAAAATTGAATATATAAATTGATTATAATTTGTATATTTTATACTTATCACTACAAGTGTCCGTGAGTGTGTGCACATTGACAATGCATCAGTTGAGCCTATATTACAAAGGAGTTGAAGTTTTTAACAGTGCTGGTCCTGTTATACAAAAGTACGATGGAGAACATGGTGGTGTAACAGATGGAGTCCGTGTGTCCTACTCATCATTTATCCGCAATGTGAGTACACTTGAAAAGGCTGATGAAATTGTTGCAGAGGTCAATCAAGCCCTTGTTGCTGGGAAACATGAACCATTGACAGGGTTCCTATACAACCATCGGAATTACGATGTCTTACCAGTGCAGGGGGAATAGGCAGGGGGGGAATAAGCAGGGGGAATAAGCACGGGGATGGGAGCATAGAAGGCTTTTTTGTAATGGTTATAATGGTTGTATAACAAAAAAAATTGAATATTTTGATGTGCTATTGTGCCTTATAGATAAATAGTTTCAACTTTTAGAAACGCCACACAGCACTATGCAAGACATCACTAGGCCAACAAACCCCTTCATGTTGCTCCTTGTTGGAACACATGCCGGTGGAAAAGTGTACGAAAATACACTGCCGATTTTAACCCTCTTTGGGTTTAATACGCAAGAAGAGGCACACGACTTTGTTGCAAGAATCCCTGGATACAGCGATGTATTCTTCATCAATGGTAGAAAACAACATATTGTTTAATATCCATCCTTTTTGTAATGCCTTACACATAGGCATCACCTCCTCCATAAAATATATGCACAATTTTTTTTATATATCTATAATACATATACATGTCAGTAAAGTTAGAGGTTAGTATAGGTGAAGCATTAGATAAGTTAACTATTTTGGATATTAAGAAGGATAAAATTGTAGATGTAAACAATAAGGCAGATGTTGTAAAAGAATATAACTACTTATACAATGAATTAAAAGATTTTATTAGTAGGAACAATTATTATTATTGCATATTAAAAAGAGTGAATCTTGAAATATGGGACCTTATGGACATTATTAGAACCCCAATTGATAGAGAAACATATTATTTATTATGTGATATTACAGTAAATCTTAATGATTCACGCTTCCTTGTTAAAAAGAAAATAAATTCATTGTCAGAATCAAACTTAAAAGAACAAAAGGGGTATAAGAAGCGTTGTATTAATATAGCCATTAATACTGATAATAATATTTTTATTTTATTTTTAGGTGCAATTAGATATTATTCCTTGTTCTATGATGAAGTTTTTGTATATATGAAAGATTATAATAATTATAATAATGAATTTGTTGACCCATACATTAACATACTCCCCTTTACCACAACAGAATCAATCAAAAATGATAATTATGATTATGTTATTGTTTATACTACGGATGGAAATGGTAAACCATATGAACATATAGAGATAGATAAAAAAATTACACATACATACTTTATAAATAAAAAAAAGTATGATGAAATTAGTAATAACACTTATAAGGAAACAACTGATACACTTATAAATGAAATATACAAAAAGTTGGACTTGGAACCAACAATAAGTTTGGAATTTTGAATGTATAAACTGCAAACCGCAATTCATTGTTTATAATCCGTAATTTACAATTTATTGTTTATAAAACGCAAACCGCAATTCATTGTTTATAATCCGCAATTTACAAGTCACTGTTTATAAACTGTTGGTCATATATAGGTAATTTAGATTTTGAACAAATAACAATTTTAGTCAAGTTAGATACTTGTTGTTTTTTAGGCATATCACCAAAATGTTCTCTACATACTGGTATATATTTATCTGCACCACCAATATCCACCACATTTACCACATTTACCACAACGCCCCCTGTATCCCCCGCACTCACCCCTTTTCCAGGAATTTTTTTAGAAAATACTGCCTTATTATATACTTTCTTTTTACTACATACAACACAATATGAATCAAGTTTAACGATGTTATTACAAATGGGTACTAATTCCAAGGCATTACCAAATTTATTACCCATATAATCAGCAATAAGGGAGCCAATAAATATATTTTTTTTATTATCAAGCAACATTTTTGTGAATAAAACCAAATCTTTGAAAAAATGTGCTTCATCAATCATTATAACATCATATTCTAAAAACGTTTCAGGTAAAACATGCATCAAATTTCCTACTTTTATCATTGTCAAATTCTTTTCAATCTTATCTTTCTTTTTACAATCTGTAATATCTAAAAATACATTATGAGTAGAATAATTTTTATCACTTCTATTATCTAAGTCAATGTTTATATATAGCACACGCAAATCTAATTCAATCATTTGAGAAATTTTGTGTAATAAATAAGACGTTTTACCAGAAAACATTGTTCCTATAATTATTTCTAAATATCCATCATTGTAATACATCCTTTATATATTCTATATTCTATCAATAATTATAAATCTTTATATTCCAACAATAACCTTTATATGTAATAGGTATATGTAATGATTAT
>SXGU01023386.1_pt1 | contig 18998 bp, 15 predicted proteins | sample 3174531 | NCBI WGS metagenome assembly SXGU01 (sample SAMN11356863, study PRJNA531348) | freshwater metagenome | isolation source: freshwater sample F1-140 | place: China: Fuxian Lake, Yuxi | collected 2017-12-25 | reverse complement strand
GTCGCACGAGCAATCCGTGGGATAATGCGGTGATCGAAAGCTTCTTCAGCACGCTGCGATTCGAATTGCTCGACCGTGAGCGCTTCGAAGATCAAGAGCATGCCGAACGATCGATCCGCGAATGGATCGAGAACTTCTACAACCCAGTGCGGAGGCACACGAGTATTGGAAACATGAGCCCGATCAAGTACGAATTGACTTGCGCGATGCGTGATCAAAGACCATAATCAACCTGTCCACGAAATCGAGGCAGGCTCAGGCAGCGGCGTCCGCCCCGCAACCGAATCTCAGGTTCGGGCCCTCCGTGCAATCTGCAAGCGTGCACGGTTCGACCCTGATCGTGCAGCACACGACGAGTTCGGCATCGGGTCAGCGGAGCAACTCGATGTCAAGCAGGCATCGCAGCTCATCGACCTCCTCAAGGAACGGCAAGTGCAGGCGAATCCAGAGCGGAGGTGGCCGTGATTTCCAGCATTTCCCACCGCTCCAAGGGACGCCATGACAATACCCCTCGCAGTCGCTCCACGGATGGGGTTCTGTCAGTGGCCTCGCCAGCGATGGAGGCGCAATCCATCACCGGCCGCCCCTACATCTCCTGGACACAGGTGGCTTCGTACCAACTGTGTCCTCGGGCATTCGCATTCAGGTATGTCGAGCACGCCGATCCCGACTTCGTTCCATCGAGCCTGCTGTTTGGCTCAGCGATGCACGAAGCATTCGCCAAGGTCCATGAGTGCGACATGGAAGGGCTTGCGATTCCTTGCAGCGACGATCTCGCTGCGAAGGTCACGCAGGCTCTCGACGCATCATCGATACCGGTGAAGTATTCAAAGGGCGAAAGCGCTGAGAGTCTGCATGCACTCGCCCAGCGCATGGCGGATGCGTTTCTCTCATCACCCGAATCGGAACCTGAGGGCCAGCCCGTATGCATCGAGGACCGAGCTTCAGGAGTGATCGATTCACAGATCCCTCCTATCGAAGGGAAAGTGGATTTTGTGCGACTCACTTCGGACGGCCTCGTGCTGCGTGACTACAAGACCACTCGGTCTCGTTGGAACGCAGACAAGGTCGAAGAAAGTGCTCCACAGTTGCGACTCTACGCAACGATCATGAACCAGCAGCTCGACGGCTGGCGAGAGATCGAAGCATTGGAGTTCGTCACCGTGACAAAGGCTGCGAAGCCAGTCGTCACGCTGCACCCAGTTGAGATGCGTCACGAATCAGTGCAGGCGTGCATCGATCAAATCGGTGCTGTGTGGGAAGGAATTCGAAAGTCTGTTTTCCCAACTCGCCCTGGCTGGCCGTGCAAGACTTGTTCGTATGCATCGAAATGCCCTGCAGCCATCAAGCCCGCAGGAGCACTCGATGAATCCTGACCTCGCACGGGCGCTTGCTCTCTTCGGGATCGCCGTGCGTGCATTCATGGCGACGCTGTTTCGAGTGATCGAGGTCATCGCTGGCCTCCTCGCACGACTCCTCGCACGCTAGTTCCACATCGCTTCAACCTGCGCCCTCTCGGCACACACTCCGCTCTCAACCTCGGGGCGTGTGCCCTGAGGGGTGGAGTGCTGTCGTCGGGGCGATTTCACAACCACAATCAAGAAAGGAGAGCGCATGACTATGACGCTCAATTCCCAGTCCCTCACCACAACCGACCGAGAGGTGGTCTTCAACCGCAAGCGTGCTGAGCGCAAGGCTGGCATCGACCAGCTCATCGCAGCAGAGCACGCAGACGGAAAGGTGCTCGACCGCATGCTCGCAACGATTGATTGGGACACCAACCACGCACCGCTGACGACAAACCTGCAGCAACTTGCAGAGATCGGAGTGCATCCGCCGACTCCAGAGTCATTGACTGACGAAGACCTGGTATCGGCACTCGCACTGGTGATCAACGGACTCGCAACTCTCGGTGTCTTCCTGGCGTCAACCGATCACCTCGACGACCGTCGGCTCTACTCCCAATTGTTCACGAGTGTGCTCATTGAAGAGGTGCGTGACATTCCCCCGACCGACGACATGTCTGAGTTCATCGATCTGGCGTTCGTGAGTCCGTCAGATGAGTACGAAGGGGCGCATGTGGACCGTGGGCACTTCCCGAGTGTCGTCGATCGTGATGCCACGCTTCCCAATCCGAAGCGCTCGGTCGGCGAGGATCGTCCACACAGTTGAGTTTCATACACCCCGCACGCCGCATGGCCACCGTCGATCATCGCCGGGTGGTCCGGTGGTGCGGTGTACCCATGCGCCTGCGGGCTAAGAGAAAGGAGGCTCGCAATGAGCCATGAAATCACCGTCCGCAAAGACGGCACGGAAGAGTTCTATTCGGCGGGATCAACACCCGTCTGGCATCGCATTGGTCAGCGTGTAGAGCGTGCTCTCACCAGTGGAGGTGCTCTGCGGATGGCGGCGCTTGATTGGAAAGTTGACGAGTGTCCAATCTTCGCTGACCTCAGCGGAGAAATGTCGGAAATCCAATCACACAAATCGATTGTCCGACGCGACACGAAACAGGTACTGGGCGTTGTGGGCCGTCGCTACAAGCCAGTGCAGAATGAGGAGGCGTTCGAGTGGCTGGATGGTCTGATTGGATCCCGACAGGCGATCTACGAAACCGCAGGCAGCATCCGTAGCGGTGCGTTGGTGTGGGCTCTCGTGCGTTTGCCGGGCGAGCTGCGCATCACTGGCACCGACGACATCGTGAAGCCATTCATTCTTGTCTGCAACGCTCACGATAGCTCGTCATCGTTTTGTGCGCTCAGCACCACCGTGCGAGTCGTCTGCTCCAACACGCTGACGCTCGCACTTCGAAATGCTGGTCCTGACTCGATCGTGGTCAAACACACCGAGTCGATTCACGATCGCCTCGCGGATGCGCAGGAGGTGCTCAGCCTTGCAATGACTCAAGCGCGTCAGTTTGAGGGTGCCATGAACACACTCGCTACCAAGAAGTTCAAGAAGCGGGATTTCGAGACTTTCCTTGACCGTGTGCTCGGAGCTGAATCGAAGTCGACAGACGATGCCAATGAGGTGACGGTCAGCGCAGCTCGGCGACACATCGTCGCCAACTTCGATCACGAGTTGCAGAAACTGAAGGGCATCGAACACTCAGCGTGGGCTGCGTTCAATGCGGTCAGTCAGTACGCAGATTGGGAACGCCCTGCGAGGGGAGCCCAGGGTCGAGAGAGTGACGAACGCCGCTTCGCGTCGATCATGTTCGGGCAAGGCGCTGAACTCAAGCGCAAGGCATGGACGAGCGCACTTGAGATGTCGGGGGTGCGCTGATGTGCCGTCGATGCGGTGGTGGTGGCGGAGGTCACGGGAGCGGAGGCGGCGGAGAATCGATCTTCGGTCTGTTCGCCGCGATTGTGATTCTCCTGGTGTTGGTGGCAAGCTGCGGGTGACCCTGAAGCACATGAGGAAGGTCGCACGATGCGGCCTTTCTCCTTAGGTATTGGGTAGCGGTTGACGCACAGACTGAAGCCACTCATTATCGCAGCAGAATTGGCATTACCGTCGAGTGCCTCGCTCAGACTCCCACCCGTCTCGCAAACGCCCCAAATGGCAAAGTTTCGCTTCAAGTGGGCTGTTTTTCATGCTCGCGATTTGCTCCAGAGCGTCACAGTTGCACGAGAGAGCCTGCTGTGGCGGCGTGATTGCGGAGTGGAGCCGAAGCAGCGAAACGAGGCGAAGACGTACCTCGCGCGCCGCGAACCAAGTGTTATGTGTTGCATCCATCGATGACAAAACGAACTCAGCAACGCGGTCAAGGGCGTCGCGTTGATGGCGGTGCCCATGACCAAATGCCGAATCGTGTATCATACTCAAGTTGCCCGTGAGTCGATTTGGCGATGCACGCTCAACGCGATTGGGGTGGGCTTTGTACGCGTGTCGAAGAACGCATTCATGTCTGGGAACCGCTCCGCACATCGGGCGAATCAACATTGATGGGCTTTGCGCGGATTGAGTCGAAGTGAACACGGGTTTGAAGCATACTTTGCGTTGGCGGCATCCAAGTGGTTGGCGCGGCCCAGAGTAGGTTGCGGCAGCGGCGGAGGTGGCTGGTTCGATCGACGGATTCTCGAAGCGATGTACTCAAGTTTCGACTTACTTGGAGCAAAAGCATGACTGGTCTGTCCGAGTTTACTATTGCGACCCCGCGCCCCTTACCGGTGATTCTGCTCGCGGATGTGAGCGGCAGTATGTCCGAGGACGGAAACATCGACGCGCTCAACCACGCAATTGGGGAGATGATCAAGTCCTTCGCGCTCGAAGCGCCTGACCGTGCAGAGATTCAAGTGGCGGTGATCACCTTTGGAGGGGCGGGCGCAAGATTGCACACATCACTCGTTCCCGCGTCTGCGGCAATCTGGACACCGATGCAGGCGACTGGATTGACCCCAATGGGAGCGGCGATCGACATCGCCACAAAGCTTGTCGAGGATCGTCAGGTGATTCCGTCCCGCGCCTATCGCCCTTCGATTGTTCTGGTATCAGACGGACAGCCGAATGACGATTGGGAAACCCCTTTGAAAGCGCTTCATGCGTCGGCGCGCGGTTCAAAGGCTGATCGGTTCGCGCTCGGAATCGGATCGGACCCGGGACTGGCTGCTCTCAACGCCTTTCTTGCCGACCCGTCAAAGCGAGTACTCCGCGCCGATGATGCCCGACAGTTGCAGCGCTTCTTTGAATGGGTGACGATGAGTGTAACCATCCGCTCGAAGAGCGCGACCCCTGACAGCGCGATTGAACCGCCCCCCCCTGATCTTGGAGCGGATGAGTTTTGATGCCGCCCCGAAGCGCGATGGGCCGAACCCGGACTTGGATGATCGGGGCTTCGGTTGCAGGCCCCCGTCATCAACGCGAGGGAAGCCGGAATCAGGACGCGTGGCATGCGGTCCGAAGGAGGCACGGAACCGCCGTCGTTGTCGCGGATGGCGTTGGATCAGCGCGTTTTGCCGCAGAAGGATCTCGGCTTGCTTGCAAGGCGGCGGTATCGGTGTTCAGCGCGCTCAATTCTTCCGTCAGCCCGGAGGAGATTGCGCTCTCAGTGTCGAAGGAGTGGAGATCGAGGCTTGGGGGCGGGAAACCAGCGGACTTCGCAACTACCTTCCTATTCGCGTTCCGGTTTTCGACGGGCCGTCTGCTTGTGGGAGGGGTAGGCGACGGCTTGGTCGCGGTCAGCGGTGGGAGTACCGATGTGCCCTACCGCACGGTGGATCGACCTGGGGGCGAGTTTGGAGAGACCTACTCGCTTTCCAGCAGCCTTGGGGTTCACAATTGGCGGATCACCGAGTTCGACGACGCAGGCGGCGGACACCGCGTATTCCTATCAACGGATGGCGTATCCAACGATTTGCTTGAACACCGCATCCTTGCTTTGACGGATTGGTTTCGTACGCGGTTTGAAGGATCCAGCTGCAGAGTTTGGCGGACAGGAGTTCGCGATCTCCTACTCAACTGGCCGACGCCGGGATCAACCGACGACAAGACCATCGCGATGATGTGGCGGAGCCACAGGGGGGATCGATGAATACTCCGAGTTATGTCGTGGACACGAACGGGACGAAGTACGTGCTCGGAAGGGCACTCGGAACGGGAGGGCAGGGGACGGTTTTTGAAGTAGAAGGTGGCCGCTTTGCAGTCAAACTGCTCGCAACGCAGCCAAAGATCGACTCGAGGCGCGTCGAACGGCAATTCATGTTTCTCAAGCATCTGTCGCTCAATGATTTACCGATTGCAAAGCCAGTCAGCGTTCTCCGGCCACCCCACGCTGGGTATGTTATGCCCCTTTTGGGCGGAATGGCGCCGATGGCACAACTCGTGCTGCCACCACGAGGCTGTAGATCGATGCGAACGTGGTACCGGGAAGGTGGATGTATCAAGCGGCGGCTCGATTGCCTCGCTAGTGCGGGAGAGACTGTTGCTGGCCTTCATGCAATGGGGCTTTGCTATGGTGATATCTCGCCTGCAAACATCTTCATCCCGCCACCAACGGCTGACACTGAGTCGTGGTTGATTGACTCGGACAATCTCCGGCACGAATCCGGCGCTGTTACGCAACAGTTCTGTACACCGGGGTACGGCGCTCCAGAGGTGGTTTCGAGAACGGGGACCACGAGCTCGCTTTCCGATGCGCATTCGCTGGCGGTACTAGTCTTCCTCGCGCTCGCCCAGTGTCATCCGTTGATCGGTGACTTGGTCCACGACGGTGAACCAGAGCTCGAGGAGCGCGCCTTCGCGGGCGAACTTCCTTGGGTCGACCATCCAACAGATTCGACAAACCGTTCTAGTCGCGGCATTCCGAGGTCGGTTGTGTTTTCAACCGGCTTGGGTGAACTCGCACGTCGGGCGTTCACTGGTGGACTCCTCGATCGCGCCCAACGCCCTTCCGCTGGGGAGTGGGCGGAGGGACTCCGCCGTGCTGCGGCACACTGCCTCGTCTGTCGCGATTGCCGCGGCTCATACTATCGTAATTCAGAACACTGTTCGTGGTGTGGCAAACCGCGCGAAGCATTCGTATACGCAAAGGCGCGCACGCAACTGGCGAATTCCAAGGAGTTCCTGAAGGGGCCGGCTGATTCCGAGCGGGTTGAGGATTCCTTTGTCATCTCCGATGGTGACTCCGCGATTCTGCGCGCAGCAACAGCATTCGGTCTCTCCGCGTCCAATCGCCGAGCCTCGGTTGCTCGGCTAAAGAGCGATCGGAAAGTTCTTGTGTTAGAGCGCGTTTCCGAGGAGGCATACATCGAGATTCGAGATGGGACGAGGCGTGGCTCACTTGGAACAGATCCACTTCAAATCACGGTCGATGCGGGCCTCTCGAAGTGGTCGTTGCATTTTGGACCCGAAACCTCCAACCACCGTGTCGTGGATTTCACCTACTACGCGGGAGGTCGAGCATGAGGGTGTGTGATCTACCGACAGACTTGGGATCAGTCGTCTGGGTCGAGCTGATTCCAAGCGAGGACGAGTGCTTTCCCGTTGCCATCGCTCCTGGTGACGCGGCGCAGTTTCTAGAGTCTCCAGAACGGGGACACTACTTGCGACTAAACGGCATGGTCGCCGGCGTGCGAAGCCACGACGCGCGGGCGCAGAAGGTCGTAGAGGACATCCTGAGCCGCGATCTTCCTAGACGCTGTTGGGTCACGCAGGTCGATACGAACCTTTCCGCAACCGGCCCAAACTGCCGTGCTCTTCGCCTTCAAGTTCATCAGTTTGTTGATGTCCTTCCGCTCGACGAGCCTCTGACTATCAATGTTGATGACGAATGCCTACAACGGGTCAGAGAATTGCTCAAGACAAGTGGTTTTGGGAGTACCGCCGAAGCACTTTCTCAAGAGTTTTTGGTTGAGGGTGCGCCTCCCGAAGGGACGTCTATTCTCATTAGTGCTGGGAGAGATGCCTCGACCGCCGGTCAATCGGCTTTTCGGATTCACGGTAAGCGGTTCAATCTAGATCTGGTGCGACGCGAGATTTTGATTGACGGTAAGCGCATCGAAGCACTTTTCGCCTATCGAATCTCGTCTCGGAGGCATCGGCAGGCTACTCAACCTTGCCGATTAGCTCGAGGCAGCGTTGAGTGGCGGGACGCGGCAACTGGATCGATCTCCGCGGCGGTGAGGAGGCGGCTCGACGCGATCGTCCAAGGCTCCGAAAGCTATCTCGCTATCTGGCAGCAGTACAACGAAATCGAACGACAAGCGCTCGAGAATGCAGCGACAGAGTTTGGCGAGGTGCGATTCCGTAGTTGCCGAGAGGATCAGTCTGGCTGTTTCGTGTTTGAGTGTGGCTCCCTTGACGAGTCGCAACTCGACGGGTTCATCCGCTGCCGAGAGGAGCGGAAGTCACTCGAAGTTACGCAGGTCGAGGGTGACGCGCCAGGAGATCATCAGCAGAGACCACAGTTCGTCGGCGAAGTTTTGGATGCGCAACCGTCTGGACGGGTGACGCTTCTTCCACGATCTCTAGACTTTTCAAGTCCTCACACTGAGGGGTCACTTCGCGTATCCGTTTTCGGCGACAGGAAGCGATTGGATCGCCGGGAGAGAGCCCGAGACATGATCGCTTCGAGCCGCTGCCCGATGCCTTGGCTCGGAATGCTCCTCGAAGGACACGGATTCGCGGTTCAACCTCGGCCGAGAAAGCCCGCGCTTTCGCCCGCGGCAAGACGAGCGTTTCGCGGATCTCCAACACCTGCACAGGAATTGGCCCTCGATGTATCGTTGAACACTCCTGATATTGCGATCATTCAAGGGCCCCCGGGAACCGGCAAGACCCGAGTCATCGCGGCGCTCCAGGCCCGACTGGCGGAACTCGGCGAAGGCGACCGTGGCCCGTTCGGGCAAACACTCCTGACGAGTTTTCAGCATGATGCCGTGGACAATGTTGCCGCAGCGAGTTTTGCTTTTGGCCTCCCTGCATTTCGCGTGGGAGCGAAGTCAGGTTCCGTTCAATCTCACCTCTCAAACCACTGGCGCGCAAACCTGATCGCCAAACTGAAGGCCAGCACCGCAAACTGCAATGTGACGCCAGTTCATGTAGCGCGCAGGAGTGTTCGACTGAAACTCATCGCGAGCAGAGACGCGCCTTCGAGTCTCCTGAGTGAATTGAATCTGTTGCGGGAAGTGCGTATCGAAGCCGAGGCTTGGATCGATCCTGAACTGGCAACCGATATTGACAGGCTCGTCAGCAGACTCGATTCACCTCTGGCAGCTGCGTCGCTCCCGCCGGAGAGGGAACTCGCCCTTCGCGCGGTACGGGCACTACCTACCACGAGGGACGCGGCGGTGGACGGAGGTTCGCGCCGTGCGCAGAAGGTGCTACTCGCGCTCGATGCGCTCGGGCCGAGTGTTCTCACAGAGCTTGAACGTGCCATTCTCGAGCGCTTGGTTACCTGGGACGGAACGGGCGACGTGCCGGGCGCCTCATTGCTGAGTGATTTCAAGAGTTCCCTCATCGAGCGATTGAGTATTCCTACGCAACACGCTGAGACACCACTTCACAACGCTGATGTCGAGTCCATGCTTCTCAAAGTGCGCAATGCACTCGACGAGACTGTCCTTTCACTTCCATTCGATGCATCGGTCGCAATAGAAGAACTGATCGAGGAACTCGACGCAGACCCCGAATCGGTTAATGCCGAGATTGCGCGATACTCCTGTTCTCTCGCTGCAACTGTGCAGCAGTCGGTCGCCGGAGCGATGACGGAAATCAAGATTCCTGAGGGTGAGGTCGACTACGGCGAGTGGCCTCGGTTCCGCAGTGTAATCGTCGACGAGGCCGCTCGGTGCAATCCGCTTGATCTAATGATTCCTCTGAGCGTCGCGGAGAGGCGAATCGTGCTCGTCGGAGATCATCGCCAACTTCCCCATGTTCTTGAGCCAGGGGTTGAACGAGAATTGGTGCAGTCGGCTAGCGACGAAACCAAGGCTGCGCTGGGCCAGAGCCTGTTTGAGCGCCTTGTGGAGCATGCCCGAACTCTCGAAGCCGTCGATGGGATCAAGCGGTATGTGAGGCTTGATCAGCAGTATCGCATGCCACCGTCGTTGGGGAACTTCGTCTGCGAATCGTTCTATGAGCCGTATGGAGAACGATTTGAGAGCGCTCGGAGGGAATCCGAGCTCCAACATGGGTTTGAGGGGCGGCTCAAGGGGATTCGCGGGGTTTGGATTGATGTTCCGAGCACTGCCGGCTCAGAGTGCGGCGGAAGATCGAAGTTTCGGCGCGAGGAAGCGCAGCAGATTGCTGAGCAAGTCCAGACGCTCCTTGGGAACAGACCAGATTTGTCGGTGGGCATTATTACCTTCTACGCTGCACAGGTAAACATAATCTACGAGGCATTGGAGCGTAAAGGGATCGTTGAGCGGGTGCAGTCTGGCCGATGGGAGATCACGAGTAACTGGCGAACTACTTCAACGGCAGGCGAGGTTGAGGCGCGCGATCGCATTCGAATTGGAACAGTCGACGCGTTTCAGGGTATGGAGTTCGACGTCGTGTTTCTGTCGCTTGTTCGATCGAATGCGGTGGCGATGTCTGACAACCGGTTCCTGCGCAAGAAGTTTGGGTTTCTGTTGCTTGAGAATCGCGTTTGTGTTGCCATGAGTCGGCAGGAGCGAATGCTCGTAGTTGTTGGCGATGGAGCGATGTTTGCCCCGGATGACCGAGCAGCGCACCCTGGTGTTCGGCAACTCCGCAACTTCTATCTAAATTTTTGCGGAGGGTCCCTTGGCATCCGGATTTAGGGATCTCGATACCGTCGCGCGCTTCGCCACGCTTCGTTGGCCAAACCCCATGAGCCAGCCCCATTGGCTCTTGTGGCCCATGTGGTTCCGTCGAGTAGCGACACCAACTAAGGCTGAGGAGGGGCTCGGGCCGTTCGAACGAGCGGTGCTAAATTGCGCTCGTGCTGGCATCACGGATTCTCACCACATCGGCGATCTGTTACTCATCGATCGGAGGCTCGTCGAAGTGATCCAATCCTCGATGCGAGAGAAGGGATCACTTGCGCCGAGCCTCGCATTGACAACCGAGGGGTTGGCGGCGCTTGAAGCAGGGACGATCAACTCTGCAGAGATCAGGACTGTGTACTCGTTTACGTGCGCGCTCACAGGTGCCCTTCTTCCACGGTTTAGCGAACAGTTGTTCTTTGCTGACACGAAGGTCGTCGATCGAAGGATTCAAATCGCGCACCAAACCGAGGGAGACGATCGATTCTATCCCTGCTTCAAACTGCTCCCACCGGTCGACGCTGAGCCTTCGGCTCCACTCGCTGACGATGTGCTCCGCGCTGCGCTTCGGCACGCGCTAGACCGCCGAGGCGCGACTGCCGACGAACACCGTGAGCGGTCGGCCGAATTGCTGCCGCTCGCACCCCAACTCAATAGAGTCCACATCATCGATCAGTTTGCGACACCCGTTTTCGTTGCGACGATTGTGTGCCGCGATCCCAACCCCCTTGCCGCACCGGGAAGTATCGTCGTCGCCGATCCCTTCGGCCTTGGAACGACGAGAAAACTCCGAGACGAGTTGCTGCGATTTCGATCCGTAGATCGCGCGACAAATGATTGGATCGAGAGGATCACCCGACCCGCCTCGGGAGAGACAAAGCTCGTAGAAGATCATCGCGAGGACTGGGATCTCTGCGCGAGTGAAGCTAGCAGCCGCCTCGGTTTGGAAGTCCCACACGCAGCGGTTGTCGAGCAGCTCACAGCGGTTGAGTTGGCGTTACTACAGTCAGGAAGAACTGGTGTCCCTGCTCCGCAGCGGCAGCGGCTGCTGAAGCAGGCGGGGCAAGCAGGTCGCGATGCGCTTGAAGCGGGATTCATCACACTCGCAGCGCGCTATCCGCTCACCGCTATTGTTTCGATGGTCGAACAACTTCGACAAGGAGACCAGCGCCTGATTCAGTCCATGCTCAAGGAAGCCTGCAGAGATCTCGGCTTTCCCCCGCATCTGCCGCACCGTTTTTTTCGAGTTCGAGTTGGAGACCTTCGGTCCGTCGTGTGTTACCAACACTTCTCGAAGCTCGCGGCAGTGGTAGCTGCATCGCTGCTTGTCGCCAAGCGACATTCCGTACACCCTTTTCGCCGTCTAGCCAAGAGATGGCCAGAGTTCCTGACGGACACAGAACTGGCGCTTGAGGTCGCGGGTGAAGCGGCGCACCATCAGGAGCAAGGATCGACTGATCAATCGCGGATCGTCGAACTTCGCGATTACGCGTATGAGTGCCTGCGCGCTCTGCTTTCTCCAAACGAGGCACACAGAATTCTTCCAGACAAGGAGTCCTAGACATGAGCGGAAAGAAGAATCGTAAGAGTCCCCAGTGGTCGAAGCCTGGCGGCCCGCCGGGAGGAATGCAGCCGCGCGGCAGATCCCCCGAGTTGAGTGAGAATTCTCGAGCCGCGACGGCGCAGACGGCCGACGGGGTTGCGGAGGGGAGCAGCGATAACCTCGGAGAATTGAGCGAGGGCGAACTCATCACTCTTGCCCATGGGCAAACCGCACCAACGAACGACCCTATTCTGGATGCTCCCGAAGCAACGCCGTCACCGATGCCATCGCTCAACAGTCTCGATCTCGTCGAGTCTTCGAGCGCCCTCGCATCGAAAGCCGATCTGGTTTCGGCACTTCGCGACCTCCGCCGTGCGAGAGAGGCACACGAACTTGCTGCACGGAAAAGTGAAGAGGCTCGCGCGGTGTTCCAGGGGCAGAGCGAGGAGTGTTTGCGGCGCGAATCCTCGCTCGCGACTCGTACGCAGGTGATCGAGCAGGCAGAGCACGCGCTTGCCGGCCGAAGTGCTGCGGCAGAGCGCCGACACTTCGAACTCGTGTCCCAGGAGGCGCAAGCAGAAGCTGGTTTCCCAGATAAACTCGCCGTCTGGCGCTCCATCGAGGAGGGAAGACTGCAAGATCTGAGGAAGGAGTTCGATGCAGCTCAGACTCTCTTCGTCATTGACCGCGAGGCTCTTGATGCGGATCGAGGACGGTTGAATTCCAGTCAACATGAACTCAAGATTGCGCAATCTACGCTGGAAGCGGAAAGGGAACTCTTCGACGAGAAGATCCTCATCGTGAGGGAGCAGGTTGAGGCCGCGTTCGAGGTTCGATATGCGACGCTCACTGATTCGTTGTCGAGTAAGGAGACGCAGTGCGACCGACTCAGGGCGCAACTCACGAGATCACGGGCGGAGTTTGAGGCGCTCAAGAGTCGGTTTGAGCAGACAGGAGGCCTCTCCGTCGCGGACCTATCCTCGTCTCGTGATCTGCTGCGGATCGAAGTTGATCGGCTGCAGCTCGAACTCGCAAGCAAGCCCGGGCACGAAACGGTCGAGGCGTACAAGAGGGCGGCAGAGCGAGCTGAGACGAATGATGGAGAGATACTCCGCCTGCGGGCACAGTTACACCATAAGTCGTGCGAGATTGACCGGATGCGGATCCCCGTGACCGAGCTCGAAAACAGCCGGGTGCTCGTGCAGAACATGCAACTGCAATACAGGCAGTTGAAGGAGGCGAACGAGGCGCTACAGGCGGACGTCGAGAGCAAACTCACCGCTGCATCAGACCGCCAGACGTTTCCAGAGCTGTCGAGAATGGATCGGGATCAAGCCCACCAAGCGACCATTCGCCCCGCGACTAGCGGTTTCGATTTGAAGAGTCTCGCTGGGTATGCCCGAGCAAGAATGGCAAATCGCCCCACGCCGCTGCACTACAACCTCGAGACGGTGCGCTGTTTCCTCGCAGGGCTGTCCATGAGCGGCCTTCACATCCTTCAGGGAATCAGCGGCACTGGCAAGACCAGTTTGCCGGTCGCGTTCGCCGACGCTCTGGGCGGGCGGTCGGACAAGATCGCGGTCCAAGCAGGTTGGCGAGATCGGCAGGACTTGCTGGGGTATTACAACGCATTTGATAAGCGGTATCACGAAACTGAATTCATCAAGGCGCTCTATCGCGCGCAGTGCCCAGCTTGGTCCGACCGGCTCTGCCTGATAATTCTTGACGAAATGAATCTCTCGCACATCGAACAGTTCGGCGCAGATCTTTTGGCTGAGCTCGAGAGCCCTCATCCAGAGGGAGCTCAACTCTCGCTCATGGAGTACATGCCTCCTCAGTCAGCAGCACTGTTGCGTGGTGGGAAAACAATCGCGATTCCCGAAAATGTTTGGTTCATCGGCACCGCGAACCGAGATGAGACGACAAAGGACTTTGCGGACAAGTCGTACGATCGAGCCCACACCATGGAACTCCCGCGACATCAAAGCAGGGAGTCTCTGCAGAATCCAGCGGCGAGTGCGCCGATCTCCAGGGCCACCTTAGCCGAACTGTTCGAAGTTGCAAAGAGGACAAACAAGCCGCAGACTGAGCAGGCCGTTCAGTTCATCGACAGCCTCGAGGGCGTGCTGAAAGACGACTTCGACATCGGTTGGGGCAATCGATTGGAGCGCCAGATTCGCGACTTCGTGCCAGTCGTCGTGGCGGCCGGCGGAAATCTCGCCGAGGCGGTTGATCACCTCATTTCGACGAAACTGTTACGGAAACTCGAGCACCGCCACAATGTGCGGGTCGCCGACCTCAAGCGGTTGCGGAAGACCATCGCCGAGAAGGCGACAGCCCTTGGTGGTGGTCAACTAGGTAAGTGCGAGGCCAAACTGGCGAGTCTTATCCGCGAGCGCACCTCCGATGAGGGTGAGGGCTCGTAACGGTGGTTCCTTTGATCGATTTGCTGACCGGGAGGCCGCCGCTGGCGGCAACGCCCTTGTTTAGTGGCCAGTGGGTGCTTGACCGATCCCCTGAGAGACCGAGGTTCAACGGCGTTGATGCCGCGGTCGGGGATAGGCTGATAGGGGACAGCCGCCAGCGGTGGTCCGTCGACTGGCAAGGAATGAGTCCTACCAAGGGTGTGTTTCCAGTCGTTCGGCCGGTTGCAGAAAGCGACATCGATGCGTTGCTCCGAATGGCTGAGTCGCTCGGCGAACTCTCTCCGCTCGATGCCACTTGGTTGGACTGGGCTGAGGCATCTCCGCTCGCACCCAAGATCGAGGATGAAGTTCGTATTCACGGCTTCGATGAGTTCCTCGAGGAACGCATTCTGTTCCTAGAGGCCGTTTGCCGTTCTCCGCGCAACCACTTGCGAATCGACTCGGATCTTCAGCCTGTTAGTAGAGCGAGGCGCGTCGCCAAGCAGGCCGTTGTCCGCCTCGCTTCGCATCGAGAGGATTGGGAGCGTCCCACGGTGCTCGGCGTAAGACCTAAGCGCGTGCTCTGCCTCGTTCCCGATGAGGAACTCGACTTCTACGAGAATCGAATTGCAGCGCGGCTCGTTGACCACCTACGCAACTATCTTGCTAATCGCCTCGCCCGCATTGCCGGAATCCTCCGGATGATCGAGGAGGCCGATCACTCCAGCGAAACGAGCAGAGCGTCCCGGAGGCAACGAGATCGTTTGTTCTCCCTCTGGGGAGAAGCAGTAGCGGATGAGTCTGCCACGCGCACAGCGAGAGCCACGCAGCGGCGGTTAGAGGCGATCCACTTGCGAGTGCTGGCGATGCTTGACTCGACGCTTTACAGGGGGATCCCAAGATCCGCACGGGTCACGGGCCTACGGTTCACAAACATTTTTCTGAACGACGCGAACTATCGACAAGTGGCGGAAATGTGGCGCGAGTGGTCGAAGAAGGGACTTGAACGACAGCTCAGCGATCAAGCAAGGTATCACCGTGGCCAACGAGCCTGCGAAGGCATGTTGCTGTTCGCCCAGGTCCTCATAGCACGAGCCCTCCGCCAACTAGGACTGTCGCCGAGTTCAGTCTCAGCGGTACCTCTTGTCGGCACGCGGCCAGTAGTTCATCTCGAAGGGGATGGAGGAATCGCAATAGTGACGCTCGACCCAAGAGGCGTGATTCTTATCGAAATGGGTTCATCATTACTCCGCATAGTGCCACTTGTGACTTCGATTGAACTCGAAGATCGTTCGGGCGAACCAGGTTTTCAACCAACGAGCATTCCCTCGGTGCCTGAAGAGCATCTGCTCATTCTGCATCTCCCCAGAACGCAGCCGACGATTGGCGCAGTTGAGGATGCCGATCCACCTAGCCGGAGGTCGCTGCTCGCTCAGTGGAACCCGAGAGGATTGGAGAGTCCGCCTCCAGCTGCGCTTCCTGTGTCGCCTTGGAGTATCTCGAGCGTGGAACGGGTCGCTCGCTTCCTGCGGTGGCATCTCCTCGCACCACGAATCTGCCTCTACCCCCCTGTGGTGAGTGCACTTCAGCGTTTGCCCGCGCAGCAGGGCGGTTGGCTGGAGCAGTCAGTAGGAACAAACGATTGGCTCGTGCTCAGACGACCCACTTCCAAAGAGGGCTCCATTCAGAACATCGCCGAACAATTCGCTTCCATCGAATACAAGCGGCTGGTCGCTCGAGGTGGGAGGGCAGCGCAAGATGCTCGTGCCAATGCCGACTCGGCTGCTCAGGGAATCCGATCGCAGCTGGATCGCGCCATTGCCGCTCTCGAGGGGATTGAATTGTGCCCAGTTTGCCGGAGTGCCAAAGGCGTCATCGTGCCGCTCGATCGACAGGGCGGAGCATTTCGTGTCATCTGTGAAAACTCCAGTTGCGAGGCGAGTTGGGGTCGCTACGCCTGTGGCGCGCGGAAATCTGACGGTACGGCCTGCGGCCTTCAGGTTCCCTTCATCGCATTGCAAGGAATTGAGGACTTGCTCAAGGCAATGCCGGATCTCTCCCAGACTTCGGCTGAGGCATGTTTCGGTGCAGATCTCCTAGCGGTACCCCACCGGGATTCGTCAGGGAAGGTGAGGTGGCTGTGCGGAGAATGCCGAAAGGCTCATCGGTGACGGCGCTTACTGCCGGATCGCGCACCCAGAAGCGAGTTTGGGTTCGCCCGAGTTTCGTCGACACGCGGACTAGCGAGAGAGTGATTGGATTTCGGCGACGAGTCGCGCAGCGGAGCAAACCGAGCCCGCTAGTCTGACCACATGGCAAGATCAATCTCGAACACGATCATCTGGCCCAACCTCAGAGAGGAATTGTTCACGGAGATCAAGAGCAGCCAGTGGACTGACGCTGAGCGCGATTTCGTGCGAGCATTCGCCAAGCAGCTTGGCGGGAGCGACTTGGTGCTTGTAGTTCACGCCTATCTCAAACTCGTGCGAGCACTCGCCACTCCAGCAGGAATGGCCGATGCATTGATTCTCCGCGAGACCGGACGACTCATCGTCCGGCTGGATCCTCAGGCTTACGACGAGGTTCCCCTCAGGGAAGTCATCGAAGCAGCGGACTTCGTGGCGCGCCATCGAAGGAACCGAGCGGTCTGCAAACGGCTTGAGGGGTGGATTCACGAAATCCCTGAGCATCTCCACGCGCTCAAACATGAACTGCTGCAAACAAGTAGTACCACCGTTGCGAACTTCCCGAACGCGCTGCTTGAGTTCGTGAGGTCTGCCGAGAGCAAGTCTGTTTCCGTCCCAGATGAAATCAATGCGGTGTGCGATGCGATTCGCCGAGGCGAAACTAGCATCGCAATCGTGGAGCATGCGCAGCTGGCGGGGTTCTACTGGTCGATTTCAAAGTTTGACTTCCCCGACTTGCTTGTGGCGAAGGACGCGGTGCGCCTCCTCAAAGCCAATAAGGTCCACCTCAAGGTGCGTGCACTCTCTGACCGGGCGACGCAGCGGCCCTCGCTCAAGCAGGGCGCGAAGTACGTGAAGGCAGAGCTGATTCGAGCAGTCGGCGAGCGCTTCTTCGCTCACGGCAACACGAAGTCGAAATGATGTTCGGCAGTTTGCCGAGCGCGCGCTGGCAATGTCGGCAGGTTCGATGCGCCGCTGCATCATTCATCTCACTCGGGAGCTATCTCTTGCGTACGCAGTCGCGTCGTGCGGCTGCATCTCGCAAAGTTTGGAAAGTAGTGGTGAGTGATGATCGACAGAAGTGGATTGGGTACGGCGAAACGCGAAGGCGAGTCGCCGCTCCTTACGACAGTGCAAGCAGCGGAGCTGCTCAACATCTCGCAGCGGCATCTTTGGACAATTACGCAGAAGAGATTGCTGCGCTGTATACGGATTGGCAGATCCGTGCGCTACAGCCCAGAAGACATCCGCGTGTTTCTTGCCAGCAGCGTCCAACGGGAAGGAGCGTGACATGGCAAGTGTGTGCTGTGACAAGAACGGTACGTGTCGAATCTGCTTCATTGACGGCGATAAAGAGCACCGCAGCTTGAGGCTCGGAAAGGCGAGCAAGAAGCAGGCACAGACGATGCGCCTGCGAGTCGAACAATTGCTTCAGGCAAAGGCATTGGGAACACCGCTCGACTCCGCGATGGTGGAGTGGATCAAGGCGCTCCCATCATCAACGACGAAGCGCTTGGTGAGGCTCGATCTCTTGGAAGAGCGCACGACGCTTACGCTGGCGCAGTTGATCGAGCGCTTTCTCGCGACACGAACCGTCAGGGAAGGCACGGTCAAGTCGTACAAGCAGTGCACTGATTCTCTCGTGTTGGTCCTTGGTGGCGACACGCTGATCGATCAGATCACAACAGCTGGCGCAGACGCTTGGCGAGCGACGATCTCCAGTCGAGGGCGTGTCAAGGAGAAGGCTGGTCCACGCACGCTGTCAACGGCGACTGTCGCGAAGCGATGCAATATCGCAAAGGCGATCTTCAGCAAGGCCAAGGTGTGGGGGCTGCTACCGGAAAGTCCGTTTCGGCATGTGAAGCCCGGAAGCCAATCCAATCCTGATCGAGAACACTATGTCTCACTCCGCGACACCGAGAAGTTGTTGGAGGCCTGCACGACCGGGGAGTGGCGGGCGTTGATCGGGCTCGCTCGCTACGCAGGATTGCGCTGTCCGTCCGAAGTCAGCACACTGCGATGGACTGACATCAACTGGGAGCAGAAGTCGTTGACCGTCCGCAGTTCGAAGACAGCTGCGAGTGCTCAGCATGCCGTGCGCACCGTGCCGATCTGCGTTGAGCTGCAGCCAATTCTGCTTGAGCTGTTTGAGGAAGCCGACGCGGGTGAAGCGCGGATGGTTCCGCTTGCTCATGCTTCGTCGGAGAGTGTCTACCAGGGGCTTCGCCGCATCGTGAAGAAGGCTGGGTTGGAGCAGTGGCCGAGGCTGAGCCAGAATCTCCGTTCAAGTTGCGCGACTGACTGGGCAGGGCAGTATCCGATTCACGAGAGTTCGAAGTGGCTTGGGCACAGTCCAGCAATAGCAGCCAAGCACTACCTGCAGTCGAGAGATTTGCATTTCAAAGGCGTCACCGGAACAGGAGAGTGGCGAAAATCAAGTGCTGAAAATGAGCTGTCCCAAAGCGGCGCAGAAAGCGGCGCAACCGTGGCGCAAAATGCGGCGCAGCAAGCAGCCGCAACCTTTCGCACCGAGTCGCAATCAACATCGCTAAGCCCCCAAACGCTGCGAGGTTGCGCCAGTCCTTGCGACTTGGTGCAACCTCGTGCAACTGCCTGAAATGGGCGATAAAGGATT
>SXGU01253925.1_pt1 | contig 19022 bp, 17 predicted proteins | sample 3174531 | NCBI WGS metagenome assembly SXGU01 (sample SAMN11356863, study PRJNA531348) | freshwater metagenome | isolation source: freshwater sample F1-140 | place: China: Fuxian Lake, Yuxi | collected 2017-12-25 | reverse complement strand
GCCGTGGGTGCTGCTCGCCGTGGTGGTGCTCGGTGGTGTGGTGATGCTGGCGACGCGGCGCCGTGCGCCGAGCTGGCGCGATCGCACGGCACAGTTGCTCGACGAACTCGACCGCGTGGCCGCGCATCTGGCCGCGCTGCCGCCCGAGAGCGTGCGCTACGTGGCGGCGAACGAGGCCGGCGCACTGGCCACGGCCCGCGCTGCGCTCGCCGCCCTGGTGGCCGATGCGCCCGACGACACGGCTCGATCGGCGCTCGCGGCGCTCACCCAGCCGGTGGCCGACCTGCACGTCGCCGTCGGCTCGGCGTCGCTGGTCCCGCCGCCCGCCGCAGGTGTGGTGCCGCCGCCCACCGCGCCGTCGGTGGCCCAGCTGGCCACGGTGGTGCACACCACTGCCGCCACGGTGCGCGCCGCAGTGGTGCCACCTCCGACGCCGCCGTTGGCGTAGCGGCGACGCCCGTCGTGCGGGTCAGCCGAGCAGCGTGTCGGCGAGGGTCTGCAGGTTGCGGTACGCGCGATCGGCGTCGGCCGGCCGAGTGCGATCGGCCGCCGCTCGGCAGCGTCGCACGACGAACTCGAACGACGGCACCAGATCCTTGTGGTCGGCCTGGATCTCAGGCTGCATCGCGGCCCACAACTGCTCGATGTACGTGGCACTCACATCGTCGCCGTTGTTCGCAGCCACCTTCTCGCTGAGTGCCTTCACTTCGGCCAGCATCACGGGCAGCAGCTCTTCCACCGAGCCGTTGGGCACGGTGGTGCTGACCGCCACGGTGGTGGTGGAGTTGGCGATGTCGGCGTCGAACGTGGTGGCGCTGCACGCCGGCACGGCGAGTGCGGCCAGGGTGACGGCGGCCAGGAGCGATGCGCGGCGGTTCATGCGAGCACCAGGATGCGTGCGCTGGCGAACTGACCCACCCCGATGTGGCGGCCTTCGATCTCGATGGTGACCGTGCCGTCGGGCGAGGCGGCGGTGAGCCGTCCGACGTGCCCCGGCAGGATGCTGCTCTCCTCGAGGAAGTCGAGCAACCCAGGCGTGAACTCGAGTTCCTCGGGGATGCGGCTCACGGTGAACGACTGACCCACGGGGATGTCGCTGAGCGGCACCATCGAGGGCGCGTCGTACGACGAGCCAGGAATGGGGTTGCCGTGCGGGCAGGTGGTGGGGTTGCCGAGCACGCGGTCCATGGCCTGCTCGACGGCGTCGCTCATCACGTGTTCCCACTTGCCGGCCTCGTGGTGGGCGTCGGCCCATGACAGCCCGAGCAGATCGGTGAGGAACCGCTCGGCCAGCCGATGGCGGCGCACCACGCGCTGGGCGAGTGCCTGACCGGCCGGTGTGAGCGCGATGCGGCTGTCGTTGGTGATGAGCCCCTCGGCCTCGAGGCGCTTGATCATCTCGCTGACGGCGGGACGGCTGACCTGCAGGCGCTCGGCGATGCGGGCCTGGATGACGGCGACGTCGTCCTCCTGCAGCTCGAAGATGCACTCGCAGTACTCCTCGAAAGCAGGGTGGTGCTCTCCGATGGCGGGCATGTCGGCAAGGCTAGCGGTGCCTCGCCGCAGGTCACCGGCGGCGCAGCCAGTTCTCGCCGTAGCGGATGCGCCGCTCGAGCTGATCGTTGGTGGCGCTGCCCACCGAGACGATGCCCGACAGCCGGTTCAGCTCGGCCTGCACCCGGGCGTGACCCCAGCCGGTGTTGTCGACGAGACGCTTGGCGAGCTCCATGTTCTGGACGCGCAGCTCCTCCTTGCGTTCGGCGATGCTCTTCGACCCGGGCAGCATGAATCCGGCGTCGGTGGGCACCTCGGGCAGCTCGATGGCCAGCTCGTCGACCACGGTGGCCTCCGGTTCGGGCACGTCGGGTTCGTCGTCGAACAGCGTGAGGCCGGCCTCGGTGATGGCGTGCACGCTCATGCCGGTGGCCACCGAACCGATCACGCTGAACAGCGACAGCTGCTCGGGCATCAGGTCGAGCTCGCGCTTCGCCTCCGCCTCGAGTTGCTCGGGGGTGAACTCGTCGTCGCGCTCGGTGGGCGGTTTCAGCACGTGGCGCCGGGCCTCGGCGATCTGGAACGCGTGGGTGCGCAACCGCGGGTCGTCGGGCAGGAACACGTACGCCTTCTGGCTGGCCATGCCCTTGGTCCACCGCACGAACCGGCCGACCGCCTGGCGGAAGAACAACTCGGTGACCACCGTGCTCGCGTAGACGCCGACGCGCAGGCGCGGGATGTCGACGCCTTCCGACACCATGCGCACGGCCACCAACCAGGGGCGGGTGCTGTTGCTGAACGCGGCGATCTTCTTGCTCGCGTCGGGGTCGTCGCTCACCACCACCTCGGCCTCCACCTTGTAGCGGTAGCGGATGAGGCGGGCGATGTCGCGGGCGTGTTCCTGGTCCATCGCGATGGCCAGGGCGCCGGCGTCGGGGTGGGTGCGGCGGATGGTCATCAGCCGGTCGTGCGCCTGGTCGATGACGGCCGGCAGCCAGTCGCCCTGCAGGCTGAGCGCGGCGCGGAGACGGTGCGAGGCGCCGGTGCGGTCGAGTTCGTCGTGGAAGTTGGCGCTCAGCACGCTGCCGTCGGGGGCGCTCCACTCCATCAGTCCGTCGAAGCGCGGGAAGTACACCGGGCGCACCACGCCGCCGTCGCGCAGCGCGTCGGCGTAGCCGTACGTGTAGTCGGGCTGGGCTTCGCCGCCCACGCCGGTCTCCTCGTAGCGCACGAACGGGATGCTGGCGGTGTCGCTGCGGAACGGGGTGCCGCTGAGGCACAGGCGCCGGTTGGCGTGAGCGAACGCGGTGCGCACGCCGTCGCCCCACGCCCGTTCGTCGCCGGCGTGGTGCACTTCGTCGAGCACCACGAACGCGTCGGTGGCGAGCCCGCGGAGCTTCTTCGCCGTGTCGGCCGTGGCCACCTGCTGGTAGGTGGTGACGATGCCGTGCACGTCCTTCGCCACGCCGTCGGCGGGTGACCAGTTGTGGTCGACGTGCAGCCCCATGCGGTGCGCACTGAGTGCCCACTGTGTCTTCAGGTGCGTGGTGGGGGCCACGATGACGAGTCGGCGGCGTTCGTTGCTGAGCGCCCACCGCGCACAGGCGAGCGCGAACGTGGTCTTGCCGGCGCCGGGGGTGGCGACCGCGAGGAAGTCCGGGTTCTCGCTGGCAGCGAACTTGTCGAACGCTTCGCGCTGCCAGGGACGGAGTTGCACTCGGTCGGTCATGGGGTCACTGAGTCTGGCCGCGCACAAGCGAACTTTCGCGAACCCCGCCAGAACGGTCTAGACGAGGCACAGCTGCAGGTCTGCGACCTGCAGGTTCGCGGCGGCGGCCTCGAGCGCCTCGTGACTGGGTGGCACCAGCGCGGGCTCGTGCGGGCGGGCGCCGTGGGCGCGGAAGGCGATCATCTTCACCCGCATCGCCGGGTCGACCGACGCCAGCCACTCGCCGGTGCGGCGCAGCAGGGCGGGATCGTCGTTCACGCCCTGGAGGATGAGCAGGCGTACCTCGTACAGCAGTCCCATGCCGTGGAGCAGTTCGATGCTGTGCAGCACCGGTGCGTTCGACTGGCCGGTCATCTGCTCGTGGATGTCGGGGTCGAAGCACTTCAGGTCGATCATCGTGCCGTGGGTGACCGGGGCGAGGCGATGCCAGGTGGCATCGTCGGCGGTGCCGTTCGAGTCGACGAAGCAGTCGAGGCGGGCGAGCTCGGGGTCGGCCTGAACGGCCGAGAACAATGCGTGCACGAAGTCGGGTTGCAGGGTGGCCTCGCCACCCGACACGGTGATGCCGCGCAGGAACGGCGCGGCGCGGCGGATGCGCGGCAGCAGGTCGGCCACCGAGGTGCGGAAGTGCTCGCCGATGGCGAGCGGGATGGTCTGCGGGTTGTGGCACGCGACGCAGTCGAAGTTGCAGCCCTGCAGGAACACGACGAATCGGTTGCCCGGGCCGTCGACGTTGCTGAACGTGATGGTGTCGGCAACGAAGCCGGTGATGGCCGACACGTCGCCGGTGGCCGCGTCAGCGAGGGTCGCGCTCATGGCAACCGATGCGCTTCACGGCGCGTTGCGTGAGATGGAAGTTCGCCTCGGCGCCGGCGGCGAGGTGGTCGCTGGAGTGCCGTGCTGCACCGGTGGCCTCGATGGCGGCGAGGTCGCTCTTGCGGACCAGGTAGCCGGTGATGCGAACGAACTCGTTCGAGTCGAGGTTGAACGTGAAGTCGCGCATGCCCTGGCGGAAGGCGCCGCGGATGATGTCGACCATCGCCTCGGGGTTGCGCACCGCGGTCTCGTCCATGTGGAAGATGTCGCTGATGCCCGAGGCGAACAGATGGTGGTGCGGGGCGCACGTCTCGAGGTGCTGCAGCAGGTCGGGTTCGTCGCCCACCGGGATGCGGCAGCCGGCGGTGACGCCCTCGTCGAGGTCGATGCCGCTCTGGCTGTGCAGGTAGCAGCGACCGTTGCCACCGTCGCAGTACGGCATCGGCCGGTCGGCCACCAGCGCGGCCACTCGTTCCACCAGCCGCACGGCGTAGGCGTTGGTGCGGTCGTCGTGGCCGTAGCGGCCGTCGTGTCCGTCGTGCTGCATCAGCAGGTTCACGCATTCGGCGAGACCGAAGATGCCGAACATCGCGCTGAACCGGTGGATGTCGATCAGCCCCTCCACGGCCAGCCAGTGCGTGTCGTAGAAGTGCTGGTCCTCGACCAGCGAGCGGATGCGCGCCTCGGCCAGTTCGGCGGTGAGCTCCACGTAGCGGGGCAGCGTGGTGGTGAGGAACTCGTCGGCGGTGCCGGCGTGACGCAGCGCCGCTTCCTTCAGGTTCAGGCGCACCAGCGTGTGGGCGCCGCCACCGATCTTCAGCGAGTTGTAGCAACTGACCGCGGCGTACCGTTCGCCGTGGTCGGCCACCATCATCGGGTGGTTCACGAAGTGCGGCTTGCCGGTCTCGAACACGGTGCGCACGCCGTCGTCGACCAGCGAGTCGGGGGTGAGGTCGGGGTCGACCTTCAGGGTGATGTTCGGCACGCTCTGGCGCAGGCTGCGCTCGACGCGGAAGATGCTGCGTGCGAGGCGGCTGTCGTGTGGGCCGAGGTCGAGGTGCACGAACGCGTCGGGCAGCATGCGGTCGATGCCGATCCAGAACCGGCGCAGTGCCGAGTCGAGGTCGTCGTCGGTGAGGTCGTCGGTGACGAACGGCGCGAGCACCTTGTCGAGGTCGCCGAGGTACACGGGGTAGGTGGTGACGCTGGGGACGTTGGCGTACATCACCTGCAGGAAGGCCAGTGCGTCCGCGAGGTTCGTGGGCGGCGGTAGCTCGAGGTACGCGAGGCCCTGCCGGACGGCCTTCTCGTAGTCGGGGAGGATGTACCGGGCGGTGTAGGGCGCGTGCCCTTCGAACATGTCGCAGATCACCCGCTTGTCGAGGGCCTCCTGGCAGTCGGCGGACAGGGCCGGGTAGGGCAGCGCCTCGGTGGCCAGTGCCGCCAGCCGGCGCAGCTTCTGGTCGTAGCTCAGCGTGCCGTCCTGCACCAACGAACGGGCGCGTTCCTGGAACTCGTGCATCTCCACAGGGTCACTCTGCGCCACTGTCCGCGAGGGAGCCAGGGGCCTTCGGCCGTTTCCGGGGCGCGCTCGGTGGGCGCAGCGTTGCGCGGTGACCACGCTGCGTCGAAATCTGGACAAAAAAGACAGGAATCTTGTCACCGGCATTGAAAACCATGGTTCGAGCCGGGAAACTGTGTGCACGGGAGCGCGCGGCCTTGGCGGGTGGCGCGAAAAATCAAGGAGGCGGGAGTCATGGCGTTGTCGCGCCGTTCATTCGTGCAGGGAGCAGTGGCCGTGGGCGCCGCAGCGGTGGCGGCACCGTTCGTCGCCAGTCGCGGGGCCGAGTCGGGTGTGGCACCGCGGATGCCGGAGAGCCGGCTGCCCAAGCCGTTCACCCGGCCGCTCACCGTGCCGCCGGTGCTCACCCCCACGGTGGCCACACCCAACACCGACTACCACGTGATCCGGATGATGCCCACCACCGCCGAACTGGTGCCGGGCTATCGCACGCAGCTGTGGTCGTACAACGGCTCGGTGCCGGGGCCCACCATCGTGGCGCAGCGCGGTCGGAAGACCGTCGCCCGGTTCATCAACCAACTCCCCGCGTCGCACCCGCAGTTGGCCTACCAGTCGTACGCATCGGTGCACCTGCACGGCGCGATGTCGAAGCCGCAGTACGACGGCTACGCGAGCGACCTCATCCAGCCCGGCTACTTCAAGGACTATCGCTGGGACAACACCGAGTGCGCCCGGTCGATCTGGTACCACGACCATGCGGTGCACCACACGTGGACCAACGTGGCCATGGGCCTCGCCGGGCGCTACCTGATCGTCGACCCCGACGACGCGAAGTTCAACCTGCCGACCGGCCCGTTCGACGTGTCGCTCCACATCTCCGACGCGATGTTCCGCGACGACGGTCAGCTGGCACTCGACATCCCCGACCTGAAGGGTTCGTGGGGCGACGTCATCCTGGTGAACGGCACGCCGTGGCCGACGATGCAGGTGCAGCGCCGCAAGTACCGGTTCCGTATCGTGAACGGCTGCGTGTCGCGGTCGATGTTCCTGCGGCTGAGCACGAACGAGCCGTTCCAGGTGATCGCCACCGACGCCGGCCTCGTGCCGAAGCCGGTGAGCGTGCGTGCGCTGCGGATGTCGAACGGCGAGCGCTACGACGTGGTGGTCGACTTCTCGAAGTACACGCCGGGCACGCGGGTGGTGCTGCGCAACGACAGCCTCCCCTACAACGACGGCTACACGCACACCAACAAGGTGATGGCGTTCGACGTGATCGGCGGACAGGTCGACCCGCGCAACAACCAGGTGCCGTCGCAGCTGCGGCCGGAGAACGAGGCGATGCGGTTGCCGCTGCCGGTGGTGCCGAAGGTGCGTCGCTTCCGCACCGAACGACAGGGTGGCGAGTGGACCATCGACGGCTACACGTGGCACGACGTGATCGACAGCAACTACCAGCTCGTCGCTGCCACGCCCATCGTGGGCGACACCGAGGTGTGGGAGTTCCACAACAGCTCGGGCGGGTGGAGTCACCCGATGCACGTGCACGGCGCCGATGGCCGTCTGCTCAGCCGCAACGGCCGTTCGCCCTATCCGTACGAGGTCGGGCCGAAGGACACGTACTACGTCGGCGAGAACGAGACGCTGCGCATCCTGATGAAGTTCGAGCACCCCGGCAAGTACATGATCCACTGCCACAACGGGGTGCACGAGGACCACGACATGATGGTGCAGTACGAGGTGGTGGGGCTCACCGAGCAGGGTGACGATCCGCTGTCCGAGGCCGCCGAGGTGTACCAGGACCAGTCGCTCTGACGCCTCAGGCGCGGTGTGTGGGGAACCACATGGTCGCGAAGTCGACCAGTGCGCGCATCGGCATCAACCGTGCCCGGCCGCCCGCATGGCCGACCGGGCCCACCTGCTCGAGGCCGGTGGCGGCGAACGCCTCGCCGAGTGGTTCGAAGTCGTCGGTGTCGCCGTCGAGTTCGTCGTACTCCACCCAGCAGCGCCGTCCGTCGAGCAGCACGGCCGACCCCTGTCGGATCCAGTGCTTCGACGGCCATTCGGCGCGGTGCTCGGCGAGGTGCAGCGAGGTGTTGTTGGCGTGACCCACGCCCAACAGCAACACCTTCGCGTCCAACTCGTACAGCCGGCCGAGCGGTGACTCGTCGCCCATGCCCCGATCGAACGGATGGGGTTCGACGAGGTGTGCGGCGGCGGGGCCGAGGGCCATGTGCGACACGGTGGGGTGCGCGCTGCGCATCGTGCCCGGATGGTGGAGCAGCACCTCGGCCACCCCTCCCATCGACGACATCGGGGTGAGCGCCGGGTCGAACGCAGGCACCTCGTCGCGGATGACGGGCCACCACGCCTCGGGTACCGGCGGGTTCGACCATCGCGACGGTTCCGATCGGTCGGCGCTGTGCGACGGCATGGTGAGTGTGCCGTCGGGTCCGATGGCGTCGAGCAGCGCCAGCAACACCGCCTGGGCGCCGCCCACCACCCATCCGAGTGCCGACATCGACGTGTGCACCACCAGCACGTCGCCGGGCGTCACGCCGAGGGCGCGGAGGTCGGCGGCGAGGCTCGACCTGGTGGCGGGCCCCGAGGTGGCGGCGATGACCTCGCGTTCGGACACGATCGAAGCGTACCGAGACGCGGTGTGACACCCCTGGCGTAGCCTTCCCGCATGGCCGACCACCCCGTGCTCCAGGGCTTCTCGCCCGCCGTGCGCGAGTGGTTCGCCGCGTCGTTCCCCGAGCCCACACCACCGCAGGTGCAGGGCTGGCCGGCCATTCGCAGCGGGCAGCACAGCCTCGTGTGTGCACCCACCGGCAGCGGCAAGACCCTCACTGCCTTCCTCAGCTCCATCGACCGACTGGTCACCCCGGTGGAGGGTGAGCCCATCGATCCGAAGGCACGCACGCGGGTGCTGTACATCTCGCCGTTGCGGGCGCTCGCGTTCGACGTCGAGAAGAACCTGCGCTCGCCGCTCATGGGCATCCGCCTCGCCGCCGAGCGGTTGGGTGTGCCGTTCGTGGAACCCAGTGTCGCGATGCGCACCGGCGACACCAGCCCGAAGGACCGTCAGGCGTTGCAGCGCCGCCCGGTCGATCTGCTCATCACCACACCCGAGAGCCTGTACCTCATGCTCACCAGCGAGGTGCGCAGCACGCTGGTCAACGTCGACACGGTCATCATCGACGAGATCCATGCGATGGCCACCACGAAACGCGGGGCGCACCTGATGCTCAGCCTCGAGCGACTCGAGGCGGTCACGAAGCGACCACCGCAACGCATCGGTCTCAGTGCCACCCAACGCCCGCTCGAGGAGATCGCCCACTTCCTCGGTGGGCACGGGGCCGATGGGCGGCAGCGACCCGTCACCATCGTCGACGCCGGGGTGCGCAAACCGCTCGAGGTGGAGGTGGTGGTGCCCGTCGAGGACATGGGCGCCATGGGGCAGGTCGTCGACGAGCTGCGCAGCGGGCCCGCCTCGTCCGCGCTGCAAGGCCAGCGCAGCAGCATCTGGCCCAGCATCTACCCGCGCATCCTGCAACAGGTGCTCGCACACCGCAGCACCATCATCTTCTGCAATGCCCGGCGTCAGGCCGAGCGCCTCGCCGCGCGACTGAACGATCTCGCGGTCGAGGAGGGCATCGAAGGCGAACTGGTGAAAGCCCATCACGGCTCGTTGGCCCGCGAGCAGCGCGTCACCATCGAGGACGAACTGAAGCGTGGCGAGTTGCGCGCCATCGTGGCCACCAGCAGCCTCGAACTCGGCATCGACATGGGCGCCGTCGATCTGGTCATCCAGGTCGAGTCGCCCGGTGCCGTGTCGCGCGGCCTGCAGCGCATCGGGCGTGCCGGGCACAGCGTGGGCGAGCCCAGCAAGGGCACCATGTACCCGAAGCACCGCGGTGATCTGCTGGAGGCCGCCGTGGTCGCTCGACGCATGCACGAGGGGCTCATCGAGACCTCACGGTTCCTGCGCAACCCGCTCGACGTGCTCGCGCAGCAGATCGTGGCCCACGTCAGCATGTATCCCGACTGCACGGTCGGGTCCGTGGCCACCATGGTGCGCGGGGCGTCGTGCTTCGCCGAGCTCAGCGACGACCTGCTGTTCCACGTGCTCGACCTGTTGGCCGGCCGCTATCCCAGCGACGAGTTCAACGAGCTGCGGCCGCGTCTGGTGTGGGACCGCGTGGCCGGCACCCTGCGGGCCCGCGACGGTTCGAAGCGGTTGGCCATCACCAGCGGCGGCACCATCCCCGACCGCGGGTTGTTCGGGGTGTTCCTGCCCGACGGCACCCGCGTCGGCGAGCTCGACGAGGAGATGGTGTACGAGAGTCGCCCGGGCGAGACGTTCCTGTTGGGCGCCAGCACGTGGCGCATCGAGGACATCACGTTCGAGCGGGTGGTGGTCACCCCGGCGCCCGGTCAGCCGGGGAAGATGCCGTTCTGGCACGGCGACCGACCCGGCCGTCCCCTCGAGCTCGGTCGCGCGCTGGGCGCGTTCCAGCGCGAGGTGCGCGCGATGCCCGGCGACACGGCGCTGACCGAGTTGATGGAGCACTACTCGCTCGATGCGTGGGCGGCGAACAACGTGTTGCTGTATCTCGACGAGCAGGCGCAGTCCACCGGGGTGGTGCCCGACGACCGCACGGTGGTGGTCGAGCGGTTCCGCGACGAGATCGTCGACTGGCGGGTGTGCATCCTCAGCCCGTTCGGTACGCCGGTGCACGCCCCGTGGGCCATGGCCATCCAGCGCCGGCTGGCCGAGCGGTTCGACATCCCGGTCGAGATGATGTGGACCGACGACGGCATCGTGCTGCGCCTGCCCGAGGCGGCCGACGAGCTGCCGCTCACCGATCTGGTCATCGACCCCGACGACATCGACGATCTGGTGATGGAAGCGCTGCCGCAGACCTCGTTGTTCGCGGCGCGGTTCCGCGAGTGCGCGGCGCGGGCGTTGCTGTTGCCGCGTCGTCGCCCCGATCGGCGCACGCCGTTGTGGCAGCAGCGGCAGCGTGCGGCCGACCTGCTCGCGGTGGCGGCGAAGCACCCCACGTTCCCCATCCTGCTCGAGACGTCGCGAGAGTGTCTGCAGGACGTGTTCGACCTGCCGGCGTTGCGCGAGGTGCTCGGCCAGCTGCGCAACCGCACGGTGCGGGTGGTCACGGTCGACACCGCGAAGGCGTCGCCGTTCGCGCAGAGCCTGCTGTTCAACTGGATCGCCGCGTACATGTACGAGGGTGATGCGCCGCTGGCCGAACGTCGGGCTGCCGCGTTGTCGCTCGACCGCGACCTGCTGCGCGACCTGCTCGGTGCCGAGGAGCTCCGCGAGCTGCTCGACCCCGGTGCGCTCGCCGACATCGAACTCGAGCTGCAGTTGTTGGCCGATGGCCGTCGGGCACGCAGCGCCGACGAGCTGCACGACGTGCTGCGCCGCGTGGGCGACCTCGCGGCCGACGAGATCGATCTGCGCTGCGAGGGCAGCGACGGCGCCGACTGGCTGGCGCAGTTGGCGCACGAACGTCGTGCCATCTCCGTGGCGGTGGCGGGTGTCACCCGCTGGATCGCTGCCGACGACGCAGCCCGCTACCGCGACGCGCTGGGCTGCAACGTGCCACTCGGGTTGCCGCGCGCGTTCACCGAACCGGTGCCGCACCCGCTCGAGTCGTTGGTGGCTCGCTACGCGCGCACGCACGGTCCGTTCCAGGTCGACGACGTGGCGGTCCGATTCGGCATCGCCATCGAGCGGGCCACCGGTGCGTTGGCGGCGCTCGAGGCCGAGGAACGAGTGGTACGTGGCGAGTTCCGGCCGGGCGGTTCGGGTCGTGAGTGGTGCGACGCCGATGTGCTGCGCCAGATCCGTCGACGCTCACTGGCGGCGTTGCGCCGCGAGGTGGAGCCGGTCGAGCAGGACGCGTACGCACGGTTCCTGCAGGCGTGGCACGGTGTGGGCAGCGATCGCCGCGGACTCGAGTCGTTGGTGGAGGTGCTCGGCCAGGTGCAGGGTTCGACCATGGTGGCCAGTGCCGTGGAGACCGAGGTGCTGCCACAACGGCTGCGCAGCTATCGCCCCACCGATCTCGACGAACTGTGCACGTCGGGTGAAGTGGTGTGGGTGGGTGCCGGGGCCATCGGTGCCGCCGACGGTCGGGTGCGACTGTGCTTCGCCGACCAGTTGCCGTTGCTGGCCGCCGGGTGGGAACCCGTCGACGCGCCGGCGGGCCGGTTGCACGACGCCATCCGCGCGCACCTCGCGCAGCGCGGGGCCAGCTTCTGGGGCGGTCTGCGCGCCGCCGCACCCGAGGCCACCGACACCGAACTGTTGGCCGCCCTGTGGGACCTCGTGTGGGCGGGCGAGGTCACCAACGACTCGCTGGCGCCGCTGCGCACGATGCTGTCGTCGAAGGGGCTCGGCGCCAAGGGCAACGCCCGCGCACCGCTCACCCGCTCGCGCCCGCGGCCAGGGCGGCTGAACCGCATCGGGCCACCGATGGGTGCGGGGCGCTGGAGTCTGGTGGCGCCCTTGCTGGAACCCGTGCCCACCTCCACCGAGTCGGCGCACGCCACCGCGCTCCAGCTGCTCGAGCGGTACGGCGTGGTCACCCGTGAGGCCGTGCTGGCCGAGGGGGTGGTGGGTGGCTACGCGTCGGTGTACGGCGTGCTGAAGGTGCTCGAGGAGCGCGGGCAGGTGCGTCGCGGCTACTTCGTGTCGGGCCTCGGCGCAGCGCAGTTCGGCCTTCCAGGCGCGGTCGACCGGTTGCGTTCGGCCCGCGACGTGCCCGACGCCGACCTGCACCCCGACGAGGTGGCGCCGCCGGTGGTGCTGGCGGTCACCGATCCCGCCCAGCCGTATGGCGCTGCGATCGCGTGGCCGCCATCGCCCGGCCGCCCGGCGCGTTCGGCCGGCGCATCGGTGGTGCTGCGCGCCGGCGTGCCGCTGGTGTGGTTCGACCGGCGCTCGCACCACCTGGTCACGTTCCCGGCGGCCCTCGCCGACTCGTCGTGGGCCGAGGCGTTGGCCGCGTTGGTGAAGGACGGCCGGGCGCGCAGCGTGGAGGTCCGCAAGGTCGACGGCGAGGCCATCACCCCGTCGTCCCCGTGGGCGGTGGCGCTGCAGGCGGCCGGGTTCGTCGAGGGCTACCGCGGCTGGGTGTCGCGGGCCTGAGACCCTCGAGTCGGCGCGGTCAGGCGCGGTGCACGGCGCGCAGGCCGGCCCACGCCAGGTCGGCCATCTGCTGGCCCAGCACTTCGGGGTCGAACGTGACGCCCTTCTCCACGAGGTGACGGCTCACGCCTTCGGCGAGGCCGACGAGGCCGTGCGCCAGCATCTCCTGGTGCTCGCCCTCGATGTCGGCGGCGATGAACGGGGCGATGGCCTGTGCCGCCTCGGCCGTGATGCGGCGGATGGCGACGGTGCTCTCCTCGTCGCGGCTGGCGCGTGAGCCGAACAGCAGCAGGAACGCATCGTGGTCCTCGGCGACCCAGCGGAAGTAGGCCTTGAAACCGAGTTCGGTCTGCTCCTTGCCGGAGGTGGCGTTGGCCACGGCCTTGCGCACGGCGTTGCGCAGCCGGGCACCGGCCTCGTCGAGGAGCGCGAGGTACAGGTCCTGCTTGCTGTCGAAGTGCTGGTAGAGCACGGGCTTGGTGACGCCGGCCGCGTCGGCGACGTCGTTCATCGAGGTGCTGTGGAAGCCCCGATGGGCGAACACCTGCACCGAGACGTCGAGGATCTGCTCGCGGCGGGCAGGGGCAGGAAGTCGCATGCTCATAATCGGTTACCAGAGAGTAACCGGGTGGCGGCCCGGCCGAAACTCCGAATCCTGCGGCTCAGAGGCCGCGCTCGCGGTCGTCGCGCTCGGCGGCCTTCACCGCGTAGCCCAGCACGATGGCCGGTGCCAGGAGGATCGACCCGATGATGATCGACCCGATCACGATGGCCGACACCGCACCGTTGAAGCTGACGGCGAAGCCGATGATGAACGTGGCGATGGCGAGGGCGAAGAACAGGTAGCCGATGCGGTTGGCGAGCAGCGTGTACTTCGCCACCTGCTGGCGGCGTGCTCGGACGGGGTCGACGGGGGTGGGGGAGGTCATGGATCAGATCCCGGGGGGAAGGAGACGGTTGACGTTCTCGAAGAAGAAGTACAGCACGATGAGGAACGGCACCGACCCCATCACGAACGACACCCACAGCCGCTCGCTCCAGCGGCCGATGCGGAACGAGAGGAAGACCACCAGTCCGAGCACGCCGGCCCACAGGATCACCTGCGGGATCGCGCCCTTGTCGTGGAACCAGCCCTGGTTGAACGTGTCGCTGTCGCCGCTGGCGGGTGCGGCCACCACGGTGGTGGTGGTGGCTGGTGCCTCGGTGGTGGGGGTGGTGTCGACCGACGCGGGCACCGACTCGCCGGGGAGCGTGTCGGCCACCGTGGTGGACGTGGCCTGCTCGGGGGTGGTGGCCGAGGGCGGGCGCATCACGGCGGCACTCTGCTCGGGCACCAACGTGGCCTTCACGATCAGTCGTTGACGCGCGGTGTACGCGGGGGTGCAGGTGGCCAGGGTGAGCGTGGCGGTGTCCGGGTCGACGGTGGGGATGACCGAGGCGTACTCGGCCGGGCTCACCACGGTGCTGCCGTCCACCCGGTACACGAACCGGCCCGCCAGGGTGTCGACCTCGATCAGGTCACCCGGCACCACCTTGTCGAGATCGAAGAACGGCTGGCCGTAGGTGGTGCGGTGGCCGGCGATGGCGGCGTTGCCCAGTTGACCGGGCAGCGGTGTCTCGGGGAAGTGGCCGGGACCCTTCTTCAGATCGGGGACATCGACGCCTTCCACCACGGTCCAGTCGAGCCCGATCGACGGAATCCTCAGCTGCGCCACCGGCACGCCCTGGGGCAGCACGTCGGCGGGTGCCACGGGGATGGTGCTCGTGGTGGTGGACTCGGGCAGCGTGTCGCCGGGGGTCGTGGTCGTGGTGGTGGAGGAGCTGGTCGACGACGTGGTCTCCAGCATCTGCTCGAACTGGTTGCCGAGATCGCTCTGCGCACGCGCAGTGGCGATGCCCGTGCCCCACAGCTGGTAGGCGACGAAGGCGAACATCATCAGCCCGGTGCAGATGAGGGTCTTGCCGAGGATGCCGACGACCCATCGCCAGTCGTGCGGCGGTTTCGGCCGCTGGAAGTACGGCACCCGCTTCCTCACGGCGTCGACGCTATCGGAGCGGTGGCGACGACCCCCGTCACCAGCCCCTCTCACCAGCCCCTCTCACCAGCCGAGGGTGCCGGGGCCGCCCTTGAACGGGCCGACCACGGTGGAGGTGATCCACCCGCCATAGAAGTTGCCCGGGTTGGGCAGCACGCGCTCGTCGCCCACCCAGCACTCGTCGACGTGCTGTGCGTAGAACGCGAGGTGCCCGCGGATGGCCTCGAACCCGGGCGTGGGTGTCTCGTAGCTCCACGCCACGCCGTCCACTCCGTCGAGCGCCCAGTACGTGGCCGGGCCCTTCCACTCGCACCACGAGCTGCCCGCTGAGCGGGCGAGCCGGGTGAGATCCACGTCGTCGGCCGGCAGGTAGAACGCCGGCGGCTGACTGGTCTCGAGCACGCGGACGGCCCGTGTGGTGCGGGCCACCACTCGGCCAGCGTGCACCACCCGCACTTCGCCGTCGAACGGCACCACGGCCGGGGGTCGGGGGTAGTCCCACACGCTCTCCTGGCCGGGGCCGGGTTCCACTCGTCGAGGGCGCATCGTCGGATTGTGACACCCGTTGGGCAGCCGGTCCACGCGGGAACTAGCGTGATCTTCCGCTATGGAACCCGTCGTCCACCTCGAAGGCGTGGTCGCGGTGCTGGGCGGATTCCCGGTGCTCGCGGGCGCCGACCTGCGGGTGGAGCGAGGCGAGATCCTGCTGCTCCGCGGCCCCAACGGTGCCGGCAAGACCTCGCTGCTGCGGTTGTGTGCCGGGCTGCTGCCGGTGGAGCGTGGCGGCGCGACGGTGCTGGGCTGCGACATCGCCGCCGACCGCACCGCGGTGCGCCACCGGGTGGGCCTGCTCGGGCATGCGAACGGGCTCTACGCCGACCTGACGGTGGCCGACAACGTCGCGTTCTGGGGTGCCACGGTGGGTGCCTCGGCCGACGAGGTGGCGGCATCGCTCGAGCGCATGGGGTTGTCGGGGCGTCTGGCGTCGGTGCCGGTGAGCCGGCTGTCGGCCGGTCAACGGCGGCGCACCGCGCTCGCGTGCCTGGTGGCACGGCGTGCCGAGCTGTGGCTGCTCGACGAACCGCACGCCGGTCTCGACGCAGCAGGGCGCGACGACCTCGACGCCACAGTGCGCGACGCGGCGGCGGCCGGGGCCACGGTGATGGTGGCCAGCCACGAACTCGAACGTGCCGGCGCGCTCGCCACCCGTGTGGTGGAGATCGTCGGGGGGCAGGTGCGCGCATGAGCACCTGGCGCATCGCCCGGCTCATCGCAGTGAAGGACCTGCGCATCGAACTGCGCAGCCGCGGGGTCACCAACCAGGTCCTGCCGTTCGCCGCCCTGGTGATGGTGATGTTCGCGTTCGCCCTCGACAACGACAACGTGCTCACCCGCGTGGCACCGGGCCTGGTGTGGTTGGCCACGATGTTCAGCATGCTCGTGCTGGTGCAGCGCACGTTCGCGGTCGAGAACGCCGACGGTGCCCTCGACGCCCTGCAGGTGGCAGGGGTGCGGCCCGGCGGCATCTTCCTCGGCAAGTCGCTGGCGCTGGGGGTGGAACTGGCCCTGTTGGAGTTCGTGCTGCTCATCGCGGCCGTCGTGCTGTACCAGGCCGACGTGGCCGCCAGCGGCCTGGTGCTGCTGTGCACAACCTTCCTTGCCGCGACCACCGGACTGGCCTTCGTCGGTACGCTCTACGGAGGTCTCGCCGCGGGGGCCAAAGGGCGCGAAACGCTGTTGCCGCTCCTGATGCTCCCCGTGGTGGCACCCGTGCTCATCGGTGCAACCCGGGCGACGGAAGCGGCGTTCGGAACCAACGGTGCAACGTCCAGTGAAGGGTGGCCATGGGTCGGTCTGCTCCTGCTGTTCGCGGCACTGTTCGGGCTCGGCGGCACGCTCGCTTTCGGATCGCTCATCGACGAATAGGCCCACATGACTCCCACTCCCACCCCCTCGCCCGGCCGTACGACCGTCGCTCGGCCCACGGGCACCCGGTTCACCCGGGTGCTGGGCGCCGCGGTCCTCCTGGGCATGGCCTGGCTGGTGCTGTTCGGCCTGTTCCTGTCGCCGAACGACGAGAAGCAGAAGGCCGGCGTCCGCATCCTCTACATCCACGTGCCCACGGCGTGGTTGGCGTACCTGGCGTTCATCGTCACCGGCATCGCCAGTGCTGCCTACCTGTTCAAGCGAACCCGCAGCCTCACCTGGGACCGCATCGCGGGCGCCAGCGCCGAGATCGGTGTGCTGTTCATGGGCATCACGCTCGTGACCGGCAGCCTGTGGGGGCGCATCTCGTGGGGCATCTTCTGGACCTGGGACTCGCGGCTCACCACCACGGCGTTCCTGTTCGTCACCTACATCGGCTATCTGGCGGTGCGCAACCTCGGTGGCACCCACCAGCAGCGTGCCCGGCGCAGCGCCATCATCGCCCTGCTGGCCGTGCTGGAGGTGCCGCTCGTGCACTTCAGCGTGAAGTGGTGGCGTCCGCTGCACCAGCAGGAGAGCGTCGCCGAGGGCAAGCTGTCCGGGCTGATGCTGTTCAGCCTCTTCGTCGGCCTCATCGCCTTCACGTTGCTGTACGTGTGGCTGTTGCTGCACCGTCAGCGTGTGCTGGCCATGGAGGACGCACTCGACGACCAGGGCCTCGACGTGGCACTCGCCGAACGTCGTGCAGAAGGAGCACAGGTCTGATGTTCGCCGTCATGAGCACCAGCGATCAGGCGCCCTACGTCATCGCCAGTTACGTCATCACACTGGGCGGCATCGGCCTCTACGTGTGGCGACTGCTCGCCCGGGCGCGCAAGATCGCGCCGCAGGTCCGTGAGGAGGACCGCCCGTGGACCTGAGCCCCCGCGAGGTGGTCCCCACCGCACAGGGACGCAAGCGCAAGCGGCCGTGGCTGGCCATGTCGGTGCTGGGCCTGGTGTTGGTCGGCGGCGGCGTGATGGTGGTCATGTTCCTCAACAACGCCGTCGACTACTACTGCAACGTCGACGAGGTCGGGGTGAAGGACGGCTGCGACGTCGGTCGCAACATCCGCATCCAGGGTGTGGTGCAGGAGGGTTCGGTCGAACAGACCGCGGCCGAGTACAGCTTCGTCATCGCCTACAACGGCAAGGAGATGCCGATCAGCGTCGGCAGCCAGCCGAGCGGCATCTTCCAGGAGTGCATCCCGGTGGTCGTGCGTGGCCAGGCCGTCGACGAGGGCGACGGTGTCGTATTCCTCGGTGACGAGGTCATCGTGAAGCACGACAACGAGTACGACGCCGAGAACGCCGACCGACTCGAACAGTCCAACGCGGAGGCCGCGGCGTGCTCGCAGAAGGGGTGAACGGCCTCTTCGGCCATTCCGCACTCATCATCGGCCTGGCTGCGTCGGTGTTCGGCGCCGGCGCGCTGGCCACGGCCACGTTGCTGCGCGACCAGCGTCTGGTGCGCACCGTGCAGGCCTATGTGATGGTGGCGCTGTTCGGCGCCGTGCTGGCCGTGGTGGTGATGCAGCGTGCGCTCATCACCCGCGACTGGAGCATCCTCTACGTGCAGAAGGTGGGTTCGTACGACACCCCGCCGCTGTTCAACTTCACGGCCCTGTGGAGCGCGCTGGAGGGCAGCATCCTGCTGTGGCTGCTGATGCTGGCCATCTACACGTTCATCGTCGCTCGCCGCTACCGCACTCGCATGGCCGACCCGCTGGTGGCGTGGGCGCTCGTGGTGATGCTGCTCGTCACCGCGTTCTTCTTCTTCCTTGCGCTCGGCCCCACCGATGCATTCGCGCCGGGTGGCGTGCCCAACTTCGAGCGGTGCTGCAAGGGTCCGAACCCGCTGCTGCAGAACCACGTGCTCGTGCTGTTCCACCCGCCCATCCTGTACCTCGGCTACGTCGGTTTCACCGTGCCGTTCGCGTTCGCCATCGCGGCGCTCATCACCGGTCGCGTGGGCGAGGGCTGGTTGATGGAGACCCGCCGCTGGGCGCTGTTCTCGTGGGGCTTCCTCACGCTCGGCATCGTGCTGGGCAGTTGGTGGAGCTACGAGGTGCTCGGCTGGGGCGGCGTGTGGGCGTGGGACCCGGTCGAGAACGCGAGTTTCCTGCCGTGGCTCACGGGCACCGCGTACATCCACTCGGTGTTGGTGCAGGAACGTCGCGGCATGTTGCGCGTGTGGAACATCAGCCTGTTGGTGGCCACGTTCTCGCTCACCATCCTCGGCACGTTCCTCACCCGCTCGGGTGTCATCAACAGCGTGCACGCG
>SXGU01261910.1_pt1 | contig 19024 bp, 18 predicted proteins | sample 3174531 | NCBI WGS metagenome assembly SXGU01 (sample SAMN11356863, study PRJNA531348) | freshwater metagenome | isolation source: freshwater sample F1-140 | place: China: Fuxian Lake, Yuxi | collected 2017-12-25 | reverse complement strand
TTCCAAAACCAACGTCAGCCCCATCAACAGCACCCACACCTTTTCCATGGCCGCCAAAACCTATATAAAGGCACAATATCAACTGGATTTTGGCCATTTTTAAAAATAGCCAAAGCCCTGTTGATGTGAGTCAACGATTCAATAGAAACAGGTAGACCCAACTAAACTCTTGCTAAGCACCCATAAGTCTTCTAACATGGTGTAAAATAATATCCCATTAGCGAACACGAACCATGATGATGGATAAGATAACTGACAAACAATCTATTATTATTACCCTTGATGTTGATGCACATTTATTTGATAAGCTCCAGCAAGTTTCTAATGCAGGATTTTCTGCCGTTGAAATTAATTGTGCTGATCACAGCCTGTTAAGCAGTGCCCTAAACCATTTTCCAAGGTTACGCATTGGCGCAGGTAACATTGTGAATACCCAACAATTGGAGGATTGTTATCAAGCCGGCGTCCACTTTGTTACCAGTCCTGGATTCTTGCCCGCCATTGCACAAACAGCCAGCATTTACTCCATTACGTATTTACCAGGCATCGCTACGCTTTCTGAGGCTATGCAGGCCCACTCCTTAGGATGCTCGCAACTCCGACCCTTTCCTGCCAACTTGCCCTTTTGCACGTTGTTGAATAAATATTTACCTGAAATCCGACTTTACCCCGCCGAACTTGAATGGGATGAAATTGAGCATTACCTCAACTTGCCAGCCGTTGCTGCTATAAGCATCATTAACCCTGAAAGTAAACAGTTACAAGCATTAAGCTCTACCCTTTTTGTGTAAGGCAGCCAGGACCATCACCTCATAAAATGACGAAGAAATAAACATCATGTTGCCGAACCTGCTGGTGAATGCGTTCTGGCTAAATCAATGAAGAGTAAAAATGCACCCAAACAAATGGCACTATCAGCTAAATTAAAAACTGGCCAATGATGGTTCTTATAGTAAACGTCAATAAAATCAATAACATAACCAGAAACCACTCTGTCGATTAAATTTCCAATGGCCCCGCCCAAGATGAGGCTAAACGCTAATAATTGTAGCCGCAGGCTTGGTGCCAAACGGATGATCACAACAATCAATACCACGCTCATCACAGCACTAAAGCCTGCAAAAGCCCAACGATGCCACTCACCCGCACCACTTAAAAAACTAAATGCCGCCCCGGAGTTATATGCCAGCGTCAAATTCAGCATAGGAGCTACCGCGACTGATCGGTAAGGAAGTAATACCATTGATGCCCAATATTTACTCGCCTGATCGAGTACAACCAGCACAAACGTGATGATAAACCAAGGCCATTTTTTCATGCGAACTGTCTCAATTCATCGTTGCCGCTGATATTACCCACACAGCGCTGACAAAGCTCAGGATGCGCCTGATCAACACCAACATCTTCACAGCGGTGCCAACAACGACTGCATTTGGGATGAGGGCTTGCTTGTACATCAATCGCCACACCTAACTCATCGTTTTGCATAAGCCCTACAGGTCGCTCATTCATTGGGCGTACTATCGCAGATGAAGTAATCAAGATAAAGCGTAACTCGTTGCCTAATGTTGTCAGTAGAGTCAGCGCCGGAGGAGATGCGTATAGCGTGACTTCCGCAGCCAAAGCTGAGCCAATCAGTCCTGTTTGACGCGCATTTTCCAGCGCCTTGTTCACTTCATCGCGGATAGCATATAATTGCTGCCAATCATCCATCCTCACATTATCCACTTGCGGCCAGCCTTGATACCACTGCTCTATAAATATTGATTCACCTTGATATCCGGGAATAGCTTGCCAAATCTCATCTGCAGTAAAGGATAAAATAGGAGCCAACCAACGGGTTAAAGCATGCACAATATGGTACATCGCCGTTTGACAGGAGCGTCTCGCATTGCTATTGACAGGCGTCGTGTATTGTCTATCCTTGATGATATCAAGATAGAAACTACCCATATCCACTGCACAGAAATTATGGATTTTTTGATAAATCACATGAAAATGATACTGCTCATATGCACTTAAAATTTCATCTTGCATTTGCTGGCAACGCTTGATAGCGAATCGATCGAGTTCCACTAATTTTTCTTGTGCCACACCATCTTGCTCGGGATTAAAATCAAATAAATTGGCCAATAAAAAACGGGCTGTGTTGCGAATACGTCGATAAGCATCCGCATTTCGTTTTATGATTTCATCAGAGATACTGACTTCATTACGATAATCTGTTGAAGCCACCCATAAACGCAGAATATCAGCACCATGTTGTTTGATTAACTTATCAAGGGCTACATAATTCCCCTTAGATTTAGATAGTTTCTTGCCTTCAGCATCAACAGTATAACCATGAGTAAGCACCGTTTTATAAGGAGGAACCCCATACATCGCCACGGCGGTCGTTAATGATGAATTAAACCAACCGCGATGTTGATCAGAACCTTCGAAATAGACATCAGCAGGGATACCTAAGGCCTCACCTTGCTTTAGTACGCAAAAATGTGAAACGCCAGAATCAAACCACACATCCAGCGTATCATTGATTTTTTCATAACACTCTGCATCCTGACCTAATAACTCATGTGCATCTAAATCAAACCAGGCATCAATACCTGCCTTTTCAACGCGAGTGGCTACCTGCTCTATCAGCTCCACAGTCCTTGGATGCAACTCACGTGTTGTTTTATGCACAAATAAAGGCATCGGTGTACCCCATGCCCTTTGCCTAGAAACACACCAGTCAGGCCTATTTTCAACCATATTGCTAATGCGTGCTTTCCCCCAATCAGGCACCCAATTAACACGGCCAATTTGGGTCATCAATGCATCGCGCAAACCATTTTTATCCATCGCGATAAACCATTGTGGAGTCGCACGAAAAATGACTGGTGTTTTGTGTCGCCAACAATGGGGATAACTATGCTGAACCATTTCTTCGTGCAGCAGCGTATCATGTTCACGTAGTACCTCAATAATTTGTGAGTTCACTTTGAGCACGGGACGATCTGCAAACAAGGGAACATCACTTGCGTAACAACCATTAGCGAGCACCGGATTAATCAATGGCAGACCATAAGCCTTTCCCACGAAGTAATCGTCAGGCCCATGAGCCGGTGCCGTATGAACGCAACCTGTTCCTGATTCAGTTGTCACATGCTCGCCAAGCACAATAGGGACCTGGCGGTCATTGAATGGGTGTCGCAATGCAATGTTCTCAAATCGTTTTCCTTGAGCTGCTCCGCAATATGCATAGGTCTTGATTTTAAAACGCGCTATGACCGACTCAGCCAAATCTTTAGCCACGAGAAAATAACGATCGCCGGTGTCAAGCAGCACATACTCAAGAGCTGGATGCAAACACACCGCTTCATTAGCGGGCAATGTCCAGGGCGTAGTCGTCCATATCGGCACAATAACGGCTTTTTGTGGCAAGTTACTGTCAACTTTCTGCAGGAAAGCCGAGGAATCCACCACATAAAAAGCGACATCGATCGATGCTGAGGTTTTATCCTCATAATCGACCTCTGCTTCTGCCAACGCTGATCCACAATCAACGCACCAGTGCACAGGCTTAAATCCCTGTTGTAAGTGACCATTTTCAATCACTTTTGCCAAAGCACGAATAATATTTGCCTCGTAGAAATAATTCATGGTGATATATGGATTTTGCCAATCCCCAAAAACACCTAAACGTTGAAACTCGTCGCGCTGAATATCAACTTGGCTGGCCGCATAGTCACGGCAGTGTCTACGGAACTCACTTGCAGTCACTTTTATGCCAGCCTTACCTATTTTTTTTTCTACATTCAGTTCAACCGGTAAGCCATGACAAGCCCATCCTGGTAAAAATGGCGCGTCATAACCTCTTAAAGTTTTGGATTTAATGATGATGTCTTTAAGAATTTTATTTAAGGCGTGCCCGCAATGGAGATGTCCATTAGCGTAGGGAGGGCCGTCATGCAGGATAAACCGTTTGCAACCCAGTCGGGCTGCACGAATTTTTGCATACACGCCGCGGGTCACCCAATCAGCCAACATTTGCGGCTCACGCTCAGCTAAACCGGCCTTCATGGGAAAGCGAGTACTCGGTAAATTTAGCGTGTCTTTATATTCAGTCATGGCATCTACTCTTCAAATAATTCATTGTCAGGCGGCTTCCGGTTCAGAATGAACAACATTTAAATTAGTTCTTTTAGCCCGTTAAACCAAACTTTTGAAACCGCTACATCATGGTGAATCTGCTTAACCAAAGCATCCACAGAAGCAAATTTCATTTCGTCTCGTAATTTATGTAAAAAGCACACGTGTAACATCTCACCGTAAAGTGACTCATCAATATCGAATAAATGCACTTCAAGACTATTTTTTATACCATCCACGGTTGGTCGACAACCGATATTCGCAACGCCCATTAATGATGATTTTCCTTGACGCAACACACGCACACAAAAAACGCCTTTCAGCGGTAACGTTCGACGATGCAAGCTGATATTAGCAGTAGGGATACCCCATTGCCGACCAAGGCCAGCCCCCCGTATAACCCGCCCACACATACTATAAGGTCGCCCGAGAAGGGTGGCCGCATAATCCAATTGACCTGCTTGCAAGGCATGTCTAATTTTAGTGGAACTCACTCTTTGTTCATCGATGAAAAAATCGGAGAAATTTTGTACAACACAAGACTCTTGACGACCTAATTCGTCGAGTAAGGCAACATCGCCAAGACGACCGCGACCAAAACGAAAATCATCGCCTACCAGCAAATATTTAGCTTGCAGTAACGAATAAATATAGTGTTTGGCAAATTCAACAGCCGGCAGCGAGGCAAGAGAATCATCAAATTTTAGACAGCAGACATAATCAGCGCCACATTGACGAAGCACATCTACTTTCTCCCGCAAGCTAGACAATCTAGCAGGTGCTTGCTGCTTGAAAAAATATTCACTAGGCTGTGGCTCAAAAAGGATCACCAACATAGGCAGACGCATGCGCGAAGCCTGTGATCGCAACACACTCAATAGCGCTTGATGCCCACGATGCACACCATCGAAGTTTCCAATGGTGGCTGCTGTGTCCACTCCAAGCGCAGATATCTGCTGAAAACCACACAATAATTTCATGGAGCCTGAATAACCAAACAAAGGTTCGGATTATACCGATTAAATGCCTCGATGCGAAGTGTGAGACGCGTTATGGCGTTTTTTAATGCCTACGAGAACGATAAATCCAAGCGAAACGGCATTATAGCCTGTATTTTAGGCGCACCGTGCTATGCTGTTGATGATCGCACAATCAACACATCACACTCCGCACCATGCAGAATGGCATTTGCCGTTGAACCAAGCAATAATGCCAACCCATGCTTACCATGGCTACCCGTTACAATCAAATCAACGTTATGTTCTTGCGCTACTCGCAGTACTTCATTTTTGGTAGAACCAAACTCGATCAACCGATGCTTCGCATCTACACCTAATCGTTCAGCTAAAGCATTAAGCTCTTTTTCAGCTTGCTCACGTATAGAAACCTCAACTTCAGCAAAGCCAGCAAACCCAGGGTAGGCATAGGCAGGTATTGGCTCAACCACGTGAACTAAAATTAATTCGGCTTTATTTTCATCAGAAATTTTTTTGGCTTTGTGGGCGGCACTAATCCCCACATCATCAAAATCCGTTGCAAACAATACCTTTTTATACATTTCATGCTCCTTTGTCATTCTACACCCCATGAATAAAAGACTAGCAGAAATATGGTGGGGTTTGAAGAGGATTTCCCAGTTACCATCAATTGCGGTAAAATACAGGCACAAAGTATTTTATTTAATCTATTAGTTGTCGATGAAGAGAATTTGTTGATGTTATATGACTTAATTGGCGCACTCCTATCACTACTGTCCACTTATTTTTTTGTGAGAGTAGACGGTAAGGCCTGGCCAATTGGACTGCTCGCGACTTGCTTTAATGGTTGGTTGTATTGGCATAAAGGGATCTATGCTGATACGTGTCTCGAGACATTTTATTTTTTAAGTATAGGCTATGGTTGGTACCGATGGTCAGGGCCGCAGCAGCAACAATTGACGTTGCTAAAACGCCTCTCGACCAGGCAATGGTTATGTTTAGGCATAGCCATATTTGCCCTCTACATCATCATTCTCAAGTCGCTGACGATGTTTTCAAATTCGTCGATTGCTAAAATCGACGCGCTAACCACCGCACTTAGCTTGGCAGCGCAATGGCTCATGTGCCACAAAATTATCGCCACTTGGATCCTGTGGTTCATTACTGATGCTTTGTATGCCTTAATGTATTTGCACAAAGCGTTGCCCTTTCACACTCTCCTCATGCTTGTATACACTGGAATTGCTGTCTCAGGCTATGTATGCTGGCTTAAACAATCACGCCAAATCATGATAACGACTACCCTGACGCCTTCAAATCAGCCAGGGTGCGAACCCAGGGTTTAAATTGTATAACGTCTTTCGGTAAATGATGTATGGCTTGTACCGCAAGCTGCCGTTGAGGGTACTCTCCTAGAGTCAACACATACCAAACGCTACCCTGACGAATCATGCGGCGCACACGCGCCTTGCCGTCGAAATGATGAGCTTGAGCAAAGCTTTTGAGCTTTGTCCAATTTTGGCTTGCTAGTAACTGAATAGTATAATGGCTTTGTTCAACGACTGGTTTAAGGAAGGCCTTTTTTATGGTTTGTTTTGTTGCTCCCCTCGCTGCGGCAGCTGTTGATTTTTTTGTTGGTGCAGGTTTTTGTTCGGATTGGGGGGATAGAACTTTAGGGGCAACAACCACTTTATCCACGACGACCAGCGACTCATTCAAACGACTATCCTCATCATCCAACGCGGCAAGCTCTATCCGACGTAAAGGAGTCGGTTGAACCTCTTGGCGTGTCGCGCTGGCATGGTAGGCTGGAATATCACTACTCAGAACAGGATCAAGCGAGACTTCAGGTTTGTCTTGTAGTGGTGACTCGAGGCTGACCAACTGGGCCGGGGGGGATTGAAACCCTTGCGACAAAACGAGGTAGCTAAGCCCTGTTGCGGCAATGAAAACACCAGCTGCAATACTCACTTGGCGGAAAAGTATACCATGGCGGGAGGGCCTGACGACCTCGCTGCTAAAAAAATCTGCCATTTGGCGATTAATACCCGCCATACGCCCTTCCGTTAGCTGATAAAATTGCTTTATCCGATCATCCGTGATCATTGCATTTAACTGTGGCAACACGTTCTGGACTACATAAGCCTTTGTTTCACCTTCACTCAATGTCCCAAGCTCAATGCTATGGATCATATCGGTGTACTGGGTTTCGGCCAACTTGTTTAAAGTAGGAACCAACGAAAAGCCAGAGACCAAGCACACATGGAAATAACCACTATCCCCTTGTTGCTGCAATGCATTTAAGATATCTTCGATAAACGCCTCAGATAGATAATGAGCATCATCAATGATGAGGAGCTGATGGGACTGTTGTTCATTCATTTGTGCCACAATATTGGACAATGATGGCTCGCCGCCGATGTTAAGTAAAACACCCAACTGTTGCAGAAAATCCTCTTGGTTGAATACAGCGTTAGCCGCGATCACACGCGATTTGATTTGGGGGGATAGATCCGTTTTTAATAAGTTAGCAAATGTCGTTTTACCACTATTTTTCTCACCCAAGAGAGAGATCAAAACATTGTTGTTTAACACTAAGTGTTTTATTAGTTCGCTCTTAGCGAGCCACGAAACAGGCTTTAGTATCACCTTGTTTATTATCACCTTCTCCGGTACAACACGTAATGTTCCAACGCTCACTGTTAGTCTCCTTCAACTGCATTCATTAATACATGACGCAAACAGTCTGCTGATACTCCAGACTCAAGGTAACAATCCCCTGGCGCTCTCATCAATACAAAGCGTAACGTCTTGTTTGTAATTTTTTTATCATTTAACATCAAGGATTGCAAATCAAGTAAATTAATTTCTTTTGGTATTCGGCAAGGTAGTTTCGCCCCTTGCAGCAACCTATCTGTTAGAGTAAGGATCGATTTATCGATATATCCTAATTGTTGTGATAACAATACCGCACAATACAGCCCTATTGCTACTGCCTCTCCATGTAACCAGCGTTGGTACTGGGTACAAGCTTCTAATGCGTGCGCAAACGTGTGTCCTAAATTCAGTAAAGCTCGTCGCCCAGTTTCCCTTTCATCCTCCTCTACAAACCCGGCTTTAATTTGGCAACAGCGTGCAATGAGATGAACAAGCTCCGGACTTGAGGCCGTCAGTTCATCACTTTCTATGACTTGAGTGAGTCGATCAAAAAAATCGCCACCCACCAAGAAACCGTATTTTATCACCTCGGCAAATCCTGCATGAAACTCCCGCTCAGGCAATGTTGATAAGGTATTTAAATCCATGATCACGGCTTGGGGTTGATGAAAACTGCCAATCATATTTTTACCGGCTGGGTGGTTAATGGCTGTTTTCCCTCCGACTGACGCATCCACTTGTGCCAGCAACGTTGTGGGCAACTGAATAAATCGGACACCTCGCTGATAAGTGGCTGCCGCAAATCCAGTGATATCACCAACCACACCTCCGCCTAGCGCCATGAGGGTTGTATCGCGATGGTGGCGATTCTTAATTAGCGCATCGTAAATAGCCAATAAACTTCGCTGGTTTTTATACTCCTCCCCATCAGGAAGCACAACCTCATTACATTGCATAGCAGAAAATGCTTGCTTTATGCCTGCAAGATAAAGAGGTGCTATTGTATCATTCGTCACAATCAATACTTGGTTCCCAACCACATGACGTCGTAGTAACTCCGGATCAGAGAGAAGAGAGTTGCCGATATAGATGGGATACTCATGCGAAGCACATTGAATAACCAATTGGTGGTCAATATCAGAGTTCGCCATAAATATATTTGATAATGTTATTAGCGACTGCTTTAACCGTTAATTTATCGGTCTCAAAGCTGACATCAGCCATTTCTTCATAAAATGGCTCGCGTTCATCTCGCAACGATTCTAACCGGCCCTCCAGATTGTCTGTCTGTAATAAAGGTCGCTTAGTATCTCGTTTGGTGCGTTCGAATTGCTGTTGTAATGATGTTTTAAGATAAATGACGGTGCCTCGGCCAGCTAAGGCATTCCGATTCTCAGGTGTCATGACAACGCCACCGCCTGTCGCCAATACAATATTGCTTTTTTGCGTCAACTCATCGATGACTTTCTGCTCGCGACGACGAAAACCCTCCTCACCTTCAACATCAAAAATCCAAGATATATCAGCGCCGGTTCTCTCCTCTATCACCTCATCTGAATCGTAGAACTCAAGTTTGAGCTCTTTTGCCAAAGTACGGCCTATTGTGCTCTTTCCAGCCCCCATAGGCCCTATTAGAAATATATTGCGTACTTTAACGATGCTCATTTTTAATTACATACCCCTTTAACTAAAATAGGAAATAAAATTGAATCCCTAACAACCTGTGATCCCTTCGATGACCTTAATTCTCGATGACCATTAGCCTATGCATTATACGTGGTTCACAACCACAATGCAGATTATTTATATCCCTGATATTGAGGTGGTATCACTACCGGTTTGCCAAATTTATCCAATTCTACTCCCTTGGCAACATTTTGCTGCATCCCCTCAACTGTCGTGATTGACAGGCTGTTGGTTATTATCCTAGGAGTAATGAAAATGAGCAACTCCCGATTATCACTTTTGACGGTTGTACTACTAAACAGGTAGCCAACGACAGGCAAAGCGCCTAAAAATGGAATACGCGTAATAGTGTTATTTTTAGTTGCTTTGTAGATCCCTCCCAAAACAATGGTTTGGCCATTATTCACGAGTACATTGGTTTGAATCGACTTTGTATTAATAATAGGGACCCCTTGAATATTATTTCCTGAGTTCTCATCCTGCGTGATGAATAAGTCCATCAGCAATTTACCATCAGGCGTAATTTGTGGTGTTACCTTCAAACTTAACGTGGCCTTTTTAAAAGCAACCGCGGTCGCACCACTCGATGTGGCCTGTTGATACGGAATATCTTCGCCGGATTCAATGATCGCTGACTGCTGATTGGTCGTCATCAAGCGTGGGCTCGCGATGATTTCAGCATTACTCATACTTTCCAATGCTGATAATTCAAGATCGAGCAAAACACCATCACCCAATCTTGCCAAGGCAATACCAACCGATGCAGGCGTGGCTACGGTAGATGTTGCCGCAAGATCAAGATTTAAGCGTTTCGTAAAGGGGTTCACATCGGCCGGAGCAGTGCCTTGCGCAAGCTGGTTTGCGCCATCAAGTGTACCACTTAAATTCTTTGGTCTTGATACACCCCAGCGAATACCCAGCTCTTCTTCGCATGTTTTATCCACATCAACAATACGCGCCTCTATCACCACCTGCTTGACCGGAACATCCAGTTGTTTCACTAACTCTCTGATTTCTTCAATTTGAGCACCGGTATCTTGCAACCAGATGGTGTTTGTTCTGACATCCACACTGAGATTGCCACGCTCAGAGAGCAAAGAGTTTGATTTATCTTTAAGCATGGTGGCAATGTCCGATGCCTTAGCATAATTGATTTGCAATAGATCAGAACGTAGTGGCGCCAATTTTTTTGCAGCCAATTGTCCCTTGAGTTCTTCATTGTCACGTGCAACAAACGCTGACGCCTTATCTATCAACATGACATTACCAAGCTGACGTTTATCTAAGCCCTGCGTCGTTAAAATAATATCAAGCGCTTGGTCCCAAGGTACATCATTTAAACGTAGCGTAATGTTCCCTGTCACCGCATCACTGACAACAATATTCTCACCGGTAAAATCTGCAAGCAACTGCAACACTGCGCGAACTTGAATGTCTTGAAAATTCAATGAGATGCGCTTACCGACAAACACTTTCTTTTTCAGTTTCGCTTGTTGCATTTCATCGGCGGTTAGCGGAAAAACATCGATGATAAACTGCTTATTCACTTGATAGGCAAAGTGTCCATAATCACCCTTGTTCATGATAGCAAGCCGTGTGGTCTTTCCTTCTTGCTGCGCGCTAATCATTTGGACTGGGCTATGAAAATCAGCAACATCATAACGCTTCATTAGACGTTGTGGTAAGCGGGTACTCATAAAATTCGCCACCAACTCATTCCCTGTCTGCACAACATCAATCGGGATCCCGGGATCCGTCACGTCAATAATAATTCGTCCACCCTGCTTATCCATACCACGGAAATCAATATTCGTAATGCCAAAGCGCGCGCGCACATCACGATGCGTAATAAATACTTCTTTTCTCTGTGATATCAACTGCTCGCCTTTTCCCGTGATGATCAAGGTGTATACATGACCTGAAACATCGCCTGAATAAGTAACAGAACCCGAGAGATCGATGATGGCACGAATGCGATGACCAAGAGCAACGACCTTATACTGCGTCAGAGAACCTACATTAACCTTTTTAGATTTTACCGCTTCATCAAGATTGTCACTGCTATCAATAAAATCAAGTATTAACCGTGGTGGTTTCTCAGTAATAAAACTAGCGGGCAATTGCAATATTGGATCTGCAAACTGAAAATCAATGCGTACTCGGTTATCCGGCATAGACCTGACCTTTAGTCCCGTTAACACATTATCTTTCGCATACAACCCGGTATTAAACAAGACAAAAAACAAGCTTAGGATAATAATTTTGCGCAACATAGTCTCCCTGATCAATCTTGGCGCCAATGGAGAAGTGAAGGCCTATTGGGCTACCTCTAATCTGGCATACTTAGGTTAATCGTAATATGCCTTTTCTCCCACTTTCCTTCTACCTGTACTGCTTCATCTAATTGAATCACTTTATCTTTAATACTCGTAATTTGACCATAGTTTTGCCCCATAAAATCACCCGGTTTAACACGCGAGATCAACCCTTCAGGTTGCTTAATTAACGCCCATACTATAGGCCCCTGCTTTAAGATACCGACAAATTTCAGGGCATCCAATGGGAAGGACTCTAAAGGCTGTTTAGGACGTTTAATATTAGGTGAAAAAGTGTCGGTTTCCGCAACTCTTGGTTTAAATGGACTGCGGCGACTATCAACCTCAGGAAATATAAATTTGGGTAACTGCTTAAATTCGGGAAGCGGCTCAATCGGGATGGGCGGTCTCGCCTTTATTCTATTGATGTATTTATCTAAACCATTACCATTCGATGAACTGCAAGCGACCAAGGCCAACGATAAAAACACCCTGATAATAAGCTCACTGATACTCTTTATATTTTTAAAGTATATTCTCATTGTGTACGGTATCTGTATATTTTAGCGGTCATTTCCATGTTGAGTTGATCTCCTGAAGTATTTTTTTTCCGCTCAACCTCAGTTGCTCCCCCACGTCCAATCACAAAATCATGCAACGTAACAATCCTATTCATCTCGGCAACACGACTTAAAAACACGGCAAACTGATGATAATTACCAACAACAGCCGTCTTTATGGGTAACTCAATATAAAAATCATGCTGCACCTCGGGAAGCGGTGCAAATAACTCAAACGTTAAACCACTTGCGATGCCTGTTTTAGAGATATCTTCTAATAAACCAGGCATTTCATTTTGTGTGGGCAGCTTCTTCAGCATATTACCAAAACGTTCCTCCATGATAACCATTTGGTTACGATACGCTTGCAAGTTAGATGCCTGGTGCTGCTTCAACTCAAAATCACTTTTCAACGTACCTTCTTGAACCAAGAGAGCATCATATTGTTCAAAGTTTTCCTTGGCAATCAACCAATAACCTAGCCCAATGAGCAATAGCGACAGCACTACCGCCACACCAATTTTAATGGGTTTTGGCCACTGTCCAACATTATCCAATGATAATTCATTTACATTAAAATTCATCATCATTTAGAACCTATTGCCGTTTTTGGTTTTAAAATGAAGCTCAATTTAAATTGATTTTCATCAGGAAGTTTTGTATCTGTTGTCTTTTTAATTTCAGTAAGCTCCGGCTCTTGGATCCACGCACTCCCCTGTATACTACGCATCAATTTCGATATGTTTGTATTGGATTCAGCATACCCTAATAACGTTATTTTATCTCCTACCCGCTGGACCTGGTATAGGTACACACCATCGGGAAGGATTTTAATAATTTCATCGAGTAGGCGCACGGTTAAGGTACGAGTGGCTTGTAAATTTTGTACTATGTTCATCCTTGCAATCAATGCTTGACGCAATTTTCTGATCTGGCTAATTTCTTTAATTTGTTTTTCTAGTTGAGTAATTTCATCTTTTAATCGTTGGTTACGCTGCGTTTGCATATCAACAAGGTACGTAGCATAGTAATTAATTAAAAAAACAGTGATGATAGCACTGACTAAACCCACCAACAGGTAAATGATAAATTGCTTTTTTTCCTGCTCACGTTTTTTTTCACGCCAAGGAAGTAAGTTAATTTCAGTCATAGATTCACTCGATCTGCCTGAGCGCCAAACCACACGCTACCATTAACATAGGGGAGTCACTGGTAATCAACTCGCGACTAACCGTTTTTCCAAAACTCATATGGGCGAAAGGATTGGCAATTCCAGTAGGGATATTAATATACTCCTGTAATAATGGTGCTATTCCACGGAGCTTAGCCACCCCCCCTGCCAGCATGAGGTGATCTACAAAGGTATGGTGGCTAGTAGAAAAGAAGAATTGCAATGCTCGTTTCACTTGCAACAATATCATTTCCTTAAATGACTGTAAGACCTCGCTCTCATAATCCTCAGGCAAAGATCCCTCCTCTATCGCCAGGATCGCCTCTTGTCGCTGCATCCCATACCGTTGCATGACAGCATCAATTAATTGTTTTCCGCCAAACTCTTCTTCTCGAGAAAAAATGATCCTCATCCCATGCAGAACAAACAAATGGGTGTATGCAGCACCAATGTCAATAATAGCAATATTTTTCTTGTCTCCCCCCGCTGGTAACTCAGGCTTCAACAGCTGTGATGCGCGCTCAACTGCATACGATTCTACATCCACTATTGTTGCGACTAAGCCCGCACGGTTCATCACCTCAACGCGATGACTGACGTTTTCTGCCCTTGATGCAACAATCATAACATCAACCATGGCTGAATTCTTAGGGGAGGGACCTAGAATGTTAAAATCAATATTAATTTCGTCAATTGGATAGGGAATATATTTATCTGCCTCGACAACAACCAATTCTTCTATTTCTTGCTCGCTCAAACCATCATTCACTTGAATAATTTTACTAATAGCCGAGGACTCTGGGACCGCAAGGGCAGCATTCCTACATGTTAGGTTAGCCGTGAGCAGTAATTTTTTGATGCTAGTCGCCACCGCATCCATGTCTTTAATGACATTACCTTCCATTGCATTTTCTGGTAGAACTGCCCTGCCATAGCCCTCAACACAATATTGATCCCCAGCTCTCGATAATTCAACTATCTTCACCGAGGTTGAACTGATGTCTATACCAAGCACTGAGCGATGCTGAGATTTAAACAATTTTAGCACGTGCCTCATCTCCCGTTATTAACTGCATTTTCCGTGAGCGCTAAATAATATTAACGTAACCAAATAAAAATTGGAATTTTTACGGTAATTCAAATGACAGGCTAATGCGTATTTGTTAAGAAATAGAGCATTGCATTCTCTGTGAAGCTATTTCATAATCGCTGCAAAACACAGGATAACTATTGAAAATGACTGCATCGCTTATTGATGGCAAGCTCGTTGCCGGTGAAATCAAAGGATACATCAAAAAAGTTGTATCAGCACACACTCAAGAAGGACATCGACCACCCGGCCTTGCCGTCATTCTCATCGGCGATGACCCAGCCTCAGCCATTTATGTAAACAACAAGCGAATAGTATGCATGGAAGTCGGCTTCAATTCCTATGCCTATGATTTACCTTCAACAACCACTGAAGAGACACTCATCTCGCTCATTGACTCACTCAATACGCGCGAAGAAATAAATGGTATTCTTGTGCAGCTACCACTGCCCCCACATATTAACACCACAACCATCATAGAACGCATTCTACCCCAAAAAGACGTAGATGGTTTTCATCCCTATAACCTTGGACGGCTCGCGCAAGGAACTCCTTCATTAAGACCTTGTACACCTTATGGTGTCATCCAGTTATTGCAACACTATCAGTTGGGCTTGCGTGGACGTCATGCCGTGGTTGTGGGTGCATCAAACATCGTCGGCCGACCCATGGCTCTGGAATTCTTACTCGCTAAAGCCACAGTGACCATCTGTCATTCCGCCACTGAACAGTTAGAACAGCATATCCGCATTGCCGATATTGTGGTGGTGGCGACTGGTTCTTATAATGTTGTGAAGACGGACTGGTTACAAGCTGGGCAAATCGTTATTGACGTTGGCATCCACCGGAGCCATGATGGGGCGATTCATGGTGATGTGGACTTTTACGAGGCTAGGAAAAAGGTAAAATGGATAACGCCCGTTCCTGGTGGCATTGGTCCAATGACCATCTGTGCATTACTGCAAAACACCTTGCTTGCCGCCGGCATCCATTAGCAGCTAACGATCCAGATCGTCCCAATTGAACTCCCCATCCAACTCATCCTCTAACTCCTCTTTGAGCCGTTTGCGTTCAAGGCGCTCTTCAAGCATTCGACGTATTTGTTTTTTATGATTCAACTCGTCTATATCCTCATCCGGCTTAAAATCAGAATAATTCAATTTATCCTCATACTCTTTATGTAAGCTCATCAGCATCTCCATTTTTCCCATTCTCAAACAAAGTATAGTGCAAGAAATATAGATGAATGGACTGAATAAGATCATCAACAATTTGTTGCTGAACCTGAATGGCTTTATACTTCACCGATTCACCAATAAAAAATACCAACATGCTGAGCTATCAACACAGTTATCACGCCGGTAATTATGCCGACGTTATCAAACATTTCACCTTGTCACGCTTACTCAATTACATGACCACTAAAGAGAAACCCCTGTTGTATTTGGAAACTCATTCAGGAAGAGGTCTATATGATTTACACGATAAACACGCATTAAAAACAGGCGAAGCCCGTGAGGGAATTGAGCGGCTATGGGAGAAAAAAGATCAACTTCCTGATGTATTTTCGCCCTACCTAAAACAGATTGCAGAACTAAATAATGAACAGAGGTTACGTTATTATCCAGGATCACCGGCCATTGCCATTCACGCTCTTCGTAACCAAGACAGGTTGTTTTTTTGTGAATTGCATCCTGGTGAGTTTCAATATTTAGAGCAATTACCTCGCCTAGGCAAACGCGTTTTTTATGACAATAGCAATGGCATAGAAAAACTTAATGCTCTATTACCACCAGCCGAGCGCCGAGGATTAGTGTTTCTCGATCCGTCATATGAAATCAAAACTGATTATCGACAACTACCTGAGTCATTAAAAACTGCTTACCTCCGATTTACAACTGGGGTTTATTGTATTTGGTACCCACTGGTAGACCAAAAATTACATGCACAACTGCTTCGCGGGTTAAAAAATATCGGCGCCAAGAATAATTTGCGCATTGAGTTTTATCTGACTAGAGCCCGAAAAACGGGAATGACAGGATGTGGCTTATGGGTTATTAATCCACCCTATGTACTTCTTGACGAAATAAAATTAGCATTAGAGACATTGCGTGAATTTTTTAATCCTGGTGTCTCTTCATATCTTATTGAAGATTAGGGGACGAGCCCCCCGACGAACATGCTCCTAGAGATCGACTAATGCCTATCATCGGACTACCCGCATTCAACGATAATTACATCTGGGTGATCATTAATGAAGCACGCCATACGTTCACCTGTATAGATCCAGGCATCGCCGCCCCCATATTAGATTATGCGAAAAACAACGCCTTGACTCTCAATAATATCCTCATCACTCATCATCATGAGGATCATGCAGGCGGAATCTCTAAACTACTCCAAACCTACCCAAAAACAAACGTTTTTGGGCCGGCAGACTCCAGGATCCCACTCATTAATGCCGTCATTCGTGATGAAGATATTGTACACATCGATAACTTGGCATTTCGTGTCATAAGCACACCAGGACACACTAGTACCCATGTATGCTATCAAGAACCCACGAAAGGTTGGTTATTTTGTGGGGACACCTTATTTTCAGCCGGTTGTGGTCGTGTATTCGATGGAACAATCGAGTCATTACACCAATCTATTTCATTGTTAAAAAATTTGCCAAATGATACAAAAATATACTGTGGTCATGAATACACACTGCAAAATCTAAGATTTGCGGCCACCATTGAACCTGAAAATAAAACCATTCATTCCTTTTTAACGCATTTACAAGAAAAGACAGGCCGATGCTCTTTACCATCCACCATTGCTCTTGAGAAAAAAATAAATCCCTTTATGCGCACGAACAAGCCAGAAATCCAAAATTATGCCAAAGCCCATGGAACCACCTCCCACGACTCACTAACCATTTTTAAACTGCTACGAGAGAAAAAAAATAATTTTATCTAGAGCCTGTTGACACCCCAGATCATGAGTCACCATGTCGGGTATGATTGGCTATTTTTTTTAAGCCCATATCTACGAGGGTTTCTTACCCGTGTTTTTTTTAGTAGACTGCATGACCATGATGAAAACCAGGTTGATACTTTGACGTTAAAATCACCGATCATTTCATATTTTTTATATGCGCTGTCTGGTCTATGTGCCTTATTACCGGCCGCAAATGCTCAATCAACACCTAACGTCTGGGACGTTTTACGTGGGCAATTCTTACTAAATCATGAAGCGACTCAACCTGAAGTACAAACCCAAATACGCTGGATCGTCGCTCATCCAAGCTATATCCAAAAACTAGCCCGTCAATCTGAACCCTATATTTACCATGTTGTGACCGAAATTAAAAAGCGTAAGCTGCCAGGAGAACTTGCCTTAATTCCCATGATAGAAAGCTCCTATGACCCCTTTGCCTACTCCGGCGCAGGAGCGGCAGGTCTATGGCAACTGATGCCAGGGACAGGGACAGACTTGGGTTTAAAACAAGACTGGTGGTATGATGGAAGACGAAGTATCGGCCCCTCAACGAATGCCGCACTTAATTATTTAGCCTATTTGCACAATTTTTTTAATGGTGACTGGTTACTTGCCTTCGCAGCCTACGATTCTGGAGAAGGAACATTAGCAAAGATCATCAAAAACAGTGGGCTTACAGGAAATCACGTGCGCTTCTGGTCACTCAGTGTCCCGCAAGAAACCAGGGCGTATATACCACGTCTACTCGCACTTGCCGAGGTCATACAAAACCCCCAACGTTATCACATGCAGTTGCCAGGCATCCCACACGCTCCTTATTTTGAAGAGGTTAATATTGGTAGCCAGATTGATCTTAACCATGCTGCTAAATTAGCAGGCATCTCCTATAGAGACCTCATTAAACTAAATCCCGGCTTTAACCGCTGGGCTACTGCACCTTATCGCCCTTATAAGCTACTCATTCCAGCAGACAGGGTTGAAGACTTCAGCCGAAATTTAGCCAATGTGCCAGAGGATCAACGCGTCAGTTGGACACGACATAAAGTAAGCGCTGGGGATAATTTGGTATTGATTGCGGAAAAATACCATACCACCGTGAATCTAATAAAAGAATTGAATCAATTAAAAACCAACTCAGTAAAGAGTGGCCAGTTTGTTCTCATTCCAAGCAGTAAAAACACAAACATAGCAACAACTACTAAAAATGAATCCCCTCCACACACCCAACAATTGATTGCTACCAAACAATATAAGGTTATTCATATTGTCCAAAAAGATGAATCATACCAGCATCTACAAAAAAAATACGGCGTGACGGTTCAGAACATTTTATCGTGGAATCATTTAGGTTCGAAAACACCATTACGTCCAGGACAGCAGCTAACCATCTGGAAACAAAGCCGTCCTACAGGGATCTACATCGTTAAATCAGGCGATAATCTGAGTAC
>SXGU01561142.1_pt1 | contig 19027 bp, 16 predicted proteins | sample 3174531 | NCBI WGS metagenome assembly SXGU01 (sample SAMN11356863, study PRJNA531348) | freshwater metagenome | isolation source: freshwater sample F1-140 | place: China: Fuxian Lake, Yuxi | collected 2017-12-25 | reverse complement strand
CGCGCCCAGGCTCATCAGGTTCGCAGTCACCCCGAAAAACCGCATGGCGATGAACGCGGCGAGGAGGGCGAGCGGAATGACCGACGCGGTGAGCACTGAGGCGCGCCAGTTCCGCAGAAACAGCAAGAGCACAGCAACCACGAGCAGCGCACCTTCCGTCAGATTCCGGAACACCGTGGCCGTCGTGCGGTCAACCACGTCGCCCTGACTGTAGAACGTGCGAATGGCAATCCCCGCAGGGAGCAGTGGACGGATTTCTTCAATCCGTTCCTTCACACGCGTCACAACCTCATGACCGTTCGACCCTTTCAGCATAAGGATCGTCGCCGAGAGGGCCTCGCCGCGCCCATCGCGAGTGACGGCGCCGAATCTCGGCCGCGGTTCAATGCTCACGCGTGCGACGTCGCGAACCAGCACGGGTGTGGTGCCTCGCGTCGCGACAACAACGTTGGCGAGGCCGGCGGAATCAACAACGCGCCCGAGCCCGCGGATCGAAAACCGCTCGCTCCTGTCTTCGATGTATCCGGCGCCGAAATTCGCGTTGTTCCTCGCCAGCGCAGTTTCCAGATCCTCAAGCGTGAGACCATACCCCGTGAGCTTCGCCGGATCGGTGAGCACTTCGTACTGTTGATCCATGCCGCCCCACGAGTTCACATCGGCCACGCCGGGCACCGTGCGCAGAAGCGGGCGAATCAGGTACTCCTGGACCTTGGATAGCTCAATAAGCGACAGCGTATCGCGCGCGTCGCCCGTGGACTCCACGATGTATTGCAGCACCTCACCCATCGCGGTGGATGGCGGTCCGAGCATCGGCTCGGCGCCCTCAGGCAGCTGGCCCATCGCGTCTTGCATTCGCTGCTGCACCAAATTGCGAGCGAAGTAGAAGTCGACGTCATCCTCGAACGTGATGGTTACCACCGACAGCGACGCCTTGGACGCGGACCGAACACTGAGCGTCCGGGGCAGGCCGAGCATCGTGAGTTCCATCGGATACGTGACCTGCTGTTCGACTTCCTCAGGCGACAGCCCGGGAACAGTCGTCATCACGAGCACTTGGTTCGGTGTCAGATCCGGGAATGCATCGGCATCCATCGTGACGAACGCCCATGCGCCGGCCGCAACCAGCCCGAGTGTGCCCACGATCACCGCCAGCCGGTGTGTGATCGATGCCGCAATAATCCGGTTGGTCAGACTGAGAGGAGCGCTCATCTCACATCTCCATCGCGGGCATCGAGCCGGTCTGCACTGCCGCCTTCACCACGAATGCGCCGCGCACGACAAACCTTTCACCTGCCGTCAGGCCGCCCGTGACCGCAATGCGCCCGCCAGACCGAGCGCCGACGCTGACCGCTCGGGCAGAGAACAGCGCACCGCCGGTGCCGTCGGGTGTCGCCACGAACACCACCGATTTGCCGTTCAGCTGTTGCACCGCGTCGTCAGGAATCACCACGCCGCCGGCGCGCGGCGCGCCCTGCACCGTCACGGTTGCCAGCATCTCGGGCTTGAGCCGCCCGCCGGCATTGGTAACGCTCGCCCGAACACCAAGCGTGCGCGTCGCCGGGTCGAGCGCTGCACCCACCACCGCAATCGGAGCGCTGAACGTCTCCGCTCCGAATGCCGGTACTGTGAAGCGCAGCTGAGCCCCCACGGCGAAGAGTGCCACGAACTGTTCCGGTGCCTGAACCTGCAACCACAGGCTCGATGCGTTCGTGACCACCGCCAGTCCGCTTCCAGCCTCAACTACCGTCCCAGGCACTGCGGTGCGCGCGAGGAGCACACCTGCCAAGGGCGAAGCGACTCGCACCTCACCACTCGCCGAACCCACCACCCCGAGTTGCTCGGCGGTGCTGCGCGCCCGCGTCGCTTCAGCGTCGGCATTCACCAACGCGGCGCGCGCGAGTTCATCGTCGGCCACGGCGCGTTCGTAGTCCTGACGCGAAATGGCCTTGAGCGCGAGGAGGCGCTCGGCGCGGTCGCGCGAGGCTTTGGCATACACCGCCTGGGCACGCTGCGCGGCGAGTGCCGCTCCGGTGCTGGCCGCTGCAGCTTGCGCCATCGCTGCCTCAGGACTGTGGAGTGTGACCAACACCTGGCCACGCGTGACCCGTTCACCCGGGTTGACGAGTACTGCCATCACGCGACCGCTTACCGGCGCGCCCAACCGAGCAGTCTCATCCTCATTGGGCACCAACTGACCCGGGAGCGTCGCGTGGACCGTCACGCTGCCGGTCTTCGCCGGCTCCCACGCAATCTTTCCCTTCGCGACCTGGACGGCACTGAGGGCGATAGCGCCAATAGAGTCGCCGCCTGCCGCTGACGTCGCCATGTCTGGCATCCCGGCCATGCCCGGCATATTCGCCATTGCTATGCTGTCGGCCACGGCCTTGCTGATCGCAGGGTCTTCGCCCTTGCCCGTGCACGCAGCGACAGCGAATGGGAGCGCGAGTATCAGCGTGAGGATCCTGATCGTGATGCGCATTAGCGACTCGTGCCGTCAGGCGACAGCAGTGTAGTGGTGAGGTCGATTCCAAGGGACGCGAGTAACTCAAATACACTGTCCCGCTGCGCGGCGATGAGCTGGGCGAATGCGAGGTGCGCCTCTCCCCATGCACGCGCCGCGTCGAGTACGTGAACCAGCGGCACGGCACCTTCGCGATATGCGGCGAGTGCAATGCGCCGTGCCTCGTCCGCCTTCTGGAGGAAGCCTGAGTCGCCTCCGCCAGCCGAGGACGTGAGCGCAGCAGCGCTCGAGGTGAGCGCATCCGCAGCAGTCTGCGCCGCCACGATATCGGCGCGAATTCGGCGCTCGATGCCAATCAGGTCCTGGCGTGCGGCATCGCGCTCGCCGGAGGCCCGTGCCATTTCGCCACGATTCTGGTCGAAGAGTGGAAACGGGAAGCTGGCGCCAACCACGAACGCCATGGCGCCACCCATGGACTTCGTGCCGATTGTGGCATCGGCCTGCCGGACAACGGAGCGACGCTCCATCGTGACACCAGCGAGAGCACCTGCCGCCCGCTCGCGAGCCGCGCGGAGCTCTGGACTGGCGCTCGGCACATGCGATTCCGCGGGGAGCGGCAGCGGCTCACGTGGCACGGCGACTACCAACGAGCGCCCTTGCGCCACTCCGTCGGCGAGAAACGGTGTGAGATCCGCGCGCGCGCGCGCCAGTTCCGCCACCATCAGGGCCACGCTCGCACCGGCACGACCACGTTCCACCTCGGATCGGATCAGATCCGATTCTGCGGCCACGCCCTCGCGAACTCGCATGCGATTGTACACCACGAGCGAATCGAACCACGCGGCCAGGTCGCGGCTGGCCGCCACGCCCACCTGTGCAACACCGACACGATGAAACGCGCGGGCCGCTTCAAGTAACACGCGCTGACGGGTGGCAGCGGCGTCACCGAGCGCGGCCCGATACTCCGCACTCGCGCGCTCAGCCCGCGGCCCCCATCGATACAATGCGTCGAGTGGAACTGTCGCCGTAAGCATCGTCTCGCGCTCGATCGCCGGCGCACCGCCCGCCGTGGCGGCCCGTTCGACGCGATAGTCGAGCATCGGATTCCCAAGAGCGCGTGCGGTCGTCCGACTCCCCGCCGCGGCGCGAGCGCGCGCATCCGCTGCCGCAATCTCCGGCTGCGAGCCAACGAGCACGAAGATGTCTGCGAGCGTCATCGCCGACGGAGGCGCCGCAGGCGCCCCCTGCGCGAGGCCAGTGGCGGCGTAGAACAACAGCGCCGCGAAGCATCGCCATCGCAATCGGGTAAGAAACGGACGACATGAATGTGTCTGCATCGTGATCAGCCGAGTGAGTGTGATTCGTCGGGTTGAAGGCGCACGATACCGTCGCGCGCCTGCCGCAGAGCCCGGAGCGCTCGCATGAGGCGAGCGTGGGCAGACTACTCCCCTGCTACGCGCGTTGCGGAGGGGGGACGAGCGGCGCGCGGACGACGTCCACGGGCCGCGTCAACGCAGACGCAACTGCCGTTGGCGCCGGCGGTGCGCCGAGCGGTGCATCCGTCAGCGGCGGCACTGGTGCCACGCATGTTGCGCACCCGCACGCAGTATCCTGGTGCGGTTGGACCACCGCCGGCGGCAGCTCGGACCCATCTGCGGTCAGCGCAGCATTTGCATTGCTTGGACGTGTCAGCGCACCAGTTTCACCCGCCGATTGCGCCGCAGCGGCGCCGGCCGCGCAATCCGACATTGTACTGGTGTCGGCCGCGAACAACTGTCCGAGCAGCGGCTCGAAGCCGCAACATCCCAACGACCACACGGTCGCCAGCGCAGTGACTGCGCGGGCAACTCGGATCAGGAACGACGGGGTGTACGTCATGATGCTGACCCAACACTACGCCGTGGAACCAACAGCAGCAACCCCAGCGTGGCCAGAGTGGCCGACGCCGCGCCAAGCGAGAAAGCCGCCGTCGGCCCGACCCGATCCCAGACAAGCCCGAACATCAAGGAAGCCGGCAGCGCTGCGATACCGATGGCAAAGTTGAACCATCCAAATGCCGTACCACGTCGCGCGGCCGGCACCAGATCGGAGACCATCGCCTTCTCCGGTCCCTCAGTGAGTCCAAAGAACAGGCCGTACACGGCAAAGAGCGCCCACGCCTGCCAGGCCTCCGCCGCAAACGCAAAACCGAGATAGACGCCGGCATACAGCGCCCATCCAGCGATGATCAGCGGCCGGCGCCCATACCGGTCGGAAAGCGCGCCACCAGTCGTGCTGGACAGCGCCTTCACCACGTTCAGCATCGCGTACAGGATCGGGATCATCGCGATTGGCACGCCAAGCTGTTGCGCACGAATCAGCAGAAAGGCGTCACTCGACGCGCCGAGTGTGAACACAAAGACCACGGCGATGTAGCGCCAGAAGGTGGCGCCCAGCTCGGCGGGCGCTGGGGTGGCCAGTTCCGGCCGCGGCGGTCGCGGGGGCCGCGGTGTGAGCTGTGGCTCAGCTACGCCGCCCTCCGGTGCCCGCCGTTCGCGCACAAACACCATCAACACAACGACCGAAAGCAGCCCCGGCACCGCGCTCCACAGGAACACCGACGTCATCGGCACCTGCACCATCTCATACAGCAACCACGCCACAAGCGGCCCCAGCACCGCGCCGGCGTTGTCCAGCGCGCGATGAAAACCGAATGCACGCCCGCGCTGCGTGGGCTCGCTCGAGTCGGCGAGTAGTGCGTCGCGCGGCGACGTCCGAATCCCCTTCCCCGTGCGGTCGGCCATCCGGACGGCGAGCGCGTGCCAGGGCACGGCGGCAAATGCGAGCAGTGGCCGTGCCGCCGCGGACAGCAGGTAGCCCACCACCACGAGCGGCTTCTTATGGCGCACTCGGTCGGCCCACCAACCGCTCCCCTGTTTCAATAGCGCGCTGGTGGAATCAGCGATCCCTTCAATGGCGCCAATGAACGTCGCGCTGGCGCCAAGTGTAGCGGAGAGGAAGATCGGGAGCAGCGGGTAGATCATCTCGCTCGCGACGTCTGCGAGAAGGCTCACCACACCGAGCGCCTTCACATTCCGCGAGAGCGGCGCGTTTCGTCCGCTCGGCGCATCCGGCGCGCCGATACCACTCACCCCATCACCCACCGCCTCAGCCACCGCGCGGGTCCGACCCGGCCGGTGCCCCCGGCATCGTGTGCAAGAACCGCGCGCGCGGCCCTCCGCCCGCGAACGCTCCGCGAAAGGACTCTTCCCACGCGCTGAGAAACGCGTCGAGCCCCGCCGTGGGAGCCATCGCCCACACTGCGCCGCCGAACCCTGCACCAAATGCCGATGCGGCCGCCGCGCCGAGTTCGCGAGCGGACCGAGCGAGGTGGATCGTTTCGGGCACCTGATTCTCGAGCGCCATTTCGGCGAGCGATTGTGACCGGTCGACCAACTGTCCGACTCGGCTCAGGTCTCGCGCCCGCAGTGCGTCGGCGACGCCCGGCACAATGACATCGCACTCTTCGCGAAACTGCGCGAGCCGCCTCACGAGATACTCTCCACTCACCGGTGCCCCGCTCGCGTCGGAGGCAATGTGCTCAAGCCGTTGCGGCGCATCAACGCTACTGGCGAGCGCCGCGGCAAGCGTCGGGTCGCTACGGTACGTGACGCCATTCCACTGCCGCACCAGCCAGCGCACCGCGTCGGCAGCGCGATTGTATGCGGCCTGCGCGTTCCCGGTCTTGGACGCGCGCACACCACTCACGCCAATGGCGAGCGTGTGATCGGCGGGCCAGGGCGCCCATCCCTCTTCGCGGGCCGGGATGTACCCGAACTGGCCCACCATTCCGGCGCGCGCGCAAATAATCGCCACATGATCCTGCGCGCCGCCCCGCACACCCACCCCTTCATCCCCGGCGAACGGTCCGTGCGGCGCGCCCGTCTCGATCGCCGCCACATACTCGGCGAACGCCAGCGGCGACCCCGCGTACTCCGCAAAGACGGCATTCGATGCGAGTCCGGTCGCGTCCACAACTGCACGCGCCAGCGCGATCGTGAGCGCCGTCGAGCTCGAGAGCCCGGCCGCTGGCGGCAACTTGCTGGCGAGCCGCACCTCCACCCCGCCCGTGGCGCGTGGAAAATCGCGTCCGATCCGCCGGGCCACCGCCGCGACGTAGGTGCTCCAGCGGGTCTTGGTCGGGCGCGCGCTGGCGTCGAGCGGCAGTTCCACCACCTCGCGCGACCCGCGCTGTCGCACCCGGAGCACGCGCTGCGGCAACGGCTGTGCCGATGCGCGCATCGCAAACTCCACCGCGCAGGTCAGCGAACGTCCGCCGCCGTAGTCCACATGCTTGCCAACCAGCTCCACGCGCCCGGGAACGAGGTAGCGCCGGCTCACGGGTTGGCGTCCATTCCCGCGAGGCGCTCGCGCACCAGCGCCACGTCCGCCCGCTGCGAAAGGTCCAGCACGGCTCCGCTCCCGCGCGCCACGGTGAATGTCGCGCCGAGGTCGCGCATCGCGATGGTGACCGCGTCCTGCAGTTCCAGCTCTCCGCGCGGCGACGGCCGAACCCGTTCACAGGCCGTGAAGATCAGCGGCGTGAACGACCAGAGGTTCATGGATACCCAGCGTTGCGCCGCCGTGACCAGCGGATCGTCCGCTGCGGGCTTCTCCCGAATGGCGCGCAATTGGTCACCGGGACCGATATCAACCAGCGCATAGCGCAGGATACGCTCTGGCTCGATCCCCGACTCGCGCGCCAGCGAGTCGGCTTCGTAGACCACGAGCCCATTTCCGGAGATGGCAGCAGCAGCACGCAACGCAGCAGATGAGTAGAGATTGTCGCCATTGAGCACGAGAAATGGCGCGGCACGCAGTGCGTCGCGCGCGGCGTACACGGCGTCGGCGGTGCCGCGCGGCTGGCCCTGCACGGCGAAGCGAAGCGCCAACCGCTGCGGCGCGTTCGCGCCGGTGTAGAGTTCGCGCACTGCCGCGTGATCCGGCGCCACACCCAGCACCACCTCGGCGATCCCCGCATCGGCGAGCGCGGAGAGGAGATAGTCGAGAAACGGCCGCGCACCGGGACCGAGCGGCATCATCGCCTTCATGCCGGCCTCGGCCGCGGCGCGTTCCACCTCTCCCAGCGTCGTGCCGTCGCTCCGGCGCATGCGCGTCCCCAGCCCGCGCGCGAGGATGACGGCCTGGGTCGTCACGCGCTGGTCACGACTTCGAGGTGCTCCCTGCCCAGAATCCTCGGAGCACGCGCTGCACGCCAAAGCCGCTCACCACAAACACCACGGCCCACACGGCGAACTGCGGCATGTTGCCGTAGATGAAGCTCCCCGTGCCGAAGAGCGCGGCATAGACAAAGGCGCAGCCCAGAACCCAGCCGAGCAGTGCCTGCGACATGGAGTCGGGCGCGGCAGTGACCTTGGCCTTGGCGGCGATTGGGCCCCATCCCTTCCCCGACGGCCGCACGAGCTCGAAGAACTTCACCAGCACGCGCTCGTCACCAGGTTTCGTGGCGAGCGTCACGCCAATCCAGACCGCCGTCGTCACGCCGACGGTGAGGAGGAGAGAGACGTGGTCGGGAATGGTTGCGCCGTTCTTGCGAGCGATGAAGAATCCCAGCGCCACGAGGACCGACGCCACCATCGCGCTGATCTCGCTCCAGGCATTCACGCGCCACCAGAACCAGCGCAGCAGGTACAGCAGCCCGGTGCCCGCGCCAATCGAGAGCATCAGGTTGAACCCTTCGGTGGCCGTGTTCAGCACATAGGTGAACGCGGATGCCGCCACCATCAGCCCGGCGGTGACCAGTCGGCCCGTCATCACGTAGTGCTTTTCCGTGGCGTCGGTACGCACGAACCGCCGGTAGAAATCGTGCACGAGGTAGCTCGAGCCCCAATTCAGGTGCGTCACCATCGTAGACACGTAGGCCGCGAGCAGTCCTGCGATCATGAGTCCTGCAAAGCCGGCGGGCAGGAACACCAGCATGGCCGGGTAGGCGATGTCGTTACCGATCAGCGCGCGGTCCACGTTGGGGAATGCGCGGACGATGTCGTCGAGCGTCGGATAGACCAGCATCGACGCCAGCGCGACGATGATCCACGGCCATGAGCGCAGCGCGTAGTGCGCCACGTTGAAGAAGAGCGTGCCGGCAAGCGCGTCTTTCTCGGACTTCGACGCCAGCATTCGCTGCGCGATGTAGCTCCCGCCGCCCGGCTCGGCGCCGGGATACCAGACCGACCACCACTGGACGGCAATGGGCATGATGAGCACGGTGAGCGTCATCGACCAGTCGCCGAAGTCCGGCAGGAGGGCCAGCGTTTGAGGATCGATCTTGCTGATCAACCCGGAGAGGCCACCCACCTCGGGGCGCTGCAGCGCGTAGTACGCGGCGGCGACTGAACCGGTCATCGCAATGCCGAACTGGATCATGTCGGCGACCAGCACACCCCAGAGCCCCGACGTCGCGGCAAAGAGCACGTTGAGCGCGGCGCAGACGAGCAGCGTCTGCCCCATGGGCCAGCCGAGGAGGATGTTGGCGATCTTGGCGGCGGCGAGGTTCACCGTCGCCATGATCACGCAATTGAAGAAGAGTCCGAGGTAGACGGCGCGGAAGCCACGCACGAAGCTGGCGGGCTTGCCCGAGTAGCGGATTTCGTAAAACTCGAGGTCGGTGAGCACGCCCGACCGGCGCCACATCCGGGCGTAGAGCATCACCGTCATCATGCCCGTGAGCAGAAAGCTCCACCACGCCCAGTTGTTGGCGACGCCCTTGCTCCGCACCAGGTCGGTCACGAGGTTCGGCGTGTCGGTGCTGAAGGTCGTGGCCACCATCGAGACGCCGACCAGCCACCAGGGGGCCGCGCGGCCGCTCGTGAAGAACTCGGCAGTGCTCGTTCCCGCGCGCTTGGCGAAGTAGAGCGCCGGCGCGAACGAGACGACGATGCTCGCGATGATGATGGTCCAGTCCAGCGTCGTGAATGTCATCTGGGTCCTGGTGGGAGTCGCGTATAACCTAGCGCCAGAATGATACCGATGCGGCGGTTTTGAGACTGGCTACTACTGCGGGGACGCGGATATTCGCGGATGACTACTGATAACCGCGGATACTGCAAATGACCGGGGAACTACGCTCCACAACGGGCCGACTGCTTCACCCCGAGATTTCGCGCGAGGTGATCGGGGCGTTTTTCGATGTGTACAACGCCCTCGGGTATGGGTTCCTGGAGGTCGTGTATCGACGGGCGATGCTCGTGGCGCTTCGCCGGCGTGGCCTTCATGTCGAGGCCGAGGCCCCCTTCACTGTCCATTTCGCCGGTGAGCCGGTCGGAGACTACCGCGCGGACATCGTGGTGGCGCACCGCGTAATCGTCGAGTGCAAGTCGACGGACCGTCTCACGTCGGTCCACGAGGCGCAACTCTTGAACTACCTCCGTGCCTCCGGCCTCGGCGCGGGCCTCCTGCTCAACTTCGGCCCCCAAGCCACGTTCCGTCGTCTGGCACGCAGTTCCCCCAGCAGTCAATCCGCGTCCATCCGCAGTGCTCCGCGTTCATCCGCGTCCGCGTAGTAAGACGCGTCCGCGTAGTACTACCCAGCCGCTCGCGCAGATGCGAAGGCCCCACGAGTGAAGTCGGGGAACTTCACCGGCGCCGACCCCTTGGCCACGGAGATCTCCGACAACGGCAACGGCGCACTCCACGCCGCCGCATCGTACACATCGAAATCCGGCACCAGGCCCTCGCGCATCGTCTGCACCAGCCGGTACGCCATGATGTAGTCCATCCCGCCGTGGCCGCCCACCCGCCGCGCCTCCGCGCCAAATTTCTGCCAAAGCGGATCCGTGTGCGTCGCCTTCCAGCTGTCGATCGTCGTCCAGCGCTCGCCGCCCGCCTGCCCCTCCACGTAGATGCGCGGCGGATAGTCCTCAAACGCGCCCTTCGTCCCCTGCACACGGTTGTGCCGCGTGTAGGGACGTGGATTCGACACGTTGTGCTGCAGCATCACCGTCTTGCCACGCACCGTCTTCAGGATCGACGTGTTGAAATCGCCCGCCACATACCGCTCCGCCCACTTCGGATCCGACTTGTCCGGCACCGTGGCCTCGCGGTGCAGCTCCAGCCCGCGCTGCGGGCTCGACGCCGAGACGATGAAGTCGAACCGGTCCCCCGCGTGCACGTCGAGGTACCAGCTCACCGGGCCCAACCCGTGCGTCGGATAGAGATTCGAATTGGATCGCGTGTGCCACGCCCGCCGCCAGAGCCCCTCGTCGCGGGTCTCGAACAGGATCTTTCGCAGGTCGTGCAGGTACGCGGCCTCGGCGTGCAGCACCTCGCCGAAGATCCCCGCGTGCACGAGACGGTTCACCAGCATCTCCGTCTCGCCATAGTTGCAGTTCTCCAGCTGCAGGCAGTGCCGGCGGGCCTTTTCACTCGCGTCCACCAGGGCCCAGAGGTCCTTGAGCGTGGTGCCCACCGGGCACTCGCTGCCGCAGTGCTTGCCGTTCTTGAGTGCCGAAAGGAGCACCGGCACATGCCATTCCCACGGCGTGGCCGTGTACACGAAGTCCACGTCGTCGCGCGCCGCGAGCTGTCCGAAGCCCTTGTCCCCGGCGACGATGACCGCCGGCGCCGGTCGGCCCGCATCGGTGCACATCTTCACGGCGCGTGCGGTCTTCTCCGCCACCGTGTCGCACACCGCTGTGATCCGCACGCCCTCAATCGCCAGCAGTTCCGAGAGCAGGGATCGTCCGCGAAGCCCCGTGCCGACAATCCCGATGCGCACCGTCTCGTGCCGCGCAAAGGGCACCCCCTTCATCGTGGCGCGGGCCGCCAGCCCGGCGGGAACGGCATCCGACGCCGTCCCCGCCGTGATCGTTTCAGCAATCGCAGGTGAGAAGCCGCCGGAGGTGCCCAGCGCAGCGCCGGCCAGTGCCGCCGCCTTGAGCAGGTCGCGACGGGTCAGCGACGCGCGGTCGGCTGAAAAGTCGCCCGTGGGGTCGTCGGGACGGTCGGCCACGCTACCTCCGTGAGTGTGCGATGGTGTTCGAGGGAACGGGCTACGGCTTCTTCGTCTCGTGCTTCATCCCCGCCATCATGCACGGCTCGGCGAACTTCTCGAAGTTGTCGTGGACGCGCTTCAGCGTGGCCCGCACCGCGTCGTCCGACGCCTCGCGCTTGACGGCATCGTTGTAGCTGCGAATGTCGGACGTCAGCTCGCGAAGCCCGGCCCGCGTTGCCTCGTTCTCGCAGGCGGCCGGCCCCTTCGACTTCTGCCACACGGTGAGCGCAGCCGCGAGTTCCACCGCCTTGGCGCGAGCCGGCTTGAAGTCACCCGCCATCACCGGATGCCACGCGGCGGCCATCACCGTGTGAAAGGCGTCGAGTTCCTTCCAGCCGCTCTTTTCATCCTTCATCCCGCCCTGCATGCCCGCCATGTCGTGCTTCATCTCGGCTTTCTGCTGTTTCATCGCGCCCATGTCGTGCTTCATCTCGCCCTTCATCTCGCCCTTCATCTCGCCCTTCATGTCGTGCTTCATTTCGCCTTTCATGTCGTGCTTCATCTCGCCCATCTTCTGCTTCATCGCGGCGGAGTCGGCCTTCTTCGTTCCGGTGGTACCTGCCGCCTGGGCGCCGGCGCCTGCTGCCGTCGCGGCCAGCGCCAGGATCGTCAGTGTCTTGCGCATGATGGTGTCCTCTGATTCGTGGTGTGGTGTGCGAAGCGGTTCAGGCGCTGCGCGCTGGCGTTCCGCCGCGCACGTCGCCGTGGTCTCCAATTGATACACTCCCGTGGACTCCCTCGACAGCAGCAGAGTCCCCGACAAGTGACATCGTCAGGTTACTCCGCGCAATCGCACTCTTTTCGCCCACGATTGTGTGCGTCAGCGTCGAATCGCGCACCGTCGATCCGGCGCCGATCGTCACGTTCGGCCCCACAATACTCCGCTCAACGGTGGCCCCCGCCTCGATCAGCACCGGCTCCACGATCGTCACGCCGGCCCCGAGGGTGCGTGTTGGCGCCTTCAGCCGCCGCAGCATCTCGTGGTTCGTCTCCAGGAGTGTGTCGAGCTTCCCGGCGTCGTACCACCCGGCCACATCGAGGACCTTCAGCTTGGCGCCCTGGTCGATCATGTACTGGAACGCGTCGGTCAGGTAGAACTCCCCCTTGTTCGCCGGCTGCTGCAGCACGTGGTCGATGCCCTCAAAGAGCAGCTTCCAATTCCTGATGTAGTACAGGCCGATATTCGCCCGCTTCGAGATCGGCGTCGTCGGCTTTTCCACGATCTGCGTCATGTGGCCGTTGGCGTCGGTCACCACCACGCCGAAGCGCTGGTAGTCCTCAACCTCCTTCGTCCAGATGATGCCGTCGTCCGTGCTCGTCTTGATGACCGAGAGATCCGCGTCGAAGATCGTGTCCACGAAGATGATGAGTACGGGCTCATTCACCCGCCCCTTGGCCAGCGCCACGGCGCCGGCGGTGCCGTCCTGCACCTTCTGCTCGATGAACGACGACGGCAGGTCCGCGTACGCCGTGCGCGCATGCCGCTCCACCGTCTCCTTCAGGTGGCCGGTGATGTACACCACTTCGCTGACATTGCCGAGCTTGCGCACGTCGTCGAGCACATAGTCCATCACCGGCTTGCCCGCCACCTTGAGCATGGGCTTGGGCACGGTGTGCGTATGCGGCCTGAGGCGCGTGCCTTTCCCTGCGAGTGGAATGATCACTTTCATGGCGCGCTCGTGCCCTCCCGCCCGTACTTGTCATTGAGCCGCACCACATCGTCCAGGTGCGGGGTGCTCGCCTCCAGCACCTGGCAATCGGTGACGGCCTCCATCTGGTGCACGGTCAGCGGCTCGTTGCGGAAACTCTCGCCCGCCTTGAGCTGCGCGTCGCGCAACTCTCCATCCGCTCCCTTCACGCGGTAGATCATCTCGCCCGACAGGAGATGAATCGTCTCGTCCTTGAGGTTGTGGTACTGCAACGAAAGCGAATGCCCCGCCTTGATGTGCAGCACCTTGCCCACATACTGATCGGTGTGCGCCCAGATGACTTCATGTCCCCACGGCTTGGGCACGACGCGGACTTCGGTTCTTCCACTCACGAAAAATTCCCCACTGGAGTCAGAGAGATGCTCTTGGGCGTGGTCACGCAGGCAATGACACAGGTGCCGCACCCCGTGCAGCGGGCGCCAATCTCCGGCCGCCCAAGTTCATTCAACGCAATCGCTTCGTAGCCGGCCGGACATACCTGCGCACAGACCCCGCACTCGGTGTCGTGGTAGGCAATGCACCGCTCGGTGTCGATCTCAATGCGGGCCATCTTCACGTACTTCCAACCGTCGTCGGGCACGGCCAGCGCATCCGTCGGGCAATAGGTGGCGCAGGGCATGTCCAGGCACATCAGGCAGGCCGTCAGCTCCGGCCGGAGCGCCGGCGTGCCCGACGCAAACCCCGTGTCCGGGCCGAGCGGTGAAATCGCGTGCACGGGACACCGCACGGTGCACTCCCCACACCTCGTGCACGCCGCCAGGAATGCCGCCTCCGGGAGTGCGCCAGGTGGCCGCACATACTGCCCCGGCGCCACCTTGCGCTCGACAGCCTCAACGGCCTTCCCGAAGGCTTTGCGAAAGCCCTGCGCGAAGAACGCTCGACGGTCGACGGGATTATCTGCCATCTATATAAAAGTGGCGGTCGGTGCGCGCTGTCAGAAGGGCCTTAAACGCGCCGCGCGCTTCCGGCGTCTCAGGAATAAGAGGAGGATAGCGGTGCGCACAAACTTCGTTGTTGCCGGGGCGGTTTCGCTGGTTGTCGGCACCGCGGGCGCAGCGCCGCTCGGTGCCCAGCCCGCAGCGCCCATGCCCACCCTGCGCGAGGTGCACTACTACAACCCCGCCTGGTCGCCCGATGGCAGGTGGATCTCTTACGAGTCCGATGCCGACGGCAAGTTCGCGATCCATGTTGCTGCGTCCGATGGCACAGGCCATCGCAAACTGACCTCGGGCGCGGCGGACGACGTCCAGGCAACCTGGTCACCCGACGGCCAGCGCCTGGTCTTCACCTCGAACCGGACAGGGCGAGACCAGCTTCATACGATGCTCGCCGACGGCTCACTCCAGCGACCGCTCAACGTGAGCGACACCAGGGATTTCTACGCGACCTGGTCGCGGGACGGCAAGGAAGTCCTCTTTGCTGCGCAGGACGCGCACAATCGGATGCTCTACTACATCGGGATCGTGAATGCCGACGGTACCAATCGGCGCATCCTCACCGATTCGACCGCCAGCGCCGAGGGACCTCGCTGGACCCGTGACGGCGCGCGCATCGCATTCACCCGGGCGCCCATCCTCCAACGCAATGCCGGTGAAACGCCGCGCGAATTCATTGCCCGGCGCAACAAGGCCTCGGAGCGCCAGTTCATCGACCGCACAGGGGCGCGGATCATGCCGCCGCCCGGAATTGACCTCGACGGAACCTCGGCGTGGGCGCCGGCTGAACCGGCACTCTCCCCGGACGGACGGCGACTCGCCGTCCCGAGGGTCAGTAACGGCCACCCCGGGATCGTCCTGATCGATGTGCAGACAGGCGAGGTCGTCGCCGTCATCGCCGGCGGCTCCGCGAAAACCGGCGGCTGAACCGCCGCGCGCCGCGCGCGCACCCACTCCTGCCCTGAAACCTCGCAACCATTTCGGCCGTACCCCTCTCCAAGAGAGGGGAGAACCAACATGGCCGAATCATCGCTCGACCTGCTTCAAGGCACACTCGACGTCCTGATCCTGCGAACCCTCGCCTGGCAGCCGATGCACGGCTACGGCGTGAGTCGCTGGATCCGCGAACGCACGGCCGGCACCATCGCCATCGAGGACGGGCCGCTCTACAAGGCGCTGCATCGACTGGAGCATGACGGCCGAATCTCTGCAGAGTGGGGCCTCTCCGAGAACAACCGCCGGGCCCGCTACTACTCCATCACGCCGCGTGGCCGCCGGGCGCTGAAGGCCGAGGAGTCGACGTGGCGCCGGTATGCGGCCGCCGTCTTCAAGGTCCTGGAGCCCGTGTGAGACGGCTGCCGTTTCGTTGGCCATGGCGCCGCACCCGCGACATAGGCGCCGACGTGGATGCCGAACTCGGCTTTCACCTCGACGAACGAACGGCCGAACTGCAGGCGAGTGGGCTCGCGCCCAGCGCCGCCCGCGCGCAGGCCGAACGCGAGTTCGGCGACCTCGATGACGCCCGCCGGTACATGAACGCCGTGGACCGCGACACCGAAATGACCCGCCGCCGCAAGGACTATATGGAACACCTCAGGCAGGACATCCTGTTCGCGCTCCGGATGCTCGGGCGCTCGCCCGCATTCACCGTCGCCGCCGTGGCAACACTGGCGCTCGGCATCGGCGCCAACACCGCGATCTTCTCGGTCGTCAACGGCGTGCTGCTCCGTCCGCTCCCGTTTCCCGAGCCCGACCGCCTCGTCCGCATCTGGCTCCGGAATCCCGCGACCGCTGACCGTCGGCCAATGGTCTCCGCGGTGGACCTCGACGACTGGCGGGCGCAACAAACGGCGTTCACCGACATCGGCGGCTGGTTCTACCTCGACGGACTGAGCGGAACGGACCTCACGGGCGGCGCCGAACCGGAGCGCCTGTCGATCGCGGCGGTGTCGCCTGGATTCTTCAACACCTTTGGCGTGCCGGCGGCGAGCGGGCGCCTCCCACGCGACGACGAAATGGTGCGCGGCGGGCCCGACCGCGTGGTCGTCCTCTCGCACGGGTTCTGGCAACGCCGGTTCGGCGGCCGCCTCAGCGTCGTTGACTCCACGCTCACTCTGGGCGGCGAGGCATACCGCGTGCTCGGCGTCATGCCGCCGCGATTCACCTTTCCCGATGCGCACGCCCAGGCCTGGATCCCGTTCTCGACGATTCCCGACAACGCCATCCCGCGAATCCGTCCCGTGGCAACGCTCGGTGCGGTTGGGCGAATGAAGGCTGGCGTGTCGGAGGAGCAGGCCCTCGCCGACATGAACTCGGTCACCGCCGGAATCGCGCGCGACTTTCCGCAGTCCAACCGCAATTGGGGCGGAGCCGCGATCGAGCCGTTGCAGCGGGCCATGACTGGCGCGGTGAGCCGCAGCCTCTATGTGCTGTTGGCCGCCGTGGCGTTCCTGATGCTGATGGCCTGCGTCAACGTTGCCAGCCTCTTGCTCGCCCGCGCAGCGGCGCGCGAGCGCGAACTCGGCGTGCGACTGGCGCTCGGCGCCGGACGGGGACGCGTGCTGCGCCAGCTGCTCACCGAGAGTCTCGTGCTTGGACTCATCGGCGGCGCCGCCGGTGTGGTGCTCGCGCGGCTCGGGCTGTCCGGCCTGCTGGCCCTGGCGGGCACGCAGCTGCCACGTGGTGAGGAGGTGGCCATCGACACCGGCGCGCTCCTCTTCGCACTCTCGCTCTCTGTCGTGACCGCGCTGCTCTTCGGTCTCGCACCGGCCCTTCGCTCAACCAGCGCGCGGGTCCAGGATGCCATTCGCTCGGGGGGCCGAGGCTCTGTGGGCGGCGGCAACCGGCTGCGCAGCGGCCTCGTGGTTGCCCAGGTCGCACTCGCGTCCATGCTGGTTGTTGGGGCTGGGTTGATGACGCGCAGCTTCACCAGGCTGCTGGACGTGGATGCCGGCTTCCGGCCCGACCGTCTCGTGGCGGTGATGTTCACCATCAACACCACTCGGCACCCGACCTATCAGCAGTTCTATCGCGAGGTCATTGACAAGGTGCGCACGCTCCCCGGCGTCGCCGACGCCGCTGCGGTGCGCGACGCCCCGTTCCGCGGCACGGGCGAAGGGTGGTCATTTGTTCCCGAGGGGATGGTCCTCGCCGAGGGCCAGTCGGCGCCGGGAGTGCAGGCCATGTTCATCAGCGATGGATATGTGCGCACGATCGGCGGGACGATGCTCGCGGGGCGCGAGTTCACCACCGACGATCGCCCGCTCCCCGCGGCACCCGGCGCGGCGCCACAGGGCGATATCCCGGTGCTCGTCAACGAGACGCTCGCCACGCGGTACTTCAACGCCACCGACCCCATTGGCAAGACGCTGCGGATTGGGGGAGGCACGGCCCGCATCATCGGCGTCGTGCGCGACATCCGGCTCGCGTCCCTCGACGAGCAGCCGCGCCCGACACTCTACGTCAACAATCTCTTCCAGTCGCGCGTGAAGACCACCATCATTGCGCGCACCGACGGCGACCCGCTTGCCGTGGCGAAGACCATTCGCGAAGCCATCTGGTCCCTGGACCGCGACCAGACGATCACCGCCACATTCACGCTGGACGATGCCCGAAGCGATTCGGTCGCCCGCCCGCGCCTGCTCACGGTGCTGCTCGGGGCGTTCGGCATTCTCGGGCTCGCGCTTGGTGCCCTGGGCATCTACGGCGTGCTCGCCTACCTCGTCAGCCAGCGCCAACGCGAAATCGGCCTCCGCCTCGCACTCGGCGCGGCGCCGGGTGCCGTGCAACGCATGATCGTGGGCCGGGGGCTCGCCCTGACCGCGCTTGGCGTGGCGATCGGACTGGCCGGAGCGCTTGCGCTCGGGCGATTCCTGGCGGGAGTGCTGTACGGCGTGGAGGCGAGTGATCCGGCGACGTTCACGCTGATGGCCGCCGTGCTCGTTCTCGCGGCGACGATTGCGAGCTGGATTCCGGCCCGGCGTGCGGCCGGCGTGGATCCGGTGGAAGCGCTTCGCGCGGACTAAACCCGCTCGGCCGCCGCCCAGCGCTCCATCGCCTTGTCGAGCGAGCGCTCGGCCGCGGCCAGCGACTTGTCCAGCTCGGCCGCCTTCTTGGCGCTGCCGCCGCTGCCGTCGTAGAGCGCCGGGTTGGCCAGCTCGTCACGGAGTCGCTGCACCTCGCGCTCCGCCTCCTGCACCGCGCGCTCCGCGTCGGCGAGCTGCTTCTTCTGCGCACGACGCGCGGCTTGCGAGTCGGCCTCGGCGGCCACATTCGCCTTCGACTTCGCGCGGTCCTTCTCCCGCCGCGCGTCGGCGGCGAGCGAGTTGGCCGCGCGCTTCGCCAGCGCCTCCTCCTTCTTCATCTGCTCCCACTCCACGAACGTGCCGCCGAAATCCACGATCCGCTCGCCCTCGTACGCCCACACACGCGTGGCAAGCTCGCGCAGCAGCGCCCGGTCGTGGCTCACCAGCAGCACCGTGCCCTCGTAGTCCTCAATCGCGTCCTCAATCGCCTCGATCGACTCCACGTCGAGGTGATTCGTCGGCTCGTCGAGGATCAGCAGGTTGGCCCGTTGCAGCACGATGAGCGCCAGCGCGAGCCGTGCCCGCTCGCCCCCTGAGAGCGACCGCGTGTTGCGGAACACCTCGTCGCCGGAGAATCCAAAGGCGCCGAGGTGGTTCTGGATCGCGCCGCGCGTCCAGAGCGGGCGTTGGTCGGCGATGGTGTCGTAGAGCGACTTGTCGAGCGGGAGCTGGTCGAGGTTCTGGCGAAAGTAGGCCGGCGTCACCGATCCGCCGATCCTCACCTCGCCACCCTGCGCCTCCCGGTCGCCGAGCATCGTGGCAATCAGCGTGGTCTTGCCCGAGCCGTT
>SXGU01538136.1_pt1 | contig 19028 bp, 19 predicted proteins | sample 3174531 | NCBI WGS metagenome assembly SXGU01 (sample SAMN11356863, study PRJNA531348) | freshwater metagenome | isolation source: freshwater sample F1-140 | place: China: Fuxian Lake, Yuxi | collected 2017-12-25 | reverse complement strand
ATGGTATTTACCCAACACATCACCGACAGTACGCGCAGATTTTTTATATTTAGCGGCGGCATTTAACCCTAACTCCGACATGGCATACACAATCCGCCGTTGCACTGGCTTTAAGCCGTCGGCAATATTCGGCAAGGCCCTGTCCAAAATCACATACATGGAATAATCCAAATAGGCTTTTTCGGTAAAATCCTTTAGCGCCAGTTGTTCAAAATTGCTTTGTAAAATCATAAATTACAAGCCGTCCTTGGGAATATCCACATGCAAGGCGCGATTTCTTTCCAGGCTTTCCTGGCGCAATTGTTTGCGCAGTCGGGCCGCTTCATACAGTTTTTTTTCCACATCGTTATCCAATTGTAATCTCGGTACTTCTACCGTTTGACCCTGCTCATCCATCGCCACCATCGTAAAATAGCAGGAAGTCGTATGTCTTTTTTGATCGGTTCTTAAATCTTCGGCAAAAACCTTGACCCCGACTTCCATCGACGAATGGCCGACATAATTCACATGCGCATAAAAAGTGACCAGCTCGCCGACATGAACCTGTTGTTTAAAAAACACCTGATCGAGCGCCGCCGTCACCACATATTTTTTGCAATACTTTGCCGCACAGGCGTAAGCAACCTGATCCAGCAGTTTTAACAGAGAGCCGCCGTGGACGTTCCCGGAAAAGTTGGCCATATCCGGCGTCATCAATACGGTCATGGTTAAGGATTTTTCTTGTTGGGTCATTAAAGTCTCAGTTGCAGGGCCTGACAGGACAGTGCGGGCCGTCAATTTCATGTAATTTTTATCATTTGTCAGCAGTACGGCTAGTTCGATTACGGCGCTTGCGCAGAGTATCGCATCAGGGTTGTTTTAATTAGCGCTCTTTACGTAGGCAGTGACGGCAAGCCGATTAAGGGCGGTAATTATAGTTCTTAAAAAATTATCTTTATTCATATAATTTGGATTTTAAATATTCAAAGACCAGAAACGGGGGGAAAACGGCGTTCATTTTGACTTACTTATTGTTCTTTGAAAGCATCAAGTAGTAGTTGCGGGAAGTTCATGATGGGATTAGCATGCTGGCTGCCGGCCTCGAATATCCGGTGGTATTTCATTTTTCTTTCAATCAGTTACCGGGAGATCATCATGACAAGCCAAGATCCGCAAGATAACCGAACCGACCAGCCGCTGCCCTCAACCGATCCGGACGATATTGCCGAGAGCGTGGTCGGCAATCTTAAAACATTGTTGTTATTCATCGGCGGCATAGCGCTGGTTTTATCCATTCTGGTGTTACTGCCGATGTTTCTGACCTATTTATCCGAGGGCGATTATCGTGCCCCGTCAGAAATTCATGCAACGGACAGTGCCAACAAAAACAGCCAAAATGTCTACAAATCCGATAGGTAAGTTAACTTTTCATGCATGACCTTAAAAATTAAAAAATTCACCGCGAAGGCACGAATTTTTATTTTTCCTTTCTTTTCTTCGCGGTGAATAAGCAACCGTTTGCTACCTGCTCCGTTTAATCGCCCAAGCCACATCGACCGCCTGCCGGTTTTCCTTGACATCATGCACCCGAAACATCTGCACACCGGCCATCACCCCTAAAGCCGTGGTCACGGCAGTGGCGGTAACCAGCTCCAAAGGCTCGGTGACATCGCAAATCGCTCCCATAAACCGCTTGCGGCTGGTCCCTAACAGCACCGGAAAACCGGTTGCCACCAACTTATCAAGATGCGCCAGCAAATCAAGATTATCCTGTTTGCGCTTGGCAAAACCTATGCCCGGATCGATTGCAATAGCTTCTTTTTTAACCCCTGCTTTTAATGCGGCACTAATACTTTCATGTAGCGCATCGAGAACGTCTTGCACGACATTGTCATAGTGCGGATTGTCCTGCATGGTTTTTGGGGTTCCCTGGCTGTGCATCAAAATAATCGGTACACCGGTTTTCGCAGCCAGCATCAAGATTGCCGGGTCCGCCCTACCCCCGGAAACATCATTGATAATATTGGCTCCGGCATTCAAAGCCGCTTTAGCGACCTCACTTAAAGTCGTATCGATACTGATTAAAATATCGCCGGATACACACTCCCTGATCGCTTCAATCACTGGAACGACCCGCTGGATTTGCTCGCCGGCCGCAACCGGATCGGATCCGGGGCGGGTTGATTCGCCGCCTATGTCAATAATATCGACGCCTTCCGACACCATAAGCTCAACCTGCCGCATGGCTGCATCGAGGCCCGAAAATTTGCCGCCATCGGAAAAACTGTCCGGCGTTACATTTAAAATCCCCATAATGACCGGTCTATCGCCATTGATAGCGTGTATACCGCAAACCAGCCTGGAATTGGCGTGGCTATTGAATTGACTGAACATTCCCTTAAAACTCCTGTGCGCGAAATCGGCGTATTGATTGATGTATAATAAGCAATTGTTTTCGAGCCTGATTGAAATTAATGCCTAAACCTCGATTAGCCTGGGCTGTTACCGGCTCCGGTCATTATATAGAAGAATGCCTGGACTTCCTGCTGACTCTGGATAACGTTGACTTATATTTAAGCCAAGCCGGAGAAGAAGTGTTGAAGATGTACGGCATTAACCTCGATGACCTCCGCAAGAAAATACCGGTCTACCGGGACAAAGCCGCCTCAGCTCCGCCGGTCGGGCATTTTTACAAAGGTTATTACCATACTTTTGTAATGGCCCCGACCACATCGAATACCGTTGCCAAATGCGTACTGGGCATCGCCGATTCCTTGGTCACCAATCTTTATTCCCAAGCCGGAAAATGCAAGGTTCCCAGCATTGTCTATCCTTGCGACATTGCTCCTGAAATGGAAACCACCGCGCCGGGTGGAAAAGTTATGGTTTATCCGCGTAAAATCGACCTCGAAGGCACCGCCAAATTACGCACTTTCGAATATACCAGCGTCGTTGAAAGTGTCGATGAATTGATTAATCATGTTACAGAACGGTTGCAATCTCTGAGATGAGCGAACATATACTCTTTCTTACCGGTAAACTGGCGGAAAAGCAGTTGCATAATATTCTGCAAAAAATGCAGCCGAAATTCAGCTATACCGTGCATCAACTGGGACTTAAAGTCGCCGCGCTGATGACCGCGGACATGATAGGCCGGCGCTTGACCGACACCTTCGGAGCCGACCGCATAGTGGTGCCCGGACGCTGCCGGGGCGATTTGGACGCGCTGTCGAAAAACTTAGGCTTGCCGGTTGAACGCGGCCCGGATGAACTCAAAGACTTACCGATGTTTTTCGGCCAAGCCGCGCACAAGCCCGATTTAAGCCGCTATAAAGTCAAAATCTTTGCCGAAATCGTCGATGCGCCCACTATCAGCGTTGAAGAGGTGGTTAAGCGCGCCCATTATTACAAGCAAAACGGAGCGGATGTAATCGATATAGGCTGTCTGCCGAGCACCGATTTTCCGCACATGGAAGACATCATCCGCACCTTGAAACATGAAGGCTTCAGCGTCAGCATCGATTCGCTGGAAGCGAACGATTTGCTCCGCGGCGGCAAGGCGGGAGCCGACTATATGCTCAGCCTGCACGAAAGCACGTTATGGGTTGCCGATGAAGTCGCCGCAACGCCGATTTTAATCCCGGAAAGACATGAAGACTTAGCGTCATTGGATCGAGCCATTAAAGCGATGCAAGCCAAAAACCGCGCCTTTATCGTCGATCCGATTCTGGACCCCTTGCATTTTGGTTTTACCCAATCCATCGTGCGCTATCATGAAGTCAGGAAAAATCATCCCGACATTGAAATGATGCTGGGCGTCGGCAACATCACCGAATTGACCCATGCCGATACCATGGGCATGAATGCCTTATTGCTGGGTATCTGTTCGGAGCTTAACATTAACAGCATCTTGGCAACCCAAGTTAGCCGCCACGCTTGCCGGGCCGTCAAAGAAGCCGATTTGGCCCGGCGCATTATGTTTGCGGCAAAGCAGCATGACATGCTGCCCAAACATATCGATCCCGGCTTAATGGCCTTGCATGAAACCTCGCCTTTTCCGTATAGTCTGGAAGAAATTAAGGAACTGGCCGAGCAAATCAAAGATCCCAGCTTTCGCGTACAAATCAGCGCCGAGGGTGTGCATATTTTCAATCGGGACGGCTTGCACAGCGCTACCGACCCGTTCGACCTGTTTCCGAAACTGCATGTAGAAAACGACGGCGGTCACGCTTTTTACTTGGGCGTTGAACTGGCCCGCGCGGAAATAGCTTGGCAGTTAGGTAAACGTTATACTCAGGATCAAGCCTTGCAATGGGGTTGCGCAAGCGACAGCACGGAAACCGGCGTCGATCTGCATACCTTTAAACCGGCCGGAACCACGTTCGCTACGCCGGCGGTCACTGAGAACGACACTATCGGCGATAAAAAACACTAAAGCATTCATGATTCAAGAAACCATAGTCATCACTCAAAATAACTCAGGCCTGGCTCACATTGCACCGATGGGGGTTCATATTTCCCCTGATCCTCAAACAGCCGGCGACGAATTCGTCATCCTGCCGTTTCGCCCGTCAACCACGCTTAACAACCTGCTCGAAAGCAAAACCGCAGTGCTCAATTATTGCACCGATGTGCGGGTATTTGCCGGATGTTTGACCGGACGGCGCAACTGGCCGCTAAAACCGGCGGAAAAAATCAGCGGACAAGTGTTACACTGTGCGTTAGCCCATACCGAAGTTGAACTGGTGCATATCGAAGATGACGAGATCCGGCCCAAGTTGTTTTGCAAAGCCGTGCATACCGTTAATCATGCGCCCTTTACAGGTTTTAACCGCGCCCAGTCGTCGGTATTGGAAGCGGCGATTTTAATCAGCCGCTTAAACATGATTCCCTTGGAAAAAATAGAAGCGGAAATCGACTATTTACGTATCGGTCTGGAAAAAACAGCAGGCAGCCGTGAACTGGAAGCCTGGGGTTGGTTGATGACCGTCATTGAAAACTATAAAACAGAGATCAGCGCATGACCGGAATGCTTGCCAGCGTTAACAGCCTAGACGAAGCCCTGCAGGCCTTAAGCGCCAACGTCGATATTATTGATCTGAAGCAGCCGGCTTTAGGCGCTTTAGGCGCGTTAACAACCGATGAGGTCAAAAACATTGTTATCGGAATTGACCGCCGCCGTCCCGTCAGCGCCACCGTTGGCGATCTACAGACGTCTCCGGAAATCATTTATCAAGCGGTAAAAGCGATGGCCGAAACCGGCGTTGATTATATAAAGATCGGTTTTTTTCCAGGCGCAGACTGGCAAGGATCGATAGAAAGTCTAAGCGCATTAGCGCAACAGGATATTGCGCTGATCGCCGTATTATTCGCCGATACCCGACCGGACTTTTCCGTTATAACTCTGCTGAAAAAGGCCGGTTTTAAAGGCATCATGCTCGATACCCTGAACAAAACCAGCGGTTCTTTAACCCAGGTCATGGCAAAGACCGACATAGAACAATTTGTCAAACAGGTCAAAGAGCAGCAATTAATCTGCGGACTGGCCGGTTCGCTCAGACTGGAAGACGTCGTTGAACTGATGCCTTACCGGCCCGATTATCTTGGTTTTAGAGGCGCATTGTGCCAAGAATATAACCGGACGGCGCAATTGAATAAATGGTCGGTTATTCAAATAAAGCGAGCTATAGAACATTGCGGCTACCATCAGAATCCGTTACCGGTACAACATGAAACAACCGTCAACAAACGTATTTTAATTGCCGACGATAATGAAATAAACCGGCTGTTATTGGCCAACATGCTGGAGCTGAACGGCTATACCGTTGACTCCGCGATTAACGGCGCGGAAGCCCTGCAATTCATTAACAAAAATCAATATAAGATGGCGTTTATCGATCTTAGCATGCCGGTCATGTCGGGACTGGAGATGATAAAAATCCTAAGAAAGGAGCGTAACACATTAAAAGTCGCCGCCATCAGCGCTTATACCGATGACCATAAAATAACCGAAGCCCTCGGCGCAGGCTTCGATTACAGCCTAAGCAAACCGGTTGATGAAGATTATTTGGTTGCGCTGATAAATCTGCATTAGCCGGAAGTGGCATAAAGTACGACCCAAGCACTACGTTCTTTTATCCTTACTCCCTCTTTTCGTAGAGTCACTAAAATCTAAACAACGCCTCATTCCGACCGTGACATACTCCTCCTATTCTCCGCAGAGCAAGCACCAACAGTAGGCGCTTTAGGCGAAGCTTGCACTCCAGCCACGCCATAGTTTTGTTATTTTCAGTAATCTATTACAAAAAACAGCAGTGATTTTTTATTACCACGCCAAATAAATTACGGTGGAATCAGGTAAAAAGACGGATTAATTCGGTTTTGAGCTGCGCGAAGTGAGCATGTTCAAAGTCATAAGGCGCGTTCGGATAGGCTATATTGTAAATTTGGTTAAGAATCGCCTTGTGGTTTTCTTTGGATTTAAATTGTGAACAATCTAAAAAACATTCTATGCACTTTCTTTGTGCGTCAGGAATAGTGGATAAAATGAAGGATTCTAAATAACCGGTTTTTGTTGTTGGGTCGCATACGATATAAGTACGACTGACTCCTTGAAATCCTAATTGGTCGATAATAGTATTCAACGCCCTTTGTGTATTTTCAAAACCGCCGTAGGTGGCATCATTTTCTATATTATCCGCATCGACGATAAAAAGGATTTTTTCAATTTGATTGGTATCAACGGCTTGTTTAAAAAAATTATAATTATCCGCTTTAAAAAAGTTACTTTTATAACCCATGCCGTGAAAGTCAATTTTATTACCATCAAGTTCTAAATGTTCAATAAGTAATCGGATTAATTTGTTGTCATTGGTCTTTTTATTATGGCCTTCATGTAAAATAAAAATGGGTTTCATTATCTAATCTCATGCTCTTGTTCTAAGCTATCTAAAAGCATTTCATAATCCATAGAAATTGTTTTTATTTCTTGTTGCTTGTTTTTTACTAAAATCGTGTAGCTAATATCCTGTTCATTTAATTTTTTAGCAACCCGCGCAAATGATTCAAGCATTTCCTTTGAATGCGTAATAGCAAACACTTGGCAATTGGTTTTTTTAGAGAGCGTTAAAATAAGTTCCCATAATCTATCTAATTGGGTGTAATGGATGCCGTTATCTATTTCATCGATAAATAAACAGCCGTTTTCGCAGGCATAAAGAGAGCAGATGATGGAAATATAATGTCTTAAGCCGTCTCCGAATTCCACTATATCGCGGTATTCACCATTAATTTTACATTGTGGCTTGTCGCCTATGACCTTAAAGTTTTCAATGCTATCGTCAAATTCTTTTACAAAGCCATTTAATTCACTTTCTAAATCTTGTTTTTGGATAGCTTGATAAGCTGCGATCAACTCATTGTTGGACCAGCCAAAATTATCGATAAAGCTAACATTATTACAATGCTCAATAGAAATATTTAATTCATTTGCATTAATACGTTTCCCTTCACCGTTGATATTAATTTTATAAAATTTTGTGGCGTCTTCTTCTATGATAAAAAAATCTGTTTCCCTTAAGTTCGATTTAACCGAATAGCTTCTTGTAGTATCTAAAATTTTTTGATAATCAATGATATTATTAATAAGGTTTAAATTTTCACGTGCAAATTTAATAGTCCAAATAGCAGTTATCATCGTGTTTATATTAATGGAGTAAATATTAATATGACAAGCCTCCATAAACGCCGTCTTACCAATATTATTTTTTCCGCCAATTAAATTAACGCGTTTAAAACCCGATGCTTTAAAATCGCTAAAACATTTAAACTGTTTTATTTCAATCTCTGTTAAAAAATGCTCATCCATTTTACCAGTCCTATGCGATTACCAAGAATACGCAGAATTATTGAATACCCTAAAATCAATATAAAAATAAATACCCCATTCGCACGTAATTCTTCCAGCCGAATACCTATCAGACAAACGCCGTAGGCATCTTCTCCCTCAGCTTTAAAAACCGCTGATACCGCGTCATTGAAATATCGCCGTTTTCCGCCGCCACCCGCACCGCGCAGCCTTTATCAACCAGATGACGGCAATCCTTAAATTGGCATTGATCAATCAGCGGCTGAAATTCACGATAACCGTAAGCCAATTGCTGCTCGGAGAGTCCCGCCAAGCCGAAAATCGCAACGCCGGGGCTGTCGATTAAATCGCCGCCTTGCTCCATATGGTATAGCGTTGCGGCGGTGGTGGTATGGCGTCCGTGCTTGGTGGTGGCCGAGATGGTGTTGGTTTTGAGTTCTTTATCGGGAATAATCGCATTGGTTAACGATGACTTACCGACGCCGGACTGCCCGGTTAAAATACTGACTTGGTCTTTTAAAGCCTGTTTGAGTTCATTCAGCCCCGATGCGGCTGTGGCGCTGACCCGGTACAACGCATAGCCTAAGCTGGTATAGTCCAGCAGTTCTTGCTCGATACCGGCCGATTGCGCCAAGTCGGTTTTATTCAGCACTAAGGCCGCCTCGATATTGCGGTTTTCGCAAATCGCCAGATACTGGTCTATCAGTAAAAAATCACAATAAGGCTCGATGGCAAAGACGACGAAGACGGTATCGATGTTGGCCGCAACCGGACGGGTTTTACCGTTTCTGGATGGGCGCATTAACAGCGAACGCCGGGGCAGGATTTGTTCTATGCGGCCTTGATCGGGCGAGGATTGCGTCCATAACACCTTGTCGCCGACTGCGACGGTTTCCAGCCGTCGCAGGGTTTGGCAAAGCACGACTTTATCGTCATATTCAACCGCAATGCCCTGACCTAAGTGGGAGATGACCAAGCCTTCAATTAACTCAGCCATCACGCAGGACGAATTTGGCTTTCTAAATTGGCAATACGGATAGCCGCAGGCGGATGGCTGTAATGAAACGCCGAATACAAAGGGTCCGGCGTTAAAGTACTGGCGTTTTCTTCAAATAATTTAACCAACGCGCTGATCAGTTTTTCGGCTTTGGCATTGCTTGAGGCAAAGTTATCGGCTTCAAATTCAAACTTGCGTTGAAAGAAAGCGATGATCGGTTGGATAAAAAAGGTAAATGACGATGACACCAGCATAAACAATAATAAGGCGGCGGCATGTGAAGGCTGCGCTACGCCCAAACCATTGTAGAACCATTGCTGATCAATCAGCCAACCTAAAACCGCGAAACTGACCAAGGTCATCACGGCATTGGCAATCAACATTTTAATCGTATGTTTGCATTTGAAATGGCCCAGTTCGTGCGCCAGTATCGCTTCCAATTCTTCATCATCCAAAGACTTGATCAAGGTGTCGAAAAACACGATGCGCTTGTTGTTGCCAAGACCGGTGAAGTAAGCATTGCCGTGGCCTGAGCGTTTGGAGCCGTCCATGATGAAGATGCCTTGACTGCTAAAGCCGCAACGGGTCAGCAAACCTTGAATCCGCTCTTTTAACGAGCCTTCTTCCATTGGCGTGAATTTATTGAATAACGGTGCGATCACGGTGGGGTAAAGCCAGCTCATCAACAACGAAAAGCCTATCAGGATGCCCCAAGCCCATAACCACCACAGCGAACCGATGCTGTCCATCACCCACAAAATCGACGCCAGCAAGGGCATGCCGATGACAGCGACTAAAGCCAGTTGCAACAGCTGGTCTTTAATGAATTGTTGCGGGGTGCTTTTGTTGAAACCGAACTTTTCTTCAATCACAAAGGTTTGATAGACGCTGGTGGGGATTTCCACCGCCGTCATGATCAGGAAAACACTGGCTAACGCCGCCAATCCGGCTATCAAAGGCGATTGCACGGCAGCCGCCCAGAATTCGAAAGCCCAATTAATGCCGCCGCCGATAGTTAATATTAACAACAGCGCGACGCTGATGATGCTGTCTATCTTGCCCAGCTTGCTTTTTTCCAGGGTATAGTCGGCGGCTTTTTGGTGGGCTTCCAGCGAGACGCTATCTTTAAAAGCTTCGGGTACGGCGGAACGGTGCTTGGCGACATAATCGGCATGGCGTTCGGCCAGCCAAAATTGGACCGAAAAAGAGAGCGTTAATGCGATTAAAAAGATAATAGTAAAGCTGTTCATAAGCGCGATTCTTCAAAGTTTAAGGTTAGACGTACAGATTAGCCAATGCTACACTAACCGCCCTCTTATATACAATGGAATCAATACATGGCGCAGGACCCATCGCATCTCATCTGGATAGACCTTGAAATGACCGGGCTCGATCCGGACAAGGATTTGATCATCGAAATCGCTACGCTTGTGACCGATAATAATTTGAATATTTTAGCCCAAGGCCCCGTGCTGGCCGTGCATCAGTCCGATGCGGCGTTGGCGGCAATGGATGAGTGGAATCAGCAGCACCACGGCCAATCCGGTCTGATTAATCGCGTTAAACAGTCTACTGTTAATGATGCTGAAGCCGAACGGCAAACGCTTGAATTTTTAAGGCAATGGGTGCCGGAAAATACCTCCCCGATTTGCGGCAACAGCATCGGTCAGGACAGACGCTTTTTATACCGTTATATGTCCAAACTGGAAGCCTATTTTCATTACCGCAATATCGATGTTTCAACCTTAAAGGAGCTGGCCGCCCGCTGGGCGCCGCAGGTCAAAGAAGGCTTTAAAAAACAGTCCTCGCATCAAGCCCTGGACGATATTATCGAATCCATCGAAGAGCTGCGTTATTACCGCGAGCACTTCATCAAGCTCTAAGCTATGAATCAAATACTTGCAGTTGCACTGGGCGGTTCGTTCGGGGCCGTGGTTCGGTTTTTGGTGTCATCGGGTATTTATCAGTGGCTGGGGCGTGGCTTTCCTTACGGCACCTTAGTCGTCAACGTGATCGGCTCGTTTATGCTCGGCTTGCTGACCGAATCGCTGATACAGCAGCGCATCACCGTCACCTTCGAATACAGGGCGGCCATTTTGGTCGGCTTTATCGGAGCGTTTACAACCTTCTCCACATTTTCGTTGGAAACTTTTTATTTAATAGAACAAGGCAATTTAACCAAAGCGGCGGTGAATATATTCACCAGCGTCACCGCCTGTCTGTTGGCGATCTGGATCGGTTTGTTATGCGGTCGGGGCTTGTTTTATTATTCGGGTGGCGTTATTCACTGGTCGGGCGGCGTCATTCCTTATGCGCTGATGACGATTAACGCAATATTCGCTTTTTTGCTCAGCATGTTAGCGACTATTTTGTTGCAAAAAGTGGCAATATCGGTGGAATACCGTGTCGCCCTGACCGTGATTATGGTGGGTGTTTTTTTAACCCTGTCAGGCTTGTATCTGCTGCTGTTCTTGGTCGAGCACGGTTATTCGTTCGACGCCAACTTGAATTTAATGCTGGCTACTTTTGTCGGCAACAGCCTGATTTGTATTTTGGTGATTTGGATGGGCTTATTAATCGGCAGGCAGATATAGAGACTAAACACTCAAAGCATATAGTCACGAACATCGTAACTGCTTATTGGATAAAAATAGAACACGGATGACACGGATTGGGCCGATATACACTGATAAGTCATTAGATTAGGCTTTCGGCTTCTTTAAATCCGTTCAAATCCGTCTAAATCAGTGTCATCCGTGTTCTATTAAACAACTACACACAATATTAAAGGTAACCACGCAATCATGTTAGATCCCCGCTTATTCAGAACCGAGTTAGATTTTGTTAAAGAACAACTGAACAGACGCTCATTCGATTTTAACCCCGACTATTATTCCGAACTGGAAGCCCGGCGCAAAGACATCCAGGTTAAAACCCAGGAACTGCAAAACGAACGCAACAGCCGCTCGAAAGCCATCGGCATCGCCAAAGCCAAAGGCGAAGATGTGCAACCCTTGTTAGATCAGGTTCAGCATTTAGGCGACGAGCTGAAAGCCGCGGAAATCGAATTGTCCGATATTCAGGCACTTATGACCGCCTTGATGGAAGGCATCCCCAACCTGCTCGACGAATCCGTACCGAACGGCAAGAGCGAAGACGACAACCTCGAAATCAGCCGTTGGGGCGACATTCCGAGCTTCGCTTTCGAACCGAAAGATCATGTCGATTTAGGCGTCAAAATAGGCATGGATTTCGAGCTGGGCGCGAAAATCGCCGGCGCCCGGTTTGTGGTATTAAATGGGCCGTTAGCGCGTTTGCAACGGGCTATCATCCAGCTGATGCTCGACACCCACACCACCGAACACGGTTACATCGAAACTTATGTGCCTTTTTTGGTCAATGCCGACAGCTTACGCGGCACCGGCCAATTGCCGAAGTTTGCAGCCGACCTGTTTAAAGCCAACGACGATCCGGCCTTATACCTGATTCCGACCGCCGAAGTGCCGGTCACCAATATCGTCAGGGACGTGATTATCGACGCAAAAGATTTGCCGCTGAAATTCGTCTGCCATAGTCCTTGTTTTCGTAGCGAAGCCGGCGCCTACGGCCGCGATGTCAGAGGCATGATCCGTCAGCATCAGTTCGAAAAAGTCGAGATTGTGCAAATCGTCAAGCCCGAAGATTCGGTCAGAGCGCATGAAGAATTAACCAATCACGCCGAAGCCGTATTGAAAAAACTCAAGCTGCCTTACCGCAGGATGTTGTTATGCGCGGGCGATACCGGCTTTTCATCGAGCAAAACCTATGATTTGGAAGTATGGTTGCCGGGACAAAACACTTACCGGGAAATCTCATCGTGCAGCAATTTTAAAGACTTTCAGGCGCGCCGCCTGCAAGCGCGTTGGCGCAATCCGGAAACCGGCAAACCCGAGCTGGTGCATACCCTAAACGGCTCCGGTCTGGCGGCGGGCAGAACCTTGATTGCGGTGATGGAAAATTATCAGGATACCGAGGGACGCATTCATATTCCCGAAGCATTGCGACCTTATATGGGCGGCTTGGAAGTTATAGCTTAGTTTTTTGCTGCGGATATAAAGCGGGCGGAAAAATTCCGCCCGCTTAGATTAGAAACTCAACTGATAAAGTGGACGTTTTTTCGAAGCGTCGGCAAACCGCCCCTTTATATATCAATTTTATATATCAATAAAGAAGAGGGGCAATTTACTTAGCTTGGTTTAAAGAATGAAATCGCTTGTTGTCAGCGCAAAGCTTCCGGTAATAGTGATACTAAAATCCGTATAGGTGTCTCCATTCACGTCCCCATAAAGCGTACCGAATGAATAATACAACTCGCTACCGGCCCCGGTAAAATAACTATTGCCTAAAAATGAAAACGCTTGGTCGCCGGTTTGCGTAGGATTCGGGTCAATCGCGGATAGGTCGATTTTATCGCCCGCGGCAAAATCGGTGATGGTTTCGTAAGGATAGGCGTTGTTAATATCGCTTAACGAAACATATTTAAAAACATCATTGCCTGCGCCGCCGGTCAAACTATCGGTGCCGGCGCCGCCGACCAAGGTATCCCCGCCGTCGCCTCCATTTAATGTGTCCGCACCGAAGCTCCCGGTTAACGAATCAAAGCCCGCATTCCCGTTCAGCGTATCGTTAGCGTTACCGCCTCTTAAACTGTCGTTCTTGCTTCCGCCGTTTAACGTTCTGTCCGTCGCAACCTGGAAAATATTGGAACCGTCAGCCGTTTCCTCGATGACTAAATTATCGGGCAGCGCCAAACTGAGGTCGGCATATTTATCCCCATTCGTGTCAATTTGCAACGCTGTTGCATTATAGTCATCATAGACGCGCACTTGATTGGCTACGCCGCTAAAATCACTGCCGACGCCGACAAAACTAAGCCCGGCAATCGTGCTTAAATTAATTTTATCGCCCGCCGCAAAATCGGTAATCGTGTCTCTGTTGCTGTAATTATCACTGCCGATTTCAGCCAACGAATTGAAAATAAAGGCATCGTTACCTAAGCCACCGCTCAAGTTATCATTGCCCAAGCCGCCTTTCAGGGTATCCAGGCCGTCGCCGCCGCTCAGCGTATCCGCGCCATAGTTACCGGTTAAGGTGTCATTGCCGGCATTTCCGGTTATGCTGTCATCGCCGTTGCCGCCGATTAAAGAGTCATTCCCGGTTGTTCCGGGAAACATTTTATTTTCAGCAACTTGGAAAATCTTAGAACCGGCGGCGGTTTCTTCGATAACCAAATTATCGGGCAGCCCTAAACTGTAGTCAGCCGCTTTGTCACCGTTAGTATCAATTTGCAGCAGTGTTGCATTATAGTAATCATAAATGCTCACTTGATTGGGAATTCCGCTAAAAGTATTGCCAACCCCGACAAAAGTAAGTCCTGTAATCGCCGTTAAATTGATTTTATCGCCTACGGCCAAGTCGGTAATAATGTCTCCACTCGTATAAGAGCCGCCGCCTATCTCCGCCAGCGCGTTGTAAGTAAACGTATCATTACCTAATCCACCGCTCAGGTTATCGTTACCTAAGCCGCCTTTTAGCATATCTGTGCCATCGCCACCGTTGAGCGTATCCGCGCCATAGTCTCCGGTTAAAGTATCATTGCCTGCATTTCCGCTCAGGCTGTCGTTGCCGTTGCCGCCGATTAAAGAGTCATTCCCGGTTGTCCCCGGAGCCATTTTATTTTCAGCAACTCGAAAAATCTTAGAGCCGGCAAAAGTTTCCTCGATGATCAAATTATCGGGCAGCGCCAAACTATAGTCGGCAGTTTTATCCCCGTTCGTATCGATTTGCAACAGTGTTGCGCTATAGTCATCATAGACGCGTACTTGCTTGGTTACACCGCTAAAATCATTACCGACACCGACAAAACTCAGCCCGGCAATCGCGCTGAAATTGATTTTATCGCCGGTAGTCAGATCGGTAATACTGTCTCTGCCGGCATACGCGTCATTGCTTATCTCTGCTAACGAATTGAAAATAAAGCTATCGTTACCTAAACCGCCGCTCATGCTATCCGCGCCTAAGCCCCCGACTAAGGTATCGTTACCGTCGCCGCCGTCCAGCATATCGCTGGAACCGCCTCCGGTTAAATTATCGTTACCTGCATTTCCGCTTAAACTGTCATAACCATTACCGCCGGTTAAAACATCATTCGCGGCAATGCCTATTAAGTCTTGGTTCGGCGCGATAGAGAGCAGATTCGAACCGGATACGGTTTCTTCCAAGGCGATTCGCGAAGCCGTCAAATTGAGCATCGTTATAAACGAATCATTGTTTTTATCCCCGTCGAAATCGAACGCCAGTCCGTCGCCGCTAACGCGATATTGTCCGGGAACTCCGCTAAAAGCCGTATCGCCTATAAAACCGATGCCTTCAAAAGAAAATTTCACTTGATCGCCATCGCTAAAATCGGTAATCGTATCTCCGTAATAGTGGCCATAACTATCGCCGATCGTTGAAAAGTCATTAGGGCCGGTAAAACGGAATATATCCGCGCCGTTGCCGCCGGTTAACGTGTCAACGCCTAATCCGCCGTCCAAAACGTCATTGCCATCGTCGCCTTGCAAAATATCATTGCCCTCTCCGCCGGCAAGAGTGTCGTTACCTGATGAGCCGAAAAGTGAATCGCTACCGGCGTCCCCGCTTAAATTGTCGGCACTGCCGGTTCCGTTGACGGTTTGGTTGGCAGCAAGCTTTAAAATGCTTGAGCCTGCGGTGGTTTCGATGAAGTTGAACGAGCTGGAAAAATATAAAGATACATCCGCCTCAGCATCGCCATCGCTATCGATCGTAATGTAATAGCCTGAATAGCGAACTTCTCCGGCTACCCCGGAAAATGGGTTGTTGCCAATAAAGCTGAGTCCGACAATCGCCGAAAAATCAATCGTATCGTCCTCGGAAAAATCAATGATTTTATCTCCATAAATATGGTTAACATCGGTGTATTTAAAAACATCCGCGCCGGCCCCGCCGTGCAGTGAGTCGGAGCCGACTCCGCCTTCCAACACATCATTGCCGTCGCCGCCGGATAAAATATCCCGTCCGCCTCCGCCGGACAAGGTGTCGTCGCCCGCTAATCCATAAAGCGTATCCCAGGCTTTTGTGCCCGTTACTGTATCCTTATTTGCCGTACCTAATTTAATAGCCATTTTGTAACTCCAGAGACAAATTAATAAAAAAACCGCCGTCGTCTTCAACAGCACACCGAATGAAATCGAATACTGTTGAGGATCTGTGGCTGAGTTAACTCTAGACCAAAACTAAGTTTTCGTCTCTTCTCATTGCTTTGACAGAATGCACGGCCAAGCCAATGAAATCCGGGTATAGGAGGAGTTAATCGAGCGGAATCGTTCTCATGCTACTGCGCCGGTCGTTATACACAACGCTGTTCAGCGGACAACTGAGCTGAAATTAAATCCTGCGGGTTTCCAAGCTGTATGGCTGGCCGAACGCCTTGAACAATTGGCGGCTAACAAAGCATTGCAACGATCAAGCCGCTGAGCTTATCGCCTCCCTGCGCCATCGCAGGGAAGCAATGGACTTTTTTAAACATTTTCCGCTCCCGCCTATTCTCCTTCTCCCTAAACACGATTGCCGCAGCCCACAGTACTCTGCAATATCGCTTTGACTTGCTTTATACTTGGCGCCTACATCGGGCGTGGCCGCCTTCAATGCAAGAGAGAGTCCAATCCAATGATAAATATCAAGCAATTTATCCGTTCCATGATCGTCGACCCGATCAATTTAAGCCTTAAGGGCAAACTTCTTGCCATTGTTGCCGGTTTCAGCGCTATTTTAGTAATGGCCTTAGCCGCGCAACAACTAAACCTCGATACCGCTTATCCGGTTATTGTCGCGTCCATGGGCGCTTCGGCGGTTATTTTGTTCATTATTCCGCACAGTCCCTTAGCCCAGCCTTGGCCGTTTTTCGGCGGACAATTGATCTCAGCGATGATCGGCGTGACTTGCGCACACTGGATTGGCGATATTGCAATAGCCTCGGCATGCGCCGTCGGCGGCAGTATTCTGCTGATGCTGTTACTGCGCTGCCTGCATCCTCCGGGCGCTGCGACCGCCCTTGCGCCTATTTTGTCCGGCGCTTCTGCCGGTTATGATTTTGTTTTGATGCCGGTGGCATTGAATGCGCTAATCATGCTGGCGATGGCGATCATCATTAATCGCTGGCTGTTGCGGCACGATTATCCGATAGCATCCGGTAACAAAGACGCTACGGTTAAACCGAAGCAAGCCGGCATTTCCGATCAGGATTTAAAGCTGGCTCTGGAAAATATGGATATGTTTGTCGATGTTTCGGCCGGAGACCTGCGTAAATTGCTGAGCGATGCCGAAGCGCGCAGTTTTAAACGCTTTAAGGGCGATATTACCTGCGCGGATATTATGGTCAGGGACGTACCGGCGGTTGAATACGGAACCGAAGTTGAAGACGCCTGGAACATCATGCATAAGCAAAAACTCAAAGCCATGCCGGTTATCGATAGAGCCCGGCGGGTGATCGGCATCATTACCTGGAATGACTTTTTTAAATTTATTAACCTGAGCGCTTATGAAAGTTTTCAGGACAAATTTCGGGCTTTTATCCGGCGCACACCGGATATTTCGACCGACAAGCCGGAATCAGTCGGACATATGATGACCACTTCGGTTAACGTATTGCCCGAAAGCACCCACATCGTCGATCTTATTTCGCTGATGTCGACCCAAGGCTTCCGGCAAATTCCGATCGTGAACAGCGAAAATCGCTTGGTGGGCATGGTTTACCAAGCCAACTTAATCGCCGCGCTCTATAACGAGCAGCTCAACAGCCAAACCGCATTGGCAAAAACTTGACTACACTATCGCACTCGCTTATCGGGACTGCTTGTTGATTATTAGAATTGCCTTGTTGTTATTTTTGGCCGCATTACCGGTGTTTGTCGCGGTGGAAGTGCTGGTACGGTTAGCCGTTCCGGTGCTGCCGAATGCATTAACGGCGCTGGGCTCGGCCATGCTGTTAAGCGCCTTTGCGCTGTTAATAAGTACCGGGTTATGGGGCGCGGCTAAAATCATCGTGAGTTCGGCATTGGCTTATTGCTCGGCCACACAGCGCGCGCAACGGCGGTTATGGTTTGCCCAAGCTAGGCAGGACAAGATTAAGCGCTTGTTTTACTTTAAAACAGTACAAATCAACTATATTAACGAGCTGACCCGAAAACGCCTGTTGCAACAAAATACCCGCAAGCACATTCGTGCATTAGCCAAAGCCATCGATAAAGACTTGCGGGCGATTAAAACGCAACTCCCCGAAACGAGTTATCGGCAATTGCAACAAGATAATATCCGCTACCGGAATCAGCAAAACGTTGAGGCCTTGTTACAATTGCAGCAAAAAATCGCCAGCCTTATTTAGCGTATGACTATTTCAAACACCCTTATTAAGCTGTGGTATTCGATCAAAGATGAAAACCTGAAATGGCAGTTGGACAATCAGGACGATCAAGCAAAACTCAAACAGACCCGCGTTCTAGCCGAAAAAGCCCTGGAAGCCGAGTTAAAAAAGAAAAGCGTACAGTTGGAGCATGATATTAATCTGCTAAAGACTCAACATGAAGCCGAACTGTCGATGTTTAAAACCAAGTGCAAGCAGGATGTTAAAGACTATAAACAGTATTTGGCGGCCTTGGACCAACTTAAAACTTCAATTCAGGCCAGCTATACTCACCTGCCCGAGGCGGTGGCTTTCACCATTCATCATCATGCGAAATGTTTGTTGAATAAGATGTGGGAAGCGGAGGATTTTGAACAGAAAATGCAACACGAGATGCAATTGATCCGGTTTATGACCACAGTGCATGAAGATGCGCGTTTGCATTTGGAAGGAACGACCACGGGGAATCTGCCGGAAAGAACGCTGAATTTGATTGGGGGGCAATAGGGCGTCGCTCGTTGCCAAGCTCCAGTTACTATCATTCCCACGCTCCGGCGCTCATCGTTATACACAAGTCATTGTGTGAGCTTATGGAACCCCTGCGGGGTTCAAGCTATTAGCCGGGGGTTGAGCGTAGCGACACCCCCGGATAGCGGAAACAATGATTTTTCGACCCTGGAGGGGTCGCAGTCACAGCTTTTTATCTTTAATAGTTTGAATTTATT
>SXGU01383510.1_pt1 | contig 19036 bp, 23 predicted proteins | sample 3174531 | NCBI WGS metagenome assembly SXGU01 (sample SAMN11356863, study PRJNA531348) | freshwater metagenome | isolation source: freshwater sample F1-140 | place: China: Fuxian Lake, Yuxi | collected 2017-12-25 | reverse complement strand
TACTTTTTCGTTGTATGCCATTTTCTCTCTCCTTCGTCGTTCGCCGTAATTCGTAGTCCGTAGTCCGTAGTTAGTTTTTCTTACGAAGTACGGACTACGCGCTACGATGCTATTTCAAATCAATATACTTCGCATGAACCAATCTATGTCCAAGCATATCCACCGCCGCACCACACATCTCAAGCGGTGTATAACCTAGCAATGGCTCATATTCACCATCTTCATCTTCCATATCCACGAATAGCACATCTGTATGAAGAGGTCTGAAATTGCCAATATAAAGCCTTAGTGGGCCTCGCATTTCACCATCAATTACTTCTCCAGTTGCAGTAACCATCTCCACTTTTTCCACATATGGCAAATCACCTAAACGCTTTGCCCATTCGCTAGGCAATGTCAAATATGCCGCGCCAGTGTCAACCATTGCGCTAATGTCAATGTGATGCTCTGGATGGTTAGCATTTTCCACCCGAACTTGTGTTACTATTCTACCCATTTGCTCTCTCCTTCGTCGTTCGCAGTAATTCGTATTCCGTAGCCCGTAGTTCGTATTATCACAAATTACGCTCTACGGACTACGAACTACGATATTAATGTCCCGCCCACTCAATCTTGCTTATATCAATTCCTTCTTGCACCATCTCCCACAGCGGGCTCATATCGCGCAGTTTTCCTACACTATTCTTAATCAAATTTATGGCAAAATCAACCTCTTCGTCGGTGGTGAAGCGACCAAAACCAAAACGGATGGAGGTATGCGCCATTTCTTCGTTTAAGCCCAGAGCACGAAGAACATAGCTTGGTTCAAGGCTTGCGGAAGTACACGCCGAACCGCTGGAAACCGCGAGATCCTTCAGTGCCATCAACATAGACTCGCCCTCAACATAGGCAAAGCTGGCGTTGAGATTTCCCATCCAGCGGCTATCATGATCGCCGTTTAGATATACATCCTTGATTCCGTTCAATATTTCGCGCTCAAACTTGGCAAATAAACGGCGAACATGCTCCGCATCTTTGCCCATTTCGGCTTTGGCAATTGCCGCCGCTTCACCCAAACCCACCACCAAAGGAGTAGGCAGAGTGCCAGAGCGAAAGCCCCTCTCCTGTCCACCGCCTGAAAACAGCGGCTCAAGGCGGATGCGCGGACGGCGGCGCACAAACAGCGCACCGATTCCCTTCGGCGCGTAAATTTTATGCCCTGAAATGCTCATCAGGTCTATATTCATCGCCTCCACATCCAGCAGGATTTTTCCGAAGCCCTGCGCCGCGTCTGTGTGGAAAAACACCTCGCGCTCGCGGCAGATTTTTCCGATTTCCGCCAGCGGTTGAATAACCCCTATTTCATTATTCACCGCCATCACCGAAACCAGCAGCGTGTTTGGCTTAATCGCTGCTTTTAAGGCTTCTAAATCCACCAAGCCATTTTTCTGCACAGGAAGATAAGTCACCTCAAAGCCTTCCTGCTCCAGATGGCGGCAGGAATCCAGCACGCATTTATGCTCGGTAACAGGCGTAATTATATGATTTTTCTTGTCTTTATAAAAACGAGCCACGCCCTTAATGGCGATATTATTTGATTCCGTTGCGCCCGAGGTGAACACGATTTCCTTTTCATTCGCGCCAATCAGAGCCGCCACCTGCTCGCGGGCGAGATCGCACGCAGCCTCCGCCTCCCAACCATAAGCATGGCTGCGCGAGTGCGGATTGCCGAACTTTTCGGTAAAATAAGGCAGAATTTTCTCCAGAACGCGAGGGTCAACGGGCGTTGTCGCCTGATAGTCTAAATAAATCGGTTTTTTCATTTTTCTTCTCTGTGTTATGCTTATAGGCAATGCTATACATCATTCATATAGCATATCCTAGTAAATTTATCAACTATATTTAGACTTCCTCATAAACTCATTTTAACAAAAAAGCGCGACGCAATGAAAGCCGAGCGAAATGAGGTTATTCTGTATAACTGACATGAGCGAGGAAGGTTCATTGCAAGCAGATTTGAAGTTAAAATGAGTTTATGAGGAAGTCTATTATAAAAACTCCACCTTACCAGTATGCAGGTTCAAGACAGCACCGAAAATCTCAATTTTTTCTTGATTCACCAGCCCTTCAATCAAGCGGCTGGAGTGAGCTAGTTGACTGACTGAGGCGAGGACATTTGCTTCCACGGCGCGTTCCATCTTTTCAGCACAATCCGCCCCTTTTATTTTTGAAATTGGCAAAATATGCGGCTTGATGCGGCTCACTATGTCAAAAATATTGGACGAGGCGATCGCCTGTGAGTCCTCAATATAATCCAAAGTGGCTTTAACCGCGCCGCACTCGGTATGCCCCATCACCACTACTATATTCGTTCCAAAGGTGCTAACCGCGAATTCCACACTGCCAACCAGCGATGGCGCAACGACATTTCCCGCCACGCGAATAACGAATAAATCGCCAATATCTTGGTCAAAAATCATCTCCACAGGCGCACGCGAATCCGAGCAACAAAGAATAATCGCCTTTGGCAACTGCCCAGTTTTAGCAAAATCCTTTAGTTTTTTCAGTGAGGCATTGGGCGACTGGATGGACTCACCCGCCAGAAAACGCTTGTTTCCTGCGATTAAATCCTGCAAAATTTGCTTTGGAGTTCTTGCGGCAGTTTTTTCTTTTCCCATTTTTTCTCCTTTTTTATTAATTCCTAATTTCCAACAAACTACACTTACTATGTCAAATAATCCACCACAAATAGCTGTCCCAATAACCGTTGCTTATGGCGATGGCGTTGGCAGCGAAATTATGGAAGCCACTCTGCTTGTGCTGCGGGAGGCGGGCGCACAGCTTGCCATTGAGACGATTGAAATCGGCGAGCGCATCTATAATATGGGCGCGGTTTATGGCATTCTGCCGTCCGCTTGGGAAGTCTTACGCCGCACAAAAATCCTCCTGAAAGCCCCCATAATTATTCCAAAAATTCCCGTTTTGGAGATGGAAAAAGAATATCAGCATGTGGACGCAGCGATTTATGAGAAATTCGGGCTTTCAGAAGGCGATAAAACGACTTCCGACTTGGCAATCGCCACCATAAACGAAAATTTTGCCATGTTTGAGCCAGCGCATGACGCAATGCCCGAATTCGCAGGTAAAAATCGCGCCAGCCCAGTTGCCATGCTGCAAGCGGCAACTCTCATGCTGCACCATATCGGACAGGTGGAAACCGCTCAAAGGATAGACCGAACATTACGGCGCGTAACGCAAGAAGATATGGGTACACGCGAATTCGCCGAACAATTGGCGGATGTTATGTGGACAACTTAATTGCACTGCATTATACTCTTCTCATTTCAAGCTGCGGCGTTGTTAGCCGTCGCCTCGTGTACAAAAGTGTACACTTCGCCTAGGCTGCCTAGCCGCAGCTTGAAATGCTTTGAGTATATAATCACAAAATTATTAGCCAAAATTTGAGGAAAAAACATGCAATCACAAGATAATCATTTGCTAGAAACCATCAAAAGCATTTTTGTGCCGATTCACCCTGCTGGTTATCCGTTTATTGCCGCTTTCGCCCTTGTGTCGCTGGTGCTGGCGTTGCTGTCACAATTTTTTGGTTGGATTGGCTTAATCGCCACCATCTGGTGTGTATATTTTTTCCGCAGCCCAAGGCGCGTCAGCCCCATCCGCGAGGGGTTAATTGTAAGCCCTGCTGACGGCGTTGTGCAAAGCATAACCAAAGTTGTTCCGCCAGCGGAATTAGAATTAGGTGACGCTGAGCGCACGCGCATCAGCATTTTCCTTAATGTTTTTGATGTGCATGTGAACCGCATACCGATTACAGGCAGCATCAGCAAGCTGCATTATAAGGCGGGCAAATTCTTCAACGCCTCACTTGATAAAGCTAGCGAGGAAAACGAGCAAAACCTGATTAAAATTACCACCCCTGAAAATGTTGAAATTGGTGTAGTGCAGATTGCTGGGCTGGTGGCACGGCGGATTTTGTGGGATATAAATGCAGGGCAACCTGTGAAAACTGGCGAAATATTTGGGATTATCCGCTTCGGCAGCCGCGTTGATGTCTATCTGCCGCCTGAAATCTCCACAATGGTTATGGTTGGGCAGCGGGCAGTTGGCGGCGAAACTGTGCTGGCTGACCTGAATAACGCAGAACCAAGCCGCGTTGGCACAAAACATTAGCCAAGCACTAGGCATTATGCAACAAAATCGTCGTCGTGATGAACAAATCAGAGACCGCCACCGCCGCCGACTAAAGCGTGGTGAGCAGCCTTTGTCGCGTTTATTTCCCAATATGATTACTATTTCTGGCTTGTGTTGCGGCTTGTCGGCAATTCGTTTTGCCATGCTCGGACGCTTTGAAATCGCGGTTGCCTTTATCATCGCCGCCGCCATAATTGACGGTATGGACGGGCGCGTGGCGCGGATGCTGGGCGCAACCAGCAATTTCGGCGCACAGCTTGATTCGCTGTCGGATTTTGTGTGTTTCGGCGTGTCGCCCGTCCTCGTGCTATATATGTGGCAATTGCAGGAAGTAAAAGGCATTGGCTGGGCGGTGGTGCTGTTTTTTTCGGTATGCACGGCTCTGCGCCTTGCCCGTTTCAACACCGCGCTGTTTGACGAAAATATTAAGGACTGGGAAAAACAATTTTTTACAGGAATTCCCTCGCCAGCGGGCGGAATTTTATGTTTGCTGCCGCTGATTATCAGCCTGCAAAGCGAGCCAGCATTTCGCTTGCCAGCGTGGGTTAGCATCATTCATGTGTTGGTGGTGGGAACGCTGATGGCAAGCCGCATCCGCACTTTTTCTGGAAAAAATATCCGCATCAAGCATGAATGGATTCCGCATTTTATGATTGCTTGCAGTTTCCTTCTTGTCCTCTTCGTCATCGAACCATGGGGCTTTCTCTCTGCCATAAGCCTGATATATCTTGGCTCAATTTTTTTCAGTGTACGAAAATATAAGCGGTTACAGGCGAATGGCTGACGGCAGCAATAAACCATTATCTATCGTTTTCATGGGAACGCCTGCCTTTGCCCTGCCCGCACTTTCGGCATTGGTAGCGAGCCAGCATAAAATTATTGCCGTTTATACGCAACCGCCACGACCAGCAGGGCGCGGACAAAAGGAAACCCCATCGCCAGTACATGAACTTGCAATCGCCAACAAAATCCCCGTTTATACGCCAGTCAGCCTTAAAAGCGCGGAAGAACAAGAAAAATTCGCGGCGCACAAGGCGGATATTGCTGTGGTGGTGGCGTATGGTTTGTTGCTGCCGAAACCAATTTTAGAGGCTTTCCCACTTGGCTGCGTGAATATTCACCCATCCGCCCTGCCCCGCTGGCGTGGTGCTGCACCAATTCAGCGAACGATTATGGCGGGTGACACACAAACCCAAATCATCATCATGCAGATGGACGAAGGTCTGGACACGGGCGATATTTTAATGGCGGAAGATTTTGCCATTCCACACGGCACAAATGCTGGTGAATTGCATGATATACTCGCTGAAAAATCCGCTAGCCTACTGCTTAAAACCTTGAGCAATATCCGCGAGATAAAACCGCAAAAACAATCCAAAATCGGCGTGACTTACGCCAAAAAAATCAGCAAAGACGATGCAAAAATTGATTGGCAAAAACCCGCGCAGGAAATTTATCAGCAAATACTAGGTCTATCGCCCGCCCAAGGCGCATTTTTTATATATAATGATGAGGTGATAAAAATTTTTGCGGCGGCAATTGAGACTTGTCACCCCGCACTTGTTGCGGGGTCTGGGGAGACAAACTCCGCCAGTAGCTTTATTACCAGACCCCGTTATAAAAACTGGGTGACAATAAACGGAACAATAATCGACGAAAAACTAGCGATAGTTTGCGGCGATGGTAAAATCCTTCGCCCAATCGTCCTCCAACGCCCAAATAAAAAGCGCATGACCGCCGAAGAGTTCCTCCGCGGGTTTAACATTCCAACTGGCACAAAGCTAGGGTAACAGATGACGCGCTATAAACTAACCCTTGAATATGACGGTCGACCATACTCTGGCTGGCAGCGGCAAAATGATATGCCCAGCGTGCAGGAAGCCTTGATGAACGCAGTTTTTTTGTTCAGCGGGCAGCGCGTGGATGTGGTTGGGGCGGGGAGAACGGACGCAAAAGTTCACGCCACAGCGCAAGCCGCACATATTGATATTGCTATGGATACTGAGGGGTTCAAGGTGATGCAGGGCATTAATTACTACCTGTTCAACCCGCCAGCCGATAGCACATATCCCGAAAACCGCATCGCTATCCTTGACGCGCAAAAAGTCCCCAATGATTTTCACGCTCGTTTTTCGGCAAAACGGCGGCATTATTTATATCGCATCGTCAACCGCCGCCCGCGCCTTGGGCTGGAAGCTGGACGGGCGTGGCATGTAATTGAGGATTTAGACGAAAAATTGATGCAAGAAGCCGCGAATATACTCGTCGGACATCATGATTTTACCAGCTTCCGCGATACGCGCTGCCAATCAAAATCCGCCGAAAAAACACTGGAATTATTCACCGTAACTCGCCGCGGTGGCGAGCTGCATATCTGCGCCTCGGCTCGTTCATTCCTCCACCACCAAGTTCGCAATATGGTCGGCACACTCGCCCTCGTCGGCAAAGGGAAATGGCGGGTGGATGATGTAAAAAAAGCCCTAGACGCAAAGGACAGAAGCGCGGGCGGCCCCACCTGCCCACCTGATGGATTGTATTTAACGGGGGTGGATTATTAAGCTGGGCGATGATTGGAGTTTTCCTGCGTTGCTTTATGGAATGGGGATTAGGAAAAATAAAAACCCCAAAACCCGTAAGGGAATTGGGGGTAAAAGCGGTAAATTCTATGGTCTTTGGTAAAATTCAACAATCCATAGTATTTTTGCAACTTCGGCGATGAGTTCACTAGGTACTTCTTTAATTCTCTCCAATTTTTCTATGAGTTCTATATTTTCTTGGTTTTTGCTCACTACATGGTAAGCTAGTTAGCTGGCACTGCCTGAGGATTTTCTGCGTTTTGGTGCGGGTTTTAGCTCTGGGTTATCACGTTGCATATAGCACTCAAAGCGTGCGCCTTTGCCCGCATCGGAAATCAGCACCACCCGCCCGCCATGCAGCTCTATAAAGCTTTTAACGATAGATAGCCCAAGCCCTGTTCCTGTGCGTTTGCCAGATTTGCTGCGGGCGGCTTCTTGATTATGTCCTTTATAGAATTTGCTGAACACCATTTCCTGTTCTTCCAGCGGAATACCTTGCCCGTCGTCCTCTACCCAGAGCATAAGCTCGCTATTTTCAACTTCTTTCGCGCCAAACTTAATAGTTCCGCCCGCATCGGAATATTTAATAGCGTTGGACAACAGGTTAAACAGAATTTGCTTGATGCGCGTTTCATCGCCAGTCATTTTTCCGATTTTAGATAGGCATTCAAATTTGATGGCGATTTCATGCTCTTTGCTTCGCTCGGAAATCAACGACAGAACGGTTTTCATCATTGCATAAATATCAAAGCGGGAAACTTCAAGGCGCATATAGCCCGCCTCAATGCTCGCAAGGTCAAGAATATCATTGATAAGATGGGTAAGGTGCTGCGATGATTGGTTGATTCCATCCACATATTCGCGCTGTTTTTCCGATAGCGTTCCGAAATATTCCTGCGACAACATTTCCGAAAAACCGCTGATGGAAGTAAGCGGTGAACGCAGCTCATATGACACATTGGCTAGGAATTCGCTCTTTAATTTATCGGCTTCTTGCAGCGCGTCATTGCGTTCACGAAGGCTGCGCTCAACCAAAGTTGAGTCGGTAATATCAAGATAGGTAATAAGCGTCGCGCCATCAGGCAGCGGGACTTTGCGCCAGTCAATCACCTTGCCATCACTTCGTTCAATGCGTTGCGAACGAAAATCGCGGGTTTGCAGTTGCTCTATATGCTGCGAGCGAAAATTCTCCCAGTCATCAGGCGAAAACAGCCCCTTGCATTTTTCCACAATATCACGGATATGCGGCTCGGCATGGGCGAATTCCTGTTCCAGCCGCCACATCAGCAAATATCCCGGATTACTAAGTTTCAGTCGCCCGTCCTCGCCAAACACGGCAACGCCCTCATGCAGATTGTCCAAAGTTTCGCGCTGCACGGCAATCAGCGTATTATATGAGCGTTCAAAGGCGAGGCGATCGGTCACATCCTCATAAGCAAATAAAATTCCGCCAAGGGCGTGCGGAATGGCAATAACGCGCAGAGCCTTGCCGTCAGGAAGGTAGAAAAATTCCTCCCTCGGCTCAAGCAAATCGGTGAATAGCCGTATTTGTTGCTGCTTGAAAAGCTGAAAATTAGCCTGTTCGGGAAGGCGGCGTTTTTCGCGCAAGACCTCCAGAATTTCGCCGTAAGTTGGCTGTGTATCCAGCCAGATTTCATCAAATTTCCACAGGCGCACAAAGGCATTATTGAAGCTTTTAAGACGCATATCCGCGCCATAAATCGCCATCGCGCTCGCCGAGCTTTCCAGCAAGTCATCCTGCGCCGAAACATGGCGAGTGATGTCCTCTTTCAGCTTATCAATTTCGCTGCGGTCAATGGCAAAGCCAGCGAGCATTTTTTCTTCAATTACTGGGAATTCCGAAATTTCATATAGCTTGCGCTCGCCGCCAACCACGACATGGCGCATTTCGCTAACGGGTTTCGCGCTGCTATATGCCGTTTGTGCCATCAGGCGAACGCGCTTGTCCAGCTCAGGTATCGCGCTGGTTTCCGCGCTATCCAGCAAGTCTTCAATCGCTTCGCCATACGCAAGATTATAAAAACGAATATCCAGATTTTCACCGCGTTGCCAAATAGGATAGGGCGACATATTGATTAGCGTGGAGATATTTTTTAGTTCCAACTTTAATTTTTCATTTTCATGCGCGAGTTTAACCTCGCGCTCGTTTGGCGTATCATTTGCCGCAGACGCGCTGAAAATAGACTTAATTACGGATACGAAACGATTCACAAGCTACCATGAAAAAATGTTATTTCATTTATAGCTAAAGCAATTTTTTTTTCATGTCATGCGTAAAAATATTTTTTATTCATGAAGCTAATAATACTTGTCATACCGCCGCAGGGCGGTATCCATGCCATGCAATTGGCTTTGTCTTTTGCTGTTAGGCATAGATACCGCCCTGCGGCGGTATGACAGAGTGAAAAATATGGCTCAAACCCGTCCACGATTTATCATCTGCTCCACGGTGCGGATGTTTTGCAGGCTGGTGGTGCAAGTGCCGCGAATACATTCAATAAGCTGTAGTGATTGCGCGTTGTGCGAAAACTGCCCACTACGGCTTAAGCGTTCCACCTCATCATTCAACACTTTTATATTAGCGAGCAAGGCTTCTAATATCTCGGTCAATTTTTGGTTCATATAGTCCCGTGTTTTGCTGCTTTACATGTGGGCAATTTTGTAATAATAACACTGAATTGAGATAATTTCAACAAGAATTTTGCTTTAACGCTATAAACTCAACTGCCTATTGTGCAAAATAAGTCTACATAAAGAGGAATGGACATCATGCACCTCAAAAAATTACTTGCCAAACACGGCATTTCGCAGACGGAACTCGCAGCAATTCTGGGGCGGGATAAGTCTGTTATTACCAATTTATTCCAAGGCAAACGCCAGCTAAAGGCAGACGAGGCGGCGAGCATCGCCGAGCATCTGGGCGTTACTGTCGCGCAGGTTATGGGCTTGAAGGAGCAAGCGGCGCAGGGTTTTAGCGAGCCTTCGGTGCTGATACCCTTCCAACATCCGCCAGTTGCCAGTAAAAAAACCAAGGGCGTGGTGCAAAAGGGCGGTAAATTTTTTCTGGAAACGGAAAATGCTGGCTATACTGACAAGGTTTATGCTCTGGAAATGCGCGATAACAGCATGAATTTGGCGGGCATCCTTGCGGGTGACATTTTGATTTCCGAGTTGGATCAGCCATATAAAAATGGTCAGGTGGTGGTAGCGCAACATTACCAGAAAAATGGCGCGGTGACTATCGTTCGCAGCTTTTCTCCGCCGTTTTTAATCGCGCATTCAACATCACAGGAATTTGTGCCTTTGCAGCTTGAAAATGATGATATTCGCGTGGTTTCTCCTGTTCTCAAGCTCATACGCGAATTTTAATTAGGTGTAGCTTAATGAAAATAACGATACTTGGTTGTGGCAGCTCCCTCGGCGTGCCTGTAATTGGCTGTGGATGTGCTGTTTGCAATTCGCCAAACCCTAGAAACAGGCGGACTAGGGTTTCTATTGCTATTGAAGTTGCTGGGCTTGTGTTTGTTATTGATACCTCGCCAGACTTCCGCCAACAGATATTGCGGGAAAAAATAAGTAAAATTGACGCGGTTTTATATACGCATGATCACGCCGATCATACGCATGGTCTTGATGATTTGCGCCCATTCAATTTTATTCAAGATGGTGAAATTCAAATTTATGGCAATGCAGAGGTTATAAATTCTCTGAAACAGCGGTTTTTTTATGGTTTTTTGCCGCGACCAGCCAAGGATGCGATGTTCCGCCCGAGCCTTATGGCAAATATTATTCCAGATGGTCAGGTGGTAGAATTTATGATCGGAGGCGTAAAATTAATTGCCTTCGAACAACAACACGGAAAAGCAAAAACCACTGGCTATCGTATCGGCAATTTTGCCTATTCAACGGATGTTAATGGCTTGTCAGAGGCGGCTTTTAAGGCATTGGATGGGGTGGAATATTGGGTGGTGGATTGTTTGCGCTATGAGCCATCATATAGCCATGCGCATTTAGAGCAAACGCTGGAATGGGTGCGGTGCGTGCGTCCTAAACAGGCGATTCTAACCCACATGGGGCATGAGTTTGATTATGACAAGCTGAGCGCGGAGCTGCCCGCAGGCGTGGTTGCTGGCTATGACGGGCTGGTGATTAATTGCGATGGCTAGCGAGGATATTCATAGACCGCTGGCTTGCCCCAAAAAGTCCCTGTTTTATTAGGCTCGTTTGATTTTGCCTGTTCTTCAGTCTGCATAGCATCTTTGGTAGCGGATGGCTTGTCTTCCACATCACTATTCACAAAGCCAAACTCGAAATTATCATCTTGGTTTTTGCCATCGTTTGATTTTTTGTTTTTAGTCGTTTTTTTCTCGGATATATAGCTCGCATAATAGCGGTTATTTTCCTCGGCTTGCTCCGCGCTCATATCACGCAGATTAATTTCTTTTGCTTTTGAGAGCTTTCCAGAAACGCCGTAAGCGAAGGCGAGATTATGGCGGATTTTCTGGTTGTCTGGAAAATCTTCGCTGAGTTTGGAGAGGATTTTTATTGCCCGTTCTGGCTGGTTATTTAAGATGAACGACATAGCGAGATTATTCTTAACCACCGCGGAATCAGGCGAGATTGACAGGGCGGTTTTATATAAATCCTGCGCGGCAAGGTGGTTGCCCGCATGGTCAAACGCAACAGCCTTGCCATTATAAGCCATGAAATTTTGCGGATTAATCTCAATCAATTGGTCAAACACCGCGATTGCATCTTCGGCTTTTCCGCTTTCGACTAGAGCTTTGCCATTTTCGCGGAGTAATGTTTCTTCCACGCGGATTTTTTCTCCATCAATATTTTTCGTGGCATTGTCAGTTTCGGTAGTGCAAGCAACGCAGAAAAGAAGGCTAGCACCAACCAACAACCAGAACTTATGTGCGGAGATTTTTTTCATGTGCTAAAAATACTTGTTTATTTGCAAATTCGCAATGATAAATATAGAATAGGAAATGATTTTAACATTACAAAAAGCAAAATGAAAATAGTTAGTTGGAATGTGAATTCCGTCCGCATCCGCCTGCTACATCTGCAAAGGCTTATCGCGCTGGAAAATCCTGATGTAATTTGTTTGCAGGAAACCAAGGTGGAGGATGTCTCATTTCCGCTGGCTGATTTGCAATCTCTTGGCTTCCCACATATCGCGTTTTCAGGGCAGAAAAGCTATAATGGCGTGGCGATTTTATCCAAAATTCCCTTTTCCAATATGCAAACTATGGCTATTGCTGGTGCGCCTGATAAACGCCATATTTCCGTTGAGCTTACTGATGGTGTTTCCTTGCATAATTTTTATGTACCAGCTGGTGGCGATATTCCTGACCCTGCGCTAAATCCAGCTTATGACTATAAGTTGCGCTTTGTGGAGGAAATGACACAGTGGTCGCAAACCATCAAAAAAACAAAGAAACAAGCTATTATTCTTGGTGATTTCAATATCGCGCCGCTGGAACATGATGTATGGTCGCACAAGCAGCTTAAAAATGTTGTAAGCCATACTGAGCCAGAGATTTTGCGGTTGAATGCTTTACAAAAATCTTATGACTGGTGCGATGTGGCGCGGCATTTTGTGGATAGTAGCGAAAAACTCTATAGCTGGTGGAGCTATCGTAACCGCGACTGGCGCAAGTCTGACCGCGGTCGGCGGCTGGATCATATCTGGGTAACGCCTGATCTTGCACCCGCCCTTAAGAATTTTTCTATACTTAAAGATTTACGCGATTTTCCCTCGCCATCTGACCATGTACCTGTGATAATGGAGATTAAATTATGAATGACAAAATAAACGAAATGCTGGCACAAGAAATTTTGGCAAAAATAAAATTTGACGAGCGCGGTTTAGTACCCGCCATCGCGCAGGATTTTGTGACGGGCGAGGTTCTTATGATGGCGTGGATGAATTCGCAGTCACTAACGCAAACTATCGCCACTGGTCGGGTGACATATTTCTCGCGCTCGCGCAATTCCCTGTGGCGTAAGGGGGATAGCTCTGGCCATACACAAAGCTTAAAAGAGTTTTTTATTGATTGTGATGGTGACACTGTTTTGTTGAAGGTGGAGCAAGTAGGCGCGGCTTGTCACACTGGTGAAAGAAGTTGTTTTTTTACGAAGGTTGTATAATGGCACATATTATTTACGGAAAACACGCCGCGCTTGCAGCTCTTGCCAACCCGATGCGTAAAATAAAGCGGGTGATGGTGACGAAGAACACGCGCGATGAACTTGGTGAAAAAACATTTTCCAAGATTAAAAATATTCAAATTATTGATGGTAAAAAGCTGGATGATATGTTGCCGAGGGAGGCGGTGCATCAAGGTGTTGCGCTGGAGTGTGACGCGCTTACGCAGCCAAGCCTACAAGATTTTTTGGCAGAAAGCAGCAATAAACCATTGCTGGTTTTAGACCAAGTTTCTGACCCGCATAATGTTGGGGCGATTTTGCGCTCAGCTGCGGCTTTTGACGCTGGTGCGGTGATAGTGACCGACCGCAATGCGCCGCAGGAAAGCGGCGTGATGGCAAAGGCGGCGAGTGGTGCGTTGGAGATTATGCCGCTGATTTCGGTCGGCAATTTGGCGCAGGCGATTGAGCATCTGAAAAAAGCGGATTATTGGGTTTATGGGCTAGATGGCGAAGCCAAACAAACCATTGCCGAAGCTAAACTTAGTGGCAAAATCGCCCTGATTCTCGGTGCGGAAGGGCGTGGGCTTCGCAGATTAACCGCCGAACGCTGCGACGGATTAATCCGCCTTCCTATCTCGCCAAAAATGGAAAGCCTGAATGTTTCCAACGCTGCCGCCGTCGCGCTTTATGAGCTTTATAGGAAGTAAATATTAGTTCAATTTGGTCTGCGAAATTGTTCTGGGCTGTCCAGCGAAAATGCGGGTATGGGAACAACAAAGCGTTGTAAAAGCTCGTTTTCCATTTCATAAGTCCCTGCCATAATTCCTGAGGATGTTCGCAGTGCCGCGCCGCTGGTATATTGAAAACTATCGCCAGATTGCAAGACGGGTTGCTCGCCAACTACGCCAGCACCGCGCACTTCCTGCACTGCGCCTATCGCGTCGGTGATACGCCAATAGCGGCTGACTAGCTGCACGGTTTCCTCGCCGAGATTATCAATACGCACAGTATATGCCCACACAAAGTGATGCTCCTTCGGGTCTGACTGTTCCTCCAGATAAAACGGCGTTACCGTGATACGAATGTTGTTTGTGGTTTGGCTATACATATTACTCAGGTCTATTGCTAGGTTTTAAGCAAGCTAAAAAATTCTTGGCGTGTGCGCGGGTCGCTGCGGAAAGTGCCAAGCAGCTTGCTGGTTTGCATTATCGTTCCGTTTTTATGCACACCGCGAGTTGTCATGCACATGTGCGTTGCCTCCACCACCACCGCCACGCCTTTTGGCTGTAGAATATCATTCAGCGTGTTGGCAATTTGTGAAGTGAATTTTTCCTGAATTTGTAATCGGTTAGCGTAAATATCCACCAGCCGCGCTAATTTGCTGATGCCAACCACTTTACATGATGGGATATAGGCAACATGCGCCTTGCCAGTGAAGGGAACCATGTGATGCTCGCAGTGCGAGGAGAAATTTATATCACGCAAAACCACCATCTCATCATAGCCGTCAACTTCCTTAAAAGTGCGGCTGAGGATTTCATGTGGGTCAGTTTCATAACCCTTGAAAAACTCTTGATAAGACTTAACCACGCGCTTTGGAGTGTCGAGCAGTCCTTCCCGCGTTGGGTCATCCCCTGCCCAGCGAATAAGGGTGCGCACTGCTTCTTCTGCCTGTTCGCGGGTTGGGGCTTGGGTGGTGGTTGAGGTTTTTGACATATATATCCTATCCAAATTTATGGGAAGAACCTAGCGAAATAATATATAAATTGCAATATGTTGTTTTTATTTTTAGGGGATGATTTCTTGAATACACCAAAAATTAATCTTTCCTGCGTATGATAGCCACATTCACACTAACCAAAATATGGATTTAGGATGCACAGCCAGCCCGCGACTATACAAAAAATACATGATTATTCTCCTTTTGGGGTGATTGCCCATTTGCTTGCCGATAATAACATCAATGACATTCTTATTAATGGCTATAATGAGGTTTTTATTGAGCGCAATGGCGTTTTGGAAAAAACGCATATAGCATTCGAAAATGAAGCGGCGGTGTTAGATCTCGCTAAATATATAGTAAAAATCGTTGGACGCACGCTGGAGGATAACCGCCCGATGGTGGATGCCCGCCTTGCTGATGGTAGCCGTGTGAATATCATCGCGCCGCCGCTGGCAGTGGACGGAACGACGATTTCTATCCGTAAATTTTCTAGCAAAAAATTATCTTTGGACGACATGGTGGCGCATGGAAATATGTCGGAGGCGATGGCGGAATTCCTTAAAATCGCTGCCCGCGCCCGCATGAATATCATTATTTCTGGCGGTACAGGCTCTGGAAAAACCACGCTACTTAACGCGATTTCCAACAATATCGGGGATTGGGAACGGGTTGTAACTATCGAGGATGCCGCCGAATTGCAGCTACAACTACAGCATGTTGTGCGTTTGGAGTCCCAGCCACCGCTTTTTGGGCATGAACAGAAGGAAGAAGTGACGATCCGTGATTTGGTGAAGAATGCTCTGCGGATGCGCCCTGACCGCATTATCGTGGGCGAGGTGCGAGGGCCAGAGGCTTTTGACATGTTGCAGGCGATGAACACTGGGCATGAAGGCTCGCTCACCACTATCCACGCCAACCACCCTCGTGACGCGCTCACCCGACTTGATAATATTGTCAGTATGGCGAATGTGAATTCATCGCTGCGGGCGGTACGCACACAGGTTGCTTCGGCGATTCATCTTATCGTGCAAATCAGCCGCCAGCGTGATGGAAAGCGCATCGTCAGCTTCATTTCCGAAATTGCGGGAATGGAAGGCGAGATGATAACCATGAACGAATTATTCAACGCACATAGAATTGGCGATGATAGCAGCAAAGAAACCAAATTTCAGTTCAAATGGACTGGTGTTATGCCGCGCTGCCTACGCCGTGTGGCGTATTACGGCGAAACTGATAAGCTCGCCAAGGCACTTGGTGTGAAAATACCGAAAGTCTAAGCTAGACTTCCTCCTAAACCCATTTTAACTTCAAATCTGCTTGCAATGAACCTTCCTCGCTCATGTCAGTTATGTAGAATAACCTCACTGCGCTCGGCATTCATTGCTTCGCGCTTTTTTGTTAAAATGAGTTTCTGAGGAAGTCTATATTATGAACCTTCTTACCACCCGCCGTTTCCTGCCATTATTTATCACTCAGTTTTTGGGTGCGCTAAACGATAATTTGTTCAAAAACGCGCTGGTGATGCTCGTCACTTTCAAGCTCGCACCTGCCACTGGTGAAAACGCGCAAGCCTTGGTGACGATGGCTGCCGCGCTGTTTATTCTGCCGTATTTTTTATTCTCGGCAACTGCGGGGCAGGTGGCGGATATGTTTGATAGAGCTGCTGTGGCGCGGGTAACGAAAATTGTGGAAATAATTGTGGTGGGCGTGGGCGCGGCGGGATTTTACTTAAACAACCCATATTTCCTGTTGTTTGTGTTGTTTTGCCTTGGTGTGCAGGCGACCTTTTTTGGCCCAGTGAAATATGCGTTATTGCCACAGCATTTGCGCGATGATGAGCTGCTGGCGGGCAATGGCTATATTGAGGCGGGAACATTCTTGGCGATTTTGCTGGGGACAATTGCGGGCGGCTTGCTTATTTTGCAGCCAGCTGGCGAGACGCTGATTTCGGCGGCGATGCTAGCAGTCGCGCTTGTGGGCTATATCGCCAGCCGTTTTATTCCGCCTGCGCCGTCTGCTGGGCATATCAAAAAAATCAACTGGAATATCTTCAGCGAGACTTGGAAAATTATTCAACATGACCGCAAGAATCCGCGAGTTTTCACCTGCATCATTGCGATTTCGTGGTTTTGGCTGGCTGGTGCGACATTCCTTTCGCAATTTCCCGCCTATGCCAAGGATGTTTTGCACGGCGATGAAACGGTGGTGACGCTGCTTTTGGTGTTGTTTTCATTGGGCATTGGCGCAGGGTCTATGTTGTGTAGCGCGCTGCTTAAAGGACAAATAAAAAGCACATTCGTGCCGTATGCTGCGCTGGGGCTAGCGATTACAGCGGGGGATGTGTATTTTGCGAGCAATCTGCCGCCATATACGGGTGAAAATTTGCTCACCGCCTTTCAATTTATGGCAATGCCGCAGCATTTCCGCGTGATGTTTGATTTATTCGCCTTCGCGCTGTGCGGCGGCGTGTTTATCGTTCCGCTATACGCCATCATGCAGCATGACAGCGACCCAGAGTTCCGCGCCCGCACCATCGCCACCAATAATATCATCAACGCGCTGTTTATGGTGATTGCCGCAGTTGCTACTTTGCTGATGCTAAATGAGGGTTTTAGCGTTCCGCAAGTGTTCCTCGCCATGGCAATCGGCAACGCCGCCGTGGCGGTTTATTTGTTTGTGCGGAAGGGGTAATCTCACGGCAGTTTCATAAAGTATTACATTTAGAGGTCGTCATACCGCCGCAGGGCGGTATCCATGCCAAACAATTAGCCACAACGCTTGCAGATAGGCATGGATGCCAGCCTTCGCTGGCATGAAAACGCATTGCAAAAGCCAATTACTCCCTCTAGAAGTGGGAGTTTGATATAGAACCGCTCGAAGCGGTTTGTGTTACTTATTACCTGTTGAACAGGTTTAACTCATCTATCCTTTTGTCCTCAACCTCTTGGTTTTGAACATATTTGCGGACAACTTCCTCATTCACTCCGACTGTGCTAACAAAATAGCCTCTCGCCCAGAATTTATGACCTGCAAAATTCTTGTGCTTTCCTGCTATATTTTGTGCAATCCAGGTAGAGCTTTTTCCCTTGAGAAATCCCACTATGTTGGAAACCGAATATTTGGGCGGAATTGACACCATCATATGCACATGATCGGGCATCAAAAAACCCTCCTCTATTTTGCAGTCCTTTTGCAATGCGAGGCGGTTAAATGTATCTTTTAGCTCTTTGCGAAGCTGACCATACAAAGTTTTTCGCCGATATTTGGGCGTAAATACGATATGGTATTTACATTCCCATGTGCTATGGTTTAGATGATTTTGGTTTGACATATTCTTTTTCCTTTCTTTATGCCTCGAGCGGCAATAAATTCTGGGAGATTTTAAGAATATGTCAAACTTTGTGAGTCCTCCGCAATAGGCGGAGGTTTAGCATTGGTGACAACTAACTAATTGTATTATAAGCATTATTTTTACTATCAGCAATTTATGAAACCGCCGTGTGGGTAATCTCCTAATCGTTAAATGACCTTCTATTTGCAAACATGAAACTTTTTTAAGCAAGTTACTAAGCTGTCGCTATGTTCCCCGCAGGATCAAACCACCCTCAACCCACCCTCCCACGCGGCGACCTTCACCTCCTGCCCGTCGGTGATGCGTCCTGCTAAAATCGCGCTGGCGAGTTTGTCTTGCAATTCCTTTTGGATAACGCGTTTTAATGGGCGCGCGCCGTAGGTTGGGTCGTAGCCTTTCTCAGCGAGGTAGTCCACCGCGCTTTTGTCTAGGGCTAGGGTGATTTTGCGCTCTTCAAGGCGTTTTTTAAGCCGCGCTAGCTGAATTTCCACGATGCTTGCCATATGCTCTTTTTGCAGGCGGGCAAAGAGGATGATTTCATCCAAGCGATTGAGGAATTCTGGGCGGAAGGATTTGCGGACAATTTCCATCACCTGATTTCTGGTTTTTTCGGAAATCACTTTGTCTTTACTTTCCGCCAGAAATTCTGAACCAAGGTTAGAGGTGAGGATTATCATAGTGTTGCGGAAATCGACCGTGTGTCCCTGCCCATCAGTCAGGCGACCATCATCCAGCACTTGCAGGAGGATGTTAAACAAATAGGGATGGGCTTTTTCTACCGGAATATGTTAAAACTCAAGAAGAGAAGCATCAAAATATCCTGTCTCAAAAAGAAAATGCCGCCAATCTCGCCAACGCTTCTCCGCCAGTTACAAAGCCTAAAGACGTGGTCGTTTCTGTTGCAGAGCGCGCCAAAGCAGAAGCTGAGAAACTGATTAAAGAAGTCACGAAAAATAATCGGGTTTCTGATACCACCACGAAAGCCCAAGAAGTTTCAAAAATGATCGAAGAAATCAG
>SXGU01487417.1_pt1 | contig 19037 bp, 16 predicted proteins | sample 3174531 | NCBI WGS metagenome assembly SXGU01 (sample SAMN11356863, study PRJNA531348) | freshwater metagenome | isolation source: freshwater sample F1-140 | place: China: Fuxian Lake, Yuxi | collected 2017-12-25 | reverse complement strand
GACAAATGGATAATTTTGCCGCTGGTTGGCGTCACCTATTTGATTTTTTTAATTCTGATGCGCACCGATCAATATTCGTGGACAGACACACCTTATTATTCGATCAAAATGATCTGGCAGATCATCTTTGTTTTGTCGCCGATATTTTTGTCCTACACGATTTTTTTGGTTGATTCTCTGTTGCATAAATCCACCGAAGCGTTTCAAAATTTCGTCAAGATCGGTCTCGCCACCGCGGCGATGCTCTACTGCTTCACGGCGGCTTACACTCCGCTTTCTGCCCTTGAACACAAAAGTATCAATTGGGTCGCAGACGGTTTGAGTCAAGTTGATTTTGATCAACCCCAGCATCGAATCGTTGCCTATTACGTGCTCGACAAACAAGGTGTTTACACTGCCAATCGGGTTTTAGATGTGGTTACTGCGACGCGTCTACCGGTGCGCACATGGCTCGACGGCGGCCCAACTGCGGTCTGCAAGTTCGTGATCAAAGAGAAAGTCGATGAGATCATCACCGCTGCGGGTGGCGTCAAGTTGCTGCATCAAGCAGGATGCCCAACAACTGGTGTCACCTACATCGAGGGTCGCCAATAAAAAGCGTTCAACTCGTGGCGTAGCCCGAACCGGAGATATTCGTTGTATTTGACGTAAAAGTATTGTTGACTGACGTCGACCACTGGTTTGAGTGACCAGAGACAGTAGTATCTCGATTAGTTAAACCGCTGCTGAATAAATTCGCGAAATTAATTGCAGTCGTGTTCGAGGTGAAGGTGTTGCCATTGACCATCTGGAAACCAAGGCTGTTGGTGCGGGTATCGCCCGGCTCAATATAAGAGCTGAGATAAACGGCCGTTCCGTTGCCGGTGAATGTCGAGCTGAGAACTTGTTGGCGATTGCGCCCATTTAAACTTGCGGCTCTGCTCGTGTTTGAAGTGAAGGTGGAGTTTTCGATCTTTGTGAACCGTTCAGTGCTGATCGCGGTCGTATTCGACGTGAATGTCGAAAAGAAAATGTAGATGCGGTTGTCGTAACCAGTGTCTGTGTATGTCAAATTCGCTGGTGTATTGCCGTAATCAGAGCCGATGCCCGTGAGAAGCGAAGTAAACAGGCAGTTTGTAAATGTTGTCACCGTTTTAAACTGTTGAAACCAGGCAGTACCCAAAGAGTTGTTGAACTTGACATTGGTGATGTTAAAGGTCGTCGGGGTTGACGAATTATTGGTATTGACAATTCCACCCTGCTCATCCTTGCCCCTCGTGAAAGTCAAATCTTTGACCGTGATGGTTATTCCGTTGGTGGTGTTCGTGATCGCACGGTAAAGACCGTTTCCATCAATAGTGGTCGTGTCCCTGCCTGTTCCGTGTATTTCGACGCTTGCAGTGATCGCTGGCAGATTTGACGTAAGGGTGATGGTACCCGTGGTTGCCGACGAAATGATTATTGAGTTGATCGATGCAGAACTGTTGGCCTGACCCAGCGCATATCGCAAAGTGCCAGATGTATTTGTGTCCGCCAGGCTCGTGACCGATTCGCAATTACCTGGCGCAAGAGAAATTGTCGCAGAACTGTACGTAGTTGTACCTGTTGCGTAACCGTTGTCAGGCGCATTCGTGCCGAACTCAACCACCGACGCACGGCCTGCGCCACACCCGGTGGCGGGGCAGTCATTCCAATAATATTTTCCGCCACCCCAGTTTGTTACCGCGTAGTCTTCACCACTACCATAATCATTAGGCTCATTGCTTGCCCAGCAAGCGTAATTAAGTCCGTCACCAAGAAATGCATTGGTAAGGGAGCAAGTTCCTGAACTTGTTCCCGTCCAAAATTGTTTGCCCGCTTCGGGTGAGCCACCACTGGTATCCCACTTCCATGTGCCTTCAACCAGATCGTCAGTTGCGCCGATCCAGATATTTGAAGCGGATGCAATATTGTCGCTAATAAATTTATTTTCTGCATCCGAAGTGATTGTCGCGACATAACCTGTTTGCCCCTGATAGCTCATTGCTTTTGCGGCATCGCGGGCGCCGGTGGTTGCAGTGTTGTAATTAAGCAAATTCGTGTTCAAAAAGTAGAAATGTCCGTTCGTCGCATTAAGAACGTAACTTGCATTTTCAAGTGAGGCCGTGACTTTGATTGTCGTTGAACTTGCCGCGGCCGTCGAGCCGACATACCGCAAAGTTGCGAGCACCGCATTTACATCGGCGAGCAGACCAGTAAATACGGTCGAGGTGAAATTTGTGTTGATTGCAACGCTGTATCCAAATTTTGCTGTGACTCCCGTGTTGCTGGTTATTTGTAAATTTGCTCCCGTTGGTCCGTTGAGCAACGCGACAGAAACCAAATATGTGCTGCCAGATGCGAGTCCGCCGACCGAGATGCCGGTGATCGCTGTAGTCGCGTTCGTGTTAACGCAAACTGCGACGGGTGCGGTGGTAGTTGCGGCTGCGACCGAGATCGTCAAATTCGCCGAGGTGACAGAAGTCAGACCCGTGCTGGCAAAAGTCAGTGTGTATGTGCCAGGGTCCGCCGTGAGAGTCAAGTTCGTGAACTCTGCGTAGCCACTCGTTGTTGTCATTGAAGTTGTGCCAGTTAAAGTACCGCCTGACGCCGTGACCGTGATTGTTGTGCCCGTAGTCGTAACTAAATTACCCGAAGAGTTAACAAGTTTTATTTTCGGGTCGGTGGCAAAAGTGGTTGGAGAGTCGCCACCCACAGGTTGAGTCTCCATCGCTAGCGCGGTTGCTGTTGCGATCGTCACGGTTGATGCGTCGCTCACCGAACTTGGGCCAGTTAAGCCGAGGTTGTCGATGACGCTGTTTGCCGCGAGTCGGACAATTACAGTGCCGTCAGAGCTGCACACGACAGTAAGTGTGAATGTGATGCCGTATGAGTTTGGAATCGAAAATGTGCACGAAGTTGCTGTGCCTGTATTTGTGAACTCGCTCGATGCGAGCCCAGAGATGCGCTCGCTAAATGTGACCGTGTAAGAAAGTGTTCGCGACGATGAGGGAGTAGCAGGTGCGGTGAAACTAACGGTTGGCGCTGTGTTGGCGGCAGTAGTTGTTGTGGCGATACCTGAGATGCCAGGGGTAAACGGTGAGACAGTTGTCGTCGCCAAACGTATCCAGCGTCCACGCACTTGAGATAGCGAAAACGGCGGCTGCGAAGTTGCAAGCCTCGGGTCGTATGTGAACGACTTGCTGTAGCCAGCGGTAGTTGCACCCGTTGCCGCTGTGATTGTGCCCAATTCACCAAGTTCTCTTGCCACGATCGCACCGTAAAGATAGAGCGGATACGCCGTAGTTGCGCTTGACAAATTTGCAGCAGTCGTTCGGATGATGCCTTGACCTGCAGTTAATGATGGGGCGAGCAACAAAGCTTCGATTGTTCTTGACGCTGCACTAAAACCGATGTTGATGTTTCCTGCGGTTGAAACGATGCTCAGCATGTCGTCAACTTGCGAAGTGAGTTGCAAGCTTGAAGTGATTTCAATATCGCCCGACGCCGCGATCGTTAACTTGCCGGTCAAACTAGATGTTTGACTAATTGTTGCTGGGCCGCTGACATACAAAACACCACTGCTCGGTATCGCAGTAGATGAGCCACCATTGAGTGTGTAATTGCTACCACTGAGCACGATTGCGGCCGGGGAGATGCTCGCGGTGCTGATTGTTGCGTTGGCAATTGACGCATAATCACTTGCACTAACGACTGGCAAAGCCAACGCATCAGAACTCGCAGTCGTTAAAGCACTAACCACCTGGCTGCCGGTAGATGTGCAACTAGTTGCCACAGCAACAACCGTGCTTGCAAGAGTCTCAATTCGATATGAGACATTAGGGGAGACAGAAGTGTCTTTAGCAATAGTTGGTGTGCCGCAATATGTAAACGATTCATTACTTGTACCAAGGTGAATCGAACCTGCGATTGAGTCGCTCGTTGCAAATTTTGTGTTCGCCATCGTATTCACCCAGATCACATGATCAGAAAACAGTCGTGAACGAATCGTCGTTTGGCGCCGAGCATAAACGCAGGTGGCTTTGGCATCAGCACCACTTGCTGATCGGGCAACAACCGACGCCGATGTAATTTCTGATTCGCGACATTGTCGGGCAGTAACTTGAATCACTGCACTTGTCGCCATATCGATATCGGCAGTTGCAACACCTGCAGTCGTGAAACCGTGGGCTGCAAGACGAACCGTGAAACACGCCTGAGAGCCAAGTGTGCATGTCACGACTTGTCCATCGGTGCCGTAGCGAACCCAAACACTTGATGCTGTGCCAACATCAGTGCCAGTTGAATAACCTGGGTGTGAAGTAATCGCACTCAAACTCGCGCCAGATTTCGCCAACCGCCCGAACACTTCTTCAGATGCAGACTCAGCCAAACGCTCAACCACGGCCTGTTTTTGCATCCTTGCTTCATCGGCCAAACTACGAACCACCGTGGTTACCGCGACCAAACCAATCGCCGATGTCACCCCAAGTGCAACAACCGTGAACATCAACGCTTGGCCCGATTGTCGATCGCGCTTGAAGAGGTTTTGAATCTTCATCATCGTCCATCCCACTTTTGTTCAGACTTGAACCGCCCCGCGCCAACGGCAAACTCATACGAGACTTTTTCGTTGGTTCGATCGTTGGCCCCCATATATTTCGCGGTGAGAGTCGCGGTGAATTTGACTCTTCGCACAAGTTTTACTTGTGCACTTGTAAGTGCAGTTGAAATTGTTAGTGCCGCACCGTCCGCATCGTAATAAGTGAAGGTTGCATTTTCGGTGAGAGCGGTAATAATTTCAGACTGAGTGACGTTTCCTGTCCATGTATTTGACACGTATTCGGTGCTTCCCGACGTGGCTGTCTGCCTAGTTTTTTTGAGAATTCCATCACTGTCTAATTCAACACAAACAGTGTCTTGTGCCTTGAGCAAAACTGGGGTGCTCGGTGAACCAGTCACGGTGTCGAGTCCTTTGATCTGACCTGCAAGCACACAAACTTTTTTCGACGTGCCCGAGACGATGATTGTCTCGTCTTCTGTGAGGTGTCGACAGTTGCTGACGGCAATTGAAGAGGATGGATTAATACGGTCGATGCAACTTCCCGGGCGTGATGTACCAGAAAGCGCCACACGCAATCGATCACCGATAATGACATTTTGTTCGACATAATTGACGCGTTCGGAGATCGCCGATGTGGCTGAATTCGCCGACGAGATCACGCCCATCAATACAACTGTGAGTATTCCGGTGATCATCATCGCTACCGCGATGTCCACTAACCCGACTGAACCACGCTCACGGCGGGCAACATCAGACAATTTGAAAGATTTCATCACGGCAGTGCGCTATAGGCGATTTGTGTTGTCGCGCCATTTGTGATCGTAATGTTTGATGACCCACCGAATGATGCATCAAGTTTCGCGGCTTTATAAGATCCGGCCGGCAGGTATGCAAACCAAGCACAGCCCGAAGTTCCAGCAGTGTCACCACTAAAAATTGTTGCATAGCGTCGCAACTTATACGAAGTGTTGTTGATCGCTTGCAAATCAACTGCTTGCGCTGAAGTCATGCCTGTGACAATCAATCTTCCAAAAGTTGTCGAATAGGCTGCGGCGTCGGGTGGTACCGACTCGAATTTTGTCAACGTATATGACTTGTCGGCGGCGCTACTGTCGGCGCTGCCAAATTTCCAGGTCACGGTAGTGACTCGTTTTATTGCGTTCGGCGTCATCGTGGCAAAAGTTGCAGGTGCCGGCGTTTGCAGATTCGCACAAGTGACTGCAGAGAGACCATCGGCGCCTGGCCCTGGTAACCAACTATTTCGAATCGTTGCCGAATAGACGACATTTTTTCTGGTGACCGATGTTGAAACATCTCCGAGAATCACATTTCCAGAGGCAAGGCCGAGTGCTGTGTTGCACCGAGTCTTGGCCGCGACTATTACCGAAGAAACTTCGCCTCCGGTTTGAAGACCGCACCCATGAATGTATGCCTGTTCGCTGATTTGCTCGGCGGCAAGTCTTGCATCGATTGCATCTTTTGACAGCCGGGCTTGTGCCGACATCTCGAAGGTAATGGTCAATAAACCGACCGAGGCCAGACTCAACAATCCCATGGCGATAACAGCCTCAATCATCGCAAAACCACCTTCAAGTCGAGGTCGTCTACAATTTGAATTCTTCAAATTAGGTACCTGCCGACCAACTGAAGTTGGTGACAACCGTGATTATCGCCCCGAGTGCAAGTGCGGGCCCGAGAGGTATTGAAACCTTTCGAATCCGTCGTTGCGAAATACCGGTGATCACGGCCCATACGACGGCAATTACCGCCGCAATCAAATAGGCGCCGAATGCCGCACCCCACCCCAACCAGCCAAGCGGAAACCAAACGACCGGGGCGAACTTCACGTCTCCTTCGCCCAACCCGCCACGCGAGACAAAATAAAAAATCAATGCAACCAAGATTGCGATCGTCGCCACGATGGATGCGCGCCTGAAGTTTTGCCACGAGTCGTTCATCAGCGCGTCGATACCAAATCCAATAAGTTCGAAAATCGCGATGAGGATTATCGCCCCGTTCAAGAGGCGATGCGTGACTGCATCAATTGCTGCCGTTAGGGCCAAACCAATGCATGAGAGGGCAAGAACGATCGAAACGACTGAAGCCCCGTGCTGGTTGATGACACTCGCGGCGATCAGGCACGACGCCAATTCGATCAGCGGATATTTGATTGAGATGGGTTGACGGCAATGGCGACATCGCCCCCGCAACAAGATCCATGAAACAATCGGGACCAGTTCAATTGGAGCCAGGGTTTTTTCGCACGACGGACAACGCGACCGCCCGCCGACGAAGTTTTCGTTGCGTGGCAGGCGATGAATCACCGCTGACGAAAAACTTCCGAGCATCAATCCGGTCGCGCCCATAAACACGGTGAGCAGTCGACGGTCGTAAGTGGCAACGGCATCTTCGGCAAGTCTTCTTAACACACATCCCTTCTTTTAGAGCAGATTTTAGACTGATTTTCGTGGTCTAAACGTTGATCAGACGACAACTCCAAAGAATTGAACTAACTAAACTCGGGCTATGAGTCTTAATCGATTGCTCGGTGTCGGAGAGCCCGAACCCGGAAATGGCAGATCGCAGGAGAGAAATCCGAACTTTGCCGATAACCGGTTGATTGTTCTCGGAACCAACTCGAAACTGGTCGATGAACTCAAAGAATTGCGAGCGAATCGCTCCGAAGAATCTGTTCTGATCGACTGGTCTCCGCAGTCGGGGGCGATAAAAAATCTTGTCGAAAAGATTTCGATGATGCAACCTGTTGAAGTGGTCGACATGGTCATCGTCAACTCGTGTGTGCCCGACGAGATCACGTCAGAGCGCGAAATGCGCAAATTATTTTCTGAAATTCGAATCTCGATGAAGGCGATCGCGGGTAGAGGTGTTGCCGAAAAATGCTTCAGATGGTGGATGTGCGTCGAACTTGACGGTGCGTCGCCGTCGGCTCTGAACATTTGGCAAGCATCTGGCAGGTTGGTGTTTCGACACGCGGCCGAGTCGGCAAAACTAATCGGCACTCTCGTCCTTGTTGGCGATGCCACCCGCGCGGCAAGCGACCTTCGAGACATGCTTGATGCCAAAAATGTGGCATCGTCGCGGGTCGTCGGCTTTGGAATCTCTGAGCAGGGCTCAGTTGATTTGGTGAAAAATAATTTTTCAATCTCGCTTGGCCAGTCGACCCGTGACGCCGGCAAATCGGCAAAACCCGATCTTTCATTAGAAAAGAACTATTTGATCGCCGAGATCGAGATGGCCAAAGACTCGCTAACTGATATCGCCGACGAACTTCGCCTGACCCAACAAAATCTCGCCGCGTCAAGTGCGTCACTTGCATCAAAGCGCGACGATATCGAAAAAGTGGGTCTTGAGATGGCGGTGCAGTCGCACGAGTTATTCGCCGTCGAGACCGACCTCGTGGCACAGCGCGGAAACGTGGCGATCATGTCGGATCAGGCAGATTCGCTGCGACGCGAGATTGAGTATCTATTGAAAAATCATGCATCACTGACCGAAAGCCTTGTGTCAGAGCGGGCCGCACTGCAAATAGTTCGTGATGAAGTGACGATTCAAGTGGCCAAGGCGGAGCAAATTCAATCTGCCCTTACTCGCGCAGAAGTCGACGCGGCCCATCAACGCACCTTGGCCGATGACGCAATTCGTCTCGCCGAGGCGGCGCATGCGAAGTTGAACGAGATTGTCGCCGAGACCGCAAATTCTCGCGAGATTTTGATCGAAGTAAAAAATGAAATCGAAAATCGAAATCAAGAGTTACTCAGGCTTGACGCACAACGCGCCGAAAAAGCCAAGCAAACCGCCGAGTATCAAAATTCGTTGGCCGAGCGGTCTTTGGTGCTTGAAGCAGAATTGGAAAGACTGCAGCAATTGCAACGCGAGGTGTTGGCGACTCTTGAACGAGCCCGTGCCGAAAGAACCGCGGTGCATGAAGAACTTGAGAAAATCACGAACTTGGGCAACGATCCGCAGATTGAGATCCTTCGAATCTCGCGCGACGTGTTGACCACTGAACTTGCCGGTATCGAAGCCGCGAAACAAAAAGCCGTCGCAGAAATTGAAGCAAGCCGCTCGGCGATCGAGGGGACGCGACAAGCCGCGGCCGAACTTGAAGCGGGTTTGGCCACAACCCAGCGCCAATACGAGGTCAGCAGGGCCAAGGTGATCGAGATTCAAGAAAAGCAACTTGACGCCGAGCAACAGTTGTACACGCTTGAAGACAGGCTTTCGGCTTTTCAAAAAGAGCGTGATCAACTGATTCAATTTGAGGCCGAACTTGCCCGTCGCTCTGAGCAACTTGACCAGATAGAAAAGAACTTTGAAGCCGAAGTGTCACGGCGCATGGCAGAGCAACTCGACCAACTTTCGGCGATGGGTGCCAGAGCCCGAAAGAAGGCGATCAAACACGGCTCAGGCAACGAGCCGACATGACAGACTCAAGTCATCGCGTGAGTTACCAGGATTCGCACGATCCACGCTCGAGGTCGAAGTTCATCGACATGAACGCCGCAGATGACACGGGCGAGATATCTAGACCGATACCGCGACCACCATTTGTTTCGTCGACCGAAGAAATAACCAAGTCGTCGTTGCGAAAAATAATTAATGCGATTGGTGTCGCCGAGACCTCGGGCATGGCGGGTAACACAGATGGTGTGGGTGCCACCGTCAGGCTTCGGTCAGAATTTACTCTGGTCGCGGACACATTGCCTGTCGCGATTGCGCGCAAAAAACGTCGGACCCGATTTAACTTTTTTCGGTGACTTATAGCCCGTTGCCATTTCGTCAAGCGTCGCTGGGGCAACCGCGACCGAGGCGAATGCTGCGAATGTTGGGCTTGACGCTCACATGGGTGAGTTTCATCGGTGTTCTGTTCGTCATGTTTCAAATTTGGGGCACGGGTGTGGTCGAATATCAGGCGCAGAGCAATTTGAGCAATAAATTCAATTCGATTGTTCCGACAATTGACTCGACCGCCATGTTGCCTGGGGCGTCAATTACAACTACGACTCAAATCGTGCCCACTAATTCGCCCACAACGCTCGCACCTGCGATTTCAACAGATACGACTCTGCCCGCTCTAACCGGCGTCACGTCGTTTGAACAATCCACCGAGACAATCAATCGGGTTACCAGGGCGGCCGCGGGCGATGTGATCGCTCGAATCATGATCCCAGCGATCGGACTCGACAAGATCGTCGTTGAGGGTGCCGCGACCGACGAGTTGCGATCGGCGATCGGTCGCTACCGTGGCACGGCATTTTTGGGGGGCAAAGGAAACGCATCTCTGGCGGGACACAGAACTACTTATGGCGCGCCATTTGGCAGAATTAACGAGTTGCTTCCTGGCGACAAAATTAACTTGTTAACCCCAGTGGGAACCGCGATCTACGAGGTTTTAGACCCGCTGGTGGCGTCAAAGTCATGGGCTGGGGCGGCCCGTGAAACCAATGGTGGCTATTTAATTGTCGGGCCGAGCGACGAATTTGTCCTGGCAGATGTCAAAGACAATCGCCTCACGTTGACCGCATGTCACCCAAAATTTAGCGCCGAAGAAAGGATAATCGTTGTCGCCCAACTCATCGGCGAGCCGTTCGAGATGCTTGACCCAGATTTCGGTGCTTCATCTGCCCCAACCACACCCTCCACACCCGGGGTTGATGAATCTTTGCCGGTTTCGCCGCCAGTTTCACTCGCGCCCGAGGATGACCCATCATCCAACCTCTATCGACAACCACAAGAATTACAGACGCTTCAAGTCACGCTCAACGGTCTGCCGAATCAATTCGCACCCTCGTTGGTTTTTGCGCTGATGACCTTGGTTGTAATGACGGCGATCGCGGTCGCTGTCGAAAAATTTGGCCGCCTGAGAGCCTACGTTTTTGGGTCAATGCCGTTTTTAATTGCCCTGTGGTTTTTGTTCAGACAAATCGAACTGCTGTTACCCGCTTATTAAAATCGTCGCCGCCGATTATATAAAGACGCCGATTAGCTATTCGAGCCGTTGCTGCTGGCTTGCACGTCTTTCCATGAGTTGTAGAACTCGGTTGATTTGACGATGTTCGCAGTCGAGCCGACGCTTCCCGTGCCTTGGATTCGAGCACTGCAATTCTCACGGATTGCGTTGAGACCATTTGTATTGTCGGCATCAGCACCAGTTGAACGACCTCGAACATATGCATATGCTTTTCCGTTGACTTGGAGTAATGTCCAAGTTGTCGCGGCCGAGTTCTGGGTGTTAAGAACGGATGCCATCTGAATCGGCAAAGTTGAATTAGGTCCGAAGAATTTTCCCTCTACGGTCATCCGGCCTATCCAGCAGCTTCCGCTCCGTGAGAACGCGGTTGCATAAAAAACTTGACATCCCAAAAGTTCGGCGTTTGAACTATAGGTTTGCATCGCCGTGACGCTCACGAGTTGAGGGTTGGTCGACGTGACCGACGACGCGACGAAGTCGATTCCGGGCTCAAGCTTCTGTAGGTCGGCTGCCAACAACACCGAGTCGCCACACTGGGCTGTTGAAGCATCCGAGAAGTCTCCTTGGTTTGCATACAAGATCGAGGCCGCGCTCAGGGCATTATTTACGGCCGCTTGTGCTTCTTTGTCGTAGGCATTGTTTCGAGAACCCAAGAAACTGGTGCCAGCGATAGCGGCCAAAACGCCGACGACTAGCATCACGATTGCCAACTCGGAAAGAGTGAAGCCCTTGTCTAAGCGACGCCAAGTAGACTTTGTGCGCGATTTGTAGTTGACTTTTTTGACTTTAGCCATAAATTAAGGTTAACTACTCTGTCCGGAAAAAGAGGAGATACCCGATGAGCGAAAGCAAGTCTGACGAATCGGGCCTAAATATTGGCGCGGATTACCGAGAAAACAGCGACCTTAGGGCCAATGACTCGGCTGTAGATGTTCGAGTTTTAGACGTCGGCGAGCCTTCACGAGAAGTTGCTTCTTTGCTCGGTCTTGAAACCCAGAGCGCCTTGCCCGAGCCAGGCGAGCGTCCAGTTGTCTTGGTTGTCTCAGACCCGACCGAGGTCGACACGCTACTTGACGTCGAGGACCACGCATGGATTGGTTGTGTTATTGCCTGGCAGTTGCCCGAAGAATCGATCGAACGTCTCTATCAGCTCGGGGTTTCGGTGTTTGTCGGTTTACCACCGGTCGATGATTTGCTCAGAGCAATCGAATACTTACCCGACCGCAACGAGGCTGCAACGGCGCGATCGTATGCCGCGCGGCTCGCTGTAATCGAAAAGTTGTTGTCTAATTCGGTCGATTAACGCGCACCACGAAGCGAAAACTTGAGCGACTTTTAATTCTTTACTTTCAGTTTGCTGCCCGTCGCCGACCAAGATGGGGCAACTTCTCGTCGCCGTGACAGCACCAGGTTGATAAGTCCAACCAGAGTAACTGCCACCAATATAGGGATTGCGAGCAGCGCGTTTATTCCGGTGGCCGCCAACTCTTCGTCGAGCACAACCGGTTCTGTCGGAATAAGAGTCGCGACTCCCGGCGTTACGGGATTTTGGGGTTCGGGTGCGATCGCAACTGCGGTTTCAATTTTTATTTCGGCAGACGAAGACAATTTCGCCAAATTTGGAGCGACACAGTTGAGCGTCAAGTAATAAGTTCCGCGCTGAATGTTGACTGGCAGAATCACCGCCGCGCGTACGTAGCCAGCCGCGTTGACCTTTGGCGCGGCATATGCCGAAATTACATTGCCTGTTTCAGGGTTGTCGGCACGAAGATCAAGGGTCGTTGCCCCAGATGGCGAACAACCTCCAGAAGTGAATTCAATTTTTTCAAAAGATAGATAAGAGGCTTTCGGGTTTTGAATCACCAACTGGCCATCGGCGCGGGGTTTGGTGGACGATGCGCCACTTGACAGAGCAGCCGCGGGAGCAGTGAAAAGTGGAGCCGAGCAAATTAGTGCCACCGCCGATGCGATTCGTCTCGGTCGCGATCTCACAAATTTATCCCTTCGATGTCTAACTCTTGCTTGATTATATAACAAGGGCGGGACTTGTGAGTCCCGCCCCTGCAAATCTGTGCGCCTGAAACGCGAATTTAGAATTTTTTAAACTGCTAGTTGCCTGCTCCCGATCCAGCGGTCGTTGAGTCTTTCCACGCCGCGTAGAACTCAGAAGGCGCAGCGTAATTAGCCGAAGTCGCAGCCACACCAGTTGACTGCGTTATGGCTTTACAAGCCGCCGCAATACCAGCAAGGGTTACGGTGTTGTCTGCATCGGCTGCAGCAGATCGCGCACGAATTTGGGCAAAGGCGGCGCCGTTAACTTGCAATAGTGTAAAAGTTACGACTGACGCATTCACCGTATTCAGGGGTGCGCTCACTTGAATTGGTGACACCGAACCCGTAAGGAGGAACTTGCCTTCAACGGTGTAACGACCAATCCAGCAAGTTCCGCTTAAAGAGAGGGCTGTTGCATAGAACGCCTGACACCCGAGGTTTTCGTTATTTGAGTTGAAAGTTGGTCGAGCATCGATACTCACTTGTTTTGGGTTCGTTGAAAGTGAATTGCCGGTGAGGAAGTCGACGTTTGGTTGAAGTTTCTGTAAATCTGCCGCCAAATCAACTCCCACACCGCCGCCAGTGCCGCATGCTGCAGTTGAGCCAGTTGAAAAGTCTCCTTGGCTTTGGTAGTGGGTCAGTGCAGCGCTGATTGCAGCATTGATCGAGTTTTGCGCGTCTTTATCGTAGGCATTGTTTCGTGGTCCCAAAAATGATGGGATCGCAACCGATGCCAAAATGCCGATGACGAGCATGCCGATTGCAAGTTCGGTAAGCGTAAAGCCCCGATCCTGTCTGAGTTTTTGTATTCTAAAAAGCATAAAACTGTAGAACCTTTCGATTTAAGCAATCTCCGCTTGGAAGACAAAATTACAGCAGTTGAGTACGGAACTGGGGGATACCTACTAGTAAACGATCATCAAGCCGCGACCCTTGCGAGTTATAGAATTAAGCAATTAGCCTCTTAATCCAATTATCGATACCTGACTGCGTCTGCGTATCTGAAGGTCGCCCATAAAAATGGCCAATCAGACTCTAATTGGCGCTGAAATAGACGGCTCGACCCTTAGGGTCGTTCGTCTCGAAGGTCGAACGGTTGTCTATTTCGAGAAGTTTCAGCATTTGAACAGTGCGGCAGTCGCCTCAACCATGCGTCAAAACTCAGGCAAGAAGGCTAAAGCAGTTCTCTCGTGGGGGTCGTCGGGCGTGACAATGCACCGAGTTCCTGCTCCCGGGGTTGTCGCCCGCAAAATGCAGCCCGTGATCAGTGAACTCATCAATCGTCATCTGCCATCGGGTAGCGAACTTCCGGGTGCCGGGCTTGTTCAATCTCGTTTCGACGTCGCAAGACCGATGGCGATGGTCGGCGCGATTACTTCGGAATCGGCAAGAATGCTGCGCTACGAATTGGGCAACTCACAATGTGGTTTGATCGTCGCACCCTTTGCTTTGACTCACGAAGGTCTGTATTTGGCAATTCGCGATTCGTGCGCCGAGATGACTCTTGTGCGCGGTGGAATTCCAATTTCATCACGTCTGCTCAATTGTGGTGGTGTGTCGTTGTCCTCGCATGGAGAATCTGTGGCCCAATCAAATTCGTTGTTCTCGGCCGAAAATGTTTCTTCGTTGCGTCAATATTTGGCGAGCCTTGCCCGTGAAGTGCACAGAACCATCGAACTGTGGGAGCGCAATGGCGACAATTGTCCACGCGACCTTTGGACGTTTGGCACCGGTGCGACTCTGCCACAACTCCCCGCTTTTTTAGAAAATGTCGGTGTCACAATTTTGCCTGCTCCGGTAAGTAGCGGCATCGATGTTTCACAAATCCCCGAAGCCGAGAGGTTGTCGGCATACGGTGCGCTGGCTGCTGCGACGATGCAAATTGAATTTCACCCGTTTGCCGACGTTTCAAAACATTTTGGTAGGCGTTTCAATCGTCGTGTCGCCAAGAAGGGCTTGACTAAAAATGTTCAAGCATTTGAAGGTGTCATCACGAGTGACGGCGCGCGCGGTTTTGCGAGCCCGGTTTTCAATGCATCTCGAATTTCACAAGTTCCAAAAGGGTTGGCGATCGCTTTGTCGGCGGTTGTGATTGCAGCAGCCGCGCTAACTTTTTCGTGGATCTCTGCGGGTCGAAACGAGGCAAGCCTTGAGAGAGTCGTGGCCACCGCCAATCAAGAAGTCTTGCTAAGCCAGGCCGAGGTCGATCGAATCGCAAGAGAGCAACTCGCGTCGTCTCAGATCGACACGCTGTCACAATTTACCCCGCCGATCTGGTCGGCACCGATAGTCGCTCTTTTGTCGGCGATGCCAGCCGAGCCAATAGTAAATTCGGTCAATTTTGCGGTTGAAAATGGCCTTGTGAGCGCCAGATTCGTCGTTACGATTCCGCCAGAGCAAGTCGAAGAGTGGAGACTCGCACTTGCGACCAGCGGCGCCTCGATTTCTTTGACGCAACTCGACGCCGCCGAAAATGGCCCGGTTGAATATGCGTTCGTTTTTCCGCTGGGTATACCATTTGTGCCTTTTGGTGACTCATGAATCGTCGCAACTTTTATATGTTTATCGGTGCCGTGTTGACGCTCGCAGTATTTATTGGGGCTTTCATCTCGATCCAAGATCGAAGAGGGCGTGTCGATCAACTGAGAAAAACTGCTGATTTGGTGTTTCTTGAAGCGGCCGCGATCAAAGCAAATATCGTAGAAACAGAAATCGTCGACTCGAATTTAAGCGTTCTCGCACCGTCGACACTCACGAGCGCCGAATTGATCACCGCGATTCGCAGAGAGGCTGAAACGCTTAAACTCGATGTGAGCGAGACAAAATCAGTCGTTGAAACCATCTCTCGAGATGATGCCCTCAGAGCACTTAGCATCGATCCGAAATCAGTGACGGACCTTTTCACGGTCGTGACCGCGGTCGTCGATGTAACGGGAGATGTTCCGAGACTTATTCAACTGCTCGACAAGACTCGTGACGCACGGGTCATCGGCCCATTGATCGGTGTCTCAAGCGTAAAATTTGCATTTGCCGGCAACCAGACTGTCGCAACTCTTGAACTCGTCGGTCTTCGTTTCGACGAGCAAGTGCTTGCCGTCGCTTCTGAAACTAACCTGCCTTGACGACCACGGAGAAAGAGTTCTTACCCGGACTCAAAGAAGCGGTCGCGATTCTTCGAAAAGCAGTACCTGGAATCGCCGAAGACCTACCGAGATTTGAAGCAGCCGCAGAAGTCGGTTGGCTCAATGGCGTTCGTCCGGTGCGGGCAATGATTGATGCCGGACTTCAGATCACCGATCTCGAACTTGCAATCTGGTCGTCAAAAGGTTTTGAGTATCTCGCAGACTTACCTGGGCTCGTCTCGGCGGATTTAGTTGATCGGGTTCCACCCCACGAAGCCTTGGACCTGGGGGCTTTTCCGATAGGTCGAAGTGAGTCAACCGTGGTGATTGCGGTACTCGACCCGACAGACACAACCGTGACGACCGAACTTCGCGCTCGATTCGCCGATTTTGAAGTTGGATTCGTGGCGACAAATAAGCCGGCACTCCAGGCGATTGCCGAGAGGCATGCCGATTCGGACATCGTCGATGATCTTGCAGACAAAGAGGCGCTTGCTCGTGCAGCCCAATTGCAGGAGGTCGAAAAACAACTTGCATCTGAGGGCCGAATCGCCGAATTGGCGGACGTGCTTATTGAGCGTGCAATTATGTCGGGCGCGTCGGATATTCACATCGAGCCGGACGATGAAAAGTGCAAAATCAGATTTCGCCTCGACGGAATCCTGAGTGCGTCGGGAAGTTATCCGATTGAGTTCAGTCAGATTCTTGTCAACAGGGTAAAAATTATTTCCCAACTCGACGTCGGTGACAGAAGATCACCACAAGACGGGCGAGCGTCGGCGATATTCGGCGGGCGCACGGTCGACCTGCGTGTCGTTACGATTCCGTCCGCCTGGGGTGGTGAGTCGTGTGTGATTCGTTTGCTCGATCAAGTGCGTGTCAGATCGCGACTTGCGTCGATCGGTTTTAGTCGCCCGGTCCGCTTGCAATTCGACAACCTTTGCTCGCTTCAAGGCGGCGTGATTTTGGCAACCGGTCCGACCGGATCAGGCAAGACCACGACCCTCTACAGTGCGCTGAGAAAACTAACTACACCATTAGTAAAGACGATCACGGTTGAAGACCCGGTTGAATATCGTCTTTCGGGAATGTTGCAGGTGCAAGTCAATCGTGCCGCAAACTTCGATTTTGAAGCGGCCCTCCGTGCCGTTCTGCGGGCAGACCCTGACGTGTTGCTGGTCGGTGAAATTCGAGACTCGGAAACTGCAAAGACTGCAATGGGCGCCGCTCTGACCGGGCAGGTGGTGATGGCTTCGTTGCATGCATCATCGGCTGCGACTGCACCGCTGCGCCTAATTGATTTGGGCATTGAACCATTCATGGTTTCGGCTGCAGTTCGCGGTGTGATCAATCAGAGATTGCTTCGCCGACTTTGTCGTCAATGTCGCATGCCTTACGTGCCACGACGAACCGTTTTGGATGAGGCACAGTGGTCTTTCGAACGTCCCGAACGATTGTGGGGACCACATCTAGGTGGGTGTGATAGTTGTTATGGCACCGGTTTTAAAGGCCGCGCAGTCGTTGCTGAAGTGATGAAAGTTAACGAAGAACTGAGGTCGGCAATAATCGCCCGGGCCGACCCGGCGCTGATTGAAGTGATTGCGATCAACTCCGGCATGGTGCCAATTCGCACTGATGCATTTCAACTCGTTCGACAAGGCGTGACATCAATTGAAGAGGTTGCCCGAGTTTTGGGCGAGAGCTGATTGATATGTGGGGAGTTTGATGTCTCAGACATTTCTTTTCAAAGGTGTTGATCGCCTTGATCGCAAACGCAAGGGCCAAGTTGTCACGGTTGATCGTGATTCTGCGATCGCAAAATTAAATCATCGTGGAATCAAGATCAAACGACTGCGTCGTCGAATATTTTTCGATTTATTTTCGAGAGATTTCGAGTTTATTCTCCCAAAACTTCCGTTGAGTGATGTTCTTTGGATCTGTCGCAATCTCTCGAGTTTGATCACGAGTGGGTTGAGGTTGCCCGAGGCTTGTGAATTAATCGCCGATCAGCGGCCAGGCAAGCGACCTGCCCGAGTGATGACAGAGATTCGGCTCGACCTCGAGGCGGGCATGAGTGTCGGTGATGCATTTTCGCAGCAGCAAAAGCGGTTAGGCAATGTGCCGACAGCGATGCTCAAAGCAGGTGAATCGAGCGGATCTCTGATCCCAACTTTTGATGGAATCGCCAAACTATGCGAATCTCAAATTCAGTTGCGTTCAAATTTAAAGCGTGCCGTGCAATATCCCTTGGCGGTTATGTCGACGACTTTTGTTGTGTTGTTGGTGATGGTGATATTCGTCGTGCCGAGGTTCGTCGAAATGTACTCGAATCTCAACGCAAAACTTCCGGCCTTGACCCAGTTCGTTGTCGATGTGAGCATTACCTTAACTCGTCAGGCGTGGGCATTTCCGACGACCATCGGGTTGTTGGTGATTCTTGGACTGTTGCTCAGAAAACTTCCAACGGGGCGCATAGTAACCGACAACATCTTTTTGAAACTTCCGAAAATTGGTCCTTTAATTCATCGCTCGATCACGACCCGAAGTGCCGCCACATTGAGCGCCTTGCTAACGGCAAAGATTCCGATGCTTGATTCGCTCGAAATGACTGCCGATGCCAGCGGCAACATTGTGTTTCAAGAGGCTTTTCTCGGAATCAATAATTTAATCGCCCAAGGCGAATCTGTCACCGATTCATTCGCGAGCATTGACGAATTGCCACTTGTGTTTCGCGATCTCGCCGCGGTTGGGGACGCATCAGGAGATCTTGCCGGGGTTCTCAGACGCTACGCGAATGACTCAGAAGTCGATCTTAAACGAGATGGTGAAAACTTCGCCAAGGCCCTTGAGCCATATTTAATAATGAGTCTCGGCGCGGTCGTGGGCACCGTAATAGTTGCGTTGTATCTACCGATTTTCCAGATCGTCACTCTCGTCGGCTAATTTTCGCCGACACCTATCAGCGTTTTTTGGCGGCGCCTTTTGGTGCAGCAACTGGCTTGCGTACTGTGATGATCTTTGGCGGCGAAACGGTTCCGAGTGCGATGTCTTTGAATCCTTTTAACGCCGTAATCTTTGCGACAGTTTTTGCCTTCACTTGCACTTGCTCACCAGTTGCCGGGTTGCGAGCCATGCGTGCTGGTCGCGACTTCTTGGCGAACTTTGCGAAGCCAGAAATGTTGACGACGTCACCGCTGGCAACTGTTGCCAGAATTACGTCAATTGTGCCTTCGACAACAGCAGTTGCTGTTTTTTTATCGACGTCGGCGTGGATTGCTACTGCTTGGATGAGGTCACGTTTTTTCATATG
>SXGU01093732.1_pt1 | contig 19043 bp, 20 predicted proteins | sample 3174531 | NCBI WGS metagenome assembly SXGU01 (sample SAMN11356863, study PRJNA531348) | freshwater metagenome | isolation source: freshwater sample F1-140 | place: China: Fuxian Lake, Yuxi | collected 2017-12-25 | reverse complement strand
CGCCCGAAAGCTGCGCGGGATAATGGGTCAGGCGGTGGCCGAGGCCGACCGCCGCCAGCTCCGCCGCTGCCCGCGCGAACGCGGCGGACGCGCCGGCCAGCACCAGCGGCACCCCGACCTTCGCGATCGCCGTCATCGTCGGCAACAGGTGGAAGGCCTGGAGCACGATGCCGATGCCGTCGCGGCGCGCACGGGCGAGCGCATCCTCGCCGAGCGCGCCGAAATCCTCGCCGGCGATCCGGATCGAGCCGCTGCTGGCCCGCTCGAGGCCCGCCAGCACAGCCATCAGCGAGGACTTGCCCGAACCCGACGGGCCAAGCAGCGCGACCGTGTCGCCCACCCCGACCTCCAGATCGATGCCGCGCAGAATCTCGACGCGCGCCTCGCCGCGGCCGAGCGAAAGCGTGACACCGGCGGCGTCGATCACGTAGGGGGAGGACATGAAGGTGAGGAGTTTCCGAGGCTCGTTACGCCCCGCATATTGTGCGCTGGCGGCGTTTGTCTATCTGCTGGCGATGTTTCTTCCTTCCGAGGGCGCCGGCGCGCAGGCGCCATCGCCCCGCGACGTCCACATCCTTGCCTTCGGCGACAGCCTCACGGCCGGCTACGGCCTGCCGCGCGGCCAGGGCTTCGCGCCGCAGCTGGAGGATGCGCTCCGCCGCAACGGCGTCCGCGCGTTCGTGACCGACGCCGGGGTCTCGGGCGACACCGCCGCCGCCGGGCGTGCCCGCCTTGGCTGGACGCTCAGCGGCCTCAGGCGCAAGCCCGATCTCGCGATCGTCGCATTGGGCGCTAACGACATGCTGCGCGGACTCAGGCCCGAGCAGACCCGCGCCGATCTCGACGCGATCGTCGGCACGCTGCGCCGCCAGGGCATTCCCGTGCTGATCGCCGGCATGCGGGCCGCGCCCAATCTCGGCCGCGATTATGCCGGTGCCTATGAGGCGATCTTTGCTGATCTGGCGGAAACGCACGACGCCGCGCTCTACCCATTCTTCCTCGACGGCGTGGTCGGTCGGCGCGCGCTCAACCTGGCGGACGGAGTCCACCCGAACTTCCAGGGCATCAAGGTGATGGTGACGCGCATCCTGCCGACGGTGCTGAAGGCGATCGGCGCGGAGGCGGAAGCGGCGTCGGAGTAGGGCGCCCGGGCGATTTTTCCGCCTGCTTTATCGTCACCCCGGACTTGATCCGGGGTCCACCTTCTCGCCTCGGCGCCTGCAAAAAGCTCGAAGAAGTAAGGTGGATGCCGGATCAAGTCCGGCATGACGGAGGAGGTTTGTAGAGGAGGCGATGCAAGGCAATCGCCGAAGCTATTCCCCCAGCAGGATCTCGTGCCCGAAATTGAGGCCGATGCGGCCGTCGCGGATCCAGCGCACATAAGCGTGAAGCCGGCTGCAGCTCTCGAACTGCACCAATATGGCCTCGCCGATCCGCGGGTTGATGTCGCATTCGATGCGCGTGCCGCGCGACGAGATGTCGATCACGGGGACGATATATTCCTGCCCGCGAAACCAGATCACCGCGCGATCGACGACGTCGTGCCGGCGCTGCTCCGAGCGCTGATCCACCTGTCGCGGCTGCGACCGCTGAATGAGGTTCGCGAGCGCCATGATCCTCTCCTTTGAGAGAGAACCATGCGCTTCAAGGGCTTACCGGATAGTTAAGACGCCGGTTGGGGCGACGTGCCGTCTTCCCACCAATAAGGCTGGCGCCGCCGGTCGCCGGTCACCTCCTCGTTGAGGGTCGCGGCGTCGTAGAGCCGGCCGTTCAGCATCACCTTGGAGACATTGTCGGTGTTGCGGATGTCGGCCAGCGGATCGGCGTCGAGCACGACCAGGTCGGCGAGCTTGCCGGGCTCGAGGCTGCCGATGTCGCGCATGCCGAGCGAGCGCGCCGCGGTGATCGTCGCCGTCTTGAGCGCCTCGACCGGGGCGAAGCCGCCGCGCACGAACGACCACACGTCCCAATGCGCGGCGAGGCCCTGCTGCTGGCCGTGGCCGCCGGCCGAGACCAGCACGCCGCGCTCGGCGAGCTTCTTGGCCTGCGAGGCCGAGACCGCGTCGACATAATCCTCTTCCGGCGCGCGGACGACGCGGACGAGCTCGGAATTGAGCTCGCCGGCCGGCACGTGGCGGGTGAGGAGCGGATGCTTGAACACCTCCTCGCGGCTGATCCAATAAGGCTCGCCCGCGAGGCCGCCATAAGTGACGCCGAGCGTCGGCGTGTAACCGACCCGCGAGCCGGCAAAGAAATCCACCACGTCCTGGTAGAGCCGCGCCTGCGGAATATTGTGCTCCAGCGTGGTGTTGCCGTCGGCGATCAGCGTCATGTCGAGGTCGAACAGCGAGCCGCCCTCGGCGACGGTGATGATCCCTTCCTTCTGCGCGGCGGCGACCACCTGCTGGCGCTGGTCGCGGCGCGGCTGGTTGTAGTTCTTGACGCTCCACGCGCCCTGCGCCTTCAATCGCCGGACGTGGTGGGCGGCGTCGGCGGCGCTGTCGATTTGCGCGAACACGCCGGCCGCCTTGGCGCCGTAGACGATCTCGCCGCTGGAAAAGATGCGCGGCGCCAGGATCAGGCCGGCGCGCTGCATTTCGGCGGCCGGGAAAATCTCGGACGCGCTCGACGACGGATCGTGCACGGTGGTGACGCCGAAGGCGAGATGCGCGAGCGCCGACCAGTTCTGCTGGGGCACGATCTCGTCCTCGCCCTGGGGACCGTGGGCGTGGGCGTCGATCAGGCCGGGGATGATGGTCTTGCCGGTCACGTCCACCTGCCGCGCGCCGGCGGGGATCGCGACCTGGCCGCGCCGCCCCACCGCGCGGATGCGGTTGCCGTCGATCAGGACCACGCCGTCCTCGATCACGCCGCCGGAATCGTCGGCCATGGTGACGATCTTGGCGCCGACCAGAGCGACCTGACCTTCCGGCCGCGCGGCCTGCACCGGCATCGCCAGCGAGGCGCCCGATGCCGGCGCGGTGTAGCTGCCCTGCCCGAGCAGGGCTTGCGCGGCCGTGCGGTAGAGCGTCGGCCCCAGCGACCAGGCGAGGGTACGGCCGCCATCCGCCCAGTGGATATATTGCCCGCCATCGCCGCTCGCCCGCTTCGCCGGCAGCGCCTGCGCCTTTGAGCCGAGCTCCACCGTCTTGGCGCCGCCGAAGAACGGCACGGCGAACACCTGGTAATTCTCGCGGAAGGCGAGCGCGTCGCCGGTCGGCGACAGCTCGTAGCCGGTCACGAGTTCGCCCGATGCATGGACCCGCTGGTCTTTGCCGTTCATGTCGACGCTGACGAACTGGAGCTTGTTGTCGCCGGGCAGCTCCATGAACACGCGATCGCCGGCGGCGCCGAACTGCGGATTGCCGCCGCTGCGCGTGAGCCGGGTCGCCGCGCCGCCGCTCGCCGCCACTCGATAGACACCGGCATCGGCCGAGTAGCGGTCGGAGGTGAGCCCGCCGCCGCCGCCGCGCTCGAACACGATCGTCGCGCCGTCCGGCGAGAAGCGCGGGCGGCGATAATGGCCGGGCCGATCCGTGACGGTGCGCAGGCCCGCGCCGTCAGCGTTGACCACCCTGATCTCGCCGAGCCGCTGATCGTTCCAGCTGACAAAGGCGATGCGGCTGCCGTCGCGCGACCAGCTCGGGAACAGCTGGAAATCGCCGTCCGCGGGCGTCAGCGGCCGCGGGGCGCCGCCCTCCCCGTCCTTGACGTAGAGCCGGCCGAGGCTTTCGAACACGATCCTGCCGCCGTCCGGCGACAGCGTGGCGAAGCGCGGCATGCTGGTGGTGAACGTATCGGGCGCGACCGGCTTGGCCGGGCGGATCGGGTCGATCACCTCGCGCGCGTCGGCCACCTGGAACGGGATCTCGGCCGCGCCGGATCCGTCGGGCGCGATCCGCCGGATCTTGCCGCCCGCCCAGAACAGGATCGCCCGGCTGTCGGGCGTCCAGTCCATGTTCGGGTAGACGCCGGTCACCGACCAGGTCTCCTGCATGTCCTGATCGAGCGCGTCGTAAATCTTGCGCTCCTCGCCGGTCGCCAGATCCTTGATGTAGAGCTTGGACTTCTCGCGCTCGCGCTTCACGAAGGCGAGCCAGCGCCCGTCCGGCGACGGCGACGGCCGCACCGCGCCGCCTGGGCCTCCGGCAACCGTGCTGCGCTCGCCGGTCTTCATGTCGTAGCGCTCGATCGCGAACACCTGATCGTTGCCGTTCTGGGCATATTGGAAGATGTCGCCGGGCGTGGTGTCGCGGCTGAAGTAGATGGCCTCGCCGGCGGGCGCGAAGATCGGCTCGCCCAATTCCTTCTGGAAGCGCGGGTTCGGCCGCTCGACGAGCGCGACGCCGTTGCCGCCATTGACGCTGTAAAGCCAGATCTCGCCGGTGCCGAGCGAGCGCTGGGTGGTGAAATGCTTGCGCGCGGCGATGAAGCGCCCGTCCGGGCTCCAGGTCGGGTTGTTGAGGAGCGTGAACGTCTCCTTGGTGAGCTGGCGCCGGCCGGAGCCGTCCGCGTTCATGATCCAGATGTTGTTGCCGCCGGCGCGGTCGGAGGTGAAGGCGATCTGCCGTCCGTCGGGCGAGAAGCGCGGCTGCATCTCGTAGGGGAGCCCGGCCGAAATGCGGGTGGCGCGGCCGCCGGTGATCGGCATCGTGTAGATGTCGCCGAGCAGGTCGAACGCGATCATGCGCCCGTCCGGGCTCACGTCCAGGTTCATCCACGTGCCCTCGGTGACGTTGATCGGCACCGGGCGGGTCTTCAGCGGCGGCGCGGCGACGTCCCACTTGGGCGCCTCCTTTCCTTGCGCAAGCGCGGCGGTGGAGAGGAGGAGCGCGGTGACGGCGGCGAGACGCTTGAGCATGATGTCTCCGGGTGTGTGGCGTTGATCCCACGCCTGCAACAGCCGCAACCCACGCGCAAGCTGCGGATCGTGCGGTTGGTCGAGCGGAGGCGGGCGTTGGTGGAAGCGGGGGTGAGCCTGCTCCCCGCGCCACTAAGTCGATCTCGACCATCCTACCCGTCACTCCGGGCTCGATCCGGGGTCCACCTTGTTCTTGCGACGCACACACAGTCGCGACGTTCGACGAACAGGTGGATGCCGGATCAAGTCCGGCATGACGGGATTCGGATCGTGCTCTCTCAGGGAGGAAGAATGAGACCGTTGCTGCCGCTACTCGCCCTTCTCCTCACCGCGGCGGCCCCCAATCCGGCGGTAGAGGCGGAACGGGCCTTCGCCGCCGCCGTCGCCGAGCAGGGCGTCAAGCGCGGCTTCCTCGCCTTCGCGGCGCCGGGGGCGTTCATGTTCGCGCCGTCGCGCAAGTCGGTGCCGGAGGTGTTCGCGGACACGCCCGAGCGCGTGGAATCGCCGCCGCTCGCCTGGTGGCCCGAATTCGCCGGCATGGCGCGCTCCGGCGAGTTCGGCTTCACGACCGGCTCCGCGTCGGTGCCGACGCGCTACTTCACCGTGTGGCGAAGGCAGGCCGACGGCAGCTGGAAGTGGATCTACGACGGCGGCGTGCCGCTCTCCGCCCCCATGCCGGCGCCGGGCGACCGCCCGGTGCTGGAGCTGCCGCCGGCCGACGCCGCGGCCGGATCGGCCGCGCAGGCACTGGCGGAGATCGCGCCGGTCGAGGCCGCTCTCGCCCGCGCCACCGCGGCGGACGCCCGAACGGCGCTGATACCCTATCTGCTCCCGCAGGCGCTGGTCGGCGGATCGCCCCGCGCGACCTGGCCGGGTGCCGCCGGCCAGGCCGAAGGACTCGCGCAGCGCCCGGCATCGATGACACTCACGCCGGTCGGCGGCGAGGCTTCGGCAGCGGGCGACCTCGCCTTCACCTATGGCGATGCCGCATGGCGGCAGGGCGAGACGCCGCGCATCGGCCATTACCTGCGCATCTGGCAGAAACGCCGGGAGGGCTGGCGCCTGGCGGTGGACCTGCTGCTGCCGGAGCCGCCACCGCGCAGCACAAATGCCGGCTGAATCCGACTAACCCGGATCAGTTCGGATGCTGCAGTGCGGAACCGAAGCACCGCGGCATGGGTTCGTTTCCTGACCGTTAGGAATATCGAGCCCACCGCCCATGCCGCATCAAATTGACGCCTCGGCGCCGCTCGAACTCTGGGGCGGGGTCGAATGCACGATCGCGCGCGTCGGCGATCGCTGGCGTGACGAGTGCGCCGAGACCGGCCACGATGCCCGTCCCGGCGACATTGACCGCATCGCCGACCTCGGCATCCGCACCGTCCGTTATCCGATCCTCTGGGAGACGGTGGCGCCCGAGCGGCCCGACCGCTTCGACTTCGGCTGGACCGACGAGCGCATGGCGATGCTGAAGGCGCGCGGCATCGACGTGATCGGCGGCCTGCTCCACCACGGCTCCGGACCGCATTACACCAGCCTGCTCGATCCCGATCTGCCCGCCAAGTTCGCCGATTTCGCGGCGGCGGCGGCGGAGCGCTACCCGTGGGTGCGGCGCTGGACGCCGGTCAACGAGCCGCTAACCACCGCGCGCTTTTCCGGCCTCTACGGCCATTGGTATCCGCACCGGCGGGACTATCCCTCCTTCCTGCGCGCGCTGATGATCGAAACGGAGGCGACGCGCCGAGCAATGGCGGCGATCCGCGCCGTCCTGCCGGGCGCCGAGCTCGTGCAGACGGAGGATCTCGGCAAGACCTTTTCGACGGCGTCGCTTCGAGCGCAGGCTCGGCATGAGAACGAGCGTCGCTGGCTGAGCCTCGACCTGCTGTGCGGGCGCGTGACGCCGCGCCACCCGTTCTACCGCTTCATGCGCGAAGCCGGGATCGCCGCGGATGCGCTCGAACCGCTGGAGGACGGAAGCGCACGGCCGGACATGATCGGCATCAACCATTATCTTACCAGCGAACGTTTTCTCGATCATCGCCTCGATCTTTATCCGGGCGAGCCGGTCGGCGGGAACGGGCGCGAGCGCTACGTCGATGCGGAGGCCGTGCGGGTGCGGCGGCTGCAGCTCGACACCGGCATCGCGCCGCGGTTGCGCGAAGCCTGGGCGCGTTACGCGATCCCGCTCGCGGTGACCGAGGTCCATCACGGCTGCACGCGCGACGAGCAGCTGCGCTGGTTCGCGGAAGTCTGGCGCAGCTGCCGGCAGCTGCGCGGCGAGGGCATGGACCTGCGCGCCGTCACCTTGTGGTCGATGTTCGGCAATGTCGATTGGCGCTCGCTGCTGACGCGGGACGACGGCGTCTATGACGTCGGGGCGTTCGACGCCCGGCCCGAGGAGCCGCGGCCGACGGTGATCGCCGCCGCCGCGCGGGCGTTCGCTGCAGGACAGGAGTTCGACCACCCGGTGCTGGATACGCCCGGATGGTGGCGGCGCCCGCAGCGTCTGTACCCGTGGAACGGACGCTGCCGCGCCTTCGCTCCCGCCGGCCGGCGGCTGCTGATCACCGGCGCCACCGGCACGCTCGGGCGCGCGCTGGCGCGCATCTGCGACCATCGCGGCCTCGCTTATTGCCTGACGGATCGCGCGGAGCTGGACATCACGGACGAACGCTCGATCGCCGCAGCGCTCGACCGACATCAGCCCTGGGCGGTGATCAATACGGCCGGCTTCGTCCGGGTCGCCGATGCCGAGCACGAGCGCGCCGCCTGCCTCCACGCCAATGCCGACGGTGCCGCGGCGCTTGGTGCCGCCTGCGCCGCGGCCGGCATCCGCTTCGTGACCTTTTCGAGCGACCTGGTGTTCGACGGGCGGCTCGGGCGACCCTATAGCGAGAGCGATCCGGTGGCGCCCTCCGGCGTCTACGGCCTCAGCAAGGCGATGGCCGAGGAGCAGGTGCTGGCGCTCGGCGGCGATGCGCTGGTGATCCGCACCTCCGCGTTCTTCGGACCGTGGGACCGCTACAATTTCGCGTGGGCCGTGCTGGACAGCCTGTCCCGCGGCGAGCCGTTCCGGGCCGATCGCAACGCCGCCGTCTCGCCCACCTACATTCCCGACCTGTGCCACGCGACGCTCGACCTGCTGATCGACGGCGAGACCGGCCTGTGGCACCTCGCCAATCAGGGGCGGCTGTCCTGGCATGCATTCGCGCAGCGGATCGCCGAGGGCGCCGGCCACGATCCCGCGATGGTGCTTCCGATCGAGGGCGCGCACAGCGACACGACGCTCGGCAGCAGCAAGGGCTTCATGCTCCGTCCGGTGGAGCATGCGATCGGCGATTACCTGACGGAGATCGGGCAGCGCGCCGACCCAGCGCCGCGCCTCGCCGCGGCTTGAGGCCGGCTTATTCGATCTCCACCCAGGTGGGGGCGTGATCACTGGCCTTTTCGCGCCCGCGATACTCCTTGTGAACGCCGGCATCGACCAGCCGGTCGGCAGCGCTCGGGCTGAGCAGCAGGTGATCGATGCGGAAGCCCGCGTCGCGCTGCCAGCAGCCAGCCGTATAGTCCCAGAAGGTCCACATCGGACCCTCCGGATGGCGGGTCCGGATCGCGTCCGTCCAGCCCTGGTGCAGGAGCGCACGATAGGCGCTGCGGCTCTCCGGCTGCATCAGCGCGTCGGACGCCATCGCCTTGGGGCTCCACACGTCCTCGTCGGCGGGGATGACGTTGTAATCGCCCGCCAGCACCACCGGCAGCTCTTCGTCCAGCAGCCCGCGCGCATGCTCGGCCAGCCGCGCGAACCAGGCGAGCTTGTAGTCGAACTTGGGGCCGGGGACCGGATTGCCGTTGGGCAGGTAGATGGAGGCGACCACGACGCCACCGACCACCGCCTCGATGTAGCGGCTATGCATGTCGTCCGGATCGCCCGGCAGGCCGACGCGCCGCAGCCCCGGCCGCTCGCGCGCCAGGATCGCGACGCCGTTGAAGCCCTTCTGACCGTGCCAAACCCCGCGATAGCCCGCCGCCTCGATCTCGGCGACCGGGAACGCCTCGTCCGCGCACTTGATCTCCTGGAGGCACAAGGCGTCCGGCTGCTGCTCGGCGAGATATTCGAGGAGGCGGGGCAGCCGCGCGCGGATGCCGTTGAGGTTGTAGCTGACGACCTTCATGGCCGCGGGCTTAGCCGAGGCCGTTCACCCCGTCATCCCGGCGCAGGCCGGGATTTCGGGCCGCTAAACCGCCGCGTGCGGAACGGGACGGCGCTAGATGCTGAAGCTCGTGCCGCAGCCGCAGCCGGAGGCGGCTTGCGGGTTCTTGACCTGGAACGCGGCGCCGCCGAGGCTTTCGACATAATCGACCGCGCTGCCGCGGACGAGATCGAGGCTGACCTCGTCCACCACCAGGGTGACGCCGTCGCGCTCCGCCGCTGCGTCGTCCGCCTCGATCCGCTCGGCGAGGCCGAAGCGGTACTGGAAGCCGGCGCAGCCGCCGCCCTCCACCGACAGCCGCAGGATCGCCGGCTTGCCCTGCCGCGCGGCGATGGCGGCGACGCGCGCGGCGGCGGAGGGCGTGAGATCGACGGCGGGGCTCATGCTTGCGAAATAGGGGCCGCCGGCTAAAGGCACAAGCGAGCCCGGAGCAGCGAAATCATGAAGACCCGCGTCACCGTCACGCTGAAGAGCGGCGTGCTCGACCCGCAAGGCAAGGCGATCCACCACGCGCTGGAGGGGCTCGGCTTTTCCGGCGTCCGCGACGTGCGTGCCGGCAAGCTCATCGAGCTGGAGCTCGACGAGGGCGTCAGCGACGCCGACGTGGAGGCGATGTGCCGCAAGCTCCTCGCCAACACGGTGATGGAGAATTTCCACATCGAGCGCGGGCCGGCCGCGTGAGGAGCGCGGTGATCGTGTTCCCCGGCTCCAATTGCGACCGCGATCTGGCGGTCGCGATCGAGGCGGTGAGCGGCAAGAGGCCGCACATGGTCTGGCACCGCGAGACCGAACTGCCGGCCGGGCTCGATCTCGTCGCCGTGCCCGGCGGCGGCTCTTACGGCGACGATCTGCGGGCGGGCGCGATGGCGGCCCGTTCGCCGGTGATGCGCGCCGTCGCCGATGCCGCCGACCGCGGGGTCGCCGTGCTCGGCATTTGCAACGGCTTCCAGATCCTCACGGAGGCCGGGCTGCTGCCGGGCGCGCTGATGCGCAATTCCGGCCTGTCCTTCGTCTGCCGCGACGTCGAGCTGGAGGTGGCGAACACGCAGAGCGCGTTCACGGCCGGCTATGCGTCCGGCGAGCGCATCATAATTCCAGTCGCACACCACGACGGCAACTACACCGCAGATCCCGACACGCTCGACCGGCTGGAGGGCGAAGGCCGCGTCGCCTTTCGCTATGCCGGCGCGGTCAACGGCTCGGCCCGCGACATCGCCGGCATCGTCAACGCCGCCGGCACCGTGCTCGGCATGATGCCTCACCCCGAACGCATGATCGAACCCGCCCACGGCGGCACCGACGGCCGGCGACTGTTCGAGGGATTGCTGGAGGCGGTGGGTTGATGATGTAAATTGCCTGTCGATCTCGGCTTCATTCAGCGGAATTGAACAACAAGTTGTAGGTATAGCTTTTTAGTACGACGTCTGACGCCCGGCGTGCTGCTGCCCGCGTTCTGTCGCTGAACGATCCGGCTATCAGCATGGCTCGCACCGGCTCATCGCGCTCGATCGATAAGTCGTATGCGTATGCAAGGACTTGTTCAAGCGCGCCAGCGGGACACTTACCAGCCTTGAGTTCAATCGCGACCAGCCGACCCGCGGCATCGCGGGCAACGATGTCGATCCGACCCGTTGCCACATTGGTCTCTGCACCTCCATCGGCAACAAACAATCCCGGTTCGATCTGACCAATCTGCTGACGAACTTGTGCCTGCATCTCCCGCTCGACCTTGAAGTTTGCGTCGATCTGCGGTTCCGACGTCGATACTAGCGATACATCTTCATCAGACGAATCTGCTCCCGACGCTTTGTCCAGTCGATATCTCAGATAGCGCTTCAACACAGACTTGGAGTGAGAGCGATAAGTGGCGAACGGCTCGCTTTCCGTCTGGTTTCCCCAGGTCACAACATGCTCAGCACCGTTTTTCGTGATTGCTTCGTTCAAGCCACCGATTGCCTGGTCAATTCGGTTGAGAAAGGAGCAGTACGTGTTCACCGTGTTCGGAGACACGCCACTGCTCGCAAATTCGACCCTGAAGGCTTCCTGATCCCACATGATGCTTCCTATACCTACGCTCGGAACGGCGTGAAGTCGGTGCCCTCGTCATAGACATCGACGCCCTCGCGGCGCTTCAGCCAGCCGACGGCGGCGTAGGTGAGCGGCGTCAGCAACACTTCCCAGGCAACCTTCAGCGCCCACTGGGTGAGCATCACCGTCAGCACCAGCTCGCCCGTCCAGCCCGCCGCGCCCCAGAAGGCGAGCGGGTAGAAGAGCAGGCTGTCGATCCCCTGCCCCACGATCGTAGACCCGATCGTGCGCATCCACAGGAAGCGGCCGCGCGTCGCCAGCTTCAGCCGCGCGAGCACATAGGCGTTGGCGAACTCGCCGGCCCAGAAGGCCAGGATGGACGCGAACACGATCCGCGGCACCTGCCCGAACACCGCCTCGTAGGCGGCCTGGCCGGTCCAGCCGGGCGCGGGCGGCAGCGCCACCACGATCAAAGTCATGGCGGCCATGAAGGTCAAGGCGGCGAACCCCGCCCAGATGCAGCGGCGTGCGCGCGCATAGCCGTAGACCTCGGTCAGCACGTCGCCGATCACGTAGGAGATCGGAAAGAACAGGATGCCGGCGCCGAACGGCCATGTGCCGATCCCCGGCAAGTCCACGACCGCCACCTTGCCCGCGCCGATCACGTTGGACAGCAGCAGCACCGTGACGAAGGCCGCCATCACGAGATCGTAGGAGCGGAACCCCCGCGTGCCGAGCGCACCCGCCGCCACTGCCCGCACCTGCTCGGTCTCGATCACGGAGGCGACCTATCAGCGGCTCGCATCGTCGCCAATCGCGATCGACCTCAGAAGGAGAGTCGGCCGAGCCGTCCGAGTCCGCGCCTGGCGAGGAAGCGCAGCGCGTATCGCGTCAGCTGAGCGGCGCACGCGTTGCGCACCGGCGCCCACGCACCGACGAGTGCGGCCAAGCTCGCCAGCGACGGCGGAGGTGCTCCCGCAATATAGACCGCCAGCGGACCACTGAGGCCGACGCTGGCGGAGACCGTCGCCACTACGTGCCTTCCCCATCGCAACCATGCTGGCGGGTGCATCACCTCCATCAGCACGGCATCGACGCGCGTGCGGTGCTCGGCAAGCAAAGCGAGCCTGGCGGCTGGCTCTGCGTCGCGCCAGCCGCCGCGCGACACTTCCACAAGAACGTTGCCGCCCAGATCGAGGCTGGTCGCGAGCACGGGAGCGCCGGCGGGCGTCTCGATGCGGAGCTGCTTGCCGGACAGCATGCGCAGCCATCCGCCACCGCTCCCCGGCCGCGGAGCGTCGGTGCGGCGATCCGCGGCCGGGTCGGTCACCGCCCCAGCGCGAAATTGGCCAGCCCGGCAGCGACCTGCCGCGCCGCCTCCAGCAAGGCGCGCCAGTGGCTGATCGCGGAGGCGACGCCCTGCTGGTGGATGGCCAGCAGCTGGTCGACCTCCTCGCGATCATAGCGTTCGAGCAGGTCGCTGTTGGAAAGCCGCGTCACGACGTCGCCGTCGATCGGGATCACCGTCTGCACGATCACCTGCTCCGTGCCGATCTCCCAGATCTTCTTGATCGCGAGGCGCTGCTGCAGGCTGAGATCGGGCGGCGGCACGAACACGTCCAGATTGGCGCGGATGCTGGCCAGGCTCACCCGCTTGCGCGCAAGGTCGCGCGGACCCTCGCCTGCTTCCCCCGCTCCGGTCTCCACTGCCTGGAGGATGGCGCGGACGCGATCCGAATTGTCCTCGATCCGCCGCAGCAGGATGATCTCGCTCGCATCGAAGCGGTTGCCGTGCAGCTCGCGCCCGCGGCGTGCGCCCCAGCGTATCTGCTCGAACAAGCGCTTGAACGTGAACTCCGTCGGCACGCGATAAAAGGCTCCGGCGCCGTGGCGGACGGCCAGAGCGCCCCACTCGTCCTCCTGCGCGTCCGCGGCGATCTGTGCCGCTGCCGAGATGTCGAGTTGCAGATCCTCGAGCTTGGCAAGGTAGCCGGAGGCGATGTCGACCAGCGCATTCGGCACATCCGGCATCGGCCGTGCCGTCATGTTGTCCTTGATGATCGTGTTGACCTCGAGCGTCGTGAGATCCTCGACGATGCGCTTGAACTCCTCCCAGAAGCGGCTCTCCGTCCCGAGGCCGGGCGCGTCCGCGGTCGCCACGGCGGCTCAGCGGCGCTTGTCGAGGAAGTCGACGACGTCCTTGAGGAGCCCGAGGTTGCGAGCGACGATCTCCTGCCCTTTCTGCACCATCTGGTCGTGATAGGCGCGCAGGCCGCTGCGCTGCTCCTCCGGGACGGAATCGCTGGTCGACGTCCAGATGTCGCCTTGCAGCAGATCGATGCTGGTCACGTAGGCGGCGGTGGACGTGAGGCCGGTGAGCTGAAGTTTCTGGTTGGCGTCAAGCCCGACGGCGGCATCGCCGATGACCGTCACGATCCGGAGCTCGACGAGCTTGTCTGCCGCCTTGGAAAGTTTCTCCGCAAGATCCGCTGCCGCCGGCATGAGCGTGTCCCTCCCGAGTCGCGAAGCCGGGAGGATCGCACACCGCCCGTCCGGCGCAAGCCGAAGCGGGTCCGTTCCGATCCTCTCGCAGCGTCACGCCGGCCGCAGCGCTGCGATCGCGGCCACTGCCCGCTCCTGCCGCTCCGCCCAGCTACCGCCGATTCGGACGTAGTTCGCACCCGCACGCGCCAGCATCTTCTCGCCGGCGGCGGCGAACTGCGCGCGGCGTTCGGTGTCGCCGAAGAAGCGGGTGCCGTCGTCCACCCAGGCGACATCGGGCTCCAGCAGCAGATAGAGGTCGGCTTTGGGCGCGGCGGTGAGGGCGTCCGGCACGGTCCCGAACAGCATGTCGGCCCAGGCGGCCGTCATCAGCGCGTCGGTATCGACGATCAGGCGCCGGTTGCACCAGGGCAGCGCCGCCGCGATCATCGCGGACTGCACGCGGCCGATCTCCAGCAGGTCGTCCATCGCCAGATCGAGGCCGTGGGTCTCGCAGTGGAGGCGACCATATTCCGGCACCCAGATCGTGTCGAAATGGTCGGCGAGCGCCCGTGCGAGCGTCGTCTTGCCGGTGCTCTCCGGGCCGTGCAGGCAGATGCTGCGCGCATAGCAGGGACGAACGAGATGCGGCAGCGCGTCCCAGTGCGCCCAGGGATCGGCGCGGATCGCCGTGCCGGACACCGGACCGGGCGAACGCGGCTCCGCGCGCATGCCGACCGGCACGAAGCGGCCGCCGACCTCCTGCGCGAGGCGCAACCCATAATCCTCGCCAGCGAAGACCAGGTCGATCGGCTCCGGATGCGCCGCCGCGACGATGCCGCGCCAGATCGGCCAGAAGTCGGCGCTGTCCGCGGGCGCCTGCGGCACCGGCCGGCCGTGGCCGAGCACGCGCGCAGCCGGGAACAGCCGGCGAATCCATTCGAGCCGCAGCGGCCCGGGAATCGGATCATCAGGCAGCCAGCAGACCAGGATGGTGAGCTGATCGACGAGCCGCTGAGCCGTCTCCGCCAGATAGACGTGCCCGGCGTGCGGCGGCATGAACTTGCCGAGCAGGAAGCCGCGCCTCATGCCCGCTGCTGCGCGCAATGCGCCGCCGTCCAGGCGCGCAGGCCGGCGACGGCGAGGACGAGGAACAGCGCGTAGAGCGCGGCCGTGGCGTGAAGCCCGCGCGACAGGAACAGCCCGATCGCGGTCACGTCCACCGCGATCCACAGCACCCAATTCTCCACGCGGCGCAGCGCCAGCAGCAGCTGGGCGGCGACGCTCGTCACGGCGATGGCGGCGTCCACCATCGGCGCCGCCGCGTCCGTATGGCGCGCCATCAGCCAGCCCCAGCCGAGTGCCGCGACCGCCGTGGCGACGAGCCAGGCGACCCGGGCCGCAGCCGACATGATGGCGACGGGCAGCGCGTCGGCACCGCGGCGGGCGCGCGACCAGTTCCACCAGCCGTAGATCTGGATGGCGACGAAGAAGATCTGCAGCCCGGCGTCGCTGTAGAGCTTGGCATCACGGAACACGAAGAAATAGAGCGACACGGCCGCGATGCCGAACGGGTAGTTCCAGATGCTCCGCCGCACCAGCAGCACGATATTGGCCAGGCCGAGCGCGGCCGCAATCCATTCCAAGCTGTTCACCGCCCGCCCCTCACCGGCCGCTCGCTAGCCGAGCAAGACGCATTCCGCCACCGCCCGAACCGCGCTAGGAAAGGCACGCGCGCGCCCGTAGCTCAGCTGGAGAGAGCACGAGCCTTCTAAGCTTGGGGTCGCAGGTTCGAACCCTGCCGGGCGCGCCAAAGGGTCTGCTCCCCGCCCGTTCGGGGCCGGCGGGAGCGAGACCCCGGTGGCGAGCAGCCCCGGCGGCGGCCCGCGGCTATTGATCGTCGAACTCGTCGAACTCAGCCATTGCGGATGCCACGCGGGCACCTAGCTCTTTCTGCTCTTCGGCCGGCGGTGCCTCCTCCTGGTCGGACAGCTCGCCATCGTAAAGGGCGCTATCCACTGCCAGGCGAGGGCCGTCATCCTCCAGCAACCCTCGAGTGACCACGACCAGAGCGGGTCGCTGCTCAGCGACCTGGAGCAGGATCTCGACCCGGCCGGAAAGTTCATGCGCAGGGGGCAGATCACAACCCACGACGTTTCTCCAGCCGCGCCTCGGTCACTGCATCAGATCAAGGGTTCTCCGGTGATGGGGATCCAGATCAACCCGTCGCCAGTGTCATACCACCATCCGCCGGACGGCGGCGGCGGCGGCGGGGGCGGTGGCGGTGGCGGCGGGGCATCGGGCGACTCGGCCGTCAGCTTCAACGAGCCGTTGCGAGCACCGTCCTCGTCGCCGACGCTGGTGTAGCGAACGCCGAAATCGACGCCCGCGAAATCCTCGAGCCGCAGCGCACTGCTGCTCGAGCTCAGGGTGAATGTCAGGCTGTCGATGTCGTCGGCGCCGATGCCGGCGGTGCCGAATGCGATACCGGCGTCGAACGAGCCGTGGCCGTTCATGTTGACGCCGTTGCCGAGGTTTCGGACGGCATCGTCAGCGAACGCGAAAGAGGTGATCGTGTCGCCGTTGACGGTGAGCGACGACAGCAGCGAACTCGCCGTCGTATCGAAGAAAAAGCCGCGAAGATCGGCGACGGTATCGCCCTGATTGGCGAGCGCGAACAGGAGCGAGCCATCGGCCTGCTCGGTCATGGTGACGTGGAGGGAGACCTCGCCTGGGATCACGAACGATAAGGAGCGCATCGATTGACCTTTCGCATGGTTCGCCGCTCGATGCGTCGCGCGCTAACAAGGAAGCGTCAGCAATCGTCCTTAGCGATGAATTAGTTTCACCGGTCACCGCCCGGCAAATGGCGGAGAGGGGGCGGCCGGTCGTGAGCCCCTCACCTCGGCCGGAGCCCCGGTCTCGGCTACGCACCGGCCGCGGCAAAGGCGGCCGCCGCGCCGAAGAGGCCAGGCTGCGCGTGGGTCAGCAGCTTGACCGGCATCGCCGCCATCCGCCGCTCGAACCGGCCCTTGGCGACGAAGCGCCCGGCGAAGCCCGATTCCGGCAGGTGATCGGCCAAACGCAGGCCGAGGCCGCCGGCGATGACGACGGCGTCGGCACCCTGCGCCAAGGCGATGTCGCCGGCGACCGCGCCGAGCGACAGGCAGAAGCGGTCGAGCGCGGCCACGGCCAGGCTGTCCTCGCCGGCCAGCGCAGCGGTCCACAACGCCTTTTCGTCACGGAACGCCAGCTCGCGTCCCTCGATCGCCGCCAATGCCTCGTAGAGATTGCCGAGGCCGAGGCCGGAGGCGACTCGCTCGGCCGAGACGCGGCGGTAGCGGCGTCGCAGCTCCACGAGGATGCGGTCTTCAAGGTCGTCCAGCGGCGCGAAATCGATGTGCCCGCCTTCGGTGGCGACGACGTCGTAGCGCCCCGGCCGCCGCAGCAGCTGGCTGACGCCGAGACCGGTGCCCGGCCCGACAATGGTGACGACGCCGTTTTCCGGCAGCGGCCGGTCGGGTCCGCACAGGTGGCGGAAGTGCTGTTCCGAAAGGTGCGCCACCGCATGCGCCACCGCCGAGAAGTCGTTGACCAGCACGTGCCGCGTCAGGCCGAGCCGCGCCGGGAACGTCGCCGGCCGGATCACCCACGGGTTGTTGGTCACCTTGACGCTTTCACCCTCGGGCGAGCCGGCGATCGCCAGCGCGGCGGCCACCGGCGTCGGCCGGCCGAGCCTGGCCGCGAACGCCTCCCAGGCGGTTTCGAAGCTGGCGTGATCGGCGGTGCGGAGCGTGGTTGCCGGACCGAGCGAGGCGACACGCTGCCCATCGAGGGTGGCGAGCGCGAATCGCGCGTGCGTGCCCCCGATGTCGACGGCGACGAGCTCGGTCATTCGGGCAGGCCGGCGAGCGCGTCGCCGCCTAGGGAGCGGTACAGCTCGACCAGATTCCGCGCGCGCTCCAGCCGCGTTCGCGCCAGCGACTGCTCGGCGGCATAGAGCTCGCGCTGCGCGTCCAGCGTTGCCAGGAAGTTGTCGATGCCGCCGCGATAGCGCGCATCGGTGAGCTGGTAGGTGTCGCGCGCCGCGGTCAGCCGGCGCTGCTCGGCGGCGATCTGCCGGTCGATCGTGCCGCGCCGGGCGAGCGCATCGGCGACGTCGCGGAACGCCGCCTGGATCGTGCGCTCGTAGCCGGCCAGCGCCGCGTCGAACTGGGCGCGGGCGAGCTGGAGATTGCCGCGATTGGCGCCGCCATCGAAGATCGGCAGCCTGGCGCTCGGCGCGACGGAGAAGGTGAAGGCGTCGCCCGAGAACAGGCCCGACAGGCCGGCGCTGGCGAGGCCGAGCACGCTGGTCAGTGAGATGCGCGGGAAAAAGGCCGCGCGCGCGGCGCCGATCCGGGCATTGCTGGCGCGCAGCTCATATTCGGCCTCTACCACGTCGGGCCGCCGAAGCAGAATCTCGGACGAGAGGCCCGCAGGCAGCTCGCGCAATTGTCCGTCAACTCCGTCGAGCCCGGTGGGCAGCAGCGCCGGGTCGATCTCGGCACCGGCCAGCAGCCGCAGCGCGTTGACGTCCTGCGCCGCCAGCGCCTGCTGGGCGGCGACGTCGCTCCGCGCCTGCTCCAGCACCGTCTCGGCCTGCCGGAGATCGATGCGCGGCGCGATCCCGCCGCGATAGCGGGCGCCGGTGATCTCGACGGAGCGGGCGGCATTGGCTTCCGTCGCTTGCGCGATCCGGAGCAGCTCGCGGTCGGCGGCGAGCGTCAGATAGGCATTGGCGAGCTCGGCGACCAGCGACAGCCGGGTCGCGCGCGCTGCCGCCTCCTGCGCGAAGAAGCTCTGGAGGGCGGCGTCCGAGAGGCTTCGGACGCGGCCGAACAGGTCGATCTCGAAGGCGGAAAGGCCGACATCGACCGAGTAATCGTCGACGATGCCGCCGGCGCCGCGGTCACCGACGCCGATGCCGGCGCCGGCCTCGACCGTGGGCAGCCGCGCGGCGCGCTGCACGCGATACTGCGCGCGGGCGGCGGCGACGTTGGCGGCGGCAACGCGCAGGTCCCGGTTGTTGGCAAGCGCCTGCTCGATGAGCGCCTGCAGCCGCGGATCCTGGAAGATGTCGCGGTAGCTGACGGTCGGCAGCGCGGCCTCGGTCTGGCGAAGATAGGCGTCGCCCACCGGCCAGCTCGGCGGCACCGGCGCGGCCGGGCGGACGTAGTCCGGCTGCAGGCTGGTGCAGCCGGCCGCGGCCAGCGCGGCGATCAGGATCGCGCGCCTCATTCCGCGGGCGCCGCCTGCATCGCCGCCAGCCGCGGCTTGGCCTTGAACCAGCCCCGCACCAGCACGAAGAACATCGGGATGAAGAAGATCGCGAGCACAGTGGCGGCGATGATGCCGCCCATCACTGCGGTGCCGATCGCAAGGCGGCTGTTGGCGCCGGCACCGGTGGCGATGGCGAGCGG
>SXGU01565024.1_pt1 | contig 19055 bp, 11 predicted proteins | sample 3174531 | NCBI WGS metagenome assembly SXGU01 (sample SAMN11356863, study PRJNA531348) | freshwater metagenome | isolation source: freshwater sample F1-140 | place: China: Fuxian Lake, Yuxi | collected 2017-12-25 | reverse complement strand
GGCTCTACACCGCCGATCCGCGCGTCGTGAAGGACGCGCGGAAACTGTCCGAAATCAGCTATGACGAGATGCTCGAGCTGGCGTCGCTGGGCAGCAAGGTCATGCAGACGCGCTCGGTCGAGTTTGCCGCGAAGTACGGCGTCGTTTTCGAAGTGCGCTCCTCTTTCAACAACAACCCAGGAACCATCGTGAAACAAGAAGTCGCCTATATGGAAAAGGTCGTCGTCCGCGGCGTGGCCGTCGACAAGGATCAAGCCAAGGTCGTGGTGAGCAATGTCGCGGACAAGCCGGGCACGGCCGCGAAAGTCTTCCGCGCGCTGGCCGACGCCAACATCAACGTGGACATGATTGTCCAAAACGTCGGTCGTGGGGGTGTGGCCAACCTCACCTTCACGGTGCCGCTGACGGAGAAGGACCGGGCCGTGACGGCGCTCGCACCGGCCCTGCAGGCGGTGGGCGGCGAGGCGACGTTTGACGAGAAGATTGCGAAGCTCTCCGTCGTGGGAGTCGGCATGAAGACGCACAGCGGCGTGGCGGCCACCCTTTTTGAGACGCTGGCCCGGGCCGGGGTGAACCTCGAGTTGATCAGCACCTCCGAGATCAAGATCTCCGTGGTCATTGCGAAGGACAAGGCCGATGACGCCGCGCGCGCGGTGCATGCGGCGTTTGGCCTGGAGCTGGTCTGAACCAACGTTCCTCGTTTTCGTGGTCGTGCTCTTGCTCGCAGTTTGAGATCGAGAACGAAAAAGAGGAAAGAGTAAGATGAAGTTTCTCAGCACCCGCGGCCAGACGCCCGTCCTCGGTTTTTCCGATGCGGTCGCCACCGGGCTCGCCCCGGATGGCGGGCTTTACCTGCCCGAGACGCTGCCGGATTTCTCCGGGGATCTGGCCCGGTTCGAATCGCTCAACTACCCGGAGCTTTGCTTCGAATTTCTGCGCGTCTTCGCGACGGATATTCCGCCGGAAACGCTGCGCCAGTTGGTGAGTGCGAGCTACACGCGGTTTGATCATCCCGACATTGCGGCGCTCAAGCCGCTGGCGAAAAACCTCTACGTGCTCGAGCTCTTCCACGGGCCCACGCTGGCATTCAAGGACTTCGCGCTCCAGCTCCTCGGCAACCTCTATGCGCACCAGTGCCGGGTGCGCGGACAAACCATCAACGTGCTCGGGGCGACCTCCGGCGATACCGGCGCCGCGGCGATTCATGGACTGCTCGGCCGGCCGGGCACCGCGATCTTCATCCTCTATCCGGATGGCCGCGTGTCGCCACTGCAGGAGCGGCAGATGACCTGCACGGGGGCGCAAAATGTCTTCGCGCTGGCGGTGGACGGCACGTTTGACGATGCGCAGACAGCGTTGAAGGAGGTTTTCGGCGATCAGGAATTCCGCACGCGGCACCGGCTCTCGGCGGTGAACTCGATCAACCTGGCGCGGGTGCTCGCGCAATGCGTGTACTACCTGTCGGCGTGGCTGCGGCTGCCCCCGGGCGAACGCGACCACGTGGAGTTTGTCGTGCCGACGGGCAATTTCGGCAACGTGCTCGCGGGCTGGATGCTGCAGAAAATGGGCGTGCCGATCCGCGGTTTCAGGGTGGCGACGAACCAGAACGACATTCTCCATCACCTGTTCACGACCGGCGAGTATCGGGTTGGCGAGGTGCATCCAAGCCTGGCGCCGTCGATGGACATCCAGGTCGCGTCGAATTTCGAGCGTTTCATCTGGTTCGCCGTCGGCGGCGACGCGGCGCGGGTGCGCGCGGTGATGCGGACCTTCCAGGCGACGGGTCGCTACACGTTCGAGAACTTCGACCGGGATTCCTTCAGCTCGACGCGCACGAGCGATGCGGAGATTGCCCGCATCATCACGCGCGTGCATCGGGATTACGGTTACATCGTCGATCCGCACACGGCGTGCGGTTTCCAGGAGCTCAACCCGGAGCGGGTGAACGTGGTGCTCGCGACCGCGAGCCCGGCGAAATTTCCCGACACAATCCGGGCCGCGATCGGCCTCGAGCCGACGCATCCCAGTCTCGAGGCGTTGAAATCAAGGGCGATTGTGAAGCACCGGATCAAGGCGACGCCTGCGGCGATGCGCGCGTTCATCGACGCCCACGCGGAGCAATGAGGTGCAGCCTGGGGCTGGTCCGGCACCGGGGATGACGGCCGGACGCCCCGGGGTCGGTAAGATCACCCGACCAAGAGCGGTGGTTCCTCCGTCGGCGTGGCAACCGACGCCGCGTGCAGGCGGGCGAGCACGGCCCGGAAATGGGCATCCTCGAGTTCGCGCCGCCGGGCGGCGCGGTATTCCATCTCCCCGACGACGAAGATGAACGTAAACAGCGCGGCCAGCAGGGGCTGGTAAAATAACGCAATCGCGGCGCCCGCGACGCACAAGATCTTCCCGGTGGTCACCGCCCAAAACGTGGCGCGCAGATAGCTGAGGCGCGTGGCCAGCAGGGCGCGCAGGATGCGCCCGCCATCCATCGGGACGGCGGGCAGGAGGTTGAACAGGCCCATCGCCACGTTCCACTGCATCAGGAGGCCGGCCGTCTCCAGCAGCGTGGGCACGTCCGCGGCCGAGGTTTCGACCGCCGGGCTGAGCTCCGCCGGCAGAACCAGCCAAAGCAGTCCGGCGAGGACGAAGTTCACGCCGGGCCCCGCGATCGTGATCAGAAGCTCCCGTCGCGGTTCGCGGGGAATGCCGTCAAATTCCGCCATCCCGCCGATCGGCAGCAGCAGAATGCGTGGCACCGTGATGCCGTAGTGCATGGCGGTGAAGCAATGTCCCAGCTCATGCAGGACGACGCAGCCGAAAAAGGAGAGCAACAAGGCGCTGTTCCACCAGAGGCCCGGCCAGCCGCCGTCCGCCCACCCGTCGAAGGCGTTGACCGCCAGCAACAGGAAGAAAGAGAAGTGGACGGCGAGTTGGATGCCGCGCACCCGGAAAAGGTTCATTGACCAGCCGAGCATCCAGAGCAACAAAAGCGCGCCCGTGGAATACGCCAGCGTTCAATCTCGTTCATTTTCCGGAGTCTGAACCCGGTCCCGGGCGTCCTGCCGCCACGCTTCCATGACCGACGTCACCACCAAACCGCCCACCATCCTTGTGATCGATGACGACGCGGAAATCCGCTATTCGCTCTCCCGTGTGCTGACCGCCCGCGGCTATCAGATCATCGAGGCCCCGAGCGGCGAGCAGGGGATCGCGCTGGTCAGGCAAGGGCCGCCGCCCGACCTGGTGTTCCTCGATGTGCGCATGGGCGGCATGGGCGGCATTGAGGCGCTGCAGCACATCCGCTCCGCCAACCCGCGTCAGCTCGTCGTGATGATGACGGCCTTTGGCACGGCGCAGACCGCGATCGAGGCGATGAAATACGGCGCGTTTGACTACGTGATGAAGCCCTTTGATCCGGCGAAGGTGCTCGCCCTGGCGCAGAACGCGCTCAAGGCGCACGCCGATCTGCGCGCCGTTGGCGATTACAAGCCGACGATCAACGCCGACGATTACCGCGAAGGCATCGTCGGCAGCTCGCCGGTCATGCAAAACGTTTTCAAGATCATCGGCCAGGTCACCGCCAGTGATGTCACGGTGATGATCACGGTCGAGAGCGGCACCGGCAAGGAGCTCGTCGCGCGCTCGATCTGGAAACACAGCCACCGCTCCAACAAGGCGTTCATCGCCGTCAACTGCGCGGCAATCCCCGACAACCTGATCGAAAGCGAGTTGTTCGGGCACGAAAAGGGTTCTTTCACCGGCGCGACCGTGCAGCGCATCGGCAAATTCGAATTGTGCGACGGCGGCTCGATTTTTCTGGATGAGATTGGCGACATGGCCCTCGCCACTCAGACGAAGATTCTGCGCGTGCTGCAACAGGGCGAAATTCAGCGGGTGGGCGGCACGGCAACCTTGCGCGTCGACGTGCGGATCATCGCCGCCACCAACAAGAATCTCGAGGAGATGGTGCGGACCAAGACGTTTCGCGAGGACCTGTATTACCGCCTGAACGTCGTGCGCATCATGATGCCGGCCCTGCGGGAGCGTGGCGACGATGTCCCGCAGATTGTCGATTTCTGTCTGCAGAATCTCGTCAAGCAGCGGAAGACGCGGGTGTCCAAGGTGTCGCCCGAAGCCATGGCCGTGCTGGTGCGCCACCGCTGGCCGGGCAACGTGCGGGAACTTGAAAATGTGGTCTATCGCAGCGCGGTCATCGCCCAGGGTGATGCCATCCTCGTGAAGGATCTTCCCGCGGAGTTGAGCGGGGCCGGCATGGTCGCAACCCCGGCGACGGCCACCGCGGTTGCGTCCGCCCGCGACGAGCCCGGCGCTGGCGCCACCACGGTCACCCCGCCGCGAACGCTGGCGAGCGCTTTCGACACGGTCTTCGATCTGCTCAAGACCGGGGGCAAACCGATGTTGGCGCAGGTGGAGCGCGAACTCATTTCCCGTGCCCTGGCGACCCATCGGGGTGACGAAGCGCAGGCCGCCAAGCTGCTCGGCCTGACCAGGGCCGCGCTGCAGAAGAAGGCGAAGGAACTCTGAACCGGTTCCCCGGATGAGAAAATTCCCGCGGCCAGGCGGAGGCCCGTTGGTCCGTGCCACCGCGCCAACTGCGCCCGGCGGCGAACCGGGCGGCAAATAATCGACCGTGCAAATCTACCTCGCGTCCGGCAACGCCCACAAGGTGACCGAGCTCCAGGCACTCGCCCGCGCCACGGCGTTGCCCGTGGAAATTTTTTCCGCGCGAGTGATCGGCGGAATGCCGGACGTCGTGGAAGATGCCGGCACCTTTGCCGGCAATGCGCGCAAGAAGGCGCGGGCGCTTTGGTCGCGCGTGCCCGCGGGAGCCTGGGCGCTCGCGGACGACAGCGGGCTGTGCGTCGACGCGCTCGCCGGGGCGCCAGGCGTGGAATCCGCCTACTACGCCGGGCCGCAGGGTGACGGTGCGGCAAACCTCGCCAAACTTGTCGCCGCGCTGCGCGACGTGCCGGCCGCGCAACGCGGGGCTCATTTTGTCTGTGTGCTGTGGCTGTGTGGTCCGGACGGCCGCGAGCAGATGTTTGAAGGTCGTTGCGACGGGGGCCTGCGCGCTGAACCACGGGGTGGCGCCGGCTTTGGCTACGATCCGCTCTTCGTGCCCGCTGGCCACTCCGCGAGTTTCGCCGAACTCGGCGACGCGGTGAAGAGCACCCTCAGTCATCGCGCCCGGGCCTGGTCAAGGCTGGCGGAGTGGGTGAGGGCGGGAGGACGGTGACACGGATTTATTTTCGCTGCTCCTGCGCGAAAATCACCGCGGCTTCGGCGCGGCGCGAGACATGCAGTTTCTCGAAAACCGTGCTCAGATAGTTTTTGACGGTTTTCTCGCTCAGCCCAAGTCGGACGCCGACCTCCTTGTTCGTGCACCCCTCGGCGATCAGGGCCAGCACCCGCTTCTCCTGCGGGGAAAGTGTGGCGAAGGCTTCCCGGCTGCCGCCTCCGCCGCTTTTGACGAGTTGCATCACCCGCGCGATGATGGCGGGATCCAAGATTGACCGGCCGGCGGCGACATCGCGAATCGCGTTCATCAGGCCGCGGCCGTCGATCTCCTTCAGCAGATAACCGTGGGCGCCGGCGCGAATCGCATCGTCGACCGTCGAATTCTCGATCACCGACGTGAGAATGAGCACGCGGGTGTCGGGGGAATCCCGGAGAATCTGCCGGCAGACCTCGATGCCGTTGCCATCCGGCAGCCGGATGTCGAGGAGGGCGACGTCGGGTTTCAGCCGCCGGGCCGCCTCGATCGCCGCGGCCGCCGTGGCGGCTTCCCCGATCACGACAATGGTCGGTTCGATCCCCAGGAGGCTGCGCAGTCCCGCGCGCACCACTTCGCTGTCGTCGACCAACAGCAAGCGGACGCGGGGAGTTTCGGGCTTGGTGCTCATGTCGCAGTAGAACGGACAATCGGGAGGGTGGCCAGCACCCGTGTGCCGGTTTCCGCATCGCTGGTGACGCGCAACGTCGCGCCCATCCGGGCGGAACGGGCCTTCATGTTCGCCATCCCGTGACCACCATCGCGAGACCGCGAAGCGTCGAACCCGCTGCCATTGTCCTGAATCAGCAGGCAGACCTCGTGGTCCCCCTGATGCATGCGCACGGTGATCATCGACGCGCCGCCATGACGCAGGGCGTTGCTGACCGCTTCGCGGGCGATTTGCAGGGCTTCGACGCTTTGCGTGGAACTCAGCTGCGCCGCAGCTTCGTCGTCGATCTGCATGTCAAACTGGGCCTCGCGCCCGGCGCGCAGTTCTCCGAGGAGTCCGCTGAGCGCCCGCGCAAAACCGGCGCGCCGCAGGCTTTCCGGAGCGAGTCCGCCAATGTAGGCGCGGACGTCCCGTATCGCGTTGTTCAGGCTCGCACGGGTCTGTTCGAGCCGCTGTTCGGCCTCATCCGGATTGCTCTTCACGAGCGCGCGCACCGATTCGAGCGTCAGCCCGGCGGCATAGAGCGATTGGATGATGCCATCGTGCAGATCGCGGCCGAGTCGAATCTTCTCATCGAGCGACTGCGTGAGCATCTGTTGCTTGAGGCTGGCATCTTCCTCCGCCAGGCGGCGCACATCCCGTTCGCGCGTCAACTCCGCCCCCTGGGCGACTGAAGACTCGGCCAGTCTCGCCAGCGTCGAGAGCTCGGAGCCGGCGCGGCGGAAAGGAGTGGGGGTCTCCGCCGTCCGCGACGGCCAGGCCGCGAGGTTGAGCATCAACGGCAGTGCGAAGGCCAGTCCGACCACCGCGAGCCCCAGGGCCAGGCGTTGCGAGAGCACCAGCGCGCCGACCGACCGCGCGGTCGCCTCGGCGGTGAGCGAATGGCCCGCGGCCTCATTCCGGGCCTCGCGCCAGACTGGCACGGCCAGCATGGCCGCCAATGCCACCAAGACGACGAAAAGCGCCGTCGCAACGAAGCGGGTGAGGGGATTCATGCGAAATTGCCACCACGGTGCGCGAAGGATCACGCAGCGTCAAAACTTTCGACATTTCGTTCGTCCCGCGTTCTGTTGGCCGGCTTGCCATGAAATCCTTCTATATTACGACCGCGATCGACTATGCGAACGGTTCGCCCCACCTCGGCCACGCCTACGAAAAGGTGCTGACGGACGTCATTGCCCGATTCCGGCGGCAAATGGGGGACCGCGTCCATTTCCTCACCGGCACCGACGAACACGGCCAGAAAGTGCAGGCCAGTGCGCGCGCCCGGGATATTCCACCACAACAATACTGCGATGCGGTGGCGGCGGAGTTTCAGGCGATGCTGCCCAAGCTCGGCATCACGAACGACGACTTCATCCGCACGACCGAGGAACGGCACAAGCGCGTCGTGTGCCGGCTGCTCCAGCAACTCTTCGACCAGGGCGAAATCTACCGGGCGGAATATCAGGGCTTTTATTCCACCCGGCAGGAACAGTTCCTCCAAAACAAGGATCGCAACCCGGACGGCACCTGGCCGGAGATTTTCGGCGAGGTCACCGAGATCACCGAATCGAATTATTTTTTCCGTCTGCGCAAGTACCAGGACTGGCTGATCGAGTTCCTCACGCAGAACGAAAACTTCGTCTTCCCGCGCTACCGGCAGACGCAGGTGCTCGAGTTCTTGAAGGAGCCGCTGAACGATCTCTGCATCTCGCGGCCGCGCGAACGGCTGGAGTGGGGGATTCCGCTCCCGTTTGACGGCCAATTCGTCACCTACGTCTGGTTCGATGCATTGGTGAATTATTACTCCGCCGTCGTCGACCGGCCGGGCCTCTGGCCGGCCAGCTATCATGTGATCGGCAAGGACATCCTCGTGCCGCCGCACGCCGTCTACTGGCCGATCATGCTGCGCGCCGCCGGGATTCCGCTGCCGGCGGGCATCATCGTGCACGGCTGGTGGACACAGCGGGGATCCAAAATGTCCAAGAGCACGGGCAACGCGTTGAATCCCCTCGAGCTGGTCGATCAATTCGGCGCCGACGCGTTCCGGTATTTTCTGATTCGCGAGATGAACGTGGGGCAGGACAGCGACTTTACGGCCGACCAGTTCCTCGTGCGGTACAACAGTGAACTGGCGAACAATTTTGGGAATCTGGTGAATCGCACGCTCAACATGACCACGCGCTTTGCCGGCGGCGTGCTGCCGGCCGCGGCGGGCAGCGAGGAGCCCGAGCGTGAATTACACGCGCTGTGGGCGCGCACCGCGCCGGAGTGTGTCGCCCTCTGCGAGGGTTTCCAATTCCACACGGCCATCGAGCGTACGATGGCGTTCGTCACGGCGACCAACGCCTATATCGAAAAACGCGCGCCCTGGAAACTCGGCAAGTCGGCCGACCCGCAGGAGCGGGCGCGTCTCCACACGTCGTTGGCCACGATGGCCGAGGCGCTCCGGCTGGCGGTCGCCCTGCTGCAGCATGTCACCCCGGCGTCGTCCGCGAAAATCAACGCCGTGCTCGGCTATTCGCCCGGACCGATCTGGCGCGACGAACTGGTCTGGAGCAACCGGCTCGACGGCGCGAAGGTGGCGGAGGCTTTGGTGCTGTTCCCGCGGCCGGCGGCGGCGAAGCCGGCGTAACCGTGCTCGTTCCTCGTTCTCTCGTTCGGAAAACTTTCGGGAGAGGAGGAACGAGCAAGATGAAGAGGAAAGAGAAAGATTAACCATGACCATCCTCCCGTTGCACCCCGCCAACCACGCGTCGCCGGCGGCGTTGCGGGAATTTCTGGAGCAGTGCCGCGGGGCCGCGGTGCGGGATGCCCATGCCAAGCTCGTGAGCATTTCACTGGCGGTCGAGGCCCTCGATCCGCTGGCGGTACTGGAATCGATTTTCGAGCCCGACGAGCCGCATTTCTACTCGGAGCGCCCGGCGCTCGAAACCGCGATTGCCGGCGCCGAAATTGCCGTGAGCCACGAGGCGCGGGGCGCGGACCGCTTCGCGGTGGTGAAGACGTGGGTCGGCGAGATGCTGGCCCACACGATTGCCGTGGGCGACGTGACGGCGCCATTCGGTGGGCCGCACTTCTTCTCGGCCTTCGCGTTTCACGACGAGGTTGAAACGGGTGAACCGTTTCCCGCGGCCTCGATCTTCGTGCCCCGCTGGCAGGTCGCGCTCGCGGGCCGGACCACCACGGCGGTCGCCAACCTCCTCGTCACGCCTGCGGCGGATCTCGACGCGCTCGCGCGGCGGGTGTGGCGGGCCCACCAGCGGTTTCACGAAATCGGCGCCCAAGCCGCTCCGGCCGCCGACGCCGAGGTGCCCGGAACGCCCGTTTTTCAGATGCGCGAGACCGGGCACTACCGGCTGGCGGTGGCGCGTGCCCTCGAACGGATCAGCGCGGGGGAGTTTGGGAAAATCGTGCTCGCTCGCGCGCAAGACCTGACGGCCGACCGATTGCTGCACCCGCTGCGCATGCTGAACGGATTGCGCCAACGGTTTCCGGACTGTTATGCTTTTTCTTTCGCGCACGGACGGGGTCCGAGCTTCATCGGCGCAAGTCCGGAGCGGTTGATCCGGGTGAGCAAGGGAGTGCTCGAAACCGAGGCCCTCGCCGGTTCGATCCGACGCGGTGTCAGCGCCAGCGAAGACGCCGCGCTCGCCACGACGCTCCTGCGCAGTGGCAAGGACCTGCATGAACACCGGCAGGTAATTGACGATATCGTGGCCCGCCTCGCACCGCTGGGCATCATTCCCGAGACGCCCGCTGCTCCGCAGGTCCGGCGGCTGGCGAATGTCCAACACCTGCACACGCCCATTCACGCGAAACTGCCGGACGGTGTGCACCTGTTCGACGCGCTGGCCGCATTGCATCCGACTCCCGCGGTGGGCGGCACGCCGCGCGACCCGGCCGTCGGCCGGATTCGCGAGCTGGAAGGGTTTCCGCGCGGGCTCTACGCCGGAACGCTCGGATGGCTCAATAGTCGCGGCGGCGGCGAATTTTTCGTCGGGATCCGCTCGGCGCTGGTCGCCGGCGCGAAAGCCCGCGTGTACGCCGGTGCCGGCATCGTGGCGGGCTCGACCCCGGAGAGAGAGTTCGCGGAAACGGAGCTGAAATTTAAGGCGATGATCGAGGCGATCGTGGCTTAGCCCGGACATTCTCCACTTTCCCCCGCGACGACTTCACCGCGGGTGCAACCACGCTTGATGCTGGGGTCGCTTTCCCGGAAGGATTTCCGGGTGAAATCGCAACGGAGCAGCCGAGGGCGTGGGCGGAAGCTCTGCCGCAGCGCAAAGGAGGAAAGGCGCGGACAGGCCTTTGTGCGTTGTATTCCACATTTCACAGTTCGTGTTGCGCGGTGAGGAATTATTCTGAGGCAATCCCCCAAACCACCAATTCGCAAATCTCCCAATCGAGAGAATCTTTGGTTGCGACCTTCTACCGTGGTGGGAAGCATCGGTTCTTCGAAAGAACCATGTCCGTTCCGCCTCCTGACACCCGCAATGTAAACTCGCTCTGGGCCGGCGTGCTGATCGAAACCCTGGCGCGGTGTGGTGTGCGCTTTGCGGTGGTTTCGCCGGGATCGCGTTCCGCGCCGCTGGCATTGGCCGTGGCGGCCCACCCCTCGATCGAGGCGGTGCCGGTGCTCGATGAGCGGTCGGCGGCCTTCTTTGCCCTCGGGCTGGCCAAGCAGCATGGGCGCCCCGTCGTACTCATCTGCACCAGTGGCACAGCGGCCGCGAATCTCTTCCCCGCAGTGATCGAAGCCCATGAAAGCGGTGTGCCGCTGCTCGTGCTGACGGCTGATCGTCCGCCCGAATTGCGCGCTTGCGCCTCGGGCCAGACGATTGACCAGCTGAAGCTCTTCGGTGGGTACGTGAATTTCTTCCACGAAATTGCCACCCCCGAGCTGGGCGAATCGCGGCTGAAATACCTCCGACAGACCGTCGCGCATGCCATTGGGCGGACACTCGCGCCCGCGACGGGGCCCGTGCATCTCAACGTGCCGTTTCGCGACCCACTGGCGCCGGTGGGCGACGGTGGCGCCACCGCTCAATTCACCGCCACGATCAACTGGGATATTTTCTACGCGCATTTGGTCCCGACGGAACCGGCCCCGCCGGCCGGACTGTTGCCGCGGATTGCCCCCGATGTGCACGGGGTGATCGTCGTGGGGCCCGCACAGCCGGGCGACATCGGCGCGTTTGTGACAGGTGTGGGCGAAATCGCCCGTCGTCTTGGCTGGCCGGTCCTGGCCGACGGGTTGTCGCCACTGCGACATAACGCGTCGCAGGTGCCGCACCTCGTCACGACCTGCGATTTGGTGCTGCGCCACGCGGTTGCGGCCGAGCGATTGAAACCCGAGGTGGTGCTCTGCGTGGGCGACTGGCCGACGAGCAAGGTGCTGCGTTGGTGGATTGAGGAAAGCGAGGCCCTGATCTGGATGGTGACGGAGCGTGCGGATAATCGCGACGCAATGCATGGGCGGACGCGGCAGATCGCCCTGCCGTTGACCGTGCTCGCCGCCGGTCTGCCGCCGGCGGTCGACGAGAACGGCTACCAACGCATGTGGGCGCGTTACGAGCAGAAGATTCGTCCGGTGCTCGATGAGCGTCTGCAGGCCGAGGAGACACTGTTTGAACCGAAGGCCGCGTGGTTGCTCGCCCGCCACCTGCCGGAGGAGACCGCCCTGTTTTTCGCCAACTCCATGCCGGTGCGCGACGCGGAATACGTCACGCCGCCGGGCAACCGTGCCATCCGGCCACTCTGCAATCGCGGAGCCAACGGCATCGACGGCACCCTGTCGACCGCCGTGGGTGCGGCCCACCAGTCGGGGCGTCCGGCGGTGCTGCTGACCGGCGACCTGGCGTTGCTGCACGACACGAACGGGTTTCTGCTGCGCGCCAAATTCCACGGCTCGCTGACCATTGTGCTGATCAACAACCGCGGTGGTGGAATCTTCGAGCACCTGCCGGTGGCGGCCTTCGACCCGCCGTTTGAGGAATTCTTTGCCACGCCCCAGGAGGTCGATTTCGGGAAATTGTGTGCGGCGTATTCCGTGGCGCACGTCATGGTTCGCGATTGGGCGCATTTCACTGAATTAATCTCGACCCTGCCGGCGACTGGCATGCGCGTGCTTGAAGTTGCCACCGATCGGAAGCGAGACGCCGCCATGCGGAAAAAGTGGTTTGCCGAAATAGCGGCGATGCTCGGGTAGTCCGCGCACATCACCAGGCCGGCTCCCTCCGCCGAGCGCGGACCCGCGAGGTCCAGGGCGGGACCGTGTGCCTCGCCCTGTTGCCGCGGGCCGGACGACGGCGCAAATCACCGGTCCATCGTGCCCGATTCGCGTTCCACGACATGACCCCATCGGTGGCTTCGTCGGACAGCCCGGGCGGCCCCACGTGATGCGCTGCACGGGGCAGCCCGACTTCAGAAGTCAAAACCGCTGGTCAGCAGAAATACGCGCGGCTCGGGATACTGGAAGACCACGGGCACGCCCGCGGTGGATGGTGCGTGCCGAGCCAGCGCCAGCGGCCGCCGCGCTGCGCGTTGAACGCCGTGTTGAACTGTGCGGTGGTGCTCGCGGGCGTGAGGCCGGCGTTGTTGGCCATCGCAATTATTAGCAGCAGTCCGGCGGTCGAACGGATGGATTAGGTGAAGGCATGCGGGAAGGGTACGGGTGGGGTCATAGGGGAAGACGAGGTTGGGTTCAATGGGTCAGGGTGGGGCGCTCTTTTGTTCGAATTGCCGAGCGCGAGGTGAAGCCCCGGCTCGCCGCGGAGGAGCGGTTGGCCCGCGGCGTCACCGGTGAAACAGCGCCGCCGCGGGAACCTGCCCAACCGGCACGCCCGGCCCCTCCCAGGAAACGCCGAGCGTTCCCGCCAGCGTCCCATTGGGACACAGGTACGTGACGCGGATCGGATGCAGTCCCGCCCCGAGTGCAATCGTTCCCGACTGGGCGCCCGCTTCGCGCCTGCTGAAGACGTCTTCCTCATCGCCGCCGCCAATATACAACCGCGCCAGGAGGTCAGCCCGAACCTGCAACGTATATAGCCCCTCGCGCGGCACGCGGAGATAGCCCTCGTAGATGAACCAGTGATTACCCGCCGCCGCTGTCCGGGCGGACTGGTCAAACGGTATCACCGCAACTCCAGAAGCGACCGGCTGGTAGTCGTGCCGGAACGCATCCGGTGCTTTCCGGTCGCCCTGCATCTTCCCGTTGAAATACCGGTAGCGCAGGCCCGGTTGCAGTCCCGCCACCTCCTCGGCTCGCCGCGGCATCGCGCGGGTGAGTGTCGCCAGCACCACGGGGCTGGCATGATCGCCCGCAAACGTGCGCGCCCGAATCGTCACGCTCCGGTCGACCGTGAACGGCCGGAGATACTCGGCGGACTGCGGCCCAGGTTCCGTGCCATCGAGCGTAAATCGAATGCTGGCTCCGGCGGCAGCCGACGCCATCACGACCTCGGCCGGGCGAATGAACAGGTGTCCATCGGCGGGAGCAATCGAGGGCGGGAATACGCAGGTGTCCGCCTTTCGCGGATCGGTGCCGTTGAGATACTCCTCCACATCGGTATAGCCGTCGCCGTCGCGATCAGACGAGGGATCGGCCTGATGTTTTGGATCAAACCCATGCCGCAGTTCCCATTCATCGGGCAGGCCGTCGTCATCGCTGTCCACGGGAGGCGCGGGAGTCGAGTAGACCGGGCGTGGACCCGCGTCTTCAGGCCGCTCCAGCAGTCGCCCCGTGCCGCTCCGCACCTGAGAGACAATCCGGCGGTCCACCGCATCGCGCACCGGCAGCGTGGCGCCGGCACTCCGGAGAATCTCCGCAAATGCCGCGGCAGCGGTTTGGGTCGACACCGGGGGAACGGGAAACGGCGTGGTGACGCCGCAAGTCTCGCGAACGTTCTGGCCTTGGATCCAGTTATCCGCGCCCGGCTCCACCATGAGCCAGTTGTTCGCTGATTGTTCCGGCAGGCCCTCGATCACCGAGTCCGCGATGAACAGCCGGGTGAACCGGCTGCCCGGGGTCATGGCGCGCCCGCGCACTTTCGGCGGTGTGGAAGGTCCCGGCTTCAGGTAGTTCCCGACGTAATTGATCCGCACCGCCTCCCAACTGTTGTAGCCCGAGTTTCCGCTCCAGTCGTAGATCGCGTTATTGCGAAAATCGATGATCGGATTGCGCCCCCCGATGCCGCCGAGACGCGGATTGCGCGTGCCGTTGTGGGCGTAGAGCGAGTGGTGCACGCTGACGCCGCCCGCCGCCCCGATGATCGACCCCATCGAATGCTTCAGCAGGCCCTCGGCGATGATCGACCACTGCACCGTGATGTTGCGGTTATTGCCGGTCAGCGACAGATTCTCGTCGGTGCTCCATTCGAAGGAGGAGTGATCGATGATTACGTCCGTGGCGCTTGCCACCGAGAGGCAATCGTTGTTCTCCGACCTCACCCGCAGGTAGCGGATCACCACGTCGTGGGTCTGAACCACCACGGAATGACCGCGGAGGCACACACCGTCGCCGGGCGCAGTCTGCCCGGCGAGAGTGAGGTAGGCCTGACTGATGACCAGGGCGGTCTTGAGACGGATTTCACCGGCGACCCGGAAGATCACCGTGCGCGGTCCCGGCGTCATCACCGCCGCCCGCAGGCTGCCCGCGATCGACGCTTCCTTTCCCGGCAGGAAGTCGGCCAGGTTGGTCACGGGGATCACTCTCCCGCCGCGTCCGCCTACGGCCCACATTCCAAACCCTTCGGCCCCGGGAAACGCCGGCAGCATCCGGCGGCTGGTTTGCCGCAGTTGCGTTTCCAAGGCATCCGCCGACCGGGCGCTCGGTGCGAAAGTCATCGACGCAACGAGCAGCGCCAGCACGAGCGAACCCCGGCCAGTCCTGGTGATCTCAAGAAATCTCATCGTACGGAGAGTGTGTTTTCCCGGCGCTGCCAACGCAATCCAACACCCCATCCTTTGAAAGGAGGATGCCCCGTGAGCGGAATGGTTCCCCGGCAGTGCGAAGAAAGCGGACTACAGCGGCCCGGCGCGCCGTGTGTACCGCCAGAGGAACGCCCCGGCGGGCGAAATACGCTGAATTCCTTTGTTCAAAAAAAGGGGGCCACATCCGGGATGAACACTCCGCCTCGTACAAGGGGCCGGTGCAGGGTTGTGCAGGAACCGGTGACTATTAAAACGCGCCGAGTTGACGCAGCTCGCGCGCGTCTTACCCCATTATTTGGGTGTAGCGAGCTCGTGGCCGCGGCGGCGTCACGCGCAGGGTGATCGGCCCGCCGGATGGTTTTCGCGCGGCGCGAAAACCTGCGGGTTCGAGCTGGCCCTACCACCGCATGTCGCGCCGGCGGACGCCGGGCAGGGCGAACTGTCCGGTGACGACTATTCCCAGCCCGACCTGTCTGCGTGCAGCGCACAGGCAGACCCGTCGCTCCCCACGCATCGCCGACACCCGCCCGAGGGAGCGGTTTTTGCTCGTGGGGGGACTAAGGGGGCGCCTTGGTTTGCCTCCGCCCCTTCCCCTAACCCCCCACCCGATCCGATCCCCCTGAAGATCCAGTATCCTATCTGGAAGGCGCAGCGGTCAGAAAGATTGATTCGGTTCCCGCGCCGCACAGGCTGGCCCCTCCCACACCATGCCCGCCGATCCTAGTCGTGCTATCTTTCTCAGCTACGCGTCGCAGGACGCGGAGGCGGCACGGTGCATTTGCGACACCCTCCGGACCGGGGGCGTCGAGGTCTGGTTCGACGCCGATGGCGGCCTTGAGCATGGCGACGAGTGGGACGCGAAGATTCGCCGGCAGATCAAGGAGTGCGTGCTCTTCATCCCGATCATCTCCGCCAACACCCAGGCGCGCGAGGAAGGCTACTTCCGCCTCGAGTGGGATCTCGCCGCCGAGCGCGCACGCACCATCGCGAGCGGTGTGCCATTTATCCTGCCGGTGGTGATCGACGACACGCGCGAGCCGGACGCGCTGGTGCCGGATCGGTTTCGGATGGTGCAGTGGACCCGCCTTCGCCCTTCGGGCTCCGGCGGGCAGGCGCTCGATATCTCTCCCGACGTTTTGGCGCGTTTCCTCAAGCTCTGGTCACACCGCACGGGACTTCTCAAATCCCGTATTTCAGGCGCCCTCGGAACGGAAAGCGTATCCCCGGCACCCGCTTCGCCCACTCACCGGACCAGCAGTCGCTGGCCCGTGTTCGTCGGCATTGGTGCGGCGATCCTCGTGATCGGCCTCGGCGGGTTTATGGCGATGCGTCCGCCACCTTCGCCGCCGGCGGCGGACGCCGCAAAAACCGCGCCACTCTCCGAGGTCCAAAAGCTGGTCGCCCAGGCGCGGTTTCAATTGGACAAGCCTGAAATGGCGCGGATCGAGCTGAGTGCAGCGGATAGCTTCTGCAAGCGGGCGGCCGAACTGGACGAGGGCGACGCCGAGGTTTGGGCAACGTGGTCGCAGGTGAACACGTGGTTTGTCTATTACAACTTCGACAATTCCCTCGTCCGCCGGGAGGCGGCTCGCGATCACGCGGCTCGCGCGATGCGCCTGGCGCCCCGCTCGTTCGAAGCGCGGCTGGCGCAGGCCTGTTATTGGCTGCGCGGCGAAGGGGATGACGTGGGTTTCACCAGTGATGACAAGCCGCCGCTCTATATCCGCGAGGCCGAGCGGATGTTGCGGGAGTTGCATGCGGAAAAGCCTGATGAGCCGCGCACCTTGCTCACGCTCGGAATTTTTCGGGCGTGGGAAGACCCCGCCAAGCCCGAGCGCTTCGATCTGCTGGAACGGGTGACGAAAATCCCCGCGTTTGCCGCCGAAGCGTGGAAGGAAATTGGCTGGATCAAATTTTTCCAAGGTGATCCGGTTGGCGCCGCCGCCGCGGCCGAGCGCTCGATTGCGAGCCAGCCGACCTGGAATAACCTTTGGCTGAAGGCCCTGTTGGCGACGGTCTGGCTGGGGGACCTCGACCTCGCCCGGGCAACCCTTGAAAGAATGCCCGTGGCCGCGCTCCAGGAGGACGTTGGACTCTATCTGACGTATTGGGTTTACGCGTGGCGCAACGAGCCTCTGATGGCGCTGGGGCCGCTCGAACGGCAGCCGCGCGACTGGCTCCGCATGTCGGGCTACATCGGCCCCAAGGCGCTTCTCACCGGCAAACTGCGCCGGATGGCCAATCAGCCGGAGTTGGCGCGCCGCGATTTCTCCCGCGCGCGGGAACTCGTCGAGCTGGCCCTCGCCACCGATCCAAACAATCGCAATCTGCTCTCCCTGCAGGCCCAGGTGCTTCACTTCCTCGGTGAAGGCGACGAGGCCCGGCGAACCTACCAGCTCGCCTATGACCTCGGCGCCCGCGGGCCGGAACTGGAGGGTCTCTTCACCTCGCCCGAAGCCATCCTCGACAGCGCGAACCGCTACGTCGATTCGCTGCGAGGCCGGCCGAACCTCACCTGGTATTTCACCGCGGCGGCGCTGCGCTTCAACCCCGAGCATGCCGCCTTGCGCCAGGATGGCCGGTTTCCCGCGCTGCTCGCCCGCCTCGCCGCCGATCCGCGTTTTTCTCCCGCCGCAGCGCCGTCAAAACCGACGACCGCCGTTTCAGCCCCTGAAGCCAAATCAGTCGCCGTGCTGCCGTTCGCCAATCAGAGCGCCGACAAGGACAACGAGTATTTTTCCGACGGCATCGCCGAGGAGTTGCTCACTACGCTGCAAAAGATCCCCGGGCTGCGCGTCGCGGCGCGGACGTCGGCCTGGTCGTTCAAGGGGAAAAACCCGACGGCAAGGGCGGTCGGCGAGACGCTCGGCATGGCCCATGTCGTCGAAGGCAGCGTGCAGAAGTCCGGCAATAAGGTGAAGATCACCGCCCGCCTCAGCCGCGCGGCGACCAACGAGGAAGAATGGTCAAAGAGCTTTGGTCCGCTGGAGCTGACGGACGTGTTCGCGACGCAGAGCGAGATCGCCATCGCTATCGTCGGAGAGTTGCGCGGGCGGCTCACGGGCGAGTCCGCGACAAGTGCGAAAGCCGAAATCGCCGCCCAAGTGCAGGCGGCGACGAAGGGCGGCACCAAGAACCCCGAGGCGCATCAACTCTATTTGCAGGGGAAGTTTTTCGCCGCGCAGTTTTCACAAGAGAACTTCGCGAAAGCGGTGGATTTTTTCCGTCGAGCAATTGAAATCGATTCTTCCTTCGCACTGGCGTGGGCTGCGCTGTCACGCGCCAATTCCGTGCGCTGGGTGTGGGGCGCATTCGGCAGCGCGGCCGACCAGGTTTTGGGCGAAGCCCGTCGCGCCGCCAACCGGGCCCTCGCCCTCGAACCCGATTTGGCCGAGGGACACGCCGCCTCGTTTGAGGCTCAAATCGCGTTCGAGTTTGACTGGCGCGGCGCCGAGGCCTCATCGCGCCGGGCCCTGGCGCTGGCCCCCTCGGATGCCGCCAATATCTGCAACGCCTCGAAATTTGCGTTGTTCAAGGGCGACCTCGAATCGGCCCAGACGTTGAGCCAACAGGCGGTGGCGCTCGACCCGGTCAACACGGAAGTCCGGTTGTTTCTAGGCTTCAGCCTGGAAACGGCCGGAAAATTCGCCGCCGCCGCCCACGAGTATCAGCGCGTGATGGAAATCAACCCGGCGGCAGCGGTGGTGTCCGCCATGCTAAGCCATAACGCGATTCGCCAGGGCCGGCCGGACGAGGCGCTGGCATTCGCCGAACGCGAACAAGAATCGTGGGCCCGCCGCACGGCGCTGGCTGCGTCCCGTTCGGCGCAAAAACGGCCACGCGAAGCCGAAACCGCCCTGCGCGAGCTGATCGAACACCATGCCACCGACGCCGCGTACAATATCGCCCAAGTCTACGGTTTCCGTGGCGAAGCCGATCAGGCCTTCACCTGGCTCGAGCGCGCGCTGCGCCAGCGCGACGCCGGGATAGCGTGGACGAAAACGGATCACTTCCTTCGGTCGCTCCACTCCGACCCACGCTGGCCCTGCACTTGCCCCACAAAAGGGGCTGTAGCGCATCAATCGTCGGCGCTGCGGGCGCGCTTCCGGGTCAGGCCGATGATTTGAACCATGGCGCGAAACTGCGCGTAGCCTTTCCACAGGCACTCGTATCCAGGATTCC
>SXGU01452212.1_pt1 | contig 19064 bp, 13 predicted proteins | sample 3174531 | NCBI WGS metagenome assembly SXGU01 (sample SAMN11356863, study PRJNA531348) | freshwater metagenome | isolation source: freshwater sample F1-140 | place: China: Fuxian Lake, Yuxi | collected 2017-12-25 | reverse complement strand
GAGCGTCATGCCCCCGACGGCGTAGGCGCCCGAGACGAAGCGGCCGGTCGCCCGCGCGACCAGCCGGTCGAGTCCCACGATCATCCCGCCATGGGTATGACCCGACAGCTGCAAGGCCACGCCCTTCGCGGCCGCCCTGGCGGCATCCCTCGGCTGATGGTCGAGGAGGATGATCGGGGCACCCGTCGGCGCACCGGCCAACGCCGCATCGAGATCGTGGGCCGGCTGGCCCGCATGCGCGGCCGAAAGGTCGGTCACCCCGGCCAGGATCAGGGCTTCGCTCCCGCGTCCGAGCAGCGTGTGCCGGTTCGCGAGAACGGCCAGACCCAGCTCGGCATAATGGCGCATCCACGCCGCGTACTCGAAGAAGTATTCGTGGTTGCCGGGGATCAGCCAGACCCCGTCGGGGGCCCGCAGATCGCGCAGCGGCGCGACGTCGGCGCGACGGGCGGCAAGGGATCCGTCGATCAGGTCGCCGGTGATCACGATGAGGTCGACGCCGAGCGCGTTGGATCGTACCACGACCTCGCGCGCCCAAGACGCCGGGAACAGGCGGCTGAGATGCAGGTCCGTCAGCTGAAGCAACCGATAGCCGTCGAAGCCGGCGGGTAAGTTCTCGATCTCGACGGTGATGTCCTTGAGCGGGGGCACCCGCACGGCCTGCTGCACCGCGACCGCCGACAGCAGCATGGCGAGCGCCGCCTCGGCGTAGAGCCACGCCACCGGCAGCGACCAGCCTCCGCCTGGCACCAGTCTGCTCGCCAGGACCACGCCGTCGAGCACCAGCTGCATCACCGCCAGCAGGACGATGACCCCGAAGGCCCAGTTGAACAGAAGGATCAGCGGGCGTGGAAACTCGGGCGCGAACACCGAGCCCGACGAGAGGCGGCTCCACAGGTGGTATTGGGAGGCAACGAGCAGGAGGAGCGCGATGCAGAGCTTCAGCGCGATGGGCCAGGGCAGCGGCCACAGCACCCGCGCGATGACGTACAGGCAGGGCAGGCCGAAGATCAGGTGGAACATGAACCGTCCGGGCGGGGCGAAGGGAGAGGCGACCGCTACGAGCGGAGACGATACCGACGGGATGGATGCCGCGACGGTTCCGGCACGGCGTAGGCCGTCGGCGCCACGGCGAGGATCGGCCGCCACGTCTCGCTCCACGCCGTCAGGGGGGTGGGATCGCCCCGGAATGCCAGGTCGAGGAAGGCCAGAGCGCCTTCCGCGGTCGCCTGCTTCACCCGCGGGTTGAGCGTCGCCCCGCCCGTCAGCGCCCGATCGGTGAAGATGCTGTGCGACCCGCCCTGGAACACCGCCAGCGCCTTCCTCGTCGTCCCGACCGCCTCGTAGACGTCGAGACGGTCCTGCACGGGCGAGCGCCGACCGGGCAACGCGATCACGTCCTCCGTCGCGGTCACGTGGAAGGTCGGCATGGTGACGGAGGCGAGCACCGCGTGCAGATCGCGCTCGCCGTAGAAGGGCGGCGCCGAGATGACGATGCCGGCCTTGACGCGCGCATCCCTGCGGTCGAGCGTCCTGCCGTCGCGGACGACGCGCGCGCCGCCGACGATCAAGGTCGTGTTCGCGCCGTAGGAATGGCCGGCGGCGACGATGCGCGCCGGATCGATGAATGCGGCGAAGGGGCTGCCCTTGTCGAGGAAACGGTCGAGCGCGAAGCTCATATCGGCGGCCCGGGCGATGGCCTCGCGCTCGTCCGCCGCCACGTTCACGCGGTCGAGGATCTCGAACGGATTGCCGGCCCAGACGCTGCCGTCGCTCCCGACATGCTGCACGTGAAGGCTCGCGTATCCGCTGGCGGCCCAGTGGCGCCCGAGATAGCTGTAGCCGGTCCGCGACTGGCCGAGGCCGTGCGAGAAGACGATCAGGGGAATCCGCGCCGCCGGTGCCGCTTGCGACGGCCAGTACAGGCGCGCCGGCACCCGGCGGTCGCGACGGGCATCGATCCAGTCCAGGTCGGCGATCCGGACATCCTCGGAAGCCGCCTCGGCCGGACGGATCGCACGGGTCAGCGCGCTCGCCGCGAAGCCTCCGACGAGCATGGCCCCGAAGCGACGCCGGCTGACACCGGGGTGCGGGCGTCGTTCATCCCTCAAGGGGGCCTGCCTTTCCAAGACGGTGGCGACATCCAAGCGCACAGATGGCTAAGGCATTGGCCGTCTCGGAGGCGGTGAGGAGGCGCACACCGCGCGCGATCGTCGTGACGGCACCCCTGTCGATGGCCATGGCCTGACCCCATACGGACATCCGGGGCGCTGCCGTTCACGGCCCGGATGGGCCGACACCGGACGGTAGCCCAGTTGCCGGTGAATGTCCGGTTCCGGGCGGTGCATCGAAGTCCGCTCAGCCTCCGAAAGCTGCCATCAACGTGGAATGGCAAGTTCGGGCGGCCACAACACCCGCTTGCTCGCAACGAAGTGTGCCGCTCCGGCAAACGGGCCTCAGCCGCTCGGCGAGGGGTGTCCCGGCATGACCGAAACGTCTCCTCGGGGGGCCTCGGTCCCTCTGCTTGCGGATTGCGGGTGCATCGAAGCGGACAGAGCCGCGGGGACCGTTCCGTGCCTCTCGGACGGCGAGGAGTTCGGTGCGGCAGCCCATGAGGGACGCCGCGATCAGCGTCAGATGTCGATTTCCTCGGACATCATTCCCGGCATGACCGTGAAGGCGGTCGCCGAGCTCTACGGCGTCTTACCGCGGTGGGTCGACCACGCCCCGCGGGACGCCCACGCGGTCGCCGGCATCACCCACGTGCGTCCTGCCGAAAATCCGGGGCTGGGCGGGGAGCCCGGCGCTCGGTTGTCGCGGCGGCTGGCCATGGCGGTCATCGGCGCCCCGTCCGCCGCCCTCATCGACGCCCGAGGACTGTGCAGCCCACATGGCCGCATACGGACCCCGCCGGTCGAGAAGGATCCCGTGGCTCCCCCGCTCGACGATCCGTCCCTGGTCCAAGACGATGATCTCGTCGGCCTCGACGACGGTCGAGAGCCGGTGCGCGATGATGAGCGTCGTGCGCCCGCGTACGGCGGTCGCGAGGTTCCTCTGGATCTGCTGCTCGGTGGTCGTGTCGAGAGAGGATGTCGCCTCGTCGAGGACGATCAAGCCGCTGTCCTTGAGCACGGCTCTCGCGAGGGCGACACGCTGCTTCTCGCCACCGGACAGGCGCAGCCCCCGCTCTCCGACCACGGTGCCCCAACCTTCCGGTAGGCTCGCCAGGAGGGTGTCCAGACCGGCCACCGCGGCCGCGTGTTCGACGTCCCGTGCGGTCGCGCCGCTCCGCCCGAAAGCGATGTTGTTGAACAGCGTGTCGTTGAACAGGATCGCGTCCTGCGGGACGATGGCGATCCCGGCCCGGAGCGCCGCGAGCGGGAGGTCCCGCGTCTCCGTGGCGCCGAACAGGATTCGCCCCGCCTCGGGCTCGTACAATCGGAACACCAGTCGCACGAGCGTTGATTTGCCCGAGCCGCTTCGACCGACGACCGCCACGGTCCTTCCCGCTGGCACCTCGAACGAGACGCCGTTCAGGACGGGTCGGCCGGGTTCGTAGGCGAACCGCACGTCCTCCAGCGTGAGGGCAGGCGGCCGGGCCCTGGAGCCGCCCCCGACTGCGTCGGGTCGGATCACGTCTCCAGGTCCCTGTCGCGACGCGCCGCCGTCCGACGAACCGGCGACCGCTTCGTCGGACGGCGCCCCAGGAAGGGCTTCAGGAGGGAGACCGGGCGCCGCCGACGCAGCCGACAGCATCCGCTCGCTCGGCTCATTGAGGAGGCCGCGCAGGCGCTCGACCAAGCCCAGGCTCTGAACGAGTTCGAGGGAGGCGAAGCCGAGCCGCTCGATGGGACCGGTGATCTGAAGCGCGTAGGCGTTCACGAGCACGAAATCCCCGGGGGTCATCGAGCCGGCCGCGACCTGCCGGACGGCCTCGCTCAGCATCAGGGCGAGCGCGACGAGGAAGATGCAGTTCGAGAGCAGGGCGTTGCGGATCCGGGCGCGGGCGAAGGCGGACCAATCCGCCTCGCCCCGAGCGAGCGCGGCATCGATCCGCGCCACGGCGGCGCGCTCCCCGCCGAACAGGCGGACGGTCTCGTGGTTGAGCAGCGCATCCGTCGCGGTGCCGGAGGCCGCGGCGTCGCTCCTCGCTGCCGCCCGGTGCGCGTCGCGCTGCCGCCGGTAACCAAGGCGGAGGGCGAGGCCATAGGCGAGCGCGAAACCGAGGAAGATGATCAGGAACCGGAGGTCGTAGCCCTGGTGGATCAGCACCATCGCGATCGTGCCCGCCTCGATCAGGACCGGGACGACCGTGAAGAGGAGGGCGGACAGAGCGGAGCGCGCCCCGCCGAGGCCGTCGGCGACGGTACGGTCGAGTTCGCCGGTCCGTCGCGTCAGATGGGCACGGTGCGGCAGGTCGAGGACGTGGGCGTAGACGTCCCGCGTCAAGGCGCGCCTCACGCGCCGGTCGACCGACGAGAACAGGGCGATCAGCGCGACCCCGCTGAGGCGACCGAGGCCGCGCAAGGCGACGTAGCCCGCCACGGCCCAGGCGGCGACGGAGAACAGGCCTCCGGCGAGCGCGTCGACGCAGACCTTCAGGGCCAGCGGCGCCATTCCCTGCACGACGGCGCCCGCGCCGACCAGCACCGCGATCTGTACGATCCGGAGACGGTGGCGCCGCCCGAGTAGGCCCCAGACCAGCCGCAGGAACCCGTGCATCGTGGCGGCCCTCCTGGGCGGTATGAGAACGGCGCCGCCTCCTGCCTAAGCGGCCGGCTCGCCCTCGCGGATGCGGGCCATCGAGACGCAAGCGACCCGAACACCGTCCCGGAACGCGTAGGCCGTGTGGAGGCCTTCCCGGACGAAGCCCATCTTCTCGTAGAGCGCGAGCGCCGCGTCGTTGTCGTGGAACACGAAGAGTTCCAACCGCGCCAATCCCTGCCGGCGCTCCGAGAACGCGATGATCGAACCGAGCAGCGAGGACCCGACGCCCTGTCCGCGATAGGCATCGTGGACGGCCAGGAACACGCTTCCCGCGTGCCGTCGCCGCCCGCGGCCCGCCGTCAGCATCGCCTGACCGATCACCGTGCCGGCGCTGCGTGCCACGAGCGTCAGGTCGCCGTCCGCAGCCCGCCGCTGCGCGCGCTCGACGAAGGCCGTCGTCCGGAACGGATGCACGAAGGTCCCGAAGCGGACACCCGGAAGCTCCAGGAGCTCGGCGACTCCCCGGCCGTCCGCGCCGGTCATCGCCGAAATCTCGTAATCGAGCACGACGCTCACCGCGCTCCTCCCAGGAGGGCCATCCGTTCGGCGGCGCTGCGGCCCGCCGCTTGGGCCTCCAATCGGCGCATCGGCTTCACGGGGACGGGGCCGCGGCGGGACCGGGACGGTCCGGCACGCCCTCGACCTCGCGACGGGACAGGGCCCAGTCCCGGCCGCGATACCAGATCGAATCGGGCCGCCCCTCCGCCTTCCAGTCGAGGCTCCGGACTTCCTCGATACCGGCAGGATCGATCCGCGCCACGTCCCGGTCCGGGTCGGCGGCGTCGCCGACGAAGAAGGACGGGCAGATGAACCGGGCCTCGAAGCCGGACGGCATCCTCGTGATCCGCATCACGGCGGCACGCACGGCACCCTTGATGCCGGCCCTCGGCTCCTGCCTCAGGATGCCCAGGGGAACGACGAGGCGTCCGCCGGGCGCAAGGCGCTCGATCCAGGCCTCTGGGATCGTGCCCACGGCGAAGTTGACGTAGATGCCGTCGACCGGGTGCTCGGGGTGGCCGCGCGCATCGCCCTCGACGACGCCGACGTTGGCATGGGAGCCCAGGCCGCGCCTGGCCTGATCCGCCAGATCGGGATCGAATTCGACGGCCGTGACCCACCCCTCGGGACCGGCGAGACGCGCCAGGATCGCCGTGTAGTACCCGGTGCCCGCGCCGAGGTGACAGATCCGGTCTCCTCTGCCGACGCCGAGGGCATGGAGCATCCTCGCGTGCAGGGAGGGCCTGCCGTTGTTGACGGCTCTCAGCGGTTTCAACTGGAACAGGACATCCTGATAGACGTGGACCGGATCATCGACGGCCACGACCCCGGGTACGCCGTCCGATCGCCCGAACCGCCAGGGCGGCGGCCCCAGGAAGTCCTCCCGGGCGACCGCGGCGAAGGCCTGCCGGAGTTCCGCATCGTCGACTTCCGCGATGCGGCAGATCTGCGCGGCGAAGGCCTTGCGCAGGACGCGCAATTCACTCGAATCAAGCTGCACGCCACCCTCCACGGTCCGCGATCTTCAACTCGTTCAGGATCTCGCCGACCGACGCCATCGACGCGAAGACCCTCTCTCGGGGAATGAGGCCGCCGGGATTGAACCAGAATACGAGCTCGTCGGCGCCGGTGACCGACGCGACGTAGGCGATCTGTCGCCGGCAGGCCGCCTTGGAGCCGGCGATCACGCTGCCGAAGAGGTAGTCGGCGGCCGGCCCCCTCCCTCCGGTCGTTTCGAGGTACTCGCTCAGACTCCCGAGCAGCGTTCCGCGGAGGTCAGCCTCGCTCTCCGAGACGTAGCACGCGAAGACGATCGACACGCCGGGCGATCCCGATCCGTCGCGGGCGGCGTTCCGGCGGTACAGGCCGACCATGTCGAGGAGCGTCTCGCTCAGGCCGTGGTTCATGGATGTGAGGATGATCGGGCGTGACCGCCGAGCGGCCCAGGCGGCGGTCGTCGGGCTGTTGCAGACGACGTGCAGCGGCGCGCGCTCCTGGACCGGGTGTGGGAAACGATCGGGCTCATCTCCCTCGCCGCGCCTCCAGCACGCGTCCATCGTATCGAGGATCTCCTGCATGAGGTCCCGCCCGCCCGGCGGGCCCGCCGACCGGCCCCGACCGGCCGAGGCCTTGCGGTCCCCGATGCCGAGGCGCAGGCGGCCGTTGCTGAGGCAGTCGATCATCGCGGCCTGCTCGACGAGCCGGTCCGGCCGGTAGTACGGCACGAGGACCGCGGCGGTCCCGAGGCCAATCCTGGTCGTGATGCTGGTCAGACTCGCCAGCATGAGAAGGGGGGCCGGGACCCCGCAGAACCGCGGCACGCCGTGCCCCTCGCTGAGCCAGCAGGTATCGAACCCGTAGGCCTCCGCAGCCGTCACCTCCGCCTGCAGCCCGGCATAGGCGGCCGCGTGGGTGTCGTCCCGCTTGACCGGACACTGCAGCAAAATCCCCGAGCGCATCGGCCTCTCCTGCGCGTCCGACATCAAATCCCGCGACCGCCCAGGGCCCCGCGCGGCGCTGCCGCGCCGGCACGTCCGGTGGGAGCCCGGTGGGAGGGAGCCCGGTGGGAGGGTGCCCGGTGACTGGGCGTTCCGCGAGGCGCGCCTACACGCACAAGCATCGTAGGCAGCCGTTCTGATGAAGCAGGATCAGCTGTTCGCCGGCCGCCTCCATCTGCTCGATGCCGTGTCCCAAGCATGCCTGTGCGATCGTATTCAGATCCTCGTCGAGTTCGTAGAGCCATCCGGCCGTATCCGCGGCGAAGAGACGGCCTTTGACGATCGCGGTGTTGGCGACGACGCGTCCCATGAAGAGCGTCGTGCTGCGCTTGATCTTGGGCGGCCCGGGCTCGAACGACAGGCGATAGATCCAGTTTCTGGACGAGGCGATGTACAGATCCGCGCCCGACAGGAAGCGGGCGTCCGTCACGGAGCCGGTCGCGTGGCCGATCGTCCGCGTCGCGAGGCTGGCGGCCTCCACCGTCGAGACGCGTCCGGACTGGCCGATCGCGAGCAGGGACGGGGCGCGCTGCCCGCTCGCGATCAGCCGATGCGGTTCAGGCGGCAGCGTCTCTCGCCGCAGTTCGACCGCGAGATCCGGGGACAGCCTGATGAGCGCGCCCGTCTCGGAAACGACCAGCGTGCGACCGCCCGGCAAGGGCTGGAAGTCCGAGGCCGGCATGAAATCGACGCGGCGCTCGTCGCGCAACCGGCCGGTTTCGAGGTCGTAGCGCACGATGCGGGCGCCGTCGCGGCTCAGGTTGCGCAGCCCCTGGACTGCCGTGCCGTGGGCGTTATCGATCAGCGGCGTGTTGCACGAGAGGTCGCCGAAGCGCGCCCGCCAGATCGGACGCCCGGTCTCGATGTCGAGGAGGACCGTCTCGTCCGCCGTCCCCCCGACGAGAATCCGCCCGTCGACGGCGACCGGGGACGCCCCCGCCGAGGCCGGCTCGAAGACGAAGCCCGGCTGCTTCCAGATCAGAGAGCCGTCCTCGACCGAGAAGCAATAGACGCCGCCGGCCCGGCGCGCGTGGACGATCCGGTCCGCGCAGACCCGGATCTGCTGCACCGGATGGGCGGTGTTCCTGATGTCGCGGCTGGTCTTTCGGCTCCAGCGCGTGAACCAGGCCGCGGCCCGCGGCTCGGGCGGGGAGGGCCGTGCCCGGAAGCCGAACTGCTCTGCCGTGAACAGTGTCCGGACCTCGATGTTCAAGCGCTCCGCCCGCTCGGTCAGGGCGGGATTGGCGTGCGACAGAACGACGAAGACCGCTTCGACAGGCGTTCCGTATTCGGCCAGGACCGAAACCATCCGCTCAGCCGACTGACCGCTGTTGATGATGTCGTCCACGATGATGCAGGGCGTGCCGTCCGGCTCCCCCTCGACGAGATTCCCGAGACCGGACGGCTTCTGCTCCCGGCGGATCACGAGTCCCCGCACCGTTCGGTCCTGCGCGTACGAAGCGAGGATCGCGCCCAGGAGAGCGGCCCCGAAGCCGTCGTAGCAGGCGATCTGCAGGGGATCGCGCGTTCCATACAGGCGGAGGAAGGCCGCGGCCGCGCCGCGGAGGAACTGCGGGTGCAGCAGCGCCGCCTTGATATCGATGAACCAGCCGACAGGACGGCCGAGATCGTTCCTGACGTCGACCGTGCTGCCTTCCCTGACGCAACGCCCCCGGACGATCGCGGCGAGGGCGGCCGTCTCGTCGTCCCCGGACGACGGCGGCCGGTCGGCAGTGCGGGCGAGTTCGTCCATGGATGTCCTGCAGGGCGCTCCGCCGGAGCCGTCTGGCGGAGCCGTGTCGAGGAAGCGGAGCCCGGCCCGGTGCCGGACCGGTCCGAGGGACTCGGGCATCGGCCGGGCGGCGCGGGCCGCCCGCCGAGGACGACCGCGCCCACCGGCTGGGGCGCATGGCGACGAAGGGGCCGCCGGGTCATCGGAGTGCCCTCTAAGTGTCTCTCACGAACCTCCCGCTGCGCTGTCGAGCCTTCATAGGGCACCGGCGGCGAACGGGAGTTTTGTGAGGCACTCTAAGCCACGGCGGGGGGATCGGCCGACGCCGTGACCGGCGAGTTGGCCGGCGACTGGCCCGGCCCCTCGACCTGCCCCTCGGACTCCTTCTGGATCGTGCAGGTCGTGCAGGCGACGCAGAGCACGGAGCAGACGCCGTTGCAGCCGGTGTCCCCGATGCAGCTCCCGCAGGCGTTCTCCCCGGTCGCCGACGCCACGCCGGCCGGCATCCTCGGCTTGCGCGGCCAGTGCGCGAGGGGCGGCGCCTCTCCGAAAACGGCCTTGTAGTCGACGAGCATCTGAACGTAACCGTCCTTGTTCAGATGCCCGGCATGCCGCTCGCTCTTCGCGCCCGGCACGTGGTGCAGGTACTTGCCGGCCGCGACGTCGCAGAAGGCGTGGTACTCTCGGGTGAAGAAGATGAACACGTGCCAGAGGATGTCGACGGGGCCGAACATCCCGTATCCGTCGTCCGTGCTCATCGCGCACAGCGCCAGGAATCTCTTGACCTCCCGGGCCCTTTCGAAACCGAGCGCTTCGTCCACTTCGTAATCACGGCAGTAGCGTTTCGTGACGCCCGACAGATCGAAGGCCTCCGCCGCCGCGATGCGGGCGGATTGCTCCTCGGTCAGCTTCGCCGTCCACGCAGAGGGCTCGTATTCGGGATAGGTCGCCGACAGCCAATCCGCCTCCTCTGGTTCCAGTCCGGACGGGATGAGCGAGGGAAGTTCCTTTCCCGGTACAACGATCGGTTCGAAGGTCGCGTCGGACTCAATCGAGATCTGGGGCATGGCGTGCTCTCCGATCTTTGATGTGCGGGCGATGAAGACTGCCACTCCGACGGATTGTTGTCGCTGTCGAGGCCAGCTAGAGGTTGCGCGACTTCGACCATTCGGAGTTCATGCTGCTGCTGCAATCAACACTCGGTCGCATCGCCGTGCAATCCGGCGAAAAAGACGGGTGGCCCAGGCTCGGAAACGCTGCCGGACGGGAGAGATGCATGATTAGCTTGGATGATTTATTCAAAATAGGCCTCGATGTCGGTTGCCTCGGCGACATCGGTACGGCCCTGGGACAGGCCGTGTCGGCTTGCGGCATCCACTACTATTGTTATGCCGGCTACGGTTCGGCCTGCCACGATCAGATCGACTTCGAGGTGACCAACTACCCGAGCGCGTGGCGGGAGATCTATCACCGATGCGGGTGGTTCTCGGCGGATCCTCTGGTTCGGGCCGTCAGACGTTCGGTGGCGCCGGTCGACTGGTCCTCGTTCTTCGAGAGCCCCACCTGCGGCGACGATGAGATCAGCCTGTCGCGGGCGCGGGAGGTGTCGCGCCTGGGCGTCTCCTTCCACATCGGCGTCTGCAACGGATTGCGGGGTATCCTCTCCATCGCCCGTCCCGACGACAGCGAGTCCTGGTCGCGCAGAAGGCTCGAGTACACGAGGGACTTCCTCGTGATCGCGACCACGATCCATCAATCCTACGCCCGCATCTTCGCCGACGACGAGAACCGGCCCGCGAGCCTGTCGCCCCGTCAGCGGCAATGCCTCGTCCTCGCGGCCGAAGGGATGACGACCAAGAAAATCGCGTTCACGCTGTGCATTTCCGAGCGAGCGGCGCGCGAATACATCGAGAATGCCATGAGGAAACTCGATTGCAGCAACAGAAGCCACGCCATCTCCAGGGCAACCCAGCTCAACCTGATCTGAGCGACCGACCACCTCTCCCTGCAGCTTCTCTCAAGGAGGCCGACGGCCATGCCGACCGACGAGACCGCGGCCGAGCGCCTCCACCCCATCGTTCGTGAGGCCTATGCTCGACAGGTCGTCGCCCTCGGCGCGGGAACCGACGACGAGCGCCTCCGGGTCGCCTTCGCGAGCGTCGCGCGCGAGCGCTTCCTCGGGGCACCGCCCTGGCAGTTCGGCCGATTTCCCCTGGGCTTCGTCTCGGGCTCGGACCCAATCCTGGCCTACCAGGACGTCGCCTTCGTCCTCGCGGCGGAGCGTGGCGTGAACACGGGCACGCCGTCCCTGCACGCCCGTCTGCTCCATCACCTTCGACCGGAGCCGGGGCAGACGGTTCTGCATCTCGGGACAGGGACCGGTTACTACACGGCGATCCTCGCGCCTCGGGTCGGCCGCGAGGGCCGCGTGGTCGCGGTCGAGCTCGATGCCGCTCTAGCGGCTGCTGCCAGGGAGAACCTCAGGGACTACGCCAACGTCTCGGTCGTCCACGGAGACGCAACCGAATGGCCGCGCATGCCGGTCGACCGCATTGACGTGAACTTCATGGTGTCGCGACCGGCGGACGCCTGGATCGAGCAATTGGCTCCCGGGGGACGGCTCCTGCTTCCGATCGGATTCCTCGCACCGTCGCGGGAAAAGCTGCCCGGCGGCATCGTGACGGTGCGCGCCGGGAGCGGGGGCGCCTTCCTTATCGAGCGGGGAGACCGGGGCTTCGCGGCCCGCTGGGTCGCGCCCGCGCGGTTCATCTGGGCCGATGGCCCCCTGAGAGCGAGCGAGGCCAACGACGCGGCCGTGCGCCGCGCGTTCGAGAGGGGCGGCCAAGCAGCGGTGAACAGCCTGATCTGGGGCGATGCCCCAGCGTCACCACGCCTCTGGTTCCGGGGCGATGGTTGGGCGCTCGCCTTCGATGGGCCGGGCGACGCATGAGACCGCTCCACCGCCCCCTTGCCTGCCTTCGTTCGAGAGCAAGGCTTCGTTGTTCGGCGATGCGGGCATCACCCGAGGTCGTGTCCCGTGTGGTGGTGTCGCTGAGGGGTGGTCATCGGCGGTTGCCGGGTAGGGTCGGGTCGCGACGGCCAACCTCGAACCCGAGAGACCTCCGATGACCGACGAGATGATGGCCTGTGCGGGCTGATGGAGAAGCGTGCCGACGCCGATCGACTGCGCGAGATGATCGGCTTTGCGGCCGAGCGACTGATGGAGAAGCGGTGGGCGGCCTGACCGGGGCCGCTCACGGCGAGAAGACCGCCGAGCGTCTGGTTCAGCGCAACGGCTATCGCGACCGTGACTGGCAGACGCGGCCCCGCGTCCGTCCTTCGCCGCGGCATGCCGGCCTCGCGGTCAACGGTCCGGGGCCGTCGCGACCTTCCTCCTCGAAACCGACCGGGAGCGCGGCAAAGGCTGATGCGCCGCGCTCGGGGGGCGTGGCCGGGAACGGGACACGGGGATGGTGGAACACTCCATTCCGTGGCGCCCCGAGGGCCGGCTGCGAGCCGGTGCCCGCATCGCCGACCGCCCCGCCGGATGGCATTCCGGGCGGGGGTCCGGCGCGCTTCTGTCCCCACAGCTGTCCCCGTAGATTTCGAGGAGGGGGCAATCGGCGGCTCTTTAGAGCGGAAATGTTGGTGGGCCCGGCAGGAGCGTCCACCATCCGACCTATTGCAGCCTGAGCCCTAGCCACTCGCCAGAAAGCCAATCGATAATGTCCCACCTCTATGTCCCACCTAACGCGTTGTCTAGCACCGACCGAACCCAGCCGACTGACGCTTATTTCTGCAGGGCAAAATAGTCCCCGACCAGTTGGACGATGAGTAGACTTTGACATTGTCCGATCGTCAAGCCAATTGCTGGCTATCATTGTAGAGAAAGCTGCTTTGCTAAAAAGTAATATGCGATGTTACCTACGACGCCGATCGTGATTCCTCCAATCACAGCTAGAGCAAACTTTGTAGGACTGTTTTCTGTGTAGGTAACAAAGCGTCTTTTCCGTTCTTCTGACGTCTTGTTAATGAGTATGTAGCTCATAGTCGGGAACGATGATTTCGATCCGATCAATGCTCCTATGAGGATAGCAAGCAGCAGTGACACGAGGATAAACAGAACGACCGTTATGCCTTGCGTGCTGACCGTCCTACTTGATAGAATATCTATTATGAGATCAACTCTACTGCTAATCTGAGCTATATCAGATGGCATGTCAGTAGTAAGGGCTTTTGCGCGTTGCCGAAAGGCTTCTGTCTGTTCGGATAGATGCTTAAGAAGGAAAATTATGGAGGCAACTTCGAACGCTGCGCCGGAGAAAAGTCCAATCCAACCACTATTGCTAGACATCCAGACTCTTACTCTTGATACAGGTATGAGATACGTGCGCAAATGGCTTGTAATCAATGACTCGAGATCATTTACCCAAGTTCTATTCGTATGCATGATTCTAAACATCATGCCCTGTCGTCCATGTATACGCTCGAGATGGCGTTCTAACGGAAGCGGATAATGAAGCTGTGGACTATAATTCTCCCTTTCATCCTGATCGCGAATAGCGAACCAGACATCGATTTGTTGTCGCTCAGGTACCGATCTGTTTCTAAATTGTATGAGGTAGACCCAACTTAACGCTACCCTAGTAACAAGCAAAGGCTTTGTTTCTGTGTATGCAACAAAGTCCTCATAAGAGTCGAGAGTGACCGTTGATGCATCGTCGTAAGATATTGATATCGAAAAGCTAATGCGTGAGCTATCGTTCTGACTCGTAATTCGTTGTTCGACAAGGAGGTATGTCGTTTCAATTGACTGCCTATCGATTTCAAAGTCGCCTCTTACTCTTCCTGTAATTGTCTGAGGACGACCGAGCAGCCCAGCAACGAACTCTTTAAACTGATCAGGCTTGCAAGGTAGAAATACTCCGTAGCCGCGATCTGTATCGCTATGGTTTGGTGATTGCACCATGCTACCCTCTGAAAATCTGCGCCTTGCAAAGATGAACAGCGCGTGCGCATGACTGACACATTACACGTGCAACTAGCCAGCTGTCATGTGCCAACAGCTCGCCTCGCGTTTGCGTGAAACTCGGGGGCATTGTGGCGTTCGTTTAAGTTTTTGCACAACGATGATGCGCTGGCACTCTTAGTGTCTGCCAGTAAGGCTAGTTGCAAATGCATGGTTGCCGTCTGCGCTTAGAACGCATGTGGAGCCAATATTTTGGAGGGGCTATTCGAAGCGTTTATCCTTTGTAGAGATTGGAGTTTCAATAACACGACGAACTTGTTCTGCTCTCCATTGACCTCCTCGCACCGTCACAATTGCGCGGGTATTGAGTGCGTCAGCAATAGCCTGCAATGAAGTCGCGCCTTTGGCACGTATGTCCGCGATGATGGGTGCTAGATCCGTAGCTCGTGCCTTTGCAGCGTCCCTACGCACTCGTAGGCTGGCAGCGTGGCCGCTGGCGGCGATAGAGGGCATATGGCCCCGGTCCCCTCCAAGCTTCACGCCACGCGCTCTCGCCCGCGCAAGCGCCACTGTGGTGCGCTCAGAGATGGCCCGAGCCTCATGCTCTGCGACGGCAGCCAGGATGTGGACGGTTAGCCGGTTCGCCTGGGGGAAGTCGACCGCAACGAACTCAACGCCCGCCTCCATGAGCCTGGAAACGAACGCAACGTTTCGGGCGAGTCGGTCGAGCTTGGCGATGATGAGCGTGGCCTTGTGCAGCCTGCAGAGCCTAAGGGCTTCTTCTAGCTTCGGGCGATCCGAGCGTTTGCCGCTCTCAACCTCGACAACCTCGTCCACGAGTCGCCACGAGCCACCGTTGAGGTAGCCGCGCACCGCTTCCTGCTGTGCCTCTAACCCGAGACCGGAAGCCCCCTGCCGCTTCGTGCTGACCCGGTAGTAGGCAACGAAGCGTCCCTCAGGCATGGACATAGTGCTCATCACGTTTACCACTACGTTGGTTGTTTCAAACGTTATACCTTAGGGAGTGGCTCTGCAAGCGGCTATCTCCATAGCCCGAAACAAACATCGTACATGGGAGTATATCCGTATCCCGATCTGTAGCAGACTCGTACCTCTGCACTGGTATATATTCTAGTGCCACCATTCTAATGCTTATCCAGATACATGCTGCGTGACATCTGATGCATCTATAATAGCTATGTTATATCTTGAGCCATCTTGGTCCCCTCGGGGTTGGCTCTGTCCTGTCCGCTCTTGGTATCTGTCTATGGTATTGATCTAGTATCTATCTAGCTCTGTCTGTCGGGCTGCTCTATGGTCTATCTATGTATGTCTCTATGTCTCTATCTATGTCTTATCTCTATTATCTATCTCTATCTTATCTCTAGGTATCTTCTTATTCTATACCTAGTGGTATGCTCTGGCGAAACCGATACGGCTTTATCTCCAATTAGGAAGGAGCTGATTTCGGGTTATATATCAATGATTTAGCCTGTTTACAGTACGGTAGTGCAAGCCATGTGTGCTGAGATCATGTACAGATAGAGCCAGCGTCCGCTCTGAGGAAACAAGATAGATGCCGCCTCATGCATGCCTGCTTAGACACCGGGTTGAACTAGGTACAAATCTCAGATCAATGCTCGGTTTATACAGTGTCGATTACGGCATTTAACTCGGATGCATGCTCAGTTATGTGCGAGGTGCAATCGAGGCGGGGCTACGGGGGACATTGCGCGGTAAGTACAGTAAGATATCCCTGCGTAAAAATTTGCCGAAAATTTTGAACCATATCTGAAAATCAAGATTCTTCTGCTGTGATTTTTTTTGGAGGTTTGGCTATGGGGCTTCGTGAGGGTCAGCAGTCAGATGAGTTTGGACTTTGCGTCTTCACTGCGGACGTGCCAGCACTCGTGCGGTTCTACAAAGTCGCTTTCAATGCCGTCGAAACGTATCGTTCTGGAAGCGGCATGCATGCAGTTGGTGTCCGCCTACCAAGCTGTCACATCACGGTGATACGTTCTTCAGCCCAGGCTTTTCCTTGTAAACCTATCATGCCTATTATCTACGTTCCCAACGTAGAATTGGCTGTTGGGCATGCGCGAGCGCTCGGAGGGTGCCCGGTACCATCTCTCGGCAGCACAGATGATACTCCTGTGGTTGGGACTCTCATGGGTGATCATGCGTGCCGCGTTATCGATCCTGCGGGCTATCTACATGAGGTCCGTAGTTGGTGCGAGACCGTGCCGCTCGAATTAGCCACGATGCGGAAGCGCCTGGTGGATCAGCATCGGGCAAGATGAGCCAGGACGGCCCGTCAGCGGGCTGAAAGTCCTTCGGGTAAACTCGGGCCTCAGGCCTGCCTGAAGGCTGCCAGCGCGCAACCTCTGCGACGTGGGGCCTATTGGCGGAGCCGGGCTGACAAGCGGGGCTTTCTCTTGCCATCACGGACGACCCCTAGGGTCAAAACCTAATCAGCTTGGGCATGCGAAGGGCTGCTAGGGGTGGGGAGCGGAACCCGCCTCTTCGGCCTGAAGCGGACTTGCAGGCATCGTCGCTGTCTCGGTCACGGCTACGGCTTCCGATGGCAGGAGTGTACGCGAACGTACGCAAGGGGTTTGATAAACCAACCTATTACATGGGTTGGGGTTTTCAGCGCCGTCTTCGCTCAGCATTGACGCTACGTGGGCGCTATAAAATCGCTCATGGGCAGCCGTCGCCTCGGCGGCTCTTTTGCCATGGTACATTCAATGCCCCGATACTTCTTCGACATTGAGGACGGCGAACGAACGATTGATGAACAGGGCACGGTGCTGGAAAGCCCTGGGGCGGTCGAGGCTGTGGCCTTGCGGACCATGCTGGACATCGCTCGCTACGAGATGATGCGTTCGAATGAGCGCGGGCTCGCCGTCAGCGTTCGCGATGAGACGGGGACAGAGGTCTACCGAACCGAACTGACGGTACGGGCCGCGTGGCTGGTACAGGCAGAATCGGCCCTCTGTTGAGAAGCGAGGCGCTGCTCGCACAGGTATGGGCGATGGGCCGCCCTCGTCCGTATGGCGCTTAGATGGCGCCACGCCCAATCCCCTTCACGATCACCGCTGACTGTCAGTATGGGCCGCACCGAGAGACGCGCCTTGTGGCGGCAAGCGCCCTTCTCCTCGCCTTGAAGTGGGCTAAGCGAGGTTGCACGAACGTCCGCATAACGGACCAATCCGGCGCGGCCTTTGAGCCCGAAGTCTTCCGCGCCACGCTGCCGATTGTCCGGCGGATGGCTGAGCGGCGGAGGTAGGGGCAGATAGTAAAAAGCCGCCGGAGTCCAGCCTGCGAGCGGACTTTCCGACCTTCCGCAATGGGTCGAAAGCGGACCCTCGTATGGTCAAGCTGATTGGGTTTTGACCCTAAGTGCCGATTCGCCGTCAGCTTTTTCGTGTAAGAATTTCAGTACGGCAGTTTGAGCAACGCCTCGTGCAGCTGTTTGAGTTTGAAACCCGATGATGAATAATGCTTTCCAAGCATGTCAGCCCTTGTGTGGCCGACGATAGCCTTCACGATGTTGTCTGGAACATCTGCCTGCTGCAAGGCATTCGTAACTGTATGACGGAGGCTATGAAAAACCAAGCTCTGATTCTTCATTCCGAGTTCTGGAAGGAAGGTATCGTTGAACCATCGACCAAGGGCGCGGCCCCAGTTGTTTTTTGGGCAATAGGTAAAACTGGGAAACAGCTTTGTTTCGCCCTTGGATTTAAGACTGCGTACAAATTCTAGCAATTCAAGGTCTATTAATTTTTGATGTATTGGAACTCTGCGCTTTGATGCTGTTGTTTTGAGGCTTTTGCCTTCATCGTCATTCAGGTCGAAGTACCATATGTCGTCTTCTGCCCTAATATCTGAGAGGTGGATCTGTGCAATCTCTCCGAGGCGAGCGCCCGTGTAGAGTCCAATCAGTGGCCCCCATTTTTGGTAGGGCCGGTTAATAATGTTGCCTTCATTGTGAATGATCACGTCACAGATGCGTTTTATCTGATCTGCTGAAAAGTCCTTCCGGATAGTAGCAGTCCTTTTTGTGCTCCGGATTGTAAGTCCAGAGAATACATTCTCCGCAATATAGCCGTTCTTCCGCGCCCATTCGAACATCGTACCGTAAGTCTGCAGGTACTTGTTGATGGTCTGAGGATTGATCGTCTCAATGTCCGTGCGTTGCATGAGATCTTTGAGCGAAAGATTTCTTGTGTTGGGATTTTTGTTTCTGTTCCTGGGATAGCGAAGCAATACTCCCTTGATATTGCGTGCAGAACTTGGCGTGATAGAGCGGACATCCGTATCTTGGTTTAGAACTTCCTTAAGAAGATCAAGATGGTCCGCCTTCTCGAATTTGGTTTTCCTAGCCCACTGCCCGCCCTTTTCGGCTTCCTCGAAGTACAGCGATATCAGCCGACTCAGTTTAACGACTGAATCTTGCGACTGATCAGGAAGTGTCCTCGTCTCATTTATGTGTTCAAAATCGAATTTCGCAAGAGATTCATTGTGCTTTAGTACCGCTCGTGCATAATCCCGGTATGCGGCAGGCATCATGCGACGTAGGTTATTATAGGTCTCAGTTCCCGGCTTGACTGCCAATCCGTACTTTGTGATGAAGCGATGGAGTACCTTAGCTTCCTCTTCCTCAAATATGAGGAAAGCTTCGCCCGTTTGCACTGCATCTTCGCCAAGCGCAGCCGATGTTTCGAGCGCCTGGATCTCATGCGCGTCAAGCGGTCCAGCTTCGGCTATGCGCTTTCGCCTCTGTGATAGCAACTCGGTGAAGTGCGCCTTCAGGGCCGCTCGTAGCTCTTCATACTGCATTCTGCATCCCGGTCCGTACCCAAGCGATACGGCCTTCGCACTCATGATCTGTGCGAGCTTCAGTGCCTCCTTCGGGTCGCGAGTGCCAAGGGAGATTTTCAGGAATGCGATGCTTCCAGGGGCCTCTGTGGCGCTCCGGAGACGCCAGCGCAGATAGAAAACGCCGTGCCGCGCGCGCGTCAGGTGAGTCGGATTGCGCAACCCCCTGTCCCCTTCCGGTGTCCCACCGGCGGGCGTCTCGGGCTCAGGCATGGCGCGG
>SXGU01195275.1_pt1 | contig 19072 bp, 14 predicted proteins | sample 3174531 | NCBI WGS metagenome assembly SXGU01 (sample SAMN11356863, study PRJNA531348) | freshwater metagenome | isolation source: freshwater sample F1-140 | place: China: Fuxian Lake, Yuxi | collected 2017-12-25 | reverse complement strand
GCCACCGTGCATTTGCGCTTCGATACGGATGCGCGGTTTACGGCGCACGTACAATGCACCTATGCCTTTAGGGCCATAGGTTTTGTGTGCGCAAAAGCTCATTAAATCGACCGGCAACTGCTCCAAATCGATGGCCACTTTACCAGTGGCTTGTGCCGCGTCCACGTGAAAGATAATGCCATTTTCACGGCACAAATTACCGATTGCTACGATGTCTTGGATCACACCGATTTCGTTGTTCACCAACATCACCGACACCAACACGGTATCGGGGCGTATCGCCGCTTTTAATTTGGCTATATCCAGCAAGCCGTTGGGCTCTGGGTCCAAATAGGTGGCGCTAAAGCCTTGGCGTTCTAGTTCGCGCATCGGATCGATCACCGCTTTGTGCTCGGTGGTCAGGGTGATCAAGTGCTTGCCTTTTTCGCTGTAAAAATTCGCTGCGCCTTTAATGGCCAAGTTATTGGATTCGGTCGCGCCAGAAGTCCAGACGATTTCGCGTGGGTCGGCGCCAACCAACTTGGCCACTTCTAGCCTGGCATTTTCCACGGCTTTTTCTGCAGTCCAACCGTAAGGGTGGCTGCGTGAGGCCGGGTTGCCGAAATGCTCGCTAATGTAGGGTATCATTTTTGCGGCTACGCGCGGGTCCACCGGTGTGGTGGCCGAGTAATCCAAATAGATTGGGTACAAGCCCTCTTCGGAACCGCTGACTACTGGCATTTCTACTGTTGCTGACATGCGTTTATTTATCCTTAACTGGTGTTAATTTAAGACTGCTGTTGCGTTCAACATTAAGCCGCCATCGCGCTTAGTTGTTTTAATCGAATTACTTCTTGCTGCAAGTGCTGTAAAAAGTCCGCCACTTGCTGCGCACTATTTTGTGTTCCTAAGCTTACTCGCACGGCACCGCGTGCTAACTCTTCCTGCACGCCCATGGCCAACAACACGGCGCTGGGTTCGGTGCTGTCGCTGGAGCAAGCTGAGCCACTGGCCACGGCGTAGCCTTTACGATCCAAGGCCACGACCAAAGTTTCACCCTCTATGCCATCCACGGCAAAAAAGCTGGTGTTGCTCAAGCGGGTCGACTGTGCGCCGAAAATGCTTGCGTTCATCGCCGCCAAGCCGGCTTCCAATTGTGTTCTAAGACTTAGGGTATGGCTTTGGTAGTCGGCCAATTGTTGGCTAGCCAGTTCGCAGGCCAGGCCAAAGCCGACTATCGCCGCCACATTTTCCGTGCCACTGCGCAAACCGCGCTCTTGCCCGCCCCCGTGCAACAAGGGCTGTATGTCCACGCGCTTATCTAAAATCAGCGCGGCAGCGCCTTGTGGGCCGTGCAGCTTGTGGCTGGAAACCGTCATGGCATGCACGTTTAATTCATTGAAATTTATATCTATTTTTCCTAGGGCTTGCACCGCGTCGGTGTGCATTAAACTGCCATGCGCGCGAGCCAGTTCCGCCAGTTCCGCCACGTCCTGCAGCACGCCGGTTTCGTTGTTGGCCAGCATGACCGACACCAAACTGGTCGGCTGGATTAATTGCGATTTCATTTCAGCGCGATCGACTTTGCCATGGCTGTCCACCGCGATGCTATTGCCAGTGTGACCTAGTGCACGCATGGCAGCGGCTGAGCGAGTCACACAGGGGTGCTCGATCGCACTAGTTAAAATTTGCCCTTGCGGCAGGTAATCAGCCAGGCCTTTAATGGCTAGGTTATTAGCCTCGGTGCCGCTGGCCGTAAACACCACTTGCGCGGCTTGTGCGCCACAGGCGCGGGCCACTTGCTCGCGCGCTTGCGCCACCGCTTCACGGGCGGCACGACCAAATTGATGGCGGCTGCTGGGGTTGCCACTTTGCGTGCGCATCCACGGCAGCATGGCGTCTAAAACGCGAGCGTCTATCTGCGTGGTGGCGTTGTGATCAAAGTAAACGTGGCTCATGGCTTACGCGCTGACCGTGCCTGCATTGGGGATATTTTCAGAGTGGCTGCGTGGCACCATGGTTACCACTTGCTTGTTTTTTTGAGCTGCCACCATGTCGGCTAAGCTGATGCCGGCCAAGTAATCTAAAATTTTGCTATTGAGTGTGGCCCACAAATCGTGCGTCATGCAGCGACCTTCGTCACGGCAGTTTTCATGGCCGCCGCATTGCGTGGCATCAATTTGCTCATCGACCGCGTTGATGACATCGGCCACGGTAATGTCGGTGTAGTTTTTCGCTAACTTGTAACCGCCACCAGGGCCGCGCACGCTGCTCACCAGACCTTGCCTACGCAAGCGACTAAACAGCTGCTCTAAATAAGATAAGGAGATTTTTTGTCGCTCGCTGATGCCAGCCAAAGTGACCGGCTTGATTTCGCTGGGCAAGACGCCTTTTGTCATGGCGTCGTGCGCCAAGGATTCGTGAAGCGCCAGGTCCAGCATGGCGGTAACGGCAAAACGGCCTTTGGTGGTGAGTTTCATGACTTTAATAGCCCTCTATAATTGTCAAGTATTCTATAATACCCGATAACTTTAGTCAACTATTTGGCCGGCCATTTTTTAGGTCGTTTTGCTAAGCGGCCGTGCTATTTTTTCGTGCTGGTTTTCTTTGCGGGGGCTTTATTAGTGCTGGGCTTCACGTCAAACGCGCTGGCCACCTTGCTGTCGGCTTGCGCATCCACGGCTAATAACTGCAGTTGCAGGGTCATCTCAGCCAACTTCAGCTCTTGCTTAGCGCTTTTTTCCATTAAGGCTTGCAAGGCGATAGCCATGGCTTCGTGGTTGAATTTCTCGTTGTCGTCCACCACCGCGTAGGCGGTAAAGCTGGTGGTGTCGGCTTCGGCCTTTTTGGCAACGGGCGCTTCTTCTAATATGCGCGCTGGTATGCCTATGGCCGTGGCATTGGCTGGCACGTCTTTCACCACCACCGCGTTTGAGCCCACTTTGGCACCGGCACCCAAAGTGATCGGGCCTAAAATTTTAGCGCCGGCCCCGATGACCACGCCTTTTTCTAGGGTGGGGTGGCGTTTGCCTTTGTTCCATGAAGTGCCGCCTAGCGTCACGCCGTGATAGAGCGTGCAGTCGTCGCCTATGATGGCGGTTTCGCCTATGACCACGCCCATGCCGTGATCGATGAAAACGCGGTGGCCTATGCTAGCGCCCGGGTGTATCTCGATGCCGGTTAACCAACGGGCCAAGTGCGAGCTAAAGCGCGCTAGCCAAAACAAGCGTTTTTGCCACAAGAAATGCGCCACGCGGTGCATTAATAAAGCGTGCACGCCGGGGTAGGTGGTGAGGATTTCCCAATGCGTTCTGGCCGCGGGGTCGCGCTCAAATACAATGGCAATGTCTTCTTTTAAATGATCAAACATAATTCAGCCTTCTTAACGATTTCTCTTGCTAGGTTGCCCGCAGCTTGTTGCGCGGACTAACCCTCAATACTTATCGTGTTTTTTTGGGGTGACGGTTAACGTTAGTATGCCACGTAACAAATTAACTTCTTCTTTCTCTAAGCGAATTCTGGCATAAATCCGCCGCAAGCGTTCCATCAGTTTTTTCGGTGCTTGCGGATTTAAATAGCCTATGTGCAGCAGCGTTTCTTGCAGGTGTTGGTAAAAGCCTTCCACGCTTTCTATGCTGGCATACACCGGTGGCGCGTGCGGGCTCAGGTTATCGTCTTGCAAGTTTTGTTTTTCCAGTGCGGCCATTCTTAATTCGTAACACATAATCTGCACTGCGGCGGCTAAGTTGAGCGAGGAGTAAGCTGGGTTGGCTTGTATCATCGCCAAGAGTTGGCATAAATCCAGCTCGGCATTCGATAGGCCACTCATCTCGGTGCCAAACACCAAGGCCACGGTTTGCGTGGAGGCCACATCTATCGCCGTGTGTGCCGCACTTCTAACGTTGACCAATTCGTGGGACAAGCCGCGTTTACGCGCGCTCATGCCTATGGCGAAGGCGCAGCCTTCCAGCGCTTGGGCCAAGGTTTCGGTCACCACCGCCTGCTCCAATAAATCGGCCGCCCCGGTGGCCAGTGCCGTGGCGTGCGCATCGGGGAAGCTATCCGGTTTAACCAAATACAAATGCTGCAAGCCCATGGTTTTCATGGCGCGTGCGGCCGAACCTATGTTGCCAGGGTGGCTGGTTTGGCATAACACCACACGGAAATTGTGCAGTGGGGCTAGAGCTGGGCTATCGATAGTGGCTGACATGAAGGGTACCGTTAAAACGCTAGTTTAGCACCGATGGCCGTAAAGGCGCCACGCGGGCTGGCATGGCTTAAGCGCTTTGGCGTTCTTGCTTGCGTTCGATTAAGCCGGCCATCAGCTCTTTCATTTCCCAAAACGGTATGGGGTTTTTGCTGTACAAGCGCACGCGCTTAGGCAGGCTGCCTTTGGCGGCGATGTCGTCGGCGCTTAAATTAGTCACGGCGACAATGCCCATGTCGCTGAAAGCGTCGTTGCCGCGCAAGGCTTTGAGCATGGCCAGCGCGTCAATCTCGCTTAGGTTTAAATCGGTCATGAGTAAGTCTGGTGTTTGCAAGCCAAGGGCAACCATGGCTTCAATAGGATGGGCTGTCATTTTTAGATCGACGGCCAAGCCCCAGCTTTTGATGGTTTGACGGTATAGGCTTTGCGTGGCTTCGTCTTTTTCGATGATCAGCACGTGCAATTTAGAATCGTCGCTGTGCTGGGTCTTTTTATGGCTGGCGCGGCTGGCGGTCATGCGGTTGAACGAGGCGCGAGTAATGCGTCTGTGGCCACCGGGTGTTTTCCAGCCTTCTAACGCGCCTTGCTCCACCCAAAGCTGCACCGAGCGTATGGTCACGCCCAGTTCTTTGGACACGTCACTGGTGGTCATCAAATCGAGTGCTTTTAATGCGAGTTTTTGGGTTGCCATGGACGCTGCTTTGCTTGCTTAAATAGAGTAGGGTGAAGGAAGGTCGGCCATGGCTTAAGCTAGATTGTTGATGCGGTCTTTGAGCAGCTTGCTTGGTCTAAAGCATGGGTAAGCCGACGTTTTATGTTGAATTTGTTCGCCGGTTTTCGGGTTTCTAACCGTGCGCGCTTGCCTGGTTTTAGTGAAAAACGTGCCAAAGCCACGAATCTCAAATTTATTGCCTGTACTTAAATGGTCGCCCACAAAATCAATTAGGTTGTTGATACACGTCAAGCAATCTGCTTCCGATAGATAGGAAATTTTTTCTTTGATGTTAGTTACTAACTCAGATTTAGTCATGGCGATTCCGGCTACTAAGGATTTACTGTGTTGCGTCTTAAGGCAGGCTACAATTATTGGCGATTTTTTAAGTAGGTTTATATTATCAGATATTTACTTATTAGATTTATCACTTAAAGAATGATTAATGCTATTTATATTATTTATTTTCAAAGCACTGCATTAAAGCCTGGCGCGGTTAGGTCATAGGTTTATTTAAGAAATCGTATTAAAATAACTCCTTAAACGTTCTTTAACCCGCCAATTCATTCAGCCAAGCTAAGCCGTTGCGCTTAAGTTGGCTTTGGTATAAGCCACAGATTCGAGACACTATGCATCCCATGCTATCTAATGCAGTAAAAGCTGCCCGCCGTGCTGGAAACATCATTACACGCGCATCCGAGGATATCGGCGCCCTTAAAATTCAGATTAAGACCTATAACGATTTTGTCACCGAAGTTGATAAGGCGGCTGAGCAAGCCATCATCGATACCTTAAAAGAGCTCTACCCTACTCACGGCTTTTTGGGGGAGGAGAGCGGTGAATCGAATGCGCAGTCTGACTTTATTTGGATTATCGATCCATTGGACGGCACCACGAATTTCTTGCACGGTTTGCCGCAATATTGTATTTCGATTGCCCTGCAGGAGCGAGGTGTCTTGACACATGCGGTGATTTACGACCCCAATCGCAATGATTTATTCACGGCCACCAAAGGCCGCGGCGCATTTTTAAACGACAAGCGCATCCGTGTTACGCAGCGCAGCAAATTGCAAGAGTCCATCATCGGCACTGGGTTCCCATTCCGTGATTTCACGCATTTGGACACTTATTTAAATATGTTTAAAGACATGATTAAAAAGACTACCGGATTACGTCGCCCGGGATCAGCGGCGCTGGATTTGGCTTACGTGGCCGTGGGCTGGTACGACGGTTTTTGGGAAATAGGCTTATCTACTTGGGACATTGCTGCTGGCGGTTTAATCGTGCAAGAAGCGGGCGGCATAGTTGGTGACTTTGAAGGCAACGAAGATTGGCTTAAAACTGGTAACATCGTCGCCGCCAACCCAAAAATATTCGGTCAAATGCTGCAAACTTTAGCACCGCATTTAACCGACAATTTGAAATCGTAAGGGTCAACCTAGATCGTGGTGTGTTCTGAGAAAATAACTAAAAACTAAATAAGCTGCCGTGAGCCAACTGGTTAATATGTTGACGTGGAGAATGTTGCTCAAACTCGCGCATAATCAGTGATTCTTGATCGGGTTTCAGGTGGGTAATAAATACCTCGGGATCGCTGTTCAGCAAAGCTAAATCTTCGCAAAGCATTTTCGGGTTGTAGTGCTTGGCAGCACGTGTTCGCGCTTCTTCACTGTCAACAAATGATGTTTCAATAATTAAATATTTTAGCAGTTTGGCTCGATTAAGTGCGGCCCAAAAAGGTGCGTGGCTAGTGGTGTCGCCTGAATAAACCAAAGAGCCGGCACCGGAATCGAGCAAGTACCCGACTGCCGGCACTGTGTGATTTGCAGGAATGGCCGTTATGGTGCGTTGGCTTAGCTGTATTGATTGGCCTGCCACTATGCTTACAAAACTTACGCAAGGTTCGGCCTTGCTAGGCAATTCAGTAAAGTCTGGCCATATTACCCAATTAAACAAATGTTGTTTAATGCTGGAGATGGTTTCTGCCAAGGCATAAATGTAAATTGGCTTGTTTCTCAAGCCTTGAACGGTGTCGGCAATCAGTGGGATGCTGAGTATGTGGTCGATGTGGCTGTGGGTTAAAAAGACATGATCGATTTTTGCTAATGCGTCTATGGACAGATCGCCTACGCCCGTTCCTGCGTCGAGTAGAATGTCCTCGTCGACTAAAAAAGAGCTGGTTCTCAGCGTTCCACCAATGCCCCCACTGCAGCCTAATACCTGAATTTGCATAGCAGCCTGTGTCACCTCAATAATACAGTCATTGTAATGTGCCATGACTAATCTCACAACAATCAAATTAAGACTATCTTTGCTGGGTGGAAACGATATAAAATTTGAGCGTTGCATTTTATTTGGCTGCATAAAGTATGGCAAGTCCCGGTAGCGAAATGCTAGAAAAAATACCTTTGCTTCAGGCGCTCGAGCCCGAATTATTAGCGCAATTGTCTGCGGTTATGCAGTTAAAGGAGTTGGCTAAGCAAGACTATTTAATGCACAAAGGTGACCGTGGCGATGAGCTTATTTTCTTGCTACAAGGCCGCTTGCTGGCGGTTGATGTAACCTCCGAAGGTAAACAAACCGGCCTTAACTTTTTAACCCCAGGCGACTTCTTGGGGGAATTGGCGATCATAGATGATTTGCCTCGTTCAGCATCGGTGGTGGCAATCGCACCTTCATTGGTCGCTTTGTTGCCTAAGTTGCATGCTAAAAAAATGATCTTTGAGAACCCCCTTGTTGCTGAAAGAATGTTGCGCCACATTTCATTAAAGTTGCGTGCTACCACCGATTTTCGTGCGCTGCTTGGCATACCTAATGCCTTTCAGCGTGTCCTGAGTTTGATGGAAATGTTGGCTAAGCCCGATCCAGGCAAGCTTATGACTATAGAGAATATGCCCACTCATGAGCAAATTGCCCTTATGGTCAACACCAGTCGCGAGACTGTCACGCGTGCCTTTCAAGTGCTCAATGACGAGCAAGTGGTAGAAAAAGATAACCGCCGTTTAATTATTCGTTTCCCCGATAAGTTGCACATCATTATTCAGCGTATCGCACAGGAAAAAAGGCTTTGAGAGTCGGCCTTGCTATGAATTGGCCGCGCTTGATTTTGGTCAGTTCAGTTGTGTTCTTGATGGGCCTTTATGTCAGCTTACCCAATAGTCCGTATAAGAAATTAGAGTTTGCCGCCTACGATCAAATGGTAGCTTGGGGGCCTGCTGCACGAAGCGATCAGCGCATCATCTTAATAGATATAGACGAAAAAAGTTTACGTGACGTGGGCCCTTGGCCTTGGCCTAGAAAGCAAGTGGCTACCCTCATTAGCCAAATTACTCAGAACTATCAAGTGGCATTGCTAGGGGTAGATATTGTTTTTCCGGAGGCTAAAGACGGCGATGCTCTGTTAAAAGCCGCGCTCAATCAACCGAACGTGGTATTTAGTCAGGTTTTGGATTTTTCAGAGGCATCGCAAAATCAAGTTGGGCAATTAGCCGGTTTAAGTCCTGTCCAGGATGCCAGTCTGTTTCATCCTGTCACAGGCTACATTGCCAATCATCCCAATTTGCTGCAAGCCGATTCACAAATTGGCCACATCAGCCCCTTGATTGACGCCGATGGTAAGGTGCGCCGCATTATTCCTTTAGCTTGCGCCCCTATTGGCTGCACCACTGCGTTAAGCTTGCGTATGTATCAAGCCCTGCATGGCGCAAAGCAAATGCATGGTCAGATCAACAAAAAAAACCTGCAGTTAAGCCTAAGTAGTGGCGAAATCTTAACCCTACCTTTGGATCAAGAGCGCGCCATGCCTATCCCTTATCGGGTGAGGGTGGGTGGCTTTGATTACCTGTCGGCAAGCGATGTGCTAAGAGGTCGAGTGGCGCCAGCCACGCTCAACAATGCTGTGGTCTTGTTGGGAAGCACGGCATTGGGTTTGGGCGACCATGTTGCCACGCCTACCCACAGCATTGTACCTGGCTTAGAGATACACGCGCAGTTGGTGTCGGCCATGCTAGATCAAGACTTTATCACGCCCCAGTACGGATGGGCTTGGCTGTTGGTCCCCTGCCTGTTGATTGTCTTGTTTTATTTGCTTTGGCCATGGCGCAACACCAAAGGGCTAATCATATGGATGACTTTGAGTGGTGGTCTGGTAGTGGCGGTATCCATTATCTTATTCATGCAGCGCGGTTGGTGGATTCCTTTAAGTCCTATGCCATTGATGGTGGCGTTGTTAGGTGTGTTGGGTTTGGTGCTAGAGAGTATGCGGCTTAATCAGCAATTGCGGGTGGTGGCCCATCAGTTTAGTCGGTTTATTCCAGAAAGCTTGGTTAAGCGTTTAATCCGAGGTCGATTGGTGGGGCCAAGCAGTGATAAGCGCGAATTAACTGTATTGGTAGCAGATATGCGTGGTTTTACCGGCGCATCCGAAAGTAAGTCACCGGAAGCCGTGGCCGAATTGGCGCAGAAATGCTTAGACACCCTCACGCAAGTCGTTTACCAGTTCGGAGGCACCATAGAAAAATACTCGGGTGATGGCCTCATGGCGATTTGGGGTGCACCTAATTCTGATCCAATGCATGCAAAACATGCGGTTGAGGCTGGCATAATCATGCAAGAGAACATTGAAAATTTAGCCTCATGGTTTATTGCTCATGATTTCAAGCCCATGAAAGTCAGTGTGGGTATCAACACTGGCGAAATGGCGGTTGGCGTGTTTGGTGGGGATGCCCATCTGGCTTGGACTGCCCACGGTGATGCGGTGAATGTGGCCAGCCGCATAGAACAGCTTACCCGAAATGTAAAAGAAAGCTTATTGATGGGGTGGAAGACGGCTGAGCTCTATGGTATGGATAAAGTTCGCTATTGTGGGGACCATTACGTGAAGGGTCGTCTCGGCTTGGTTGCGGTTTACACCCTAAAGTGATGTTTGGTTGTGTCGACATAAAAAATTTGCTATGACAAGGGGTTGGCGCGAAAATTTAGGTAAGAAAGTCAGTCTCAAACTAGAAAACCCTTAAAAGCTTGAAATTTCCCCCACCGACCCAATTTAAGAAAATGTGATTTGTGTCACAAAAATTTGACTGTCATTGGAGGATTATCTGAGGTGAGGTAAACCATAAAATATGGCCTCCGTTGAATGGAATAAGAACGTTATAAAAGGTAATATGATTATTAAGTTGAAAAATACATTGTTGATTGTGTTGGCGCTAATGACCTTTGGGCTTGGCGTCAAGGCTAATGCTGGTAATCCAATGGACGTTGGCGAAGTTATTTTTACCATAGGTGAGGTTAAAGTACTTGGCAGTAATAGCAATGCGCCATTAAAACGCGGGGATGCCTTGGCTGTGGGTCAAATTTTACTCACGGGTAGCAATGGTCATGTGCATATACGCTTTATTGATCAAGCCTTCGTGAGTGTTCGCCCAGGCTCAGAGTTGCATATAGAGCAATACCTCTACGATCAGGCTGAGCCGGCAAATAACCGCATTAAATTTAAGTTGGTAAGTGGCACCTCACGCTTCATTACCGGCAAAGCGGGGCAAGCAGCTAAACAAAACTTTAGACTTAACACGCCTGTGGCGGCTGTTGGTATTCGTGGCACAGATTTTATAGCACAGGTAGCCAATGACGTAACGCGTGTTGCTGTGCAGCAAGGTGGGGTGGTTATCTCTCCTTATACCCAAAGTTGCAACGCCCAAGCATTGGGTGCATGTGACGGGGCGCAGTCGCGTTTTCTGGCGGGTAGTTTAACAGATGCATTTTTAGAAGTGAAAGCTCAGGGCGCCGTGCAATTGGTTCAAGGGCAAGGTAGGAAATCATTCGCGCTGCCCCGTCCTGAAGAGCCTGGTGTTAAAGCTGAGAATGGGGAAAAATCAACGGATGCTTTACCTGTCGGCATGAAGGGCACTCAGCAATTGATGTGGGGGCGCTGGTCTACCAATGCGGCAACGCCTACGGGCTATGAGCTAATAGGCCAAAATGATGCTTTTGTGCTTTATCGGTCTATGGGGGACTTAAGCTTACCTTCAGTTGGGTATGTTAGTTTTCAGGTAAAGGATGCGCAGGTTTTTGGTCGTGAGGGCCATGGAACCTATGAAGATGCCACTATTACAAAAGCAAACCTCTCAGTAAATTTTGAAAAGATGCGCTACGCCACTAATTTTGATTGGCAATTCAAAGAGACTAAAGCCAGTCTTTATAGTCGTGGCACTATAACTGATACGGGGCGATTAAACGCAGATCGCGCAAACAGCAATATGTCAATATCAGGCGCATTAAGTGGGACGTCTGATGAGGCCGCCTATTTGTTCTCTAAAAAGTTTAGTAATGACCTTAATGCCTATGGCCTAATTCGCTGGCAACAGTAAAAGCTACCCCCAGGGACTACATGATATAATCTAGCCCCAAGATGAAAGTAACAGCCTCAATATTTTACACCCTTTTTTTTTGGGTACTTTTGCCCGCTCTATTGGGCTATCAAGCACAGGCTCAGCCCTTATCAGAAAATAATTTTGCAGTACTGGCAAGTGAAGTTGAGGCTTTAGTGCGTGCCGGCAAACCGCAGTTGGCTTTAGATCAGCTGGTGCGGGCGCAATCTCAGCAAGAAAATAATCCGGAATTCGACTATTTATTAGGCACTACCGCTTTAGCGGCAGAGTCACATGAAGTGGCTATTAATGCCTTAGAGCGAGTGGTATTGATGCAGCCTAATTTTGCCGGTGCATGGCTTGATTTGGCGATTGCTTATTTTCAGGTGGGCAATATTGGAATGGCCGGTCAACTCATTAATCATGTTGATGAAAACTTTTCTCCCCCAGCGAGCCTCAAAACTCAACTTGCCATTGTAAGAAAAAAGATTAATCAAGCACAGTTTATTAATGGCTGGCATGTTGATATAGGGGCGTTTGCTGGTCATGTTAAAAATGCAAACTACGGATTGCGCCAATCAAGCTTCCAGTTGACGCCCTCTGGGTACGCACCTATGGAGGTGATAGTTACAGGGGAAAACAAACCTCAAGATGATGATGCTATTGAGGTGCGTGCTGAGGCTTACCGTAAATTTGATTACGGTAATTTAGCTCATAGCGAAGTGCAGTTATCAATGCGTGCCAGGGAGTATGCCCAAGTGACAGCACAAAACTTTATAGACTTGTCTGCCTATGGTGCATATACGAAACCTTTGATTGGAAAAAAAGATTGGGATGCATCATCAGGTGTCATGTTAAGGCATCTGATGCTAGATGGTAAAAGCAAGGCAAGTTATGCCAGTTTTTTTACTGGTCTAAAAACCCATATTCAGCTGTGTAATGTTTCAGCAAGATTAGAGTTAGAGCATAGAAATTTTCAAGGGTCTGATGAATTCAACGCTAATATCCCATGGTTAGGTTTTGGTGCGGTCTGCCCCATAAAACAGGCCTCACTGGAAGCCTATTATCGCTATGGTTGGGATAATCCAGAAGGCGCCAGGCCAGGCGGGGTGACGATGCGACAAGAATCGTCTGTGCAGCTAAAGTGGCAGGCAAACAGTGCGTTACAGATGCGAGGGGTGGTTTATTACGCAAATTATAGTGATAAAAAAGGGTACAGTGAGTTGCTTGATCGTGGCCACCCAAAGGAAATACATCGCCTTGGGCAGCGGCTAGAGTTGGCTTGGATCCTGCCGCAGGCCAAACGTTGGTTGATGCAGTTGGAGTTAGATAATATGCAAAATAGGTCCAATATTGCCGTATCAGACTTTAACGACACCCAAATATTTGTAGGCTTGCGCTATCAGCTATTTTGATAATTGTGATGTGGCGCACAATTATTTGACATGAGGGGCAGTAAAGTTCTAACTGCGGTATTAAGGTGTAATACACCTAATAAATCAATCTATTACTTGATATGATTTAAGTAACATGAGAGAATCGCAGCGCTTCAAATATATATATATGTTTTAGACGTTTTAAAAGTAGTTGATATAAGTAGTACTTTTTTCTTTATTTAAGGAGTTAAATCATGGCAGTAACTGTAGCTAGCGGCAAAAGAGGTACCTTTAAAGGTACGTCAGCAGTAGATACATTTATCATTAACGATGACACAAAAGGCGCAACCATTACTAACGTATCTGGTGGCGACATTATTGCGATCGAAGGTTTTGCTGCAGACTTTACAGCTAAAGTTTCAGGTCGCGTGGTTACATTAACAAGCACTGTAGATACAGCACTTGTGATCAAATTTCAATTAGCAGCAACTAGCGGCACTGCCAGTGTTCGCTTCTTAGATGGTGATTTAACAGCCACATACACTGCTGCTAGTAAATCAGTTACCTTAGGTGCACAAAAATTGACTGCAAAAGCAGCTGCAGTTAGTGATGCAGCTTTAGGTGCGTCTGACTCAGTATCAACATTTGATGAAACAGCTGGTGGTGGGTCTTCATCAACAGGCACAACCTTCACGCTCACTACTGGTGTGGATACAACTCTTACTGGTGGTGCTGGTAATGATACATTCAATGGTTTGGTGGACCAAGCAACAGCTGCAAACCAAACAATGAATGCGACAGATATTATCGATGCTGGTGCTGGTACCGACACATTGAATGTAACCGGTGTTGGTACAACCTTAAGTGTATTGGGTAATGCGATCGTTTCAAATTTCGAAACCATCAATATTCGTGCTAGCACTGCAAACAGCTTGGATGCTTCAGCTGTTGCCGGAGACACACTTACTCAAGTAAACTCAACAGGTGCTGGTACAGTGCTTGTAAACAACCTAAAATCCGGTGCACATATCGGTATCGTAGGTAACGGCTCACTTGTACAAGGTGAAGTTGCATTCTCTATGGCAACGGCAACCGATGCCGTGACAGTGGATATTAGCGGTGGCGTAGCACAAGTTGAAGCTAACGATGGTGTTACAGCCGCTGCAACTATTGCAGCTGGAGATGCGACAGGTACTGCAACAACAGCCACCATTAACTCAAGCGGTGCAGCAAATACAACAGGTGTGCTTGACTTGGCTAACGCTACGCTAACGGCCGTTACTATCAATGCGACTACAGCATTGACAGCAAATGCCTTATCAGAGGCTACAAACCAGGTTGCAGCAGGTGGTGTAGTGACAATTACTGGCGCAGGTTTGGTTACACTTTCAGCAGCATTGGATAACAGTATTGCAGTAATCAATGCAGCTACAAGTACAGGTGGTTTATCCGCTACGCTTGGTACGCTTGGCACTATTTCAGTAACAGGTGGCTCAGGTGCTGATACGATTACTACAACGACGGCTTTAACAGGTGCTGGTAAAATTGATGGTGGTGCAGGTAATGACATTTTAGTTGTTACGAATACATTAATTGATACCGCAGTTGAAGCAGCCCGATTTGTAAACTTCGAGACTATTCGTACTAATGGTACTTTGAATATGGCGACTAGCCTATCAGGCGTTACAGCAATTCAATTAACAGCCGCAACGAACTCAGTTACCAATATGACGGCAACACAAGCTGCTAACGTAAAAGCGCAAGGCACCACAATAGGCGCCTCAACCTTTGGTTTAATAGATTCTAGTGGCACAAGTGATGCACTTACCGTAACTCTTGGTACTGGCTTAACAACAGCGGCAGCGGCGGTTACAGGCATATTAACCGTTTCGGGTTTTGAGACTGTGAACCTTGTAGAAAATGGTGGTGCTACAGCAACAGTGGGTGCCAACAGAACATCAACCATTACAGGTGCAATTGTTGACTCATCGCTAGCTACGGTCAACTTAACAGGTCGTGCTTTTAACTTAACAGACATCTCTAACGCTGACGGTAATGCATTAGCAATTAACGGTTCTGCATTGACTGGTGATGGTGACACAGTTAGTTTGGGCTTAACGGTGGCAGGTTCTGCTTCCGCAGGTTCTGTAATTACCGGCTCTGCTGTTGCTGATCGTTTTACAATCGGTGCTGAGGGCTCTACCTACACAGGTGGCGCAGGTAATGATGGCATCACTACAACAGCAGCAATCTTGGCAGCTGATGGCGTGACCGATGGTACGATAGTTGGTGGTCTTGGTACTGATACCTTGACGCTAACTGGCGCATTGACTCTAACCGACAACAACTTCACAAATGTAAGCGGAATGGAAGCATTAGCCAGTGCCGCAACAACTGCTGTGAGCTACACAGGCTTCGGTGCTGCGACAAAAGCAGCTTTTGCGGACGGCATGACAGTGACAACGGGTACCTTGGCCAATGGTGCTACTTATACGTTTGCTTCAGGTTTGTATGACAAAGCAGTCACCTTAACACTGGTAACAGATGGTGATGGTGCGTCAGCTGCTGACAATGTAGCAATTACTACTGGTGCGGGTGCTGATACCATCTCGGTAACTGCAGCTAGCTTTGTAGGACATGCCACTGATGGTATTGCTGGTGGTATATCAATCAGTACCGGTGCTGGTGCGGATAGCATTACATTCTCAACAGGTACTCTATTGGCAACTGGTACTGTATCTATTACGGGCGGCACTGGGGCAGATACTATCAATGCTACATCGCTACACAATACTAATAGCTTAGGCACGACTTACAATATTGCATCAGGTGATTCAACTGTTGCAGCACGTGACGTGATTACTGGTTTTGATCTAGGTACAGCCGCTCTACTTGCTGACTCGCTCAATCTAGACAGCACTACTGTAGTTGGTAATACAGCTGGTACGGATGGTACAGATAGCGGAACAATAAAATCACATGCAATTACCAGTGGTATTATCACGTTCGATGATCAGGATGCATTCGCAGCAGCCGTGGTTGTAAATGCAACTAATCTAGCTAATGTACTTACTTATGTAGCAGCCAACACATCTACAAACGGTACAGTTGCATTTGCTTACGACAGTGATTCATCAGGTACTGCAGATGCAACCATGGTTTTCCAAAACCTAGCAAGTGACGTGCTTGTTGAATTGGTTGGGGTAGTTGGTTTATCAATCACTGCTACAAATGCTACAACAGCAGGTTTAATCGACATCGGATAATCTCCCTTAAAAGAGATGCCCACAGAACAACGTGGGTTAAGTAACACGAGAGAGCCCTCACTTAGCAATAGGTGGGGGTTTTCTTTTAACAACTTATAACAATAATCACCAGGCAACACTAACCTTAAATAAGGAAACAACACAAAATGGCTAAAATCACCATCGATAATCAAGACTACGACACCGAGAAGCTATCCGATGACGCTAAAGCCCAGCTCATCAGTATTCAGTATGTGGATCAAGAACTGGCAAGGCTACAAGCACAAGGCGCAGCGTTACAGACAGCCCGTATGGCGTATGCCAATGCATTAAAAGAAGCGTTACCTGCTAATACTAATAAGAAGAAGTAGTGGTAGTGTGATGGTGTGGGGGGGGTCTCTTAAGACTGTAAGTTGAATGGTTAATAAGTACCCTATTTCATGCATAAAAGAGAGTGTATTACCTAACAATACCTCTAAAACGCACACAATCGCTCTATAAGACGTTTTAATTAATTCAAGCACTTACACCATTGCCTATATGTTTTAAACGTCTCATACAGCGTTAAATTACTCCTTTGTAAAAGCTAAGGGAGAAAGTGGGTATGGAAAAGAGAGAACCTAACCGTTAGGCATGTCTACTGTTGTGTAAGGTTTAAAATCCACATTCAGCGCATGCATCCAAGCATTCTCAAGAGCAGTTCTAGCTTGAGTAATGTGTTCTTGTTGAACGTAGATGGCATCGTGCATAGGCAGTGACAGTATTCCTTGGTCTAACAAGGTGAGCATCGCTTCTAAAAGAGTATCCCCTTCAAGCGTTTGCAGATTAATGCCCCTGCCGCTGTAAAACCAAGGGTAAAGTTTAGGGTAGCTTGCTTGTATTATGGCCTCAATCTTTCTTCTTTCAGCTTGGGTCATCTTAAATGTAGATTTATACCAATCTTTCTCATCTCTTTTTACAGCCAGGTCAATCTTTCTATCGCTAGCCCCTATCATTTTCATCACAAGAAATTTAACTTTATCTCTAGACGTACCTGATGCTGCTGCAATGTCATCGTAAAAATTCTCAGGGAGTTGCTCCTTTTCTTGCAGTGCCATAAGCATTCTAGGGTGGTTTGCCGACAAATCCACTTCAGCGATTGGCATACCATTAAACAGAGTATTGATTCTAATTCTAGCCCTTTTGTCTGGGAGGCTCTGTAACCTGACGTACAACCTACCGCCTTTCTGTGGGTCGCCATGACTATAAATACGCTTTACTGGGCTTTTGAGTGCGTACGTAGCATCCTTCAGTGCATCGTTTATTCTTATTAATGCAGCTTGGTCTGTTGCATAGGTGGTTTCTAGTTCAATTGGGGCGGCAGTGTGAGGAACATTGAATAACCCTAGAGAACGTATCCGCATAGTGTGCTTACTTCTACGGGCACTAGAATTCTTCCTTCTCTTTCCCTTTAGGGGGTTAGAGCTTACTGCGTCTCCGCTCTTCTCGTAGTGGCTATCTGCTTTCTCCTGTTTAAAGATTACTAGGGGTTCTAGTGGGTTATACTCTTCGTATACCTCGTACAAAAGGGGTATAAGTTTTAACTCTAGTTCAGGTGTTGGTTGGTAGCCATCTACTTGGTGTTTGTAGACATTGCCTTTAGTTCTCTTTATGTATTTACCTTCTAGTAGTGCTTCTACCGCTGCTTTGACGGATCTCCTCGTTAAAAATAACTTGTGGTAATAGGTATCTGTTCCATAAGCGTCATTAGAGCCAGGTAACGCTAATCTTTCTCTTGTAAACACACAGCTCACCAAATTACACATAATGAGTCTAAAGGCATTGTTTACCCTTTTTTGAGCATCTCTCCGGCTTTGCTTAAGCTTAGGGGATAACTCATGTCTAATGTCCGCAATCGCTCCTCTAGCAAAGCTAAGGCTGTTAAGTGACATGGGTCTAGGTAACGATGTTTTTTTATAGGGTAGCGCCAGCAGCGCTTCTAGTTGTTCTAAGGGTATGCCTGATGCGGTACTTGTTTCTTGAATGGTGGTCATGAGTTGGTTATTAATCTCCGTTTTTAGTAGTAATAATAGTAAATACCCTCAGGTAAGGTTATAACATTTATTGCTTTTAAATCAATCAGTTACGACTGTTGTGTTGGTGTCTATAGGGTGCTTCTGTTAGATATTCTCTTTCTAATACCCTCTCTCCATATCCCTTACGGGGGGGGTATGACCGACTGTCTGATAGATAATAAGAAGGATCCCGCTCCACATAAGAAACCGTAAATTGGTAATCCATTAAGTCCCTAGCATTAAAGCAGGTGAGGTGTGAACGGTGTTGCCAAAGATAGGGATCATCCTGCACGCCTCGTTAGCTGCTGCTCTAAGTGATTCTTGGCTTAAGTGGGCATACCGTTGGGTGGTTTTAATCTGTGTGTGCCCGAGTATCTTTTGCACTTCGTATAGGCTTCTGCCGGAGTTCACTAAGAAACTGGCAAAGCTGTGCCTTAAATCGTGCATACGCACCTCTCCCAGATGCGCCTTAGTGCGTGCTGTATCCCAAGCAGCAAAGACCGATATAAACGGTGCGTGGGTTGCCGGATTAGCAAAGACATAAGGGCAGTGTTCAATTCTAGGCACTTGGGCAAGCAGTGTTATTACCCCGTCTGACAAAGGCACGTGCCTGGCTTGCCCTGCTTTTGTTAAGGGGATACGCCAAGTCTGCCGCTCTAAGTCAATGTCCACCCATTTAGCATCCAACACTTCCCGTTTACGGGCACCCGTTAGGATCAACATGCCTACTATGTAGTAAAGCACCGTGTTGGGTGAGCTGCGTAATTCATCCATCAAGCGGTTGGCTTCCGTGACCGACAAGTAACGCTCAATCTTATTATTCTCCTCTAGGAGTGGAATGCCTGCCGTTGGGTTCTTGGTCACGCCTGGGATTTCCCAGCGTATGGCACAGTTAAAGATGTAACGCATTAAGATGATCACTCGGTTCACACTGCCTGGTTTATGGGTCAAGGAGTGTTTCGCTATGAAATCAATGAAGTTACTGGGTTTAACCTGATCCAGGTGCAGCTTGCCAAAGTAGGGGTTAAGGTGATTTCTGATCAACCCTTCGTCTGTGTCCCAAGACCGTTTATAGGTTTTAGCAAAAGGCAAGTAACTGTCACGGGTAAAGGCTTCCATGGTAGGTACAAGACT
>SXGU01192711.1_pt1 | contig 19072 bp, 15 predicted proteins | sample 3174531 | NCBI WGS metagenome assembly SXGU01 (sample SAMN11356863, study PRJNA531348) | freshwater metagenome | isolation source: freshwater sample F1-140 | place: China: Fuxian Lake, Yuxi | collected 2017-12-25 | reverse complement strand
GCACCAGCGTATCCACGATTTCGAGCGCCTGCTCGCCGGTGTCGGGCTGGCTGACCAGCAGGTCGTCGGTCTTGACCCCCAGCCTGCGGGCGTAGCTGACGTCCAGAGCATGCTCGGCGTCCACGAACGCGGCGATACCGCCGGCCTTCTGGCTCTCGGCGATGAGGTGCAGCGCGATGGTGGTCTTGCCGCTCGACTCGGGTCCAAACACCTCGACCACGCGACCGCGCGGGAAGCCGCCGACGCCGAGCGCGATGTCCAGGCCGATCGAGCCCGAGCTGATGACCTGCAGATCGCGGAAAGTAGCGGCCTCGTCGCCCAGGCGCACCATCGCGCCCTTACCGAAGGTGCGCTCGATGGTCGATAGCGCGGTGGCAATGGCCGCCTGCTTGGCAGCGGCGTCGCTGTGCTGGGCGACGGGTTCGGAAACGTCCTTCTTGTTGCGCGACATGGTGCTTGCTCCTCAGTGTGTGGCCTGGTTTATATGTTATTCCAGTCGGTTGCGCGGAAGCTCCGGCGCACCCTCGGCGCCACAGCTAAACAGATGTTCAGGTATCGCGCGGCGGCTGTCAACTATTTTTTGGGCCGGGCGGAGCAGACGGACAGGAACCGGCACAGGGACCGGCACAGGGACCGGCAAAGGGACCGGCACAGGAACCGGCACAGGGACCGGCACTGGCACCGGCTCGGGCTCAGGTGCAGGGACAGGCGCAGACCAACGGTTGATGCCGCCCCGCTACAAAATCGGGTCATACCCGAACACGTCGCTCGTCACCGACAGCGGCGCGAAGGACGGCGCAAAGCTGCCGGGCAAGGTCTCAGCCAGGGCCTGCGACGTCCAACCGCCCGGCCGATGCACGCTGCGGCAGGGCGCAAACGGCGAAAACAACACGACTTCGCTGCCACGAATGGCGAACGTCTGGCCGGTCACCGCGGCGGCAGCGTCGCTGAGCAGACAGGCGACCAGCGGGGCCACTTGAGCAGGGTCAAGCGCCTGCAAGCGGGCGACACGGGCCTGCAGCGCCGGGTCGCTGCCGCCGAGTGTCGCGGTCATGCGGGTCCACGCGAACGGCGCGATGCAGTTGGCGCGCACGCCAAAGCGGCGCATGTCGAGCGCAATTGCTTTGATCAACGCGACAATCCCTAATTTTGCCGCCGCATAGTTGGCCTGGCCGACGTTGCCGCTGAGGCCCGAGGTCGAGGTCATCGCCACGATGGCGCCCGCGCCCTGCTCGCGGAACAGCGGTGCCGCGGCCCGGCACAGGTTGAAGCAGCCTTTGAGGTGCACCGCGACGACGGCGTCGAAGTCGGCCTCGGTCATCTTGTGAAAGATCACGTCGCGCACGATGCCGGCGTTGTGCACCACGAAGTCGACGCGGCCAAAGCGGGCGACGCACAACTGGACCATGGCTTCGGCGGCCGCAAAGGACGCCACCGACCCGTGGTGGGCTACGGCCGAGCCACCCGCTTGGGCGATCTCCGCCACCACCTGCGCCGCCGGATCGGCAGTAGCCGGCGTTGCTGCCGTTGGTGCTGGGGGTCGGTCGCCACCGTCAGACTCGCCGAGGTCGTTGACGACGACGCTGGCACCACAAGCCGCCAGTTCCTTGGCAATGGCGGCGCCGATGCCGCGCCCAGCGCCGGTGACAATGCCGCACTTGCCCTGCAAAAGGCCGGCGGGCGGCGGCTGATCCAGGTCGGTCACGGTTCACCTGCGCGCGACCGGGTCGATCGCCTGCCGGCGCATTGTGGCGGCAATCCGGCAGGCAACAACGGCGCGCGCGGCCATTTTGGGCACGGTGTGACAGGCGAGTGACGCCGACCGCCGACAGCTGGGGTGTCAGCGCTTCGGCAAGTCCAGGCCCGGCACCTGCGCCAGAAAGGCGTCTTGATCGCGCCAGTACTGCCGAGCTGCCGGCAGCATCACCAGGGCATGGAACGCGTGTGGCTGACGCGGATAGATGCGCAGCTCACTAGTCGCGCCGCGGGCTTGCAACGCCGCATGCAGCCGCCGCGAGTCGTCGAGCAACGGATCCGCGGTCCCCACCCCCAGGAAGAACGGCGGCAGCGGCCGGTCGCTCGGCCGGTCCGAGGCGAACACGGAAAGCGTGTCCGCCAGTTCCAGGTGGTGATCGGCGTCCAGCCGCGCGGGACGCAAATAGCTGTCTTCGACTTCGCGCAGGCGGTCGTTGAGAAAGGCACCAATCTTGTGCGGTCGTCGCCGCTGAAACCTGGCCTGATCGCTGACCTGGAACACGCCGCAGGCTGGCAACGCAGCGCGCGGCACCACGCCCGTCTCGTACACCTGGCGCGCCCACGGCTCGTCGCGCGCAAAACAGGCCGAGACCGCCAGCGCCGACACCAAGTTGGCGCCGGCAGATTCTCCAGCGATCACCAGGCGTTGCGGATCGGCGCCAAACCGCGCGGCATTTTCCGCCACGAACCGGTAAGCGGCGCACGCGTCTTGCACTGCGGCAGGAAACGGATGGCGCGGCGACAGCCGGTAGTTGATCGAGAACACCACAAAGCCGCGCCGCGCAAACCCGAGGCCGAACACCCAGTGGCTGTCTTTGGACAGGATCCGAAAGGCGCCGCCGTGCACGTACAACAACGCCGGCAGGGGCCCACTTCGTTCAGCGGGCCGATAGACGTCAAAGCGATGCTCGACCCGGCCGGAGTCGGTGTAGGACTGATCGCGCAGGACCTCAAGCCCGTGGCGGGCGGGATTTGCCAGCGGGTGCAATTTGCCGACGCGCGACAGCCCGGTGAAGAACCCGTCGGCCACAGCCGCGCCAGCGCGGCGCCGCAGCTGCAAAAGCAAGCCGGAAGCGGCCATCACCACGCCTCGTCGTCCGAGTCGACCTGAGCGCGCAGCCTGCGCAGCCGAGGGTCTTCGGGCACCACTGGCACTGTCGCGTCCGGGCCAAGCGGCGCAGGTTCGGCAACCGGCGCAGCCGCGCGCTTGCGCGACCACCCGCGCGCCATCCATGCCAGCGCCAGCAGCGCAAGGCCGATCCCAGCGGCCGGCACGCCCCAGCCTCGCTCGCGCTGCTTGTTGGGAAGCAACCACTCGATAGACCTGTGCTCGCGCGGCGGCTTGTCGGCGTTGTACTCGTCCAGGTAGTAGCGCAGGAACTCGTCGCGGCTAAAGCCAACGGCGAAGAAGATGCGCGCCCGCAGCTTGTAGACGATGGCCGGCGCGCACGACAGCTGACACTTCGAGAAGAAGATCGTTGGCTTACAGCCGTCACACACGCAGCGCACGCTGTCGAGCCACCAGGCGTAGTCGGCGGCGGGGTACCGCCACGCGCGCTCGTACTCGGGCGCCAGCGGCACGAACGACGACTCCAGCGTCTCGGCGACTTTGCGCTTGTCGGCCAGGTCCGCGGTCGGCAGCCCTGCCAGCGCATCGGCAAAGTCCGCGCGCACCTTGGCGGCATACGGGCACGGGCACGCCGCAGCCCCCAGCCCACGCGACGCGTCGATGGCGACCTGACCATCGGCCGCGCAGACGCATGCGAGCTTGTCGTGCCAGCCGACCAACAAGCGCGTGCGCTCGGCGTCACCAGCCTGGGCCAGCCCTGCCCCGGCGGCGACGGGTTGCGCCTGACGACGCAGGCTGGGGCCATGGCCCTCCTGTTGTTCTGCGTCGGCATGCGCATGATCGGCAACCGCAAAAGCAGCGACAGCGACCACCGCGCCAGCACACAGCCATGACCACCCACCGCGCACGCCAGCCTGCCTGCGGACACCAAGGTCCGAATCGCCGCCCCGCGCGGCGGCGCCAATTTGCAGCAGGTGCGCGCCACCGGCAAGGCAATCTGCGATTTTTCAATTGCCCGCGGCCGCGGCTGCGACTACCCTTTTGGCCCTTTTCGAACCCGGCGGCTGGGCGAAGCCTGTGCCGCAGCAAGGAATTACCCATGAATACCAAGATGCTATGCGTGTCGCTGTGGACTCTTGCCGCGCTGTCAACGGGATGCGTAGTAGGTGGCGGCGGCAGTGGCGGCGGTGGTGGGGGCGGCGCCGCCGCAGCTGGCGCGGGCGGCATCGCGGGCAGCAGCTGCATCGCCACGGTTTCGGACGAGGGCTGCAACGCCAATCAGCGCATGAAGTGCGATCCGGCCACCAGCAAGTGGACGCTGGTCGAGGCCTGTCCGAGCGGCACCACTTGCACCGAGAAAGCGGTCGCCAGCGGCAAGCTGGCCACGACCTGTGCGACGCAGAGCGGCAACAACGGCACCGGCGACACCACGACCGGGGGCACTGACGCCAGTGGCGGGCTGGACGGACCGACCACCGGCAAGGCCGACGTGCCGACCGGCAGCGACACCGCGACCGCCGGTGACGGCCAGGTGACCGATAGCAAGCCCGGCACCGTCTGCGGCAACAGCATGTGCGAAACCGGCGAAAACGCTGGCAACTGCATCCAGGACTGCCCGCCACCCAGTTCTTGCGGCGATGGCACCTGCAACAACGGCGAAAACCAGCAGACCTGCCCGCAAGACTGCGGCACCCCGCCCCAGTGTGGCGATGGCGAGTGCGTGCAGCCAGAGGAGAATGCCGCCAATTGCCCGGCCGACTGCGCGACCAAGCCCGTGTGCGGCAACGGCAAGTGCGAGTCCGGCGAGACCGCCTCCTCGTGCCCGCAAGACTGCAAGACCACGCCGCAGTGCGGCAACGGCGTGTGCGAGCCCGGCGAGACCAGCAGCTCTTGCAGCAAAGACTGCCCCGGCGGCGCCAAAAGCGACTGCAGCGCCAAGGCTGACTACGACAAGATCAAAAGCATCGGCTACAGCGCGATCTTCGCAGAGGTGGTCAACATGTGCGTGATCTCTGGCGGCTGCCTGGGCAAGACGGGTGCGCAGATGTCTACCTGCGTATCAGATTGCCTGGCGTCCAAGGGCATGTTCAGCGCCAATTGCAGCAAGTGCATCGGCGAGTTCAGCTCGTGCGCCGTCAACTTGTGCATCAACGTCTGTGCATCGCCCAACAACAGCGAATGCCAGGGCTGCGCCATGGCCAACTGCGGCAGTGTGCTGAACGCGTGCGGCGCGCCGCCGCCCTCGGCAACGCCAGTTTGCGGCAACGGCACTTGCGAAGCCGGCGAATCGTCTGCCAACTGCGCCAAAGACTGCCCGGCGAGCGCCGTGTGCGGCAACGGCAAGTGCGAAGCGGGCGAGTCGGCGAGCAACTGCGCCAAAGACTGCGGTGGCGGCGCGGTGTGCGGCGACTTGCAGTGCAGCGCGGGTGAGACCGAGGCGTCGTGCCCCGCCGATTGCGCGCCCGCCAACAAGTGCGTCATCGACAACTGCCCGAGTGAACTGCAGCTTTGTTTGAGCGACACCAAATGCGCCGGCCTCATCCAGTGCATCGGCGGCTGCGCGGCCGGCAACACCACCTGTACTCAGAACTGCGCCAACACCGCCGGCGCCACCGCGGTCAGCAAGTACCAGACCGTGGCGCAGTGCGCCGTGGACGCGGGCTGCAGCACCGGCAGCACGGCGTGTGGCAACGGCAAGTGCGAAGCCGGCGAGACCGCGGCCAATTGTCCTGGCGACTGTGGCAGCGGCAGCGGTCACGTCTGCGACACCGCTTGCGGCGGCAAGCCTGCGGGCAAGAACTGCTACTGCGACAGTGCGTGCAAGGGCGCGGGCGATTGCTGCAACGCGACCGGTACTACTGCCGTGGGTAAATCGTGCGCTGGTTCGACCTGCGCCGAGTGCAAATAGTGCGGGCGCATCACCGCGATGTGATCAGCGCGCCCCGATGACAGGCCACAGACCGTGGGCGCGCGCGGCCGCGGTAGCGCGCCGTTCCTCGGTGGGGTCGGCGGCATCCAGTTCAGCAAAGGCGGCCTTCCACGCTGCGAATGCGCCGCCGTTGCGGGCCGCGCGCACGGCCGCTTCGCCGGTCGCCTGACCGCCCTGGCTCAGGCGGTATTCGATCCAAGCCCACTTAGGCGAATCAAACCGTACATCGACGCGCCGGCCGAGCTTGGCTTGGATATGCCGCAGCTTGGCAGACTGGCTGGTTTCGGGCTCAAACGGCGCGTCACACAGTGGCGTGTGTAGCTTGGGCACGAACGGCGACAGCGTGATCGCGGTGCGGGTAATGGTCGAAAGTCGCATCGAAAAATCGACCAGCTCCGCGATGTCGTCGTCGCCTTCGTCGGGCAAGCCGGTAATGACGTACATCTTGAAGCCGCGCATACCGACGCGGCGGGCTTGCAGGGCCGCACCCCACAGGTGCCGCTCGCGCAGGCCCTTGGCCATCTTGCCGCGCAGGCGCTGGCTCGGCGCGTCCGAGGCTACGGTCATGGTGCGGTAGCCACCGGCAAACAACAGATCGACGAAGTGGTCGTCTTCATCCAGGCGGTCTGCGCGCAAGCTGCTGATGCCAAATGACTTTCCACGGTCAATTGCCGCCTGCAGCGCGCCTTTGATCGGCGCCCAGTCGCTGACCGCGGCGCCGACAAAGCCGATTCGCGGCGCGCTGGCGTATTCGGGCCGATCCAGGGCCTGCACTACCCGCTGCAGCTCCGGCTCGCGCATGGGCGCAACCGGCGCGCGGACCACGCAGAACTTGCAGTAGCGGGGACAGCCGCGGCTGGCTTCGAGCAGCATCATGTCACCGAACTCGGCATCCGGACTGCGCCACTGGCCCAGCGCCGGCAGGTGGTCGCCACGCACCGACAGTAGGCCCGGCACCGCGTCGCCGTGTAGGGCCGGCACCCACATACCCGGCACGTCGCGTGCCATTTGCGCGAGCGCGGCGCGCGTCGGCCGCTGTGCGAGCCAGGCGCGGACGGTGTGGATGGCCTCGTCGGCCTCGCCCAGCACCACCAGATCGGCGATGGGTCCGATGGGCAGCACGTTCGACGTCGTCAGCGGCCCGCCAATCACCACCGGCGGAGCCGTCGGGCTGCGATCGCGGGCCAGCGCGGCGATGCCGCTGGCTTCAAGCAGCATCGCCAGGTTGCCGATGTCCAGCTCGTAGGCGATCGAGACCAGGATGGCGTCGTAGTGGGCCAGCGGCTTGGCAAATTCCAGCGAGCGTACGGCTGGCGGCCGCTGGCCAGTCTGGGCTTCGTCGGGCAGCACAGCGCGGTGGCAGGCGAGATCTGGCTCGGCGTTGAGCGCGCTGTAAATGACTTGAAAGCCGAGCGAGCTGCCGGCGACACGGTAGGTGTTGGGGTACACCAGCGCGACCTCGACCGGCGCTCGGCGATACAGGGTGCCGAATTCGCGGTCGAGCGGCCCGGCGCGCGGTCGTTCGGTCGGGCGCGCGGACGGACGGGGGCGGGCCAAAGGCATTCCGGGCAGCGGCAGGCTGCGCGGCAAGGGTAGCGCGGCGCGGCGCTGGCGGCGAGCGTTTGCGGCACGCATGCGGAAAACTACTTGCATTGTCAAGATTTTCGCCAGTGGCAGCGCGGCAAGGTCCCGCGCGGTCGCGTGGATCGGGGCTGCAACGCCCCAGGCGCGGGACACGACCCACTTGGCCGTCGGGACGCTGGTGGCAGCGCAGTGCTATTCTGCGCCGGGTGCCGCGGGCCCCGGAGCGTGCCATGCCAGAAGTCCAGCAACAGAATCAGACCCAGCAACGCCAGCAAGGCAATCAGCGCACGCCAGCGGCGGGCGGCCAGCAAGGCCAACAGGGCCAGCAGCAGCAGCCGCAGACCCCGGGCGCACCCGGCGGCGGCGGCCTGACCCAGCCGCTGTTCTCGGGCGACCATGTGCTGGAGACGGTGGCGACGGGCGGTGCGACGCTCAAAGAAGGCGCGCGCGGGCCGAGCGTGCGGGCCATCCAGTCCTTTCTGGCCGGCTCAGGCCTGAACATCGGGCGCACCGGTGCGGATGGCGCGTGGGGACCGGCGACGACCAAGGCCCTGCAGCAATGGCAGAGCGCTCACGGCGTGCCGGCGACCGGCGTGTTCGGTCAACTAACGCTGCAGGCGATGGAAAAAGAGCCCCCGGTAGAGGCGCCGCCGCCCGGAGGTGACACCCAACCGCCGGTGATGGACCAGACCCAAGTGGCCCAGCAGGCCAACCGCACCCAAGCCACTCAGGGTGCCAACAACGCGGCGCAGGCAGGCGGTCAGGCGGCCGGCGCGGCCCGCACCCAGGGCGGTGCGCCGGGCAGCAAGAACGGCGGGCTGCCAGCCGACTTCCAGAAAGTCTGGGACGCCCACCCGCACAACTACCAGGCCGATAGCAGCCAGAACACGTCGAGTGCCACCATGGCCGACTGGCTGGGCTTCGACCCGGCTGTGTACCAAAATACCTGCGCGATTCGCCTGTCCACCATGTTCAACCAATTGGGCGGCGACTACAAAATCACCAAGGAAAAGGCGGTGGCAGCCGGCATCCCGGCGGCGCGCGTCGCGTTCTCGAAGAAAACCGGTTGGTTCTACCTGCTGTCGGCCAAAGAGGCGTGGACCTACGTGACCGCGCACTTCGGCCAACCGCACCAGAGTTGGCCCAACGGCAAGCGCTTCAAGACCGAGGACGAATTCAACACGACCTTTGAGAGCGAGATCGAGCCCGAGGTCAGCGGCAAGAAAGGCATTGTGGCCTTTGACAAGATCTTCGGCTACGGCGGCACCGGCCACGTCGATGTGTTCGATGGCAAGACACTGTCCGACGCCGCACACTGGTACCCGTGCCAGAATCTCAAGGTCTGGTACATCTAGCGGTTTTTGGCCCAAAGATCGCCACAGACGCGTACCGTGCCCGGTCTTCGTCCGCAACCCACCGCCAAGGCGCAGCCCGCAAGCAGCACGACCGGCTTGTGCGCCGTGCCCGTTGGCGACGTCTATCGCTACGTGGATGCGCGCGGCGGCTTTGCCTTTGTCGGGGCATTCCGTCACGCCCGACCGTTCCACGAGGGCCTGGCTGCGGCCCACGACGGTTCCAACTGGGGCTACCTCGGTTCCGATGGTGCGTGGGCGATCGCCCCGCAGTTTGACGACGCCGGCGACTTTTCAGAGGGCGCGGCAGCGGTGTGCCTGGAGGGCGGCTGGCAGCTTGTCGATGCGCAGGGCCGTAAGACCCACGACCGTACCTTTGCGGCGCTCGGCTCGCTGCGCAAGGGCCTGGCGGTGGCGGCCGAGGGCGACCGCTTCGGCTACGTCGACCGCGACGGCAATTGGTGCATCGCGCCAAGGTGGGACGCCGCCGGTGATTTTTCCGAGGGTTTGGGCTTGGTAGAACGAGGCGGCCACAGCGCCTTCGTGGACCCGAGCGGGGCCGTCGCGGCCCTCGGCTGGCACGCCGAGGCAGGGGACTTCGCTGAAGGTCTGGCGCCGGTCCGCGACGGCGATTACTGGGGGTTCGTCAATCGCAAGGGCGCGCCGTGCATCGGCGCCGCCTGGCAGCAAGCCCTGCCCTTTCGCGAGGGCCTGGCTGCAGTGCGCTCGGACGCGGGCTGGGGCTTTGTTGCAACCGATGGTCGGGTGGCAGTGGTGCCGCGTTGGTCGCGCGCACAGGGGTATTCAGAGGGGCTGGCCGCCGTGCAAGGCCCAACGGTCGACGGCTTGCGCTGGGGCTACGTGGGCCGCGATGGCAGGCTAGTGGTGCCGCTGCGCCTGCGTTGGGCCACGCCGATGCACGCGGGCCTCGCAGTCGCCTGCGACGACAACGGCGCCGTGGTGATCAATCGGGCCGGCTTTTTGGTGTTTTCCGCGAAAGCCTAGGGTGAGACTAGCGGCGGACCGCGTCCGCCTGACCATTGGCCGCGTTGTCGAGTTTCTGCACGGGCTGGGCGTCGATCCGCGGCGTGGCGTCCACCTCGTTGCCGCGCAGCGCGTTGGCTTCGCCGTCGGCCTTGGCGCGCTTGAAGTTGCCGATGGCTTCGCCGAGCCCCTTGCCCAATTGCGGCAGCTTGCTCGCGCCGAACAGCAGGACGACCACCGCCAGAATCGCAATGATCTCCCAAGTACCGAGCATGGCGCGGTGCAGCGCGGTTGGACCGGCGCTCGGATCGCAGTGCTGCAGGGTGTGCACCAAGTTCGCCAGCATCGAAAGCCTTCACCAGCGCCGGGTTGGCGCGCAGAACGCCTATCGTAGCGGATCTGGGCCAGGACCGCCATTGGCCGGCAGGGCGGTGACGGGGGGCGGACTGCCCGCCGGACGGGCGAATAGCAGGTCGCTAGGTGGCCGCGGGCGCAGGCCACTGGGCCGCGAAGTCGGCACGGCGATGAGCGCAGCAAGCATCGGATCGGCTTGCGCCCGGCCCGTCATCGTCATCAGGCGCTGATATAGATCGCCCGCCGCTACGTGCTCGGCGAACTTCTTGTTGGCGCCTTCGCCTTCGCCGGTCAGCAGGTCGTTGTCGATAAAAGCGGTCGCCTGCACGCGAAACCGCCGCAAGTTCGACGGGCCGACGAAGCTAACGACCGTGTACGTGGGCGGCTGGTGACCAAGCTGTTGCAATAGCTCTTGGACGGCTGTCTTCCAATTGGCGACCCCGGCGCTCAAAGCCCCTGGGGTGTTGCCGAGTTCGGCTGCGGTCGTCACCGCTTCGTTGAGCAGATCGTCAAATAGGTTGCGCACGACCGGGCGCACCGCCTCGTAGCCGCCGTCCATGAAGACGGCTGCGATCACAGCCTCCAACGCATCGGCCAGGATTGAGGGGCGCTTGCGACCGCCGTTCTGGTCCTCGCCGCGGCCTAGCCGCAGCGCGAGGCCAAGCCCGATGCTTTCCGCCACTTCGGCAAGGCAGCTCTCGCGGACCAGCTGCGACTTGAGCAGTGTCAGCTGGCCTTCGCGCCGCTCGGGCATCATCTCGACCAGCGCCTCGGTGATGACGAGCCCGAGCACAGCGTCGCCCAGAAACTCCAGACGTTGATTGTCGTTCTCGCAGTCCATGCGCTCGTTGCGAAACGAGGTGTGCGTCAGTGCCTGATCCAAGTATTGCGGGTTGCGGAACACGTGGCCCAGTCGCCGGACCAACGTCGCGGTGGCGGCGAGGGTGTCGTGGACTGGGATGAGTGGCCGTGACGCACGGCGCACAGCGTCGTTGAAATCAACCATCGTTCAGCCAAGCTCGCCTGGGCGCGCTGACTGGATTGTACCACCACCCACCACCTGGTCGCCAGTGAACAACACTCCAGCTTGGCCGCGGGCTGCCGCGAACAGGTCCGCAAGCACGCATAGCGCTACCGTCATGCCATCGTGGCTGACTTGCGCCACGGTGCAGTCCACTGGTTGGCCACGGTGGCGCACCTGCACGGCCAGTTGATCGCCGGGGGCCGGTGGCTGGCCGCCCACCCAGCTGCAGCCGGCGAGATGCAGCCAGGCGGCGCGCAGTTGATCGCGCTGCCCCACCACTACGGTACCGTCCGGTCGCTTGTCCAGGACGTAGAGCGGGGCTGCGTCGGGCGCGCCGCGGGAAATGCGCAAGCCATGGCGCTGGCCGACCGTGACCGCATGCAGACCGTCGTGCTCGCCGATGGGCGCGCCGCGCACGTCGACCACCGGCCCCGGCTGCGTACCCAGCCGCGGCTGCAGCCAGTCTTGCGGGCGCTGGCCGCCGATAAAGCACACGTCCATCGACTCACGCTTGGCGGCGGTCGGCAGCCCGAGGCGATCGGCGTGCGCGCGCACCTGGGCCTTGGTCAGGTCGCCCAGCGGAAAGCGCAGGGCCCGCGCCGTGTTCGGCACCAGCGGGAACAGGAAGTAGGCCTGGTCCTTGGCCGGATCGCGCGCGCGGTGCAGGGTGTGACCGCCGCGACCATCGGGCTGAAGCCGAGCATAATGCCCAGTGGCCATTGCCGCGCCACCGAGATCGCGGGCAAGGCCCAAGAGGGCGTCGAACTTGAGCGACCGGTTGCACTGCACGCACGGATTGGGCGTCTGGGCGTTGGCCCAGGCGTCGAGGAATGGCTGCACGACTTGCGCCAGGAAGGCTGCGCGCTCATCGACCACGTAGTGGCGAATACCCAAGTGGTGCGCGACGGCGCGGGCGTCGCGGGCGTCATCGGGCGCGCAGCAGCTACCCGGCCGATGGCTCGGGGCGGCGACGTCATACAGCCGAGCTGTGATGCCGAACACGCGGTAGCCCGCCTCGACCAGCAAGCCGGCGACGGCGCTGGAATCCACGCCGCCGCTCATCGCCACCGCCACCGGGCTGCCTGCGGGCAAGCCGACGATGGCCTGCACGGCCGCAGGATCGGCGTGACCCGCCTGAAGGGCTTCGAGTCGTAGTGCGGGCGTGGTAGACATGCCAACGGTCGCAGGCGAGGTGCTGCGCTCGGCGGCAAGATAAGCGCACGCGGCCAGCGGGTAAAGCGGCACCGTGGCAACCATCTGGCCGCGCCGAGAATTTGGGCCTACGCTCGGGTCGCGCGAGGACGCCTGCGGGTCGCGATGGACAAGGAGATAGCACAGGGGTGGGTGGCCGCGGCGCCGGCGGCGATGGCGCTGGCCATGGCGCTGCTCGGGCTGGGCGCCTGGGACTATCACCTGGCCCTGGCCGTGGCGCCTGTCACAGCCTGGGCAGCCGCGGTAGCGATGGGTCGGTGGCTGCGCGGCACCGCTGGCTTGGCCGGACCGGCAGCGATGGTCGGGCTGGGCCCGCTCGCCGTGGCCGCGGTTGCTACGTGGTGGCAGCCAGCGTGCAACGTGTTGGACAGTCTTGGTTTGTGGCTGCTCGGTCCGGTGTGTGCCGGGCTGTGGGGGCTGGGCGTGGGCGCCCTCGCTGCGCTGGCGCCGGGTCCGCGGCGCGCTCGCGGTGCGCTGGCGACGCTGCTTGTCGCGGCCGCAGTACCGGGCGCGGTCCATTTCCTCGCCAGTCCGCAGATCTACGTGTACCTGCCCCACACGGGCCGCATCGCTGGGGCGCTGTACGAAGACGCGGTGGCCGCCGGATGGCGCGACGTTGCCTACCGCCTGGCTGACCTGGCCTGGACGCTGCCTGTGCTTGCCGTCGCAGCGCAATTGCGGACGCGGGACCAGCCGTGGTCTGTCGCCGGCCTGCGGCGCGCGGCGCGCGCGGATCGTGCGGTCGTCTGGGCCTTCGTCACGGCCGTCGCAGCAGTGGCGATCGGGCTGGGCGCGGCTGGCGTGCAGCGCTGGCGCACGCCTCGGTCGGCGTTCGACGCGGCCCTGCCGGTTGCCATCCAGGTAGCGGGCCCGGGTGGCGTCGCGGTCACCGTCCATGGACCGCGCGGCCGGCGATGGCAGTTGCCGTTGCAGCAACTGCGCGACGACGTGGCCTTCCGCCACCACCAGCTGACCGGCTGGTTTGGCCACGCAACGCTCGACATTGCGCTCTATGCGTGGCCCGACGCCGCCAGCAAGCGGGCGTGGACCGGCGCGCACCGCGTTGAGATGGCCAAGCCGTGGCTGAGGCAGGTCCATATGGTGCTGCCGGAGTACGGCAGCACCACGCTCACGCACGAGCTGGCGCACGTTTTCGCGGCGCGGTGGGCGGGCAACCCGCTTGGGGTTGCGCTCGGCACTGGCTGGTTGCCGGACGCCCTGTTGATCGAAGGTGTCGCGGTTGCCGCGGAGTGGCCGGTGCGTGGTGGCCTCGACCCGCACGGCTGGGCGCGCGCGGCACGGCTGATCGGCAAAGCGCCGCCACTGGACGGGCTGGGCTCGTCCGCCGCGTTCCTGCGCATGAACCCTGATCTCGCATACACGCTGGCGGGCTCGCTGCTGCGTTTTGTCGGCGACTCCTGTGGCAGCGCTGGGCTGGCGCGCGCCTACGGCTCCGGCAAGTTGGCCTCGGCCTGCGATCGGCCGCTGGCCGAAGTGCTGCGCAGTTGGGCGAACTTCGTGGACGATCCGACGCGGCCCCAGCCGAGTGCTGCCGATCTGGAGCGGGCCAGGGCACGCTTTGAACCTGCAGGCCTGTTCGACCGGCCGTGCGCGCTGGCGGTCGGGCGCTGCCGTGACCGCGCTGGGACCGACCACCTCGCCGGCACTGATCGCGCTGCCCGCGATGCGTGGTTGCGTTTGTTGGCGGCGCTGCCAGCCTCCACCGAACGGCTGCAGGCCGGCGTGGTTCTAGACGCTGCGGCGGCCGACTCGGCTGCAGGGCACGCTGCGGCGGCGACCGCCACCTTGCAGGACTGGCTGACGGCGCAACTCGCGCGACCGGCCGCGGCCGCCCCCAACCGGCTGACGCTTGCCGCGGCCCGCTCGGTGCTGGGCGACCTGCACTGGCAAGCGGGTGCCCTGGCGCGGGCAGAGGCGGCGTGGCGCGATGCGGCACAGGCCCCGGTCGATGAGGGCATGGCGCGGACCCTGGCCGTCAAGCTCCACTTCGCCAGGCTGCCCGGCGCCGCACCGCTGCTGCGGCATGTGCTGTGTGCGGGCGGGCCGATGGCGCGCACCGACCCGCTGATCGAAGCCCTGCCAACGGCGCTGCCCGGCGATCCAGTAGCGCTTGCGCTGCACGGCCGGCGCGCTCTGCGGTTTGGCGATCCTGAGCAGGGCCTGGTGGCTTTGCGCGAGGTGTTGCCCAAGCTGCGGGAAGAGCACCCCTGGATGTTTGCCGAGGTCGTGCGCGCGGTTGGGCTTGCGCTGGCGTGGCAGGGGCGCTGCGCAGAGCTCGACGGTTTGCGGCCAGACCTGGCGCCGCCGGCCCTGGCGCGCGAGACCAAAGAGCGCTGCAAATGGTCAGCCGCAAAGCCACACACCGGCCAGGACTAAGGGGCCTGCCCAATCTTACTCGATCGCTGTGGATACACGGGAGCGGCGAGTCGACTTGCAAAGACGCGAGCTTGCGACCCAACCAGCCAGCAAACGGTCACCGAAGAGAACGAGTAGTTCTTGGCGGGGCCCTAAGCGACCTTAGACTGCGCGCTTCACTGCCGGCCGGCCTGATTTGCCCGCCGCTGCAACAGCCACCGCAAGCACACGGCGGTCGTCACGGTCAGCAAGCCCAGCCACAGCGCGATGCGATAGTCGTCCATGGCGCGCACCGCAATCGCGCCGACGGTCAGTAGGCTGCACAGCAGATACAGCACCAACACGGCCTGACGGTGGCTCAAGCCAAAATCGATGAGCTGGTGGTGGATATGCCGGCGATCGCTGTGAAAAGGCGAGTTGCCTGCCAGTGCGCGCCGCACGAACGCAAAGGTGGTGTCAAACAGCGGCACGCCCAACGCGATGATCGGCAGGGCCAGGGCCATCAAGCTTGCGCGCTTGCTTGCGGTCCACAGGCCCGAAACCGCAAAGATGTAGCCAAACAGCATGCTGCCCGAGTCGCCCATGAAGATGATCGCGGGCGAGAAGTTGAAAATGAGGAAACCCAGTGCGGCGCCCGCGGTGGTTGCCGCCATCAGCGCCAGAAAGCCGATCCCATCGAACTGGGCGATGGCGAATAGCGACACGGACGCGAAAAACGCCACGCCGGCCGCCAGCCCATCCAGACCGTCGATGAGGTTCATGGCGTTGATAAAGCCGCATACCCACAGCCAGGTTAGCGGCAGCGACCACGGCCCCAGGTTGACCGGGTTGTCGAACAGGCTGACCGAGTCGACGCGCAACTCGCTCTCCCACAGCAGCAGCGCCACCAGCGACTGCACGCCGAGCTTGCCCCAGGCCCCCACGCCGCGCAGGTCGTCAAACACGCCGAGCGCCAGGATGGCAAGCGCACCACCGAAGAACGCCACCAACCTTCCGTAATCACTGTGCAATTCATCCGAAAAGTCGTTGCCGGTAAAGCCCAGCGCGGCGACCGGCAGCAAGATGCCCAGGCCGATGGCGATGCCACCCAGTCGCGGCACCGGCTCCTGGTGGATCTTGCGCAGCGCGTCGGGTTGGTCGAAAAGCTTGTACTTGCGGGCCAACCCCAGCACGACGGGCGTCATCAGCGCCACGACCCCTGTCGAGACCAGGAACGCGGCAATGAACGACTTGCGAATCATCAATGAGCCCGGCGGCGCGACACCGCTGCCTCGTTTAGTTGCGGAGTGGCCGGGGCGGGATCATAGCGCGGCGGCGCGTTGGCGCAATCCGGTGCGTCAGCCTGGCACTATTTGATGCGGCGCAGGTGCGCACCGCGCGGCCGCGGGCCGGGCGGCGTGGGCTCCGGTTCGTCCACGCTGTCGCTGGCCGGCGGCGGCGGCTCGGGTGGGTCGATCTTGCCGCCAGAGATTAACTTGAGACCGGGTCGCCGCGGCGCCGACACGGCATTACCGCCGCCCACTGCGCGCAATGCCGGACGACGCTCGGCCGCAGCGCGCGGCGCGGCAGGCGCACGGTCGGGTGCTTGCGAAGCGACCGTCGGCGGCTCGGCCGAGCCGGATCGCACGGCGTCATCGACGTCGCTCGGCACTTCGTCGTGCCAGATGCGGCCGCGCTGCCGCGAGTTGTCGGTGATCGCGAACACCGCCGTCCACGGCACCCGGCAGTAGAACGGCTGGCCGCCAAATGACAGCGTCGCCTCGACCACCTGCTCGTCAAAGCGGAAGTCGGCGATACCATAGCGGTACGAATAATTGAGCACCAGCCAGTTCTGCACGCGAAAGCGACCGGGCACGATGACACCGGGCCGACGCGGATCGAGGTGCAGCGCCGTAATGCCGCCGTCGAGCAGGGTGCCGAACAGCTTCTTCTTCTCGCGTGCGCGCAGTTCGGTCACGGCGTGGCGTCCTGTTGTTCCCACTCCAAGCGGTAGTAGAAGCGCTCGCGGCCTAGGCGACGGAATCCGAGGTTGCGGTACAGCAGCGCTGCCGGCGCGTTGCCGTGGTAGGCCTCAAGGTCGATGCCGGCATAGCCACCCTGGCGGGCAAACTGTAGCAGCTCCTCGACCAGCGCACGACCCATGCCGCGCTGTCGCACCTGTTTGCCGACGTACAGCTCTTCGATCCACAGCGACCAGCCGCTAAATTTGACCGAAGGCACGCGGCTGGCGACCAGCACACCCGCCGCCAAGCCATCTGCCGGGGTGCGGGCGACCAGCACCACAGAGCGCTCGTCGCCAATCAGCTCGTCGAACACGCGACCCAGCGCGACCAGGTCGACAGGCAGGTGCAGGTCGGTCAGATCTTCAGCGAAAAGCTCGACTACGCGACCGCGATCTTCGCCGCGCGCGGGGGTGATGACGGGTTGGGCGATGGGCTCAGCCATGGTTGGGACAGACCGCCACGCGGCGGGTCCGGCCATGGTACACCGTGGTGGCGGCGGCGGCCAAATCGGCGCGGCCACATGGCCAAGCGCGACCAATCCAGCTACCATCGCCGCAGGCGACCTACGGCGAGGAAAAAGATGAACGTGCTGTCTACTTGTTTGCCGGGCGCGCTGGCAGCCGTGGCCCTAGCACTGTCGGTGGCGTGCTCGGGCTCGCAGACCCGCGAAACGCCCCGGCCCGCAACCACGTCGGCCACAGAGCCCGCAGACGATCCGAGTCCGGGACCGGCAACGGCAGAGCCTGGTCCCACACCGGCGCCCGCGCCCAGCCCGATGCAGCCGCCGCGACCCGAACCGGCGACGCCGCCCGATCGCATGCCGACCAAGGTAGGCGACGTCCACGATTTTCCGCCCGGCACGCCCGACGGCATCCTGCGGCAGGCCTTGCACTGCGCCATCGACATCGTCGAAGAGTCGTCGGCCTTTGCCTGCTACGCACAGTTGAATGTCCTAAGCAACCGCGACACCGACATCGCGCTGACCCACCTGCGCAGCTACCAGTGGAAGGTGTTTCGCCAGCGCGCCGCGTCTTATGTGATGGCGACAAGCCCTTTTACGATCCGCGTGACCCGTCGCGACCCGGAGAGCGGCGACGCCAAGCAAGTCAAGGTGTTCCTGTTCAGCAAGGCGCGTGACTTTCCGGCGCCGATTACGCTGCAAAAAGACGGCAGCCGCTGGTGGATCTACTCCAACTCGTTGTAGGCCGGCCCGCTCAGCCCAAGCGCACGGTGTTGCGGCCGATCAGGCGCTCCACGGCACCGATGAGGTCGTCGTCGGTCTTGACCCGGAACCGCGATCCCGCTTCGACTTCGACGTCGCCCAGGCCGGCGACCGCCACACGCACCCCGACCCTGGCAGGCCCAGCGTGAGCCAGTAGCAAGTCCTGCAGTTCCTTTAGCAATTTCGGCGTGCACTGCTCCTGGCGCAGCAGCAGGTTCAGCCGCGGGGCATTCTCGGCTACCTTGTCTTGCAGCAGGTGCGCTTCTTCGATGCGCAGGGCGACCTTGCCTTCTTCGCGGCGGTCTTCGCCGACCTGCAGCCGCAGCCACAGCGGGGCGTCGCTCGACAAGAGGCGGGTGTACTTGCCCTCGTCGTCAAAGCACAGGGCCTCGGCCTGGCCGCTGCGGTCCTCGAGCACGCAGATGCCCATGCGCCGACCGTCGTTGATCGGCCGCTCGCGGTACTGCACGACGATGACCGCGGCGTGGGCGTGGGTGCGCTTGGGGGCTGGCGCGCCGTCTTGACCGGGCCGCGACCGCGACGGCGCGTTCTTCAAGAACTCCGGGTCCTTGAGCGTGGCCAGCGATCGCACCTCCATGCGCTGCAGCTCGCGGGCGAAGCGATCGAGCGGGTGCCCGGACACGTAAAACCCCAAGACTTCTTTTTCGTTCGCCAGCATCTCGCGCTGCGTCCACGGCGACTCGGCGGGCGCGTAGGTATCGGGTCGCTTGGCGCCGCTGTCGTCGGCGAGCGCCCCAAACAGCGACACCTGCGCTGAATCGCGCTCGCGCTGCTCGTCCTGGGCGCGCTGGATGGCCCGGCTGACATTGCTCCACAGCACGTCGCGCGCCTGGCCGAGCGCATCGCAAGCACCGGACTTAATGAGCACCTCCAGCGCCTTGCGATTGACCTTGCGGGCATCGACGCGGCCCACCAGGTCGAACAGGCTGGTGAACGGCCCTTTTTGACGCGCGGTCAGTAGTTGCTCGATGGCGCCTTCGCCCAGACCCTTGATGGCACCCAACCCAAAGCGGATCTGGCCACCCACCACCGAGAACGACAGCGAAGACAGGTTGACGTCGGGCGGCAATACCTGGATGCCGGCGTTGCGCGCCTGCTGGATATAGGCGACGACCTTGTCGGTGTCGGCGTGATCGGCGGTCAGCAGCGCCGCGTAGAACTCGACCGGGTAGTTGGCCTTGAGGTAG